>Ga0315291_10012450_pt1 | contig 10322 bp, 4 predicted proteins | sample YL17G12_20_MG_FD_203070 | JGI IMG/M metagenome (GOLD analysis project Ga0315291, IMG submission 203070) | Sediment microbial communities from Yellowstone Lake, YNP, Wyoming, USA - YL17G12_20 | ecosystem: Environmental > Aquatic > Freshwater > Lake > Sediment | place: USA: Wyoming | collected... | reverse complement strand
CTTACCCTGCTTTTTACATCAGACACTACGCCGCGGTCGATGCTGGACCCAAGGATGTACTCGGCTTTCGGATGCGCGGGTGTACCCAAGGGCTTGATGTCAATGGATAGCACCTTGCCTGGAGCGTTGATGAGCGTAAGCATATCCGCGAAGAACAGGGTGCTGCCGCCATGCGCCGTGCCTGTTTCGATAATCCAGTCCGGCTTCAGAGCGAATATCGTCTCCGCGTATAGAAGCAGGTCCGTGGGGTATTTGACAACACGCACACCCCTCCAGTTCGGCTCGTGCCTTCCGTTGCCGTTCATGTGGATGTGCCAGTACATTACATCCCTTATTTCCTGCCTCAATAGATCCCTTTTCTGTCTCAAGTCCAGATCCGGGAACAGGGAATCACTTGGAGTCTTCGCTAATTCAGCCCCTCGGAACTTTTCCGTCTCCACGGTTACTATATTCCCCATCTCTCTTTGACCTCCTTGTAGTCCGCCTCCCAAAGATCCAGCGCATAGCGGAAGGACGCATCCGCCAAGTCGCCGGGGTAGTTGTGAGTACGGTTGAATTCCCTATGTTTGTGGGCGAACCATGTATTTTTATTTACCATTAGTTTTCCACCAGCCTTCCACGTCTTGAACAGCATCTCCGTGGTGTCCTGATAGTGCGTTCCGTATCCGTTTGAATTCAGCCGCACGATGACGGACTCCCACCACTTGCGGGACATAATCCACACGCTCCCTTGCATCGCCATCGTCTCGTCTACCATGATGTCGGCGCGTTCCCTTGCGCGACCTTTCCACTCCACCGCGGAGAATTTCCTGCGGCCCCCGGGCTTCTCCACGATGAGCAACTTCTCGTAGTCGATATGGCGTTTCGGCATTACCTCCCACTTCACCGGGTCGAGGAAGAACCTCCTGGGGGTGACGATCCAGTCGTCTTGAATGCCGTCCAGCAGGATCCGGTCGTATCCGGTGGAGAACATGCAATGCTCGTCCACGCGCATGAGGTATTCGCCGGTGGACTTGGCAACGCCCGTGTTGATTGCCTCGCGCATCCCACGGTTGATCGCATGTCGGACGATCCTTACGCGAGGGTCGGTAGTTATCTCTCGGAACGGATCGTACCCATCCAGCACTACGACGATCTCTATCTCCCCTTGCGCGTTGTCGAGAAGGGACGCGATTGTTTTATGCAGGTACAAATCGTTGTGGGAGGGAATGATGATGGAGAGCATCTATTCAACCGCCTTTATCTGCTTCTTAAAGTCCTCGTATTCCTCGGGGGTTTTTCTGCTTCTTTCAGCTTTGTAAAGATCCATCAGTTTGTTACCAGCTTTAGCCATCGCCGTCATGTGTAGATACGTTTGGTCGATGATCCTCCTTTTTTCATCCGGTTTGATATTCGGATTCTCGTAGACCGAATCTACCAGTCGGTGCGCGTTTGTGAGCGCAGTCTTAAATCCCTCGACCTTGGCGAGATTATTCTCCTTTATGATCGCCAGCGCTTCTTTTACATCTCCACGTTTATACATCAGCTTGGCTGATTTTATATTCTTTTCGGCCTCGGAGTAGTCATCGAAAAACCGCTTGATGCTCTCCGTATCGGACGTTGGATAACGAACGACGAAAGCTTTCATTAACGGATAGTCCGACAGCGCCTTTGTCGGCTCGACTCGCTTCGGTACAATGCCGGCCAGCTGCAATCCCTTGTCGGCCGCGTGGAGAGCCCATACTCCAAGCCCACCGCTGTATCCGCGAACAAGATTCTCGATGCCGGCTGGAGATACAATCTGAGACGCTAAGGCGGTTTCTCGTATCCCGGGGATTTTCGCCAGCAATCCTCCGATCTTCTTCGCTGTCTCCGTCGTGTAGGGCTGATACTGATATTCCGGAAGCACTCCCTCCCGAGCCTTCGGAACGATCGCCCTATCGGTGAACATGGATCTGTTTGCCCAATTCTCAATCGGGGGAACGATGCCCGTAGGAAGAATCGGGGGGACTACTCCTTGGATCATCGAATTCACGAATCCATCCATCGCATGAGGGTCCTTGTTCAGAATATACCTGGTGATCCTCTCCGGGAATGTCCCGAACAGAGTACCCAGCACGAACGGCTTGGGGATACGGATGAGAACCTTATCCCCCGCCCACGGCCCTGAAGTCCAGGTCCTACCCGTAGGGAAGATCCAGAAGATATCTTTCTGCCATTGAGCTACTTCCTTTATATCATCGTCATCGTGCGTAGCCCACGCCAGTAAGATCGACGGGATGGTGATGGTAGCGATGAGCCTCACCGTGGTCTGCTTGGGGTACTCCTTGAACTGTCGATGGATCTTGTCGAGGTCCGCTATATTCGCTCCAATAAATGCCGTTATCATATTCCACGCCTTGATCGTGGATCCCATCCTCGAGAATGGCAGCGTCACTTCCCTGGAGGCGTAAGCTGATTCCTGTATGGCTTCCTTGGAGTTTCCCAGTTGACGAAGCCCAGCCTTGAATTCACCTATCCGCGTACCGCCTTCCGTGAATTCAGACACAGCCCGGAGAGCGTCAATCGGCTCCGTAACGACGAAGAAGGCGCCTTCCTTTACACCGTGCGCCCTCATTATCTCCTTCCAGTTTTTATCGAGGGATTCCCGATCCATAGATACCATCGCGGCATGTTCTCCACCGCCTATCTTCCATTGCCAATACGCCTTGTCTTGCTTGACCGCAGAGAAGATCCCCCTTGCGAAATCGAAATGAGGCTTGTACCCGTACTTGGAGTTTATAAACGCCGTCCATTGGTCACGGAACGGGTTTTTCCCCAACGCGAATTCTGGGGTAAGGGTAGCGCCAGCTCTCAGAAGGCGAGCTGGGATCGCCATGATCTTGATGATCGTATTAGCTGATTCACGGTCGAGCGCATGGAAGGCTTTGTAGATCCTCGGGTCAACCTCGTAGAAGGTAGGCTTGCCCTTTATCATTACCGTGATGACGTTCCCTCGAGGAGTTTGCTTCGACGGACGGTAGATGTACGCCAGTCCCTCGGGGATCTCGATGCCGAATTCCTTGACGGTAGCTCGAACCGTGGCGCGCTCGATCACTCGCTCAACGATCCGGTTTCTGGCCGTGGTGTTGGTCGCCCGGGCGATCCGATCCACGATCGTTCGGGACTCCGCTTCAGAATACCCCCGGGTCTTGAGGGCTTCGACTGCGCGCTCCTTCATGATCCGCGTACCGCGCTCGTCCGGTGGAACCGCCTCTCCGGTGTCTCCCGTCTCCGTGATCGTTTCTCGAATAGCCTGATTCGTCGTGGTGAATTGCGTGGTTTCAGTCCACTTACCGTACTTCCGAAGCATGTCCTCGAGCTCCGTATCTCTCACGGCGATCCGCTGAGTGTCGGCCGGGATCTTTTCGACGTACTTTCCCTGCCCCTCGGACTGATTCGACAGATCGACCAGGGCCTTCCCGACCGCGTTCTTCTCCACGGCGTTGATGAAGGCGTAGGTGTTCTTGATGATGGATTCCGTAGGGCTGACGATATCCCGCCAGGATCCCTTGAACCGATGCAAGGGAGCTCGAGTAACCTCGTATCCCGTCTTTCCCCAAGCGCCCGACTGCTCGTAGTCCATGACTCGATAGAAGGGAACGTAGTCCTCGTTGGACTCCCTCATCTGGAGGAACTGCTCCCCATTGATGACTCCACCATCGTATAGATAGCGCAGCAAAGCGTTCTGGTAATGCTTCAGGTCGATCGCTGCTTGCTTGAATTCCGGATGCTCTCGCTCCATCTGCTCGATGACGGCTTGCGCGTCAGCGTTCAGGATCCCTGATTTATCCTGTCCCACCTTTAGGGAGCGCCTGGACACCAGATAGGCGTCGAGTTTTTCCCGGTTGTCCTTCACGGGAAGCATGATCTCCCGGAAGGATTTTACAGCACTCGAGAATTTATACGTCTTGAAGCTGAAAGGCTTGTACTCCAGCCAAGCGTCAGCTTTGCCCTTCCAGCCGGCCATCAGATGCGCGAGCTTGTAGGCGTTCCATCGGGAAGGCACAAGGTCGATCTTGTTGACCTTAGCCATTTCCTTGATGACTTTCTCGAGGGGGTACAGCGCGTCTACCAGCGCGGTATACAGCTCCCCACCTGAAAGCTTCGATTTCAATTCCGGAGTCTGAGAGATCGACCCCATGACCCGGGCCAGCGGAGGCTGTTCGAGCCACATCTTGTAATCCGCACGGGCCTTGAGCAAGATCGCTTTCGTGTCGGGAGAGTCGGCGTCGAGCTTTTCCTCGAAGAATTTATAGAATTTCGGCGCCACTCTCCGTGCTTCGGCCTCGTCTACAACGTACTTCCGGATGAATTCCGCAAACCCCTCCGCGGTCTTGGACCCTCCTGCACGGGGCTTCGTGGCGATCGGGATCAGTTCGTCCTGGAAGGGGCGAAGGGGTCCCGCTGACAGTCCTCCGCTGCTGGTTCGCGCATCCGGCCATAGATGCTTGTGAAGCGCATGACCGATTTCGTGCGCGATGACTTCGATATCGTGCGCCAGCTTGGTACGGATGACTTCGGCCTTGACCTTGAAGATCCCCAGGGCGTTCCGGAACCGACCTACCCGGAGGGGGATATCGAATTTCTCCGCGAGGAACTTGGCGATCTCCGACCGGCTCATCGGCTTGTCGGTGTCTCGAGGTTCCGCGGGTTCCTTCCGGAAGCCTTCCTGTGGCTGGAAGCCGGCCTCGTCGCCGCCCATGCCGGGAACGTCTACGATATCCTCGGCAGTAGGTTCTTTGTTCATGTCCACAATAAGATCCCGCATTACATCTGATGCACTCACACCTTCTTCTTTCCCGACACGATCTACCCAAGATTTATTAAACTGTTCTTCTGTCGGAAGGTTTGGGAACTTTCTTCCGCTGTTGTGCTCGAGTGCCTTCACCATCCCAAGATTGCCTTCGTAGGCTCCCTTGGGAGGCATATCCTGTTTCTTTCCGAACAGTCCCCCTTCGGGCGGTGGCAGCGGGGCGCCTTTCTCCGGGGCCCTGTACTTCGAGCGTTCTCCCGGGAACAGTTCATCTTGCTCACCGGCCATCTCTGGCTTCAGCGGCGCCTCGGCTACGGGAGCTTCCTCTGTGTCGAGCTTGAAGGGCTGGCCCTTCGGTTCCTCGAATTCTCCCGCGGCCTCGGCCTGGATCGCGGCGCGTTCCTCGGCGGCGTCCTTCTCGTCCTGGGCGTCCTGCTTCACCTTTTCTTCGGCTGCGGCAGCATCTTCTTTCGCGGCTGCTGCTTCTCGTTCCTTTATCTTCTCGAGCTCAGGCTCGGTCGGGGTGACTTCCTCGGGACGTATGCCAGCTCCCATTCCCTTCTTATTCTCAAGAAGGAGATCGAACAGATCCGCTATGCCGGCGTCTTTCGGGAGAGTTCCATCCTCCTGGAATGTCTGGATCCACTTATCCCAAGCCATCGCCCCAGCATAGCCTTTGGGATTCTTTTCTTGACGCCGGAACAGCATTTGGAGAGCTGTCGCCTTGTTCCCGCCTTCCTTGCGGCTGGCGTATGTTCTGATCTCCCCGGCAATATCCTCTGTCCAACGAATCCCGCCGCCCTTTCGGACTCGGGCAACCGGGGTCTGTTCCATCGCCTTCTGCTTCTGCTTCGACTTGATATCCCGTACCTTTGCAAACTTTTCGCCAGGAGTTTGCACGGGAGGTTCTGCTGGGGGGGTTCCCGCAACTTTCTTCCTAAGATTGTCCCTTCTTTTTTCCAACGAAAGCCGAATTACGGGGTTCCCCATCCGATCGGTATCGAAGGTTATTCCTCTTTTCACCAATTCTTGCTGTTCCAGCGTTGTCAGTTTTCCCTTGACAGGAATGCTGCCGAATTCGTCTTTTTGCGAAAGAGAAATAGCATTCTTTTCAAGCGCATCCACTACTTCTGTTCGGATGGTTTCTGCCTGTGGAATTCCTGTGGATAACTTAGCCATCCCGCCCGTACTGAGCACGGCCTCTTTCGAGGTTTCGAAGGGGCCGGCGACTTCCGCGGAATCGGCGTAGACGTACCACTTCCCGTCCTTCGGGCTCTGTTCCACCTGTTGTTCGGAGGGAAGGACGTCACCAGCGCGCAGATCCCCCGCGGGCTCCCCGGGGCGCCGGACGGTTCGGTCGGGGGTCGGGGCTTCCGGTTCCGGAACGGCGACAGGGCCGGCTTTCTCCGGCTCCTTCTTCGTGTAGTCGATCGGTTTGCCTTTTTTATCGAATTCTTCCGGGGAGTAGGCCACTATTTTCCCCGTGTCATCATCGACAAATAGGCTGGATCCTTTCCCGAAACGTGGAGTCCCATCTTCATTCCCAACGGCGTTCGGTATGCCGTATTTCCGGAAATACTCCCGGTGTTCCTCGCTGGACTTGATGACATGGACCGAAGATGGATCGGTTCCTTCTCTCCGGAGCTCATCGGCAAGCCAGGAGGGTATCCCTGGCGCCGCTGTGGTCGCTGGCGTGACGATCGGGCCCGGGAGAGGGGTAGGGGTAGGTTTCGGGGAGATCGTCGCTCCTGGGGGCGTAGGGGGAACTCTGGCCGGCACTCCAGGGGCAGTTTCTACAGGGGCGGGTGATTCAACCGGAGGTGGTTCTATCGGTGGAACCGGGGGTTTCTCGGCGTACTGTCCTCCCCCGCGCTTTTCAAATGCTTTCTGCCATTCCTCTGGCCGGATACGAATAATTTGGGCTTCGGTCATCCCGGAGGCTTTCATTTGGTCAACAGTCATCAACACAAGGCCGCGTTCCTTGATCGTAAGTTTCCGATACCAATTGGAATTCAGCACGGATGGCTTTGCGATCGCCACCGCCGTTGGGCCACCGATCGCGGCGAGGTTTATCGCGCCCTCGACCAAAGGAGCATACTTTTCGTCCATCCCGAGGGCTTCTGCGGCCTGGGCCACCACTCCCCCAGGAGGGAACATGGCGCCGATCGCCGTCATTTGCCGCTCTTGCGCCGCTTGCGTCTCCGGAGACATGAGAGGGCGTACTGCCGCCGATGGGGACAGGGTTTCTGCGGTCTTTTCGATCGTCTTTCCAGCTTTTTGCAGCCCTCCTCCGGTAGCCAGTTCCGTGAGCCCGGTCAGGCCGGCGATCGAGGACGCCAGGAGGTCCCCGGGGAAGGATGCAACGGAAGCCCCGGCAGCTTTCAATTCCGGCACGGCAAGAGGAACCATCCCAAACGCATCCGGCGCGGCATCGGGCGGGACGTACTCCGGAACCAGCGGCTTCTTATCTTCCGCTATCGTCGGCGCTGTCGGCGCCAACGGCCGGCTGATCTTGTAGCCTCGAGCCTCCATCTGCCGGAGATGATTGTCCAACTCGACCGTCTTGCCCTTTTTCGTGAAGCTGTCGAGCAGGAAGGTATCGAATTTTTCCTGCTCTGGCGATATCCCCGGGGGGGATTGAGCGAATACTTCCGGAGGTTTTATATCCGCAACAGGCTCGTCAGCTCGCATGGATTTGTTTACGCGATCGACAACCCCCAGAGCGCGATCCCATAAACCTACCGCAAGGGAGGGCTTGGCTTCTTCGCCAGCCGGTGGTAGGAAATCATCGAATTCACCGCGCTTCGACGGCGATCCTTCTCCCGGGGGTAAGAATTCCGAAAACTCGCTCACTTAATGTACCCTTTCGCCCTCGCTGCATCGTTCAACGCTTTGATCTTCTCGTTTTTCGTTTTGTTATCCCAACCCTTGTAATCCAGAATCGACTGATACACCTTCTTGAATTCGTCGTATCCCGCACCCCCGGCTTCCTTCTTCGGAGGATTCTTCTCGTTCCAATCCGCTTGCGCCTTTGTAACCGCCTCGGCCGGAACCATCTTGGTAGAATACTTCTGCGCTTGCACCTTCACGAAATCGTATTCCTTGCGTTGTTCCGTAGACAGGGCTTCCCGTACCCGGCCTTCGTTTAACCCTCCGCTGAGGGGATCCTGGCTGTTAAATGCGTCCATCGTCGCTTTCAATTCCGCAGATCCAGCCGGCAGTTTCGCTGTGATGTTCGCCCGGGCTTTATCGGTGTATTGAGATACGAGCTCCTTGTTGATATGGGTGATCGCCGCCGCCTTCCCGGGGCCGTCCTCCCCGCCGCCAGCGGATTGCGCCTTATGCCACCTCTCGATTTCTTCCGTCGTGGGAGCGCGACCCAGAGAATCTACCCAGGCGTTGAAAGGATCCTTCTTCTCCGGCTTCTCCGGTGTGTTGACCTGTTTTTGCAGTCCGATAGTATCTTTCACTTTCCACATTGGGGTAGTGGGGTCAATACCATAGTCGTTTGGCCCGATAGGGGTTTCACTTCTTTTCTTTATTTCTATGTCATCTGCGTTCTTTTTGGCTGTTATTTTCATTTGCTCGTCGTAATCCAATAGTCTTTGCTTGTAGTAATCTGCCTTCTCCCTTGCAGATAAAGCCCTATCCTCCCGCGTCAGCCTATGCTCCTCCGCGGAAACGTCGAGTGTCTGCTGCTTCCGCTTGTCCTCGAGCGCCTTCTCGTAGATCCCCAGGCCGGCGAGTCCTGAACGGCCGATGATCTCCGCTCCACTGTACGGAACCGCTCGGGGAGGGGTAGCCGCCATCGACAGGCCCATGCCGAGGAGTCCCATCGCGCCCGGGCTCATCCCCTTGGATTCCGACATACCCGTGCTTATCTTATCCAGCCAGGAGGGGCCGGTGGCTACTGGTTCCGGTTGGGGTTGGGTAGTGTAATCGACGAGAGGATTTTCTGGGGCGGTAGGCGTGGGTGCTTGGGAAACGGCTGGAACTTGTGCTGGAGCCGCAGTCGCTACTCGTGGAGCGGTAGGTATCCCAAGGCTGAAATCTGGCTTGTCCTTTGAGAATACCCCCTCCATCGGGGCTTTCCTCGGGAGAACGTATTGATCGTACCAATCCTGGAATAAATTCTGCGCGTCAGCCATACGCTCCCCCTTACGACAGTAAATACCCGGCGATTGCGCCAACGGCGAATCCTACTGCGGCGCCAGCGGGACCACCTACCCATCCGATTGACGCTCCGATGTACCACCCGGCAACGCCAGTTGCCATCCCCATGCCTACCGCAGCCGTGAGTTTGTTTCCACCAGGGGAATCTGCCGTAGTTGTCTGCTGGCTTCCCGTGAGCGCCCTCAAGCAATTCCCGAATATCTCGAGGTTCACAACGGCTAATTCCTGTTCTTCGAGGAACAGTTTATGCGACATGGTGTATCCGTACTGCACATATTCCCTCTGGTATAGTCCAGCTCTCCGAAGGGTTTCTCCGTCGATGGCTGCGTGTTTACCCATTTCTACGCCGTATCCGAGTGCATGATCTTGGATGACCCGTTCTTTCCGGAAATTATCTGCATAGATCAAGGCGCTCATCCGAGCGTTATAAAGTGCCGACGTACCCGTAACGAATGTCTGCGCCAGATACGTCGAATCGCTGTCTCCGACATAATAAGGTTTCCTCCCGATTCTCGATAAAAATGCTGCAAAACTCGAGGAAGAATTCCCGGTAACGGATGCGAGTGCCGCAAGGAACGGAGCTTTCGTACCGGGTAGATATCCCCCATTGATTACATCGTCCTCGTAGGCGATCGCCTTCGTGATGACCTGATCCCCGTATCGGCCACGGATAGCAAGACCGGCGATTCCGTCGATTTCGTCCTGGTTCTGCGCGGCGAAGATCGGCCCGGAATATACTTGCAGCGCCCCCGTGGATCCTTCCGGCAGAGCGAAGTAACCAGCGGTGGTTATTTCGTAAATATAGAATCCTAAATTATCTCCGTTGTCCCGTGTATGCGCTCCAAACTTAATCTGTACCTGAGTAAGATCGGTACCAATCGGCAGGGCTACACTAACCGTAGCCCTGTTTCCGATCATAAATCCTCCCCCGCCAGGTTTAGGGGTTCCCGAAATGTTTAAGGGTTTTCCTCCCGCCCACATATATGTCCAGGTGGATCCTCCATCCAACGAATACATGATGCCGATTCCCTCGCCCTCTGGATCTCCCGTAGCAGGGTAGATCACAGATACCGTGGCCCTTAAAGACAGCGAGGTATATGCCTCCACCGCGGCAGTAAAACCGCTGTAAACCCCCCACGCAGTAGCATTGGCATCCGGAGACAGGAGATACGCATAGGTAGAGGCGGAACCATCATAGGCGAGTTCCGGATTGACCAGCCATCCGACTCCACCTTCAAGGACGGCTGTAGACGGCAATCTCGGCTCCGTACCCATCGCGGCCGATAGAGCGCGAGCTCGCTCGGCGTATAGGGTGACGTATTCATACGCCCATTCCGGAACGGTCATTATTGTGCTTGTTCCCATCGTTTACCCC
>Ga0315291_10012449_pt1 | contig 10322 bp, 9 predicted proteins | sample YL17G12_20_MG_FD_203070 | JGI IMG/M metagenome (GOLD analysis project Ga0315291, IMG submission 203070) | Sediment microbial communities from Yellowstone Lake, YNP, Wyoming, USA - YL17G12_20 | ecosystem: Environmental > Aquatic > Freshwater > Lake > Sediment | place: USA: Wyoming | collected... | reverse complement strand
CGTGACTCTGCGCCTTGCATCTTGCTAGGGCCTACAATCTTATGCCTTGTGCCCCAGCACCACAGACCCGCAAGAGACCGTGCGCACGGTCTCTCACCGCCGCACGACGGCGTGTCACCTTGCGTGTCGAGGCACGGCATCGCACATCGGCTTTCATTAGCCGTTGCTTGTTTGGAAAGCTTAGCATATCGGAATTCAGAGTTCAGCAGAGAACTGATGGACTGTGCTCCGCCCTATGGACAGAGGAGATTTCAAAAGGCACACCGTATCAAACCAGGCACCACGCCAGAGGCGTCCAAACGTGCGTTCGCAGGCTTGCGCTGGCACACGGTCTGTGGTATAAGTCAAGGGCGAGTAGAATCTGTTAAGTCGAAGGACGAAGCGTCTCGCTGGATCAAGGCGAAAAGCAAGCCCCGGGTAGTCGCGTGGCTGAAAGGCTAGCGTGTCAGCAATCAACGGCTGATTCAGGGCCAACTCTAGGAGTAACGAATGAAATTTCCGGCCTGGGTTGAGATAGATCTTGACTGCCTTCAGGAGAACATTGCTCTCCTCAGGGGCATGATCGGTCAGGGAATGGTCGGCCAGCGCACACGGATTTGCCTTGTCGTGAAAGCGGACGCCTACGGTCACGGTTCTGTCGAGGTGTCTCGAGCGGCACTTGAGGCCGGGGTTGACGTGCTGGGTGTTGCAACGCTACACGAAGCAATTGAGCTGCGGAGGGCCAAAGTATCGGCTCCCGTGCTTATTTTGAGCCCATCGCTTCCCTCGGAGATTGAAGAGATCATAACGTATGGACTGCGTCCCTCGATCTCAAATTTGGACTTTGCGCGTAAGCTCTCACAGGCGAGCCAGAAACGTTCCAAGATCACCCCTTTTCACGTAGAAGTTGACACGGGCATGGGAAGAACGGGGCTCGATTACGATACTTCATATGAGACTTTGAAAGAAATCGCCTCATTACCCGCGGTCGTGACGGAAGGAATCTACACTCATTTCCCGGACGCCGAGAACGAGGATCTGAGTTTTGCACAGGGTCAGCTCGAAAAATTCACAAGCCTCATTTCTCGTCTCAAGGCGGACGGCATCACCTTCGAGCTCGTCCATGCTGCAAACAGCGCGGGCATTCTCAACGTGCCTCACTCGTTCTTCAACATGGTAAGGCCCGGCCTCATGGTCTATGGTTTGCGTCCCGCTGGTCAAGGAGCTTCTACATGCCAGGTTACACCGGTTATGAGCTTTAAGAGCTGCATCGTACAGCTAAGACGTGTCAGTAGCGGTAGCTTCATTAGCTATGGGAGAACCTATCGTGTGTCGCGAGACTCTCTGATTGGGGTTGTGCCGGTCGGGTACGGGCACGGGTACAGTTGGAGTTTGTCAAACGCTGGCCAAATGCTCGTGCGCGGCAAGCGTGCTTCGATTGTTGGAAGAGTGACCATGGACCTGACCATGCTCGATGTGAGTGACGTGCCCGGTGTACAGGAAGGGGACGAGGTTGCTCTTTTTGGGAGACAGGGCGATGAAGAGATAACTGCTGACGAGGTCGCTCTCAAAGCGGGGACCGTCAGTTACGAGATACTCTGTTCAATCGGAAAGAGGGTCGTAAGAACGTTTATTCGCAACAAGCGACCCGCCAAGGTAATTACACTCGTAGGTGAAAGGAAGGAGGTTCGACCAACTGAGGGCGGCGAGTATTGTCAGCCTGCGGTGCATTACATCTCTGTCCCGACCATCCCCGAAGAAAGAGGGTGAGATGAGTGCGGAAAGAAGAAGCCTTCAACGTGGGAGACAGAGTAAACCACAAGGTCTTCGGCGAAGGCTTGGTGCTTGAGACCTCGGGCCAAGGAGAAAGGCAACGCGTTGTGGTGTCGTTCTCGTCCGACAGGTCTCAGAGAAAGCTTCTGCTGAAGTACGCAAATCTCACAAGAGTGGAGAAGGCTGAGAAAAGAACCGGACTTTCTTAAGGATTCCATTCGACTTCCCTCGTTACATCCAATGGGCATCATTGTCGTAGTGCTTGACGGAGTCGGCATAGGGGAGCTTCCGGATGCTGCACTTTATGGTGACGCCGGCAGCGACACACTAGGAAACACCTGCCAGGCGATGGGGGGGTTTTCCTTACCCAATTTAGAGAGGCTTGGCCTGGGTTGCATCAAGGAGTTGAAGGGTGTGAGGGTCGCGGCGAGTCCAGAGGCTTCCTATGGAAAGATGGGAGAGAAATCTCCAGGAAAGGACAGCACGTCGGGCCACTGGGAGTTGATGGGTCTCGTCCTCCGCAAGCCTTTTCCGACTTATCCGCGTGGTTTTCCTGCGGGCCTTGTTCGTGAGTTTGAGGCCAAAATTGGAAAGCACGTGCTTGGCAACATGCCTTACTCGGGTACAGAGATTATCAAGGTACTCGGGGATGAACACGTCAGGACGGGTTTTCCCATTCTCTATACCTCTGCCGACAGCGTCTTTCAGCTCGCCACTCATGAAGACGTGATTCCTATCGAGGAGCTTTACGACTATTGCATGAAAGCCAGGGAGCTGTTGACCGGCGAGCACGGTGTGGCAAGAGTCATTGCAAGGCCGTTTTCAGGCAAGAGCGGCAATTATCAGAGAACACTAAGAAGAAGAGATTTCTCACTTCCTCCCACCGGCGACACAATTCTTGATATTCTCGAGGCGAGAGATGTTGAAGTCCTGGCAATCGGCAAGGTGGCTGACCTTTTTGCCGGGCGTGGCTTCACGCGCGAAATCAGAACCAAGTCGAACGCTGAAGGAATGGAGGCCCTCTCGGCTCTTCTTGAAGATTTTGAGGACGGATTTGTACTGGCTAATCTCGGCGATTTTGATACCCTATGGGGACATCGAAACGACGTGAGAGCATTTGCGCAGGGCCTCGTGGAGTTTGACCGATGGCTCGGAGGTTTTCTGGAGGCTCTTTCGTCTGATCATACTTTGTTCATTACTGCTGACCACGGATGTGATCCGACGACTCCCAGCACGGATCATTCACGCGAATATGTTCCGGTTCTAGCTTATGGTCGGACGCTGCGGAAGGGAGTGAACCTCAGCGTGAGAGCCACCTTCGCAGATCTGGGGGCCACAATTGCGGAATTGATGAGAGTAGAAGGGACCGGGAATGGGACTGGCTTTGCAAAGGAGATTGGACTTGGCAGCAAAGACTAATCTATTTCAGATTGCGAAGAAGGCTATGGGGAGTAGCAGAGCTCCTTTCTCAAAGCTAAAGGTTGGCGTGGCGCTCAGAGCAGCGAATGGGAAGGTCTATGCGGGATCAAACATCGAGACTGTCTCACTGGGGCTGACCATTTGTGCGGAGAGGGTGGCGCTCTTTTCTGCTATCGCGAAGGGCGAGAGGAAATTCAAAGAAATTGCCATTGTTTCCTCTGCCGCCGAGCCCAGTCCGCCTTGCGGAGCGTGCAGACAGGTCATGTGGGAATTGTGTGGCGACATAAAGGTCTCAACGCATAATCTCAGGGGCGCAAAGAAGGAATTCAAACTGTCGGAACTCCTGCCTTCTCCTTTCGAGAAGTTCTAGATTTGAGTGCGTGTTCATTGCTCGGTTTTCGATTGGCAATCTTTGAGAGGTAGTCATGAGTAACGAGGAGCTTGTAGAGAGAATAACGCGAGAGGTGCTACGGAGGCTTGGGGGTGACCAGCCGGCAAGACTGGAGACCGAGGAGGTCTGCTACAGATGTATTGGTTGCGGTCAGTGTGTCACGCGCAGGCCGGGTGCAGTGGCTGCACTGCTCGACGCGGGTGCCTCTAGGGTCTCCTCCACGATTGGCGCCGCTCCTAGAGATGCCGCGGTAGCTTCTCTCATCGATCACACGCTCCTAAAACCTGATGCCACGACCGATGACATAGCGAAATTGTGTGATGAGGCCGTCGAGCACCGTTTTGCGGCCGTTTGCGTCCAACCGTGGTACGTGCGTTTTGTCGCCGATAGACTGGACAGAGCCGGCGGGAGAGTCAAGGCTTGCTCTGTGGCCGGTTTTCCGCACGGTGCCAATCGGAGCGACGTTAAAGCGTTTGAAGCAAAGAGGGCCGTCGGTGACGGAGCAAGGGAGGTGGACATGGTCATAAACGTTGGTGCGCTCAGATCAGGTGACTACCGCTACGTTGAGAATGACATAAAAGGCGTGGTGGAAGCATGCGGCAGGGGCGTTGTCACAAAGGTCATCCTGGAAACAGGATATCTTAACGATGAAGAAAAAATAAAGGCGTGCGCTCTGGCCAAGGCCGCCAGCGCCAGTTTTGTGAAGACTTCCACCGGCTTTGGCCCCAGGGGCGCGAGCGTGGAAGATATACGGCTTATGAGAAAGGTCGTGGGTGAGGAGATGGGAGTCAAGGCCGCCGGTGGTATCAGGACTGCCGAGGATTTGCGAAAAATGGTGGAGGCTGGTGCCACGCGCATAGGTACAAGTGCGAGCATAAAAATAATAGGTTCAGCCTGATGAACGCTTACCAGATAATTGCCAAGAAGAGAGACGGAAAGCCCATTTCTGAAGAAGAGATTCGATTCTTCGTCAAGGGTTTTGCCAACGGTTCCGTTGCCGACTATCAAATGTCCGCCTTTCTGATGGCTGTATTTTTCAGAGGTATGAGCCTGGAAGAAACCGTAAGTCTCACCCGGGCCATGATGAACTCTGGCAAGGTTCTGGACCTTGCGAAAATAGAGGGTAAGAAGGTCGATAAACACAGCACGGGTGGGGTAGGGGACAAGGTCTCGCTTGTGCTTGCGCCTCTTGTGGCGTCCGCGGGCGTGAAGGTGCCGATGGTTTCGGGGAGAACTCTGGGTCACACCGGAGGCACGCTTGATAAGCTCGAATCGATTCCGGGGCTCAGAACGCTTCTTACCTCCAAGGAATTTGTCGAGAACGTAGCCAGCGTTGGGTTTGCCATAGCGGCGCAAAGCAGCGAGCTCGCGCCTGCCGACGAAGGAATGTACGCCCTCCGGGGAGTCACGGGTACGGTCGAATCCGTTCCTCTTATCGTGAGTAGTATCCTGAGTAAGAAGTTCGCGGCGGGGATAGACTCGATTGTTTTTGACGTAAAGTGTGGCGGCGGCGCTTTTATGGTTGACCTTTCCGAGGCCAATAGGCTCGCGGAAGAGCTTGTCCGTGTCACCACGCTGCTTGGCAAGACTGGCAGGGCCCTCATAACCGATATGGAAGAACCTCTTGGGTACGCCGTGGGGAATGCTCTTGAAGTCACAGAGGCCATAGAGTGCCTGTGGGGTGGTGGGCCTCGCGACCTGCGCGAGCTCACGATCGAGCTCGCCATTGAGATGCTCCTTCTTGCCGGTGTGGATGGCGACCCCGTGAGTGCGAGGAGTCGTCTGGAAAAGCTACTTGACTCAGGTCGTGCTCTCGAGAGATTTCGAAAGTTCGTCGAGGCACAGGGTGGAGAAGCTAGAGTTGTAGATGAGCCTTCGCTCCTTCCTCATGCGCCGCGCGCAGAGACCGTAGTTGCTGACCGCGATGGGTTTGTGTCAGGCATAGACGCAAGAGCCTTAGGCGAGTTGTGCGTTGACATGGGTGGAGGCAGGCGCATGCGCGGTGATGAAGTAGACAAGGCGGTCGGGTTTCTCCTGAGAGTCAAGGTTGGTGATAGAGTCTCAAAAGGAAGCCCGCTGGCCGAGGTGCACTCCAACCCTGCTCGCGGCAACGTCGCAAGCAGGGTACGCGATGCTTTCAGTCTGAGCGAGCATGTCGTCCAGAAACGCAAGCTGATCTTGGAGAAATTGCCCTGAAAGACCGCCCTTTGTCGGCCGGGGATTCCCTTATCTTCTCACGCGCCTATCTTCTTGGCATTCCTCCGTAGAAGCTCCTTGGAAAAATCCTTCACCGACTGGCCCCCAGAGTGTATGTAGCAGAATTCGGTAGGCTCTTCTCCCTTGCGAAAAACCTCCGTGACTTTCTTCGGACATGTATCGAGTGCCAGCAGACCTGACTGCGCACAGATCTCGACATTGACAACGCCTTCGGGCACGGGGAAATCCGTGAACCTGTAGAGCTTCTCCGCGGCCAGCATGATGTCTGTCCATATCGGGAGCGCCACCCTGTTGCCCGTCATCCCGGAGCCAAGGGGTTTCTTCCTGTCGAAACCTACCCAGACACCGGCAACAATCTGAGGAGTAAAACCTACGAACCAGGCGTCGGTGAAATCATCGGTTGTTCCAGTCTTTCCCGCTGCCGGTTCTAGAAAACCCCTAAGCCTGGCGTCATAGCCTGTTCCGTGATCTATTACGCTCCTGAGCATGCTTGTCATTATGTAACTAGTCTGAGCGTTGAGGGCCTCTTCGGTACGAGCGGTATTCTTCTCAAGAACTTTTCCTTCTTTGTCTACTACTCTGAGCACCATTATCGGCTCTGCTCTTATGCCCTCGTGTGCGAACACCGCAAAAGCGGACGTAAGCTCGAGCAACGAAACCTCGGAAGTTCCGAGCGCAATCGAAAGATCATTTTCGATACGTGAACGGATTCCCATCCTTCTTGCATAGGAAGCAACCGTGGTCGGACCCACACTTCTGAGAAGCTTGATCGCGGGGATGTTGATGGATTGTTGAAGCGCATACCGCAGCGTCACCGGTCCCCTGAAGAGAGCATCGTAGTTGTGAGGCGCCCAGAGCTTGCCTTCTGCGCCGATGAAACTCACCGGTTCATCCTCGATCACGTCGGTCGGCTTAAACTGATTGTCTATCGCCGCAGTGTAAATGAAGGGCTTGAAGGCAGAACCAGGCTGCCGCTTGGCCTGGATAGCACGGTTGAAAGGACTGTCCCTGAAATCTCTACCACCTATCAGCGCTTTGACGTAGCCGTTTCGCGGGTCGATTACGACGGCAGCGACCTGCACGTAGGGCGTAAAATCGTCCTGCTTGGTTCTTGCTTGTTCTGCTGAAGCCTGCCCGCAACGCTGCACGGGATATCGCATGGTCGTTTCGAGTTCGCACATGTCCTTTTCGAGAATAATTTCGGCTGCTCCCTGCAGATCCAGGTCAAGCGTCGTGTAGACCTTAAGGCCGCCCTCGTAGATCTGGTTGGTGCCATATCTCTCGTCCAGGTACTGTCTCACGGCTTCGATAAAGTAGGGTGCCTGATTGGCATTCATCCTGCCCGGGGTGACACCGAGAGGAGTCTTCGCGGCAGACTCGTACTCTTCTTTGGTTATGATGCTTTCGTCTCTCATCAGACTTAGGACAAGGTTTCTGCGTTTCAGAGCCAGTTCCGGATGGCGCCTTGGAGAATATTCCCTCGGGTTTCTGGGGAGCCCGGCGAGCAGAGCACACTCCGGAAGGTTGAGTTCCTCTATGTTCTTGCCAAAAAATATCCGCGAGGCAGCTTGGACTCCGTACGCGCCTTCACCGAAGTAGATCTGGTTAAAGTACATTTGCAGAATCTCGTCCTTCGAATACATCCTCTCTATTCTGAGGGCGAGTATCGCCTCCTTGATCTTTCTATTCATCGTCCTCTCGCGAGTGAGGAACAAGTTCCTGGCGAGTTGCATCGTTATGGTACTTGCTCCCTCGCGAACCTGTCCCGCAAAAACGTTCTTCACGGCGGCGCGCCCGATTCCAAAAATATCTATGCCCCAGTGCCTGCGAAACTGCCGGTCTTCGACAACGATTATTCCACTCACGAGATAACGGGGAACCCTGTTGAGCGGTACAAGCGAGCGATTCTCTTTGAAGAACTCGTGGATGAGCTTTCCGTTTATGTCGTACACTTCAGTCTTGACAGCGGGCTCAATGGTTTGTAGCTTCTGGGGCGAAGGAAGTCCCATGCTGGCCCATCGGAAAGCACTGAACAGGATGCCGGCCAGGAGAAAAAGTGACACCACCAGGAAGGAAATAGCGTATCTTGCGTAGACGCTCCTGGCGCGTGTTTCTTTCATAGAAGGACTATCCCCCTTTGGTATGCTGGAAAGACAAATTCGGCTTTCTTTGTAGGTTTTTTTCCCCTGTTTTCTCGCTAGACTGTGCGAAAGCTCATTCTTATGCAATACGTATCAGTGTATCAATGGGCTAGAAGTCGAAACTGACAAGAACAGGATTCTCACACTGTCCGGCGCTTTCTCAAACAGGTTCTGTCGGCCGGTCGCCCTCAAATAGGCGCCGCCTTTTGTTCACTTTAGTCCATCGGGAAAACTGAATCAAGGGGTAATGTGGGTAGCGGGGCGGGCTGGTGGTTAAGCCGAGGCGCCCCGGCGGGGGCGGTCGCGGTTGAGTCAAGTGTTTAGGCGGAGGTGGCCAGGTCGAGAGGCCGCGGTTAAGCCGACGCTCCCAGGCCAAAGCGTCTAGGGTTGAGCCAAGGCGGTCAGGCAATCCCTGCTAAGCCGATGCTCCCGGGCCAAAGCAACCGGGGTTATTCAAACGCAGAGCAAAGGATATAGGAATGAAATGGCTTTCAGTTAGCGAGCAGCTGAATATCATCAAGAAAGGGACCGAAGAAATCATCCCCGAAGATGAGATGCTGAAGAAACTCGAAAAAGCGGTGAGAGAGAATCGCCCGCTGCGCGTGAAGCAGGGATTCGATCCAACTGCTCCGGACGTACACCTGGGGCACACGATCGGCCTAAGAAAGCTGAGACAATTTCAGGAGCTAGGGCATCAGGTTATTCTTATAGTGGGAGATTACACAGGCATGGTGGGCGACCCCAGTGGACTGAGCGAGACCAGACCGCAGCTCAGCCATGAAGAAGTGATGAGAAATGCCAAGACCTATCAGGAGCAATTCTTCAAAGTAGTAGACAAGGAGAATACCGAGGTACGATTTAACGGCGAATGGTTTAGCAAAATGAGTTTTATGGATGTGATGAGGCTGGCTTCGAAAATCACCGTTGCGCGACTTCTTGAACGCGACGACTTTGCGAAACGCTATGCTAATGGTCTCCCGATCAGCCTCCACGAACTCTACTATCCAGTCATGCAAGCCTACGACTCGGTTGCGATAACGGCAGACGTTGAAATAGGTGCTACGGAACAGAAGTTCAATCTTCTCATGGGGAGGCAATTGCAGCAGATCCATGGGCAAGAACCACAAGTTGCCATAACTCTTCCCGTGCTTGAGGGAATAGACGGCGTCCAGCGAATGAGCAAGAGCCTGGGGAACTACGTCGGCGTTTCTGAGAAACCCTCCGAGATTTTTGGCAAGATCATGTCTATACCGGATAGTCTTGTAATCCGTTACTTTGAGCTTCTGACTCCAGTGTCGCCTTTGGAGATTGAGGAAAAATCTCGAGCTATTGCCTCGAGGTCTGTCAATCCACGAGATTTGAAAAGCGAGCTTGCGGAGACCATAGTAAACATCTATCACGGGAAAGCCCTTGCCGCAGCTGCGCGCGAGGAGTTTGACAGAGTTTTCCGCGACAAAGGGGTGCCTGATGATGTGCCTTCATTTGAGATCAAGGCTCCAGGCGGAAAGCTATGGATCGTGAACTTGCTAAGAGAAACCAAGCTTGTTGCTTCGGGTGGCGAAGGCCGCAGGCTTGTGCAGCAAGGAGCCGTTGAGATAGACGGAGTTCCCATCACGGACGAAGAAGTGGAGATAGGACTTGGGGAGGGCAAAGAGATCCTCATCAGGGTCGGAAAAAGGCGCTTTGCGAGGGTAAGGCTTGTGTCTCAAGGGTAAGGGCGGTCCCTCGCCGGTCTTCCTAGCAAGAGCCCTGCGACAGGCCAAACCCCGGCGCCTGACAATATATTCAAAAAAAGGGGTTGACAAATCGAGAGGCGCGGTCTATATTAGATTCGGAAGAGAAATCAGGTTGACAACTGAATAGGTCTTTGAAATAAAGCGACTTCAACCCCTGGAGTTTCGTGCCTGGGGTTTTTATCGCTCTTTGACAATTAAATAGCGCATGTGGCGTTCCCGAGCCCAGCGAGATTGTCCCGAGACCACCACCTGGTGGTACGGGAGATCGCTGAAGATAATCACACTCTGTGTGTGACCTTGTTTTTTTTCCTGACAACGGAGAGTTTGATCCTGGCTCAGAACGAACGCTGGCGGCGTGGATCAGGCATGCAAGTCGTACGAGAAAGGGTAGCAATACCCGAGTACAGTGGCGAATGGGTGAGTAACGCGTGGGGAACCTGCCTTCAAGTTGGGGATAACACTCCTAACGGGGTGCTAATACCGAATGTGATTGCTAGGGCGCATGTTCTGGTAATTAAGGATGGCCTATGCTTGCAAGCTATCGCTTGAAGATGGCCCCGCGTCCCATTAGCTTGTTGGTGAGGTAACGGCTCACCAAGGCTACGATGGGTAGCTGGTCTGAGAGGACGGCCAGCCACACTGGGACTGAGACACGGCCCAGACTCC
>Ga0315291_10012447_pt1 | contig 10323 bp, 15 predicted proteins | sample YL17G12_20_MG_FD_203070 | JGI IMG/M metagenome (GOLD analysis project Ga0315291, IMG submission 203070) | Sediment microbial communities from Yellowstone Lake, YNP, Wyoming, USA - YL17G12_20 | ecosystem: Environmental > Aquatic > Freshwater > Lake > Sediment | place: USA: Wyoming | collected... | reverse complement strand
CGTGTTCGTCGGTGTGTGGATCCACGGAGGGATCGTTATGTTGCATCCCGCAACCGGGGCGAACATCAAAGCCGCCACAAACACGGCCGCGGCGGCGGCAACGGCCAACTGACACATTCTTCCGACTTTCATCATTCTGTCTCCTTTTGCGGTTTCCACTCGGGGTTTACTTCAGAAACTCCCTCAGCGCCCTTCCGGCCTCCGCCATGCTGGCGGCGTCCATCTGGTCGAAGTTGTACGGATACACGTCAACGCCCCAGTATTTCTCCGTCAGGCACGTGTGCACCATCTGGTAGACGGTCGCCGGGACATACTGCTTGCCGTATTCGCTCTTTCCGGTCAGCCAGAACACCATCGGAGTCGTGTCGGCGCTGACTATCGCCCTCTGTATGCCCGCCGGTATGGCCTTCCTGCCGTCGAAGCTCAGCACGTGGTAGTCCAAAACGTCGTAGCCCGCCGGCAGGGACAACGGCCTTGAGCTCCGGTTCCACGACATCGCACCGCCTCGCTTCACGTGCCACTCCTGGAACACATAGTCCTCATACTGGATCTGTCTCGGCTTGTTGACGCTGGATTCGGCCACGGGCTCGACGATCACCATGTCCTTGTTCGCCGCGGCAAGCACCCTGTCCGTGAACGGCTTGAGGTAGGCCACCGCGTCAGCCCTGTCCCAATATAGGTCGCCGCCGTTGCTCAGCGTCAGGCACCCCATCACATGGTGCCTCTCGGCCGCCTTGAGCATCACAATGTAGCGGGTGACGATCGTGTCCATGTCGTAGTCCGTTGTCCCGAATAGGTCGAACTTGAAGGAAAGGCCGTTGTCGGCCATGGCCTTCATTGCGGCCTCGGGGTCGAGCCTCAGAGCGTGGATGACGGCAGGGCCGAAGAACACATGCGGCCCTCCCAGCAGCGTCCTGGCGGGGAGGTTGTTCGTCACGACAGCCGGCGGGGCGTTCGTGTCAACGGGGTTGATCCACGGTGGGACCGTTATGTTGCAGCCCGCGACCGGGACGAACAGAGCGGCCACAAGCACGGCCGCGGCGGCCGAAGCCGCCAACCAACACATTTTCGCCGCGAAACGATTCATACCCATGCCTCCGTTGTCAACCTTCGATCGGGGTTTCCCGCCATACGGCGGCCTTCCATAGCCCCCCTATTATACATCGGAGGCCGGCAACTGTCCTTCGAGTCTGGAGCCGCCCGATGGACTCGATCCATCCTCTGCGGTTTACGAAACCACTGCATCGCCATCTATGCTTGAGTAGCAAATGCCTTCGTCAACTTCAAGGACCATATCTTTCTGGCCGATCTTCCCCTGCCTCTGTTCCTTCCGGTAAATGTAGGCAAAAGCATGTTGCAATTTCCACAAACAGACCTGAGATTTTCCGAACTATTGTTCAACGGGTTCCCATCCTTATGATCCAACATAAGGGGCATCGGTGCTCCCATCCACACGGAACCGTTGCATATCACACACTTATTGCCATCTCTTTCCCGAATCCACCTCTTAACGGCACTAGAAACAGTAAGCCCTCCAGAAACCTCTACATTTGCTTCTCCTGACAGCCATTTTTTGATGGCTTGCTTCCATCGATAAGCTTGGAAATGCCGATTAGAACAAAACTTCAATTTATGCCTTGATAGCTTTTCCCCGCATTCCAAACAATATGGACGGGGTAGCATTGGATTTTTGGCCGATCCGAGATTATTAAAAGAAGCAGAACAAGAATGAGAACAAAATTGATTATGCCTTCTCCCGTAATCCAATGACTTCAAACACGCCCTACAGATTTTGGGGTCGCTATCATATTGCTTGATCCTTTCCAATTTTTCATTGTGTTGCTTATCTTTGACGGCCATTGCTCCAAGTTTGCCAGCTTCGCTTCTGTTCATAATCGAACTTTCATAGTGTGTTGTCTTTATTATACACCTGATTGTTCGATAATGATTACTGGCAAACCTCTATTTTAGAGCATAAAAAACTGGAGCCGGAGGTGGGACTCGAACCCACGATGTTTGTATTCCTCTTTACGAAAGAGGGGCCGTCGCCTCTGAGCCACTCCGGCAAAAGTTCTGGGGGATTTCACGGATTGTTCCGCTGTAGATGACTTGAACATCTTCCCGCATCCCATCGAATCCCTAGAGGTGTGTCCCGTGAGGGCGTGCCCACATCGGTCTTCTCCGTTCAGCTGTGCTCCATACACCACGTCGCGTCTATCCCCGTTAGGCCATGGCCGACGCCCCCGCTAAAGGGATCGGCCTGCCTCTTGCAAGATGCCTGAAAACTGGTGGAGGCGAAGGGAATCGAACCCTCAAAACCTCTGGTATGCAAAACCAGCGCTCTGCCAGTTGAGCTACGCCCCCGTCTAAAACTGGAGCCGGAGGAGGGACTCGAACCCCCGATGTTTGTATGCGGGTTTACAAAACCCGTCCTGTCGCCGCTGAGGCACTCCGGCACAAATTTGGAGCGAGAGATGGGAGTCGAACCCACGTGGACAACCTTGGCAAAGTTGTGCCTGGCCGCTAGGCTACTCTCGCAAAAACTGGAGCGCGTGACGGGAATCGAACCCGTGTGTCCGGCTTGGAGGGCCGGTGCACTATCCACTATGCCACACGCGCATGTTGGAGCTCGGGGGAATCGAACCCCCTCATCCGCGTTGCGGACGCGGCATGCTTCCGTTACCATCAGAGCCCCAAAATTGGAGGACAGGAGAGTTGAACTCCTACCTGCTGGATGCCGTCCAGCTGTGCTACCGCTATCACTAGTCCCCCAAATTTGCAAATGCCAGTCTGGCTGACATCCACAAAAGAAAATTGGTCGGCGTGGAGGGAATCGAACCCCCAACACTCAGGGTAAAAACCTGATACGCTGCCTGATTGCGTCACACGCCGTTCATGTCATCCGTTTGCCATCGCATTTCATCGCGACCACCTTCCTTTCAAACTGGTTTTACTCGAACTTGAAATCTGGTCGGCGTGGAGGGAGTCGAACCCTCAACACCTCGGGTAAGAGCCGAGTACGCTACCAATTGCGTCACACGCCGGAAAACTGGTAGACCGTCCGGGACTCGAACCCGGCACCCTCACATTAAAAGTGTGATGCTCTACCACATGAGCTAACGGTCCATCGGCGGCTGGTCGGCTTTGGCCTGCCGTCCCAGCCCCTCATATTCGGTTGTCAAAGAACTACGGACTGATGGTAGAGGCGCGGGGACTTGAACCCCGGACCCGCTGATTAAGAGTCAGCTGCTCTAGCCAACTGAGCTACGCCTCCATCGCATAAAACAAAAGGCCCCGTCTTCCGACGGGGCCTTTTCCCTATCCTGCTCCTGATGCCTGTGCGTCATGAAGCGAAGGCGGAAAGGGCCCCGCGGGCTCCGGCTTTCGCCGTACCCTTCGCGGTCCCTGCTGCCTTCACTGTGACGCTCATGCTCATCGTTCCAACTTCCTTTACTGAATCTTTCAAGGAGTATGTCACAAATCCCTCCAAGGGTCAACAACTATTTTCAGGGAAAATCAACCGGAGGTTCCGGAGCCGGAAAGTTGCAGACCGGCCTCACGGGTGGTGCCGAACCGAGGCGGCCTCACGGTGCTCGTTCCTCATGTAGAAGTCGAACTCCTCCAGAGCCCTGTCGGCGCACTCGGGGCAGTATCCGTGGCTCAGTATGCCCCTGCTGCTGTTAACGGGGACGTTGCTGAGGACCTCGTGGCACTCGCAGCAGACCACTATCATCCGCCCGCTTATCGGCTGGCTTATCGTGTCGGTTTCCACGACTTACCATCTCCGGCATATGGGTTGTGACGCTCTTCAGGACTTTAATTCTCGGACGGAGGCGGATTCGCCTTCAACGACCTTTGCGGATGCGGCTGACATGGAAGCCTGAACGAACCCTATGTTGACCCTGTTCCAGCTGTAGGCGATCGCGTATCCCTCCGGAGTCGGAAGTATTGACGGGTAGGAATAGCTTCCGCGGCCAAGCGTAACGGTTTCCGGCTTTGTCTGCTCGACCGTCACGGGCTGGCTCCACTTTCGCCCCTCTCCGGAGGAATAGGCCACCGCAAGGGGGTCGCGAGGGACCCAGTTGCCCGAGACGGGGTTGTACCCGAGAACGAGCGTTCCGTCGGCGAGCTTGGCCACGTCAACGGCGCTGTTGGGGTTGGGGATTTCCGTGACCTCGGCCTGGCTCCATGTCCTGCCGAAGTCAGACGAATCGCTTCTGAAAAGGAACCCGTGCGTGCTCCTCAGCAGCATGTGGACGTTGCCGGGCGACGATTCCCACAGGGTCGGTTGGATGAGGCCTCCCAACTCCCCCCACTTTTTCCTGTCAAACGGCACTTTTTTGGACTTCCTCCACGACGTTCCGCAGTTTGACGTCCTGTCCGTGAAGGCATCCCATATAACGTCCGGAACCCTGTATTGGAATCCGCCTCTTTCGACAAAGCTGTGGCTGACTGTCCTTTCAGTTGACGCCGGGGCGAGCCATTCGCCGTTCGACAGGACGATCGGCGCGCTCCGCACCGGCCCCCTTCCGCCCTTGCCGAAGAGCTTGCTGAGCCTGACGGGGGGCCTCAGCGGCCTCAGGCCTCCGTCCATCTGGCACCTCCACGCCTCCCAGCCCTCCACGGTCTCCCCGACCTTGAAGAAGAGCCACAGCCTTCCGTCCGCGTCGTTGAACAGGACGGGGTTCCAGTGGGCCGTCTGGCACAGCTTGACGACAACCTGCGGCTCCGTCCACGAACCTGATCCGCCCTCACTCTGGCAGGACGCCCATATTGCCGTGTCGGGGTACTTCTCCCTCGTGCCGGCGAAATATGCCGCAACAAGCCGGCCGTCCGGCAGCCTGCCGAGTGACGGGGCGTGGCACTGCGGGAAGCCGCGGCCGGTCCTGTTGGATCCGGCCACAAGCATCCTCTTGGAGAAGGTAAATTCAGGAACCGTCATTCCTGCCGTTCCCGGCGGTCTGGCCTGTCGCCGTAGTCGATGTCGTGGTGCCTGCTCATCATGCGGCGCTTCTGCTTCTTGGGCATGGTCTCGTGGACGTCCTTGCTGACCGAGGCTACGGTCTGCGGGACGAAGTCCTTGCCAAGGCTCTTAACGCAGGCCTGGCAGAGTTTCTCCTCCTTGACCGTCTCCAGCCCCTTTGAAAGCTTGGGGGCGTCGTCGCTGTACCTACCCTGGTGGACGTACTTGATCTCCCTGACCTGCGTGACGACCCTGTTCTCGGCGCCGTCAACCTTTGCCGAACACATACTGCACTTGTACCCCATGTCTGTAATGCCGCTTTTGGCGGCATCCTCCTTGTTGTTTTTCCCCGTCTTATCCGGTTCCGGATACCCGCCTCCAAAGGCGTCTCCAGAATTCGGCCGCGGGGTGTTTGAAACTGTATTTCGAATCTCGGCAGTCCGCCGTCTTAAGGACGCCGCATATGCAGAGGAGGAACGCGAGCCCCGAGTCGCTCTTGGGCTCCACCGTCTGCCGACGCACCTGCGACTGCGCGTCGCACGGGCGGTTGCCGCTCGGAAGTATGTGCATGGCATCGGGAACGTGTGAATCCGTCTCCCTGCGGATGCGGGTCCTGTCCTCTATTTTCCTGACAAGGTCCTCGTTCATGGCGCCGCATGTCCCCCCTTGCTCTCGATCTCGGCTGCGGCCGCCTTGGAGCGGACGGGGTCATTCCCCTCGATCCACTTCAGCCGCTTGTTGCTGTGCATGCTGCCGCCGCGCGTCGCGAAGAACCTTACGGGGCGGATCCTGTCCTTTGGGACGGAGTGGAACGTCCTCTTCAGGATGTCGGAAGGCGGAGCCGGATCGGGGGATGCCGCTCGGAAGAGGTCCGTCCGCGCCACTGCGAACATAGTCGGGTCGTCAGGGTCGCCGACGAGGTCAACGAACGAAAATGTCTCGTCGTTCGCGAAGACCCCCCTGCTTTTGCACTCGGGGAACGCATCGGAGGAGAAGAAGAACGTGAACCTAGTGGCTATCCTGCCAATGTCCAGCTTCTCGCCCCTCCTGAGGAATATCGTCGGGTACGACTCCGAGCACATGGTCTCCCTCCGCCTGCCCTCCAGCCTCTCGATCGCGGCGTTCTCCTCCCAGACCACGAAGGTCACGTCCTCACCCTTCACATAGACGGGGTTCCCGTCCTCCATCATCACTCGAACGAGGCCGTGCTTGGCGAGCGAATGCGCTCCGATGTCCTCGGTGCAGCGGAATCCCTTCACGAAGTTGAATGGGGCGGCCGCATGCCGGCAGACGTGCTTGAGCCACTGCTCGACGTTGCCGCTGAAGCTCGACCTCGAATCGAGAACATAGTCGATCGTCCGACGGTTCCAGATGCCGGCACACGTGTTGGGGCACAGGAGCCGCTTGCTGCTCAGGTTCATGTAGTCAATCCCGCCGGACAGGAACGGGGAGAAATCAGGGCTCCTTGTGAATACCTTGTCGTCCTCAAGGTAGATGCAGGAGTTCCTCGTCCTCTGCATGGCGTTGAAGAACGAGGCGGGATGCCCGATCCTCTTCGGAGACAGGGCGATGTCAGAATCGTCGAAAAGCTCGGATATCCTCCCAACCTCGTCCATGCAGGCGTCAAGGTCGCCGGACATCTCTGGGATCGGGTCTATGTGAACGACCCACCTCAGCTTGGCTCCGCCGCGAAGGACGTGCTTGAAAAGGGATGCGGCCATCTCAGAGACCGTCAGCCTCGGCACGACCAGGGTGACCACGTCAATCCAAACTGTGTCTGATTCGTCGTTCATTTCCTTGTGAAGCCGTGTCAGGCTCCAACCGTCACTGGGAATGTAGCACAACCGGCGGCCGGCATCAAACACAAATCAGGCCACGGCCTTCCGAGATTTCGGAGCCTTCTTGGCCTCCCAAGGCGGCGGATCGGTCTTCCACCCCCAGTTCAGCATGAACATGCCGATCTCCCAGTCGAGCTGCCTCTTCTGGAGGCCGTGCCTTTTCTTGAGGAGCTTGGTCATCCAGCCCTTGAAGCTCTCCTCCTGCTCGGGAGTCCATGTGCGCTTCATGTACCAGTCGGGCTGCGACGTCAGCTCTGTGTTGGGGTACTTCTCCCCGACCCGCTTGAACATCTCCTTCAGGCAGTCCTCGCACGTCTTGTCGTATGTGACCATAGGATGTCTCCTTTTCGCCACATTATAGTTCAAATGAGGCGCTTCTGGGACGCGCCGGAACGTTCGGCCTTGTCGGCCGCAGCCATGTCGTACCTGACGCCCTTGCGGTAACACTCGGCGCAGATCGCCTGGATGAGCTTATCGCCGCGGTACATGCCGAAGAAGAGAGGCTTGTCGCCTGGCTGGAGGAGCGGAACCTGCCCGCCGCAGAAGCTGCATGTCACAAATTCGCTTTCCATAAGACCCAATCCTTGTCGCTATCCGTTATTCCAAAAGCCTCCGCCTTCCGTTCCGAGCCCCGCACTTGGGGCACTTCTTCCAAGGCCTGACCCATGCCGCGTCGCAGGAACAATAGAACTGCGTCTTGCGGGGCATCAGGGATTTCTCGCGGTTCGAGATGTCCCAGTTCACAATGTCGCCATTAAACACCTTTTTCATGAGCGGCGCAACCTAAAACGATGCTTCGATAGCATTGACGCTTCCGGAATCACGGTTCATCTGTTCCAGCCGGCTAGCGATCATCTCGCAATTTTTCTCCTCTATTTCCGCCCCCCAAGCCTTCCTACCAGTTTGCTTTGCTGCCACCAAAGTGGTTCCGCTTCCAGCAAACGGGTCAATCACAACATCGCCCGGTCTCGACGAAGCCAAAACCAGCTTCTTGACCAGAGCCAGCGGCTTCTGGTCGGGATGGCCGACCCTTTCGGACGAAAGGCGGGCGACCAAGGCGGGGCATTCTATGACATCCCTCGGCAGCGCACCGGGATCGTCGGCGTAGTTGGTCTTGTTGCTGTAGCGCCCCAAGGAAGCCCTTGGCTTGCCCCTGTTCTTCTCGGCTCCCCTGCTATAGGGGATCCTTGCCGCATCCTCGTCGAAAAACGATCCCTCGCCGCCGCGGTAGCCGTAGATGATGAGCTGCATTGACATGCGCCATCTGCCCCTCGGCTTGGGGCTGTTGTTGTAGTACCATGCGAGGATGTCCTTGTCGGGAAGGGGAAACTGCCTATACCAAGACCCCGCTATCATCCTCTTGTCCCCGAAGCAATAAAAGGAGGCCGAAGGCCTCATCGCCGCCGTCATTATCCCAAAATAACGGGACATGTCCTCGATTTCGTAGGGCGGGTCGGTGACGACAAGGTCGCATGCCGGAACGGCAATGTCTCGGCAGTCGCCGTTCCAAAGAGTAACCGAATCGTCTTCGTAATAGAGCGGCATATTGGCTTCTCCGTTGATGACCTTCGGAGCATTATACCGCTGAACTCGGCGGTGAGGCATCTAAAGCAAGAAGCCCCCTATCAAGTTCTGCGTGGTGATTGGGGCACAGATATTTCAAATTATCTTTGTGATTAACAACTCCCATTAAAGTGTCTTCCGAAAATGAGCTCAACGGTTTTAGATGACAAACTTCCACAATTTTATCATAGCCGCATAACAAACATTTTTTGGGAACACCCAATAACTTGAGGTATCTTTGGGCCCACGTTCGCACCGATGAAAATCTAACTTTTGACGCCGTCCTGATGAGATAGTCTGCCATCGGCAAAGCCCACACCCTATCAAGATTTTCTCGTTTCAAACACGTCACGCAAATGACCGATCCATTAGACACGGAACCTCCGCAAACTCGGCATACCGGCCTAGGCCCAACCCTAATCCTTTTTATATGCAACGAGTTATTGTAACTAGCCGAGTGGGATCGTGAACAAAACTTCCTCCGCTTCAGGTCGCTAGGCTGATCCCCGTCCTCAATAACGATTGTAGTTCCACAATATAGGCATTTTGATGGAGAACGATTATATCGTTCCACCGCATTGCTCCATCTTGTCTGAGCACTCTTATTTTTTCTTGTCATACATTGTTCTCCTACTATCTACTTCGACAGTCGAAGAACAATGTCCTGCTTAATTGAATCAATTATTTATTTCGACTCACAATGGCACCCCATGTCAGAGTTGAACTGGCGTCTGTGCGTTGAGGACGCACCGGCCTTCCGTTAGCCGAATGGGGCGTTAAAGATCTGAACTTTTCCTCCTTTTGAAGCAAATTTTGTCTACGGTATTCCGTATCACGGGGACAGCCACGCGAAGGCATCGCTTCTTTTGTCCCCTCGGAGAGAAGGGATTTGAACCCTTGGCAACTCGGCCCCGAACCGAGTGCTCTTCCAGACTGAGCTACTCTCCGGTTACTAAACATGGTGGGGGCGACAGGAGTCGAACCTGCCACCTTGGCGTTCGTAGCGCCACGCTCTGTTCCAGATGAGCTACGCCCCCGTCAGGATGGCCGGATTTGAACCGGCGGCCCCCTGCGCCCAAGGCAGGTGCTCCACCAGGCTGAGCTACATCCTGTAAAACATGGTCGGGGCGAGCGGATTCGAACCGCTGACCTTCACTACCCCAAAGTGACGCGCTACCAGGCTGCGCTACGCCCCGATATGGTATCCCGTAGGGGGTTCGAACCCCTATTCTTCACCGTGAAAGGGTGACGAGTTAGCCAATTCCTCCAACGGGACACTTTTACAAAACCGACTGTCAAAGAACATGGTCGACGTGGGTGGAGTTGAACCACCGACCCCCTGCGTATCAGACAGGTGCTCTAAACCAACTGAGCTACACGTCGAAAACAAAACCTACTTCTTTTCGCCTTCCTTCTTCAGGATCTCCAGCAGCTGATCCGAGAGGTCGAACCTCTGCTTGTCCGTCAGCGAGCCGTACCACTCGGTGACCGGACCATCGCATCCGAGGTCGTCTATGTGGTCGACGAACCCCGATATGACCATCGTCACCAGATCCTCCAAGGCGACCTGATGCGTCGGCTCCGGCTTGTTTCCCTTCATGCAGGGCGGCATCGGCTTCCTTCCAGCCTCGACCGCCCTATCCTTCAGACTCTTGCATTTCTTCGCCATACTGTTCTCCTAGTGCTCGTGCCTGTAGTAGCAGTTTCCCAACATTTCGATCACCGCGATCATCGGGAGGTATATCTGGTCCTCCTGAGCGTCCGTCAGCGTTACGCCGTACTCCTTCAGTTCCTTTGCGATGGCCTCCATGGCCTTGAGGCCGATGGCGTGCGCGTCCTCCATATACATGTCTGCGGCTGTCTTCATCGCTTCTCCTTACGCTGGGGCGGAAAACAGGAGTCGAAAAAGGGTTTTCTAAACCTGTCATAGAAATATCAAATATGCAACCCCTATTCAGT
>Ga0315291_10012445_pt1 | contig 10324 bp, 10 predicted proteins | sample YL17G12_20_MG_FD_203070 | JGI IMG/M metagenome (GOLD analysis project Ga0315291, IMG submission 203070) | Sediment microbial communities from Yellowstone Lake, YNP, Wyoming, USA - YL17G12_20 | ecosystem: Environmental > Aquatic > Freshwater > Lake > Sediment | place: USA: Wyoming | collected... | reverse complement strand
CGAAGCAAACGAATGCGTGAGACAGGTTGGTCTCTATCTGCTGCAGGCGTGGATACTTGAGGGGAGTTGGCCCTAGTACGAGAGGACTGGGCTGAACATACCTCTGGTCTACCGGCTTTGGTACCAACTGAACCGCCGGGTAGCTATGTATGGAAGGGATAAGCGCTGAAAGCATCTAAGCGCGAAGCCTACCCCAAGATTAGGTGTGGCCAGTGCGTGGCACTGTTCTAATTGTTCTAGTTGTTGTAAATGTTCTAATTGCAATTACAACAAGTCCCGTTTGCGCGGGACGATTGAACAGTTATAACAATGCTGCGCATCGGCAAGATTTCGTCGAAGACTACGACGCATATAGGCTCTAGGTGTAAGGCCCGCAAGGGTTTAAGCCAAGGAGTACTAATAATCTATATGCCAACCATCCCAATGCTGACTACTACGATTTTGTGTTTTTGAGAGACGGCATAATTTTCTCCAGCGGAAAATTTGCCTGGCTCTCGGCGATTTGAGTTTTGCTCGCGCAAAACGCCAAGCTCAAATCGCCTCCGAGATCCTCTCGAAAACACAAAATCTCCGTTTTGGTGAAAGCGGATTCGCCTTTTGTGGAAAAGCAATATTAGTAAAAAAAGAGTTTTTATTTGCTGGTGTTTTATTCGCATGTGCTCCACCTCCCGCCCCGAAGGGGCGAGGCTCGCCTCATTTATGAGGCGGCTTCCTCCCGCTGAAGCGGGACTGCGATTTTCTAAACTCGCGTTGCTTGTTAAGAAAATCGGGAACATTCCGAACCCCGTATAAAAAAATTTTCTTCAGCGATTTCCCGGTGACTTAGCTCGGTGTGCCCTACCCGATCCCTTTCCGAACTCGGAAGTAAAAGCACTGAGCGCCGATGATACTAACTGGTTCGCCGGTTGGGAAAGTAGGCCTTGCCGGGATATCATTGCAGAAAATTTTTTGTACGGGGCAGGCAGAGAAACATGCCCCGTCACCAAATTTCCACTTTTTCTTGCGCGAAGCGCTGTGGAAATTTTGGTGCGGGGTAAAAGCGTCTAAATCCGATGATACTTGCGGCTTCCGCCTACGCTGAAGCTTCGGCGGACAAGTCGGCCCTGGGGAAAGCCCGCCCGACTGAGCGACGTCAGTCGTTCGGGCGGGTAGGCCTTGCCGGGATATCATTGCCACATACTCACAATTTCACCGTCTCTCTGTTATAATTTAACAAAAGGTCGAAAAACGTTTGATCAAATTGTAATTACAAATGAATAAGACATTTTTGTGGATACTTATAGTCGTGGTTGTCGTTGGCGCTGCTGCTTTGTTTTATCTCTGGAGCGGGCGCGTTAGCGCTCCGTCATATCCGGCTAATCCTGCGCCGTCTGCCGCGCAGCCACAGATACAGCCGAAGCCAGTGGGCTCTACGGATCCGGACGTAATCGTCGGAGACCTCCTCAAATCTTCACAGGATGATTTAACGACTCCGATTGACTCCGACCCCTCGCTTACCGCGTCCAGCAGCCAGGCAGTTGACGCATTTGATCAATCGCTTGACTCAAACCAGTTTTAGATAAAAACATGATTACAAAGAAATTATTCGGCGCAGCCGCCGTTTCGGTTTTAATCTTTTCCGGTTTCGCGCCTCTGGCGTCTTTTGCCCAAGGGAAGCCGGCGGAAACCCCAAAAGCTGGTTTTTGTTCAACGATTGTTTCTAAGATTGCCGACCTCGGTCAAAAACTCTCTAATCAATTGAGCGATTTGAAGAGCAAAGAATCCGACCGTGATCAACAGTTCCAGAGCAAATGGGATAAGAACTCTAAAGATTTGGATCGGCGGTTTGCCGAACAGGATTCGGATTTGGGAGGCAGATTGGATAAATTGAGCGGGCAAGCGCAAACCGACGTTCAGAAACAGGCGGCGGCCGCGTTTTCCGCCGCAGTTAAAAGCGCCATTGAGACAAGGCGCGCCGCCGTGAGAGCGGCGCTCGATGCCTTCCGCAAAGGAGTTGCGGACGCATTGAATGCGCGAAGATCGGCCGCGGAAAATTCCTTGAACGGCGCGTTAAGCGCGTTCCGGACTGCCGCCGACAAGGCCAAGTCCGATTGTGTAAGCGGAGTTGCCGCGTCCACGGTTCGCAGCGCTTTTATGTCGGCCGTAAAGAGCGCCCAATCCGGCCTTGCTAAAGCCAGAAAAGGGAACAGCAATTTTGGCGCGACGATGCAGAAACTTAACGCCCAGAAGAAAGCCGCTTTTGATGTCGCGCAGAATGCCTTTAAATCCGCGCTTGAAAAAGCCAAGGCCGATTTTAAGACGGCGCGAGGCAGCGTGGAGAAACCAACCTCAACGACGCCGTAGTTTCCGTTGAGAATTGTTTATTTGGAAAGCAAGAAGGGCTCCGATACCGCGGAGCCCTCTGCGCTTCTAAACCATTCGCAAATTCCCGCCTACGCAGGCAGGCGCAATAGATTCGTAATTCGTTGATAAACGCGCTACAATTATCAACATGAGTACTCGGCGGGCAAAGCAGATAATTTACGGAATTTTCTACGTTTTTGTTTTTGGACTGCTCGTCGGCGGAGTTTATTATCTGTTCTTGAAACCGGTGCCGTCGTGTTTTGACGGGATCAAGAACCAAGGCGAGGAGGGGATTGACTGCGGCGGGCAGTGCGCCGCGCCCTGTTCGCTTAAAACCGTAAAGCCGATAGAAACGGTGGGCAAGATTTTGACGTTCGTTCCCGACCAGGATCATTTGAGCTTGCTGGTCCAGATCAGCAATCCGAATCCGGACTACGCGGCCCGGAATTTTTCCTATAGCTTTTCCATATACGACAACCAAGGCGGCCTTATTCAATCTTTCGGCGGCTCGTCTTTTGCCTACGCCGGTGAGATCAAATACATACTTGTCCCGAACGCTCCGGTTCCGCGGACGGGTTCTTTCGGCAAAGTTGAATTCCGGGCGGAAAATATGGACTGGGTTCCGGCAAGCGGTTTGAAGGGGCCGCCGAATATCGCCGTCTTGAACATTGACGCGCGTTCCGCTTCAACGAGTTTGACTGTTGACGGGCGTGTTGCGAACAACGACACCGTAACTTTCCCCCAACTTACAATAATCGCCCTTTTCAAGGGGCAATATGGCCAAATAGCAGGCGCTTCGCAAACTGTGGTTGAAAATCTCGCGCCGAACGAATCCAAGCCATTTTTTATTTTGCATCCTCCCGTTCCGAACGTTGATATTGCCGGAACAAGGGTTTTCGTTTACGCGCTGAGACAATAGCCGTAAAACAAAAGAGCCGCTTTTTATGGCGGCTCGACGGCGGATTCTGTTGTGGGCTGGTCCCAGAGCCATCTATTTGGGTCCTATTTCTTCCGGGGTTTCAAGTTAATGGCCTTTCTATTTCCTCTGGCTCTTCCAGCTCTTTCGGTACCTCTTGTTTTTCCACCACGATCGTGATGAGGAAAATGGTGCGCGTGAAATTCTCCGGCTGATTGAGGATGATGGCAGTCGTTGAAACGCTCCCTTGGGCTGACACTATCGTCCAGCCTGGCCCGAGGTCTTTCATTTTTCTGCTTATCGCAGTTTGCAGATGTTCTTTGTCTTCAAGCACAACAACAAGAATTTTTCGTTCCGTCATCGCGCCCCTCCTTTGAATTGCTGTAAACAGTCTATCGGACCCCACTACTTTTTGTCAATAGTCCAAAAATTTGAGCAGGGTAGAATTCTGACTTCTAACGGGATTGTATGGGAATAAAAAAGCGCCATCTCAATCGTTAAGATTTCGATAGCGCCCATACTGTTTTAGGCGACCCAATCCTTAAAACGGCGGTTCTTCGTAGAGTATGAGGTTTCTCTGGGGATCGCAGCCAACCCGAATTTTTTCCTGGGGAATTCCGGGAAAATGTTCCAAGGCAAGGTCTACGAGTTCTTTCAGGGTTGTCTCCTGGTCAACGGTTGCGACAACGAGTACGTTCGGAGCAGACATTCTCGGCGTTGTTATTGCGTTTCTTGTTGGTATTTGTGGTATTGGCGCTGTCGGCGTTATTGGTGTCGGGTGCTGGGACATCTTTAAACCTCCGTCGGGGAACTATCGGTAGCATAGATCAATCATGCGTACTTTGTCAAGTTCAAAATTTGAGCAGGGCAGAACTCTAACTTCTAACAGGGTTGTATAGAAATAAAAAAGCGCCATCTCAATCGTTAAGATTTCGATAGCGCCCATTGTCGCCCTCGCGCGGTTTAAATCCGCGCCTTTCCCGATCAGTCGTTTATTTTCACGCCGATAACATGAGGCACTTTCTTGGCCAAAGGAATGCTTTCTTCGTCAATGCTACCTTCGAAAATTACTCCTCCGCGGACCGGCGTGATGCCGCAGTCCTGCCGCCGCTCAAAACCCAATTCTTCCAAGTTTTTCATCACGTCTCTCACAAAAAGCCCGTCGCATTTTACGACTATGTAGATTTTCAATTTAACCTCCCGCGAGAATATCTATAATAAGAAATAGCTTATTTTGCTTGCCGGGTCAACTCCGCGTTGATTTGGCTAATCGTTCATTGCCCAGTATACTGAATCTTAATTATGATCGCTTTATTTTCGCCGGTTGCAATATTGCTCCTAGCCGGACTGGTCGTTTCCTCCGCGATTTCTCTGAAGCTTTTTTTGTTTCAGCTTGTCTGGATTGCGGTCGGAGCCGCTATTGTTTTGATTTTTGTCTTCGTTGACTGGCATTTTATTTTGAATTACCGTTGGTTCATCGGCGGGCTGTATGTTCTCTCCGCGCTCTTGCTGCTTTTCGTTTGTTTAGAGGGACCGGTGATCCGCAACGCGAGAAGCTGGATCATTTTCGGACCGTTCCATTTTCAGCCGGTTGAACTCGTAAAAGTCGCACTGATCCTTTTATATGCCAATTATTTCAGCAGGCGGCACTTGAGCATCGCAAGATGGAAAAACATAGCCACCTCATTTATTTTTTTTGCGGTGCCGGCATTTCTCGTAATTCTCCAACCAGATCTCGGTTCGGCCTTGATATTGTTCGGGATTTGGTTTTGCCTCCTTTTGCTGTCCGGCCTTCCGCCGAGACGGGTTTTGGCGGCGCTCGCGGTTTTCGCGCTTGCCGGTTTTTTTCTTTGGACTCACGGCCTTAAAGAATATCAGCGCGAAAGAATTGTCGGAGTTTTTTATCCTCAACAAAATGTTTTGGGGATCAACTACAGCGCCGCGCAGTCCAAGATTGCCGTAGGGTCGGCCGGGCTTTGGGGCAAGGGATATCGCCAGGGGACGCAGACTCAATTGGGATTTTTGCCCGAAGCGGCAACCGATTTTCCTCTGGCGGCACTTATTGAAGAATGGGGCGTCTTCGGCGGCCTTGTCGTAATCGGAGCGTTCTTGTTTCTCATTTTTCAAATTCTCAAAATAGGCAAATATGCCCAAAGGAATTTCGAGAAATTCGTTTGTTTGGGCGGAGCTGTTGTTTTTGGCTTGCAGTTTCTTTTGAATGTCGGTTCTGAATTGGGTCTAATGCCGGTGATCGGCATAACATTTCCGTTTTTAAGCTATGGCGGATCGAGTTTAACGGCAAATTTTTTTATTTTATCCCTAATCAATGCCATTAAGAGACAAAAATAGCCCATTGCATCCGTCCTTGGGCCAGCGTCTCCGTGAGGGATGCCGGCGGCTTTCCGGGTGCGTGGATGAGAAATCTTGGATTGCGATTATTGCCATTCTCGCCGTTTTGGGTGCAGCTGCGTATTTTTATAATCGGCTTGAACCGGTTGCGGCCGAAGCGAAGCCGCGGATGTTTACCGTGGAAGCGGGAGAAGGTTTTAGAGACATTGCCGGGCATCTGGCAGAGGAAAATTTAATCCGCTCCCGCCTTGCCTTTGAGGTTTTGTCCCTGTTTACCGGTTCGGCCACGAAGTTAAAGCCCGGGGTTTACGAGTTGAGTCCGGCCATGTCTAGCTACGAGGCGCTTTCCGAGCTGGTTTTGGGATCCCACCGCGAAGTTTCCGTGAAAATTCCGGAGGGCGCGTCCATTTATGAGATTGATAAAATTTTGAGCGACGCAGGAGTTTTAAAAACCGGAAGCATTATCGGCTTTAATAAGTCAACGAAAATTGAAGGCAGGTTATTTCCGGATACATACAGATTTTTCCTGGGCTCGGAAACAAAAGAAGTTGTTGATAAATTTTTGGAAAATTTCCGGATGAAGGCGCAACCCGTTTTATCGGGGGACAAGAATAACGGAGAAGCAAATTTAATTCTGGCTTCATTGGTTGAGAAAGAAGTTCCAGAAGACAGTGATCGAGAAATCGTCGCCGGAATTTTAAAAAAGCGCTTGAAAGCGGGAATGCCGCTCCAGGTTGACGCGACGATTTGCTACATAAAGAAGTTTTCGGCGCGGATACCAAGTCAAAATTGTTATCCACTGACCCCCCTTGACTTCAAAATTGATTCGCCCTATAATACCTACCTACACAGAGGTTTGCCGCCTGCCCCGATCGGGAATCCCGGGATTTCAGCCATAAACGCCGTTTTGCGCCCTAAAAACACGGAATACTGGTATTATTTGAGCGATCCCAAGACCAAAAGGACGATTTTCGCCAAAACCCTGGAGGAGCAGAGCAAAAACCGCGAGACCTATCTGGGGACCTAAGGGGGTTGACAAGGCGAGGGGATTGGGAGTAGAATTAACTTGTTTAACGCATAGAGTTCATTGAGAGGAAAAAGTTTAATGTGGTGTGTTTAGGGATGGATAGGGGATGGCGCTCGACCAGTCGTCGTGGGCGCCAGTACTGCCCTTGCTTGGGAAGTAAACAACCGGCTTGGTGCTGTGCTGCGGTTGGTAAACCGCGGCTTGCCGCCGTGCCGGTCGCCGGTCGCCGGCGACCCAGGACTGGAGCAGTCGCGGCCCGATTCCATCACTGGCGAGTCAGCCCACAAAGCTGACTCGCCTCTATCCCCAAACACATCACGACTGATTTTTCTAAACTAGTGATGTGTTTAGGGATGGATAGGGGTGGCGCTCGGCTCGCATCTGCACCGACTCCGGGCGCCAAGTCGACGAGGCAGCTCGTACAGCTGCGGCCGGGCGAGCGCGAAAGCACGAAATGCTTGCCCAGGACCTAAACGGCGTCCCCTTCCGTCGGGCGAGTCGGTTGCAACTGTGCAGCTGACTCGCCCCCATCCCCAAACACATCACAAGCGATAATATTTCTCAAAGAACTCGGCAATTATTCGAGATATGAATGGCGGTGAATAATGCGTTAAATTAATAAAGAGAAAGGCAAAAGCGAACCTCAAAAAAAGAGGCGCCTTGTTTTTTAGTTTTGTTTAAATAATAAGAGTGGACGGTTTCAATAATTAAAACTAAAACTAAAACCGGGCAGAGATAAACTCGCCGGTTTTATCGGCCAAAGGGAAGGGTTTTAAGATGCCTAAATTTTTAGCCACCAAAAATTTTTCCAAATCGCCGACTTTGATTGCGCCGTTCAACCTAAACGAGGCGCAGCTTCGATCTTACCAGTGGTTTCTGAAGAAAGGGCCGCGGGAGCTTTTTGACGAAATTTCGCCGATTTACGATCATACCGGAAAAGAATTGGAGCTGAATTTCGGCGCCTACCGCTTTGACGAGCCAAAATACGACGAAGCCACAGCTCGCTATAAGGAAGCGAGCTATGAAGCGCCGCTTAAGGTGCAACTTACTCTCGTTAATAAAAAAACAGGACGCAAAGAAACCCAGGAAGTTTATTTCGGGGACTTCCCGGTAATGACCGAGCGCGGCACTTTCATCATCAACGGCGTGGAAAGGGTCGTCGTTTCGCAGCTTATCAGATCCCCGGGAGTTTACTTCACCTCGGTTTCTTACAGGGGGCGCGAACTTTTTGGCGCCAAGATTATTCCTAACCGCGGCGCTTGGCTGGAGTTTGAGACTGACCCTGACGGCGCCGTCGCCGTTAAAATTGATCGCCACAGAAAAGTCGCCGTCACCGATCTTTTGAGAATCTTCGGGTTTCAAAACGAGCGGATGCAATCTGCCTTTGCCGACATTGACAAGGGTTTCAAATATTTGAACGCGACGCTTAAAAAGGACGCGGCCAAAGACGTTGAGGAGTCATATCTGGAGATCTACCGCCGCATGCGGCCCGGCGACCCTGCGACTCCCGCTACTGCCAAGAGTTTGATTGACGCCATGTTCCATCGCCAGGACCGCTACGACCTCTCGTCCGTGGGGCGCTTTAAACTTAATCAGCGGCTTAATTTTGACAAGAAGAAAAACAACCGCCTTCTTGACGTTGAAGACCTGATTGCGATCGTGCGCCAAATTATCGCCATGAATAATGACTCCCAAGCGCATGCAGACGATATTGATCACCTTGGGAACCGCCGGCTTAAGGCAGTAGGGGAACTTTTGCAGGGCAGGTTGCGCATCGGGCTCGCCCGTTTGCGGCGCATAATTCAAGACAGGATGTCCACCGAGGACAAAGATCGGATTATGCCTGCTTCGCTCATAAACTTCCGCCCAATCGCGGCGATAGTCAAAGAGTTTTTCGCATCATCGCAGCTTTCGCAGTTTATGGATCAAGTGAACCCCTTGGCAGAACTGGAGCACAAACGGAGAATTTCAGCTTTGGGTCCGGGAGGACTTACGCGTGAGCGGGCAAGTTTTGAAGTCCGCGACATTCATCGCTCTCACTACGGAAGAATTTGTCCAATCCAGACGCCGGAAGGAGGCAACGCCGGTTTAATTAATTATCTGGCAAGTTTCAGCCGCATCAACGATTTCGGGTTTTTGGAGACGCCGTACGCCCGCGTTACAAACGGGCGGATAACCAATGATATTGTTTGGCTGGACGCCTTGGAGGAAGAGAGATATAAAATCACGCATGCCGGAGTGGGCCGCGACGATGCCGGGAATATTTTAGGCCAAGTAATTGAGGCGAGGATCAAAGGCGCGCCCGGCACTTGCGCGCCCCAAGAGGTTGATTTCATTGATGTCGCTCCGCATCAATTCGTGAGCGTAGCCACTTCCTTGATTCCTTTTCTTCAGCATGACGACGCGACCCGGGCGCTCATGGGTTCGAACATGCAGAGGCAAGCGGTGGTTTCTGTGCGGGCTAACGCGCCTTACGTTTCAACCGGCGAGGAAGACAGGGTGGCATTGGACTCCGGTTATGTGCTTCAAGCCGAAGGAGGCGGCAAGGTTTTGGAGGTTGACGCCAATCATATCAAGGTAAAGTACGCCAAAGGCGCCAAGGTTTACCCGCTCGAAAAATTCAAGCGATCAAATCAATTTACCTGCATTTCCCAGCGGCCGTTGGTTAACGTTGGCGACACTGTGAAGAACGGCGACGTTTTGGCTGACGGTCCTTCAATTGAAAACGGCATACTTGCGCTAGGGCAGAATCTTCTCGTGGCTTTTATGTCTTGGGAAGGAGCGAACTTTGAAGACGCGATTATACTTTCGGAAAAAGTGGTTCGCGACGACCTTTTCACGTCGGTTCACATTGAGGAATTTTACTGCGACGTGCGCGACACGAAACTCGGTCCCGAGATTACGACGCCGGATATATCGAACGTTTCCGAAGAAAAACTGAAGAATCTGGACGAAGAAGGAATAGTCAGAATCGGCGCCGAGTTGAAATCCGGCGATATTTTGGTCGGCAAAATTTCTCCCAAGGGCGAGGCGGAACTCACTTCCGAAGAGCGTTTGCTCCGCGCGATCTTCGGGGAAAAAGCCAGAGACGTGAAAGACACCTCGCTCACGTTGCCGCACGGCAAGCGCGGCCGTGTCATTAAGATCAAAATTTTTGACAGAGAAAGAGGAGACAAGCTTGAGCCAGGAATTATCAAGAGGATCCAGGTGGAAGTTGTGGAACTCCGCAAGGTTCAGGCCGGCGACAAGCTGGCCGGCAGGCACGGCAACAAAGGCGTGATTTCTCAGGTGCGGGCCGTGCAGGACATGCCATATCTTGCCGATGGTACGCCGGTTGACATTATTTTGAATCCGCTCGGTGTTGCTTCGCGCATGAACTTGGGACAAATCTTGGAGACAACTTTGGGTTGGGCTGCGGAAAAACTCGGATACAGGGCAATCACGCCGGGATTGGACTCGGCGACGGAGGAAGAAATCAGGGCGGAACTTAAGAAAGCCGGTTTGCCGGAGGACGGAAAGGTGCGGCTTTTTGATGGCCGCAGCGGCGAACCCTTCCACAACAAAGTTACCGTCGGCCAGATTTACATGATGAAGCTTAACCATCTGGTTGAGGACAAGGCCCACATGCGCTCCATCGGGCCGTATTCCTTGATTACGCAGCAGCCACTGGGCGGCAAAGCGCAGTTTGG
>Ga0315291_10012443_pt1 | contig 10324 bp, 6 predicted proteins | sample YL17G12_20_MG_FD_203070 | JGI IMG/M metagenome (GOLD analysis project Ga0315291, IMG submission 203070) | Sediment microbial communities from Yellowstone Lake, YNP, Wyoming, USA - YL17G12_20 | ecosystem: Environmental > Aquatic > Freshwater > Lake > Sediment | place: USA: Wyoming | collected... | reverse complement strand
AGTCTGGGTCACGGAAGGCTGCAAGCCTCGGCCCCGCGCCCCGCTCACCCATGGGCGGATACTTCATCAGCCGAACGGCTTCCTTCGCCATCTCCTCGGTCTCGACCCTCGGGATGACGAGGCCCATAGCGCCCGCGTCGAGGACCTTCTTCGCCCAGATCAGGTCGTTCCACGGGATGCGCGCCAGAGGCATGCAGCGTTCACGGGCGTAGAGCATCCCCTGGACCATGAAGTGGTAGGTCTCGGGCCCGAAGGGACTGTGCTCCATGTCGCAGACGAGCCAGTCGAAGCCCATGTCTGCGAGGTACATGGTCATGTCGGGGTGGCCGACGGTCACCCAGGTGCCGATGGCCGGCCTACCGGCCCTCAGCTTACGCTTGACAAGATTCCTCATGGATTAGAGGTAGGTCTGGTCGGCTTAAGATTCTTGCCCGCCGCGCTCTATCCAGCTGAACTTCCTCTGGAGGGTCGCCGGGTAGTAACTCTTCCAGTCGTAGCCGACCCTGCGCCCCCAGTCGAGGTAGACTCGGGGGTCGATGTAGTTCTTGAGGCTGGTGCCGAGGTTGTAGTCGCGGGTGATCTCCTGCGCCTCGACCTGAAGCCTCATACGCTCTACAGCCTCCCTGTTCCGCTGCTTCCGCTCCCCTAACTGCTTCCTCAGCCTCTGGCTGGAGGTCAGGTAATCGTTCTTGAGTCTCCTGATCCACCCACGGCCCTCCTTCGCCGCCTTCCTCGCCGAGGAGAGGCGCTTCGTCAGGCTCTTCGTCTCTTTTCCCTGCCTCTTCGCCTCATCGAGCTGCGCCTTTGCCGCATCCTGCTTCCTCTCGGCCTCCACGAGCCTCTCCTCCGCGGCTCTCAGCCTCTCCCTATATTTCCGCTCTTCGTCTAGGAGCTTCTGGCGTGCCACCTTCTCGTCGGCACTCGCCTTATCCATGAGCTGCTTCAAGCGGTCTTTCTTCTTCTGGAGGCTCTGAGCCCATGTCTTGGGGATTGTCCTCTTGTGGTTGCAAACTATGGCCGCCTCCAGGTTAGCCCTCAGGGCGACCTGACGCTTCACGTAGTCCGGGTCGTCGGGATTCACGGTCTCGACGGCGAGCTTTCCGCCGGCCGCCTCGGTGGCGTAGAGGGTGCGGAAGACCTTCGCAGAGAGTCCCTCCATCACCTCCTTGAGGAAGCCGCCGACCTGGCTAGAGTTCACACCTTCGAAGAGGCTATCCTCGCCTGCCCCCTCCGCGAAGTCTCTCAGGTTCTCCACGACCGTCGACGGTAGCTCGGCGGTGATGTTCATCGGGATCGAGTCCTTGCCGAGGAAGTTGAAGGTGACGGAGCCGTCTGCGTTGAAGCAGACGTGCTCGGGGCGGAGTGTGCTGGCGCCGACGGTGTCTGCCTCGTCTTCGTCGTCCTTCTCGTCTCCGACCCTGAACTTGAGGTAGTCGATCAGGTAGCAGACCGTCGCCGTCCTCCGGCGCTTCAGGTCCTCCGCCGTTAGGTTCGACTCTATATGGGCCTTAATGGCGTCGAGTTTCTCCTTGAGCTGCTCAGCCTTCTCGAACTTCTCGATGTCCTTCCTCTGCTTTAGGAAGCTAGCGTCGCTCGGCCAGACGTATTTCATCTTGCCGCTGAGCTTGTCCTTCCAGCGGGCTATCCAGATTGAGTTCGGGTCCCACACGACCCTGAAACTGAGGGTGCCTAACTTGGCCTTAGTTTCGTCGGCGTCGGGGGAGATGTTGAGCTCGATGTTCTCCTCCCTAGGGCCCTCCTTCCAGCTGCCCCGTTTCGGGTGCTGGCCGCGGCCCATGAAGATGCTGTTCGGCTCTACTGTGTAGTTGCCTATCTCGATGCGTTCTTTATCGACGGTCGCCCAGCCATATTTCTCCTTGTTATCCTCGCGGAGCTCCTTCCGTTTTATAGCCTGTCTTTTCCTCTCCTCGGCAGGCAGGTTCGCCTTATCCTCCCTCTCCTGCAAGACATTTCTTAGAACCTCTGAGTAGTCGACATCGCCCGGCAGCACATTCATTCCTAGTTTTGTTGAGAAGTCTCTATGGAAATTCTCTTTGAAGACGGGGTCCTCAACATAGGGGGTGCCGATCTTCTTCGCCCAGGCGACGGCCATCTCCTCCTGCTCGTCGTTGAGCTTGACCGCCTCGCCCCTCACCCTGATCGTGAGGCCTCTGCCAACGTATCTCGGTGGGACTAGTACGCCGTTGTGCCGCAGGGAGTTCATCTTTCGCCGTCGACCGCCTGACTTCGATTCAAGTAATGGAGGTATAGTATATGGGTTTCGAGTTTAACCTCTTCCCTCCAAAGCGCGCTCGAGCTCGTCTACGCCGAGCATCGCCACGAACCTCTCGGCAACCTTGCCGCCCCTGAAGACGATGACCGTTGGGAGGCCCATCACATCATAATCCATCCAGGTCTCCGTTCCGGCGACGTCCATCTCGTAGAAGTCGACCGTCCCTGCCTTCCTCTCGGCCAGCTCCCTGAATTTAGGCTTCAGGTTTTGGCACATGGGGCAGGTCTGGCTGCTGAAGAGGACAGCGACGATACGGGAGGCGTGCAGAACCTTGCCTGGGAAGTCGGCGTCGCTGATCGTTGTGACGGCCTTCGACTCGCCACGGCCGAAGAGCCCCATAAGCCTCGAGATCGGGTTCGGGTACTTCTTGTAGCTGATCTGGTAGCCTACGTCCTCTATCGCCTTCTCTACCTCATTGAGCCTGGCTGTGGCTGGATCGTATGTCACTTTAAGGGTTTTCTTTAGGTAGTTGCCGCGGGCGTCCTTCACGCCGTTGACCCTCTTGACGGCTTTCTCCAGCGTCACGACGCAGGTGGGGCAGTCCATCCTCGTTATTGGGATTTCTTTGACTACTCCCTCCAACATGCTAGTCCCTCGGCCTGAACCTCCTGAGGAGGAGGCTGTTCGTCACGACTGTTATGCTGCTCATAGCCATGGCGCCGGCGGCCAAGATGGGGTTCATCCTGATGCCGAAGCCTGAGAAGACCCCGGCGGCGACCGGAATCAGGGCGCTGTTGTAGAAGAAGGCCCAGAAGAGGTTCTGCTTTATCTTGCTGAAGGTCTTCTTGCTCAGCTCTATCGCCGTGGCGACGTCCTCGAGGTTATTTCTGATGAGGACTATGCCGCCGGCCTCGACGGCGACATCTGTCCCGCTGCCCAGGGCGATGCCGACGTCTGCCTGTGCCAGTGCGGGGGCGTCGTTGACCCCGTCGCCGACCATGGCGACGACGAGCCCTTCATTCTGGAGCTGCTTTACGACGTTGACCTTGTCCTCTGGGAGAACCTCGGCTTGGTAGCGATCTATACCGACCTGTTTGGCGATGGCCTCTGCCGTCCTCCTGTTGTCGCCGGTGATCATTACGACCTGAAGCCCCATGTCCTTGAGGCGCCTCACTGTCTTCGCGGCGTTGTCCTTTATCTGGTCGGCAACGGCTATTATGCCCACGACCTTTCCGTCTACCGAGGCGAAGGCGAGGGTCTTCCCCTCGTCGTAGAGTTTCTCTGCCTCGGCCTTGATCTCGGGGCTCGTCTCGGCGCCCAGTTCATCCATGAGCCTGCTCGTGCCGACGACGTAGTGCTTACCGCCGATGTCGCCTTCGACGCCTCTACCGGCGAGAGACTTGAAGTTCTTGGGCTCCACTAGCTTCAGCCTCTTCTCCTCGGCCCTCTTCACCATCGCGGTGCCGATGGGGTGCTCGCTCAGCTTCTCAAGGGACGCAGCCTTGGCGAGGAGATCATCTGGGTCGTTGGCGACCACGTCGGTGACCGCTATCTCGCCCTTTGTGAGGGTGCCCGTCTTGTCGAAGGCTACTGCCTGGAGCTCACGGGTCTTCTCGAGGTAGTCGCCCCCCTTGATGAGGATGCCGTTCTGGGCTCCTTTGCCGGCTCCGACGAGGATCGCGGTCGGCGTCGCTATCCCCATGGCGCAGGGGCAGGCGACTATGACGACGGCGATGAAGCTGGTGAGGGCGAAGCCGAAGTCCCCAGGCCTGAGGACGTAGAACCAGCCTAGGAAGGCGGCGGTGGCTAGGATCAGCACGGCAGGGGTGAAGTAGGCGGCGACGGTATCCGCGAGGCGCTGTATCGGAGCCTTGCTCAGCTGGGCGTCCTCGACCATCTGGACTATCTGCTGGAGGGTCGTGTTCATCCCTATCTTGGTGACCTCCATCTTGAAGCTCCCCTCGCGGTTGATGGTGCCGCCGATGACCTGGTCCCCGACCTTCTTGGAGGCGGGGATGCTCTCGCCTGTGACCATGCTCTCGTCGATGCTGCTCGCGCCGTCGACGAGGATGCCGTCGAGGGGCACCTTCTCCCCGGGCTTCACCCTGAGGATGTCCATCGGCATGACCGTCTCGACGCCAACCTCCTCCTCAGAGCCGTCCTCCTTGACGATACGGGCGGTTACGGGCTGGAGATCGAGGAGCTTACGCACAGCGTCGGAAGCCCTGCCCCTTGCTACCTCCTCGAGGTACTTGCCGATGAGGATGAGGCCGAGGATCATGGCGGCGGCGTCGAAGTAGACCTCGTCGCTGGGGGCGAGGGCCGGGAAGAGGACCACGAAGGCGCTGTAGCCCCACGCGGTCGTCGAGCCGATCACGATGAGGGTGTCCATGTTAGCGGTCCTGGCCTTCAGCGCCCCCCAGGCGCCACTGTAGTAGCGCCAGCCGGCTATGAACTGTACCGGCGTCGCCAGGAGGAGGCCCCATATGTGGTGGCTGAACAGCGGCGGGTTCGGTAGGAACATTAGGGCCATGAGGGTGAAGCCGAGGGTGAGGCTGAAGATGGCGAGGTTCCTGAGCTTCCTCAGCTCCCTGTCGGGCTGTAGGAAGGTGAGCATGCACCCCTCGCTGCAGAAGTAGTAGGTCTTGCCGCCCTTCTCGGCCTTGAAGGCGGCGTGCTCCTCGTCGACAGGCATGCCGCAGACTGGGTCACGGGCCAATCGGTTTCACTGAGTTGTGAGTGAAACCGCCGAATATAATAGTAGCTGACCATCGAAAAGCCGCTGTGAGGGAGTCATCGGCTTACTCCGACGTTGGGAAACACATTCGACAGCGACAAGTTTTATCCACGGATCACGTTCTGGTATTCTATTAATTGTGCGTCATTTGAAGGTGACAGAATGATGGATGCTGGAAATAAAAAACGAGTGACGAGGAGGATGAAACAGGGTTCCATGCGCGAGGAGACGCTTGACCCGGAGAACTGGGACGAGATCAGGGCCCTCGGGCACAGGATGCTCGACGACATGATGGACCACCAGAAGAACATCGCCTCTCTGCCCTTCGGCTTCACCACTAAGGAGGCTATAGGCGACATCTGCGTCCCCCTGACCGAGGAGGGTGAGGGGGAGGAGAAGGTGTATGAGGTCTTCCTCAAGGCTGTAAGGCCTTACCTCCTGCACAACTCCGGGCCCCGCTTCTGGGGAGCTGTCGTCGGGACAGGGTCACCCTATGGGATGCTCACAGGAGGCGTCAACACCAACGTGGAGGCCCTCGCCGCTTCAGGCTACGTGCACCAGCAGGTGATCGACTGGATCAAGGAGATGCTGGGCTATCCGGTCGAGGCGGGTGGCGTACTCGTGAGTGGCGGCTCTGAGGCAAACTTCACGGGCCTCGCTGTCGCCCGGAACGCGAAGGCCGAGGTGGATATGAAGGCGAAGGGCATCCAGAATATCCCCCGCAGGATGACGCTCTACATATCGGACGAGGGCCACCACTGCCTCGAGCGCAGCGTCGAACTCCTAGGGCTCGGGGGCGAGTCACTGAGGTGGGTGCCCACCGACGACGACTGCCGCATGAAGCTGGACGCCCTCAGTAATGCGATCAGGGAGGACAAGGAGAGGGGATTCTATCCTTTCTGCGTCGTCGGCTGCGCCGGAACCGTGAACAGCGGCGCCTTCGACGACTTCAACGCCCTGGCGGACATCGCATCCAAGGAGAAAATGTGGTTCCATGTGGACGGCGCCTTCGGCGCCTGGGTGAAGTTATCCAAGACCCACAGTCAACTGGCGGACGGCATGGACAGGGCGGACTCCCTAGCCGTCGACCTCCATAAGTGGATGTACATGCCTTACGGCATCGGCTGCACCCTCGTCAGGGACAGGCTCGCCCACTACAGCACCTTCGTCTACGGCCACGAAGCACAGTACCTTAAAGCAGGATTAGACTTGGCGAAAGAAAAAGGAGAGATGCTGAGTAACCCTCATAACCTCGCCCTCCCCCTCTCCCGCAGCTTCCTGAGCCTCAAGGCCTACATGCTTCTCCGAGCTTACGGTCGGAAGAAGTACAGCGACCTGATCCAGAAGAACATCGACCAGACGAGCTATCTGGCCAAGCTGGTGATAAAGGAGCCGGACATGGAGATCACGGCACCCGTCGCCAGCAACGTCGTCTGCTTCCGCTATAAGCCCGAGGGTCTCGACGAGGCGGAGCTGGAGAGGCTCAACAAGATGATCGCCGACGGCTTAAACCAGGTATCATTCTGGATGGTCAGCGACACAACCATCAAGGGCCGATTCATGCTACGCGCATGTAATGTCAACCACCGGAGCAGACGCGGCGACTTCGACTACCTCGTCGACCTCGTGAAGAAACTGGGGGAGAAACACCTCCCAGAGGTTAAGGCAGTGAAGACCTAGCGTATCTTCCCTTCCACGCCGCGGTCGACTCGGACGGCCCCCATCTCGGTCCTTAGCACCCTCCCGTTCACGTAGGCCTTCCCCGCCTTCGCCTCCATGGCCAAGGCGGTGACATCCTGTATAGTGATCTCGGGGGCGCCGGCCCCAGATACACCGTCCGCAGTCACCTGCGTGCCAGGCGGGCTGTTAGGCGCTTCCAGGACCCCGATCTGGCCCCCGTTGTCGGCTGCCAGCAGCATCCCCTGGCTCAGCTTGCCGCGAAGCTTAGCCGCCTTCAGGTTGGTGACGACGACGAGGTGCTTCCCGACCAGGTCCGCCTTGTTCGGGTAATAGGGCTTGAGCCCCGCGCAGAGCTGCCTCTTCTCAGTCCCGAGGTCTACGCCGAGGATCCAGAGCTTATCGGCCTCGGGGTGGTCGCGGACATCCGTGACGACGGCGACGCGGAGGTCGAGGGAGGATGCGCCGGTTGGCTTCGCCTTCCCCTCCTTCTTCGGCTTCTCAGCGGGCTTCTTCAGGACGATCGAGTCGATCTTCCTGAGAACGATCTTGGCGGCGCCGATGCGGTGGTCCTCGACGACACGGTCCACGTCCACCCACTTGAGGTCCGGTAGCGCCAGTTGCTCCTCGACCTTCGCCGTGAATACTGGGAGGATCGGTTTAACGAGGATCGTCACCGTCTTCACGATATTGACGCAGTCCGTGAGCACTTTCCGCGTCCTCTCGGGGTCCGTCTTCACCAGCTCCCACGGCTGGTTGTCCTGGAAGTACTTGTTGCCTAAGCTGCTGATCTCAAGCGTCTTGGAGACCACCTCACGGAAGTTGTAGCCGTAGTAGCTCTCCTTGACCTCCGCCGCCTTCCTCGCCACCTCGGCGAGGAGCGCATCGTCGAGGGTCTTTCCTACGCGACTGTCAAAGTTCCTGTTCAGGAAGCTCAGCGTCCTGTAGACGAGGTTAGCGATGTTGCTCACCAGCTCGTTGTTGATCTTGTCCTGGAGGTTCTTCAGGTCGAGGTCTAAGTCCGTCATGCTGTGTGGGAGGTTCGCCGCGTAGTAGTAGCGGAGCAGCTCGGGGTCGAGGAGCTCAGCGAACTCGCGTCCCGTGAGGAAGGTACCCCTGCTCTTGCTCATCTTCTCCCCGCTGACGTTGAGGAAGCCGTGGACGACGACGTTGTCCGGGACGTGGAAGCCCGCACCCATGAGGACCGCGGGCCAGAAGAGAAGGTGGAAGTAGATGATGTCCTTACCGATGAAGTGGATGATGGTGCTGTCAGGCTTCTGCCAGATGTCGTCGGCTGTGAAGTCGCGGCCCTTACAGTAGTTCGCGGTGCTCGCGATGTACCCGATCGGGGCGTCGAGCCAGACGTAGAAGTACTTGTTCTCCTCGCCGGGTATCCTGAAGCCGAAGTAAGGACCGTCCCTGCTGATGCACCAGTCGTTCAGCCCCCCGTGGACCCATGCTAGGATCTGGTTCCTTATCTCGTCCTGGAGGTTCCTGTTGCTGTTGAGCCACCTCTCCAGCCTGTCGCCGAAGTCGCTTAGCCTGAAGAAGTAGTGGCGGCTGGGCTTCCGGATCGGTTTGGATCCGCAGATGCTGCAGTAGGGGTTCACCAAGTCCGTTGTACTATAGGCGGCACTGCACTTTTCGCATTGGTCACCGTACTGATCCTGGGCTCCGCACTTGGGGCAGGTGCCCTTCACGTACCTGTCGGGCAGGTACCGCCCGCAGTGCTCGCAGTAGGTGAGCTCAATCTCCTTAGTGTAGATGTGGCCGTTCTCCTGGAGCCGCTTGAAGATGAGCTCCGTGTAGCACCTGTTCTCGGGGGAGTTCGTGCTGTAGTAGGAGTCGAACCTGACGTTGTATAGCTTGTAGTCCTCGTCGTGCTCCTTCCACCACCGGGCGACGAACTCCTCCGGGCTCACCCCCTCCTTCGCCGCGTTGATCTCTATCGGCGTCCCGTGGGTGTCCTCCGCGCCGCAGTAGAAGGCGTCATGGCCTGCCAGCTTCAGGAACCGGACGTAGATGTCAGTCTGTATGTACTCGACCAAGTGGCCGATGTGTACCGGGCCGTTGGCGTATATCAACGCCGACGTTATCAGGATGCGCTTCTTCAGGTCCTTCATGGGCGACGCCTCCGTAAAGTGGTATTCAGAATGCTCCAAGGAGCAATTAAACCATGCCTATCGGGGGCTCCGCGCCCCACATTTCTCAAGACACGCGTGGTGTCAACAAAACTTCTTTCTCTGAGTTCTAGTCCCAGTAGCGGGTGCTTTCAGAGGCTTATAACTGATTCTATTACGGCGTCGAATACAGACAGGTCGACGGAATCACCCCTTTTCAGGAGTTAACGTGGCGTGAGCCGTTTCAGCTTGGACACGGCGGAAACCTGGAAGGAGTTAAGATGAGGAATGTTGTGCTCCGGCCTCAGACGATAACCTAAGACGGAAACCATGTCGCCGAGGACGCCGACGCCTCCGCGACGACGCCTTTATCATATGGGCCGAACTCCTTCTCGCCAAGCTGAAGGTACCCAACCTTCGAGGGGTCGACCCTTATCAGGGCGCAGAGGACGGCGTCGAGCTCCACCAGGCTCGGGCCATGGGCGACGAATCCGTCGCTCTTCACCACCCTGTAGGCACCCCAGGGAGCCTTAACCTCGCCCCCGGGGTCATTCGCCGTGTATAAGCTGAACGCCTCGCAGACGCCGTGGATGGTGAAGGCCGAGGCGTAGAGCTTGGCGATGTCGACGATGCTTCTGCTCAGGTCCCTGTCGTTGGGGCCGTGCCACCAGCTCCTGTAGGGGTCCGGGACGAGGCCGAAGAGGTTCTTCAGCGTCAGGCTCGGGTACGTTCCACCGCAGCCCTTCACCCTGCCGAGGCTGACAAGAGGAGAGCCACGAAGCCTCCAGAGCTTGCTTGGCATGAAGTCGTATATCTGCTCATGCTGGACAGGCGAGTAGCGAGACTCCACAAGTTCCTTCATCTCCTCCGGCTTCTCCGCCCTGCCGCTCCATATCTCCTCAGTGATGTTGATGTACTCGGCGTCGTGTGCTCCGATGATGTCTGTGAAGCCGTGGTGGTCGAGGAACCATCGGTCTTGGCGCCTGGTCTCGTCCCATGTGCCGTTCTCCTTGGCCCATCCCCAGTCGGGGTGCTTCATGAGCCACCTCCAGTCCACCTTCTCGCCGCCCGAGGAGAGGCGCATCGAGCCATCGTGCCTGTCGCCGGAGTAGCCCTCGACCACAACAACATGGCCGTCGAGCGCATCCATGAGGGTGCCTAGGGCCTCCGCGTCCGTGAAGTTGGCGGGGTGGGGGCTGTACCAGTTCGGCTTCACGAGGTAGGTCTCTGAGGCGGAGACGCCGCCTGCGAGCAGCTTCCTGAGTTCCTCGCCGTTGCGTGCCCTTCCGAGGGTGACTGAGGCGAGGTGCGAAGCTTCCATGAGGTAGCTTGAGTCCCTACCCTATTAAAAACTGACCGGGGGCCCTGAAGCTTAGGGAAACGTAATATTCAGCCTCTCCCAAGCACGATCTGGGGGAGACATGACGGCGAAGAAGGAGAACGGGGCTGTATCCAGGGAAGACCTCATCAGCGTCCTCCAGCTCGGCCTCATAGTCGTCGCCGTCCTAGTCGGCCGCGAGGTCGGCAACCTCTACAGCAGCTTCGGCGAGGTCTCCA
>Ga0315291_10012442_pt1 | contig 10325 bp, 9 predicted proteins | sample YL17G12_20_MG_FD_203070 | JGI IMG/M metagenome (GOLD analysis project Ga0315291, IMG submission 203070) | Sediment microbial communities from Yellowstone Lake, YNP, Wyoming, USA - YL17G12_20 | ecosystem: Environmental > Aquatic > Freshwater > Lake > Sediment | place: USA: Wyoming | collected... | reverse complement strand
AATTGTAATTAAAAATTGCGCCTTTGATATTACTGCACACGTCATTGCGAGCGAAGCGAAGCAATCTCTATTTGCTGAATTTGAGATTGCCACGGCCATTTTCAATGGCCTCGCAATGACACTGCAGCGCCATTATTAAATGCAATTGGTATAAGTCATCAGCTTAATATTTTTCGTATCGCCGATGCGGATTTTTTGTGCGATGGTTTTTGATAATGTTATAGCAGATTAAATAAGAGCAGACAGCGACAAATCCGCCAAGGATAAAACCGCCAATCCACAATTCAGGACCAATTGTCTTTGAGAGAATCCAGAACTGTTGCCAGAATTCTTTTTTGTAAAAGCCGCTAATGATATTTGTCGGTGCAAAAAGCTTGTTAAAAACAGCCGAAACCTGTTCCTTTTCCATAATGTTGTGGCGAGGAAAGATATTACATACAGTCCGGCCGACAAGATAGCTGGGGTAGTAAATAATAAAGAAAGTGAAAACATTTGAAACCCAGACGCTCACAAGAGCAGCGAATTTATTTGCACGCAACAGCACACTTAAAGCAACAACCAACAGAATATGTAACCCCAGCAGCGGCGTCCATGCGATAAACAAGCCGATTGCAAGGCCGAGTGCAACCTTGTGCGGCGAATCGTCAATATGCAGAATCTTGTATTCCAGAAAACGCAGAAGCGTATTTTTTCTTTTTTTCCGCTTTATTGTTTTATTTGTCAAATTCTACCCCAGTTGTCTGCTGATTATCTCAAAGACAGTTTCAACAGTTACATTCTTAATGTCATGAGCAGGATTTGTGCTCTCGACTTCGCTGCCTCTTTTATCTGCATCTATTGCAGCAACAGTTTCGCTTCTGCCGTAAGGTCCTACTCTTGAAGGATTGGTTAAACCAAAGATAAGCACCATCGGTACGCCAAGAGCCGCTGCAATATGTGTAGGACCTGTATCGTTGCTGACAACAACCTTTGCTCCTGCAAGGAGTGTGATAAGTTTTTTTATATTTGTTTTGCCTGCAAGGTTTACCACAGGTACGTCAGCCAGTGTCTGGAGTTCCTGGGTAATTGTTTTTTCAGACTCAACGCCGACAGCAACAATACTGCACCGGTATTTTTTATAAACCTTATCAGCAAGTGCGGCAAAATTTTCTATCGGCCAGCGTTTGGCTTCAACTGTCGCACCCGGCACAAAAACAGCATAGTTATCTGCGTTTGCATGATTTGATGTCAGAATTTTTCGCACTTCATTGACAGTCTGTATATCGGGTTTTAATCCGAACTCTACTTTGCCCCGCTTTGCACCTGCTGCACAGACTATATCGAGAAAATAATCCACAAGATGAATGGATTTTGCCGACTGCGCAATTCGGTGTGTATAAAAAGGACTGGTAAATTCCTGCGTTTCCGCCATGCCAAATCTTTCCCTGCAGCCGCTCAGCCGGGCGAAAATTGCGCTTCTGAACCTGCCCTGAAAATCAAAAACAATGTCATATTTTTCTTTTCTCAGCTGTCTGACAAGTCTTACAAGCTCTGTGAATGCCCTCGGCCTGTACCACCATTTGCCGAGCTTTCTGCGGTCGAAGATTACAACTTTATGGATACACTTGTGGTTCTCGATAAGAGTCGCATATTCAGGCCTGACAAACCAGTCTATCTGTGTATCAGGAAAACTTTGGGCAAGACAACAAGCCGCAGGCAGTGCCTGAATAATATCGCCAAGGGCACTCGGTTTTATTATGAGGATTTTTTTTATCTGTCCGGTCATTTTTCTTTTAACTTATACGAATCTGAAATCACCGTTAAAAGCCTTGCAGCAACAGTCGCACGCTCAACCCTGCGGAAAAGTTCTTCGACCTCGGCGCCGCTTATTTCCATCGCATCGCAGTAAAACAAAAAACCCCTGTACAGGTCCGTAAAATTAACAGCCTTAAAGCGAGTCAGCGTTTCAGCAAGTTTTGAAAGGGTTCTTATATGATTTTCTTCCCGTCGGCTGACCGAGTTCTGTTTTATGCCGTCAAGGTCAACAAGTTTGACTCTATACGAACCGTTTTTATCTTTGTATATGATAAAGTTTCCCGCCTTCGAGTCTCTGTGCCAGAAATTCGATTTATGCAGTTTTGCGACTATTTCGGCAACCTGCTGTATGACAGCTTTTCGTATGCTGAATTTTGAAAGAATTTCCTTGTTTTTTCCAAAGGCAACATCATAAAGGTTTAAGCTGTTTTGGAGATATTCGGTTATATAAATGTTCCCGTTTTTTCTGCTCCATAAAGCCGCCACCGGCTCGGCAACCTCAATACCCTTCTGTTTCAGCAGTATCGCAAGATAGAAATTTCTCAGCGATTTTGGCGCCCGCAGAAAATCTGCAAGAGCCCTGATGCCGGTATGATTGACGGTTTTTTTAATGACAAAAGAAATTTTTTTGCCGTTACTTTCGATCTGCTTTAATGCAGTGATATTGCCGCTGTCTGATTTGAATATAAAATCCGGCTTTTCCGTTAATTTCTCCGGCTCGAAGGCAAAATCAGACCATTTCTCAACCGCAACACCCTTCCAGCCGCTAAGCGGTTTTAATTTTACAATTATTTGTATATTGAAGGAATTCATTGGGCAGTATTTTAATCGAATATGGTTTATTATCAAAGGTCTTTTGGCTTTATTTTCCTGCGATATCTGTTAAAGTTCCGGCATGGCCCAAAAACAAAAGTATGCTTATGACTGGCCGAGGCCAATGGTTACGGTAGATGCCGTGGTTTTTGACGCAAGCGGCACCAGCCCCAAAGTGCTTTTGATAAAGCGCGCCAACGAACCATTCAAGGGCCAGTGGGCTTTCCCCGGCGGTTTTGTGGATATGGACGAGGAGCTTGAAGATGCCGCAGCAAGGGAGCTTGCCGAAGAGACCGGCCTGACAGGCGTTAAACTCCAGCAGCTACAGGCCTTTGGCAGATGTGGCAGAGACCCTCGCGGCAGAAATATAACCGTTGCCTTTATCGGTATTACACCCTCCGCTTCGCCGAGAGGCGAGAAAGACGCCAAAATAAAAGGCGGCGACGATGCGGATGAAGCACAATGGTTTGACATAAATAAACTGCCCCAAATGGCTTTTGACCATAACGACGTTGCCGCCGTTGCAATAGAAAAGCTGAATAAACTTTTAATGAATAATCCTTAAAGCCCTGGCAGGGAGTGAGGTCAACACTTCATGGCATATAGTATCTGCAAGTTCGGCCAGCTTATAAACGCTGCACTCACTCGACGGGTCATTGTCGATTACCGTTACGTCCTGACCAACTTTTACATCCGAAATATCAGTTACATCAAGTATAGTTTTATCCATACTGACCCTGCCGATAACCTTTGCAAAATAATTTGCGACTTTCATAACCGCCCTGTTTGAATACAGCCGCCAGTAATTATCCGCGTAGCCGACAGGAACAATTGCCCCGATTGTATCGCGCTGGGCGGTGAATGTTCTGCCGTAACCGACTGTCTGGCCTTTCTTGTAGCGGTTAAGCTGGACTATCGGCACTTCAAACTTCATCGCAGGAGCAAGTTTTATATTAAGGGTCTGGCGGTGTTCTGCCCAGCCGAACAGTGCTATTCCGCAGCGAACCATATCGAAATGTGCCTGGGGCATGTTAAGCATAGCGGCACTGTTGGCCGCGTGAATAATTATGTCCTTGCTCGCCTCGCTTTGCGGTCGAAGCGGGCAGGCAAGCAGGGACTGTTTGGAGAGGAATTTTCTGAATTTTTCGAGCTGCTGCTCGGCGAAGAAAAGGTCCTTTTCCGCAGCGGTTGAAAAGTGCGTATATATCCCTGCCAATCGAACATTATCGAAGGTGCGGATTTTCGCAATCAAATCAGCAGCTTTTGCAGCTTCTATTCCGCAGCGTCCCATACCTGTCTCGACTTTTACATGGACGTTTAATACGTCAGATGTCGTTCGCAGGCAGTTTTGAACGAATCGCAAAGCTTCGGCATCAACAACGGCACAATGAAAACCCTTTTGAGCGCACAACTGCACAGCCTCGCTGGTGCAAGCGGTATGTATCGGCTCAAGTATGAGAATTTTCGATTGCCCGACAATATCAGCTATAAAAGCAGCTTCATAAGCATTGGCTACCGCGAAAAAGTCAACCTGACCTTTTTTGAGGATATTGACAATCTCTCTGATGCCGTGTCCGTATCCGTCGGCCTTTATGACAGCACAGAATTTCGTCTCAGGCCGACATAAACTTCTGAGATTTGCGAGATTATTTAACAGAGCCTGTGAATAGATATGGACTTTCTGGTCGAGTCTGGTAAACTGGCTGCTTGTCTCGAACTGCATGATTATTCGTCGTCTTTAATCTGTTTGTACAACATGAACAGCTCTTTAAAAGCTCGCAGAATAACTCTCAATCTTGCGCCGGTCTGCTCTCCTGCTGTTCTTGGATAATGATTAACGCCGACCTGGAATATTTTATAGCCTTTGCGTCTGGCACGTGCAAATATTTCCGTATTTATCAGAGCGCCGGTACTCCGCATCTTTATATCATCAAATATGCTGCGTTTGTAAAGTTTAAAAGCACAGTCTATATCTTTTATTTTCATTCTGAACAGCAAACATACAAGCGTTGTCCAGCCCAGGGCGTTTATTTTTCTTATCAGATTATCCCGTCTTTTAATCCTGTAACAGCTTACGATGCCGTAATCCGTCATATATTTGAAAAGCGGCGGCAGCTCTTTGATATCGAACTGACCGTCGCCGTCCGTGTAAAAGACAAATTCTTTGCTTGCAGCACTAAAACCGCTTTGCAGCGCCGCGCCGTAACCGCGATTTGTCTGGTGGTGGACAACTTTTATATGTTTATCTTTTGTGGCAAGAGAATCTGCAATTTGACCGGTTTTATCTCTGCTGCCGTCATCGACAATAATGACCTCATAATCTATTTTTAAAGGCGTCAGGACATCAAGAGCGGACTTTACAACTCTTTCGATGTTGTCCTGTTCGTTATAACAGGGGAAAAAGATGGATAATGATGTAACGCAATTTGCGTTCATATCTGCCCTGATAAACTACCAGCGGGTAGTTTTGTTAATCCATTGCTGTTCTTCCGCAAACTCTTTTAAATACGCCCTGTATTTACCGGCAAGTTCAGGATTGCCGCTGTTTATATTAGCAAGATAATCTCCGGCCAGCATTGCCGCTATGATTTTTTCACGATAGCCGTGCTGCCTTATGTAAGTCTGTTTTTTCCCGACAAAATCATCAATGTACTGACTGAAGACATCTGTTACCCTGTCTCGAAACTTCGGATAGTAGCTCGCAGCACGTATAAGTTCAATGGCAACTATTTGAGATGGTTGTTGTATAAACGCCTGTGCTATAAATTCACAGCCTTTGCTGACTTTCTCCTCATCCTGCAGCCGCACAAGGTTATATCCTATAGTCAGCAGCATTGACGGCCTATCAGGAAATTTTGTCTGACCTGTGAACATTCCCATATAGAGGTCTCTGCCCTGCTGGGATTTTGTATCCACATATATCCGCTGTTCCCCATCTATAAAAACGACACGCCAGTTCAGATTGGTATCCAGCCCTTTGACAAACTCTGAGTCGAATTGTGCGCTTGGCATAAAAACGACACAGACATTTTCCTGCTGGAATTTCCCATCGAGCCAGTCGCCGACAGCCTGGTAATCTGAAGCAGTGAATGCCCTCCCGGCGTTCTGCACCATTCTGGCGGGAATTCCACCGCTTATTATATACATCCATCGCTGATAGGTTTCAGTGTTATATGCAGCCTGTGCCCTGCCGTCCATATAAAGCTGCAGAGGTGTTTTGCCCGTATTAGGGTCAGGTATCTGGCCGTAGGCGACAAAGCCGCCTTCGGTCCAGTAATTAAAAACCGTTCCTTTGAGATTATTGTCTCTTATGAACTGACAGGCCTTAAATGGTTTGGCATAAGAGGCTGTCATACGCATAAATACGCTGGTCAGATAGTAGCTGTCCGGCCAGGGATTAAGATAAACAACCTTATACCAGTGCCCCCACCAGATAGACAAAAACGTTACGGCAGCAAGAGCAACGCCTGCAAATAAATACTGTAATCCCTTCGGCATTATAATTGGGCTGCTGACCGTTTGACGCTTATGTAGTACGATGAGCATTTTAATGCTGATGTCAGTAACTAACGCTATAATCAGGAATGCAGCAATCACAGCGATCAACATAAATATCGTCAAGCCAGTCTTTTCAGCGGCCCATATAATGCTAATAGACATCACTACGGCAATAATTGTAGCAATCGGTATAAATCTCCGCGAAGCTATTATCATTTTGATGCTGCTGTCAAGAAACATCGCTATAATCGGACAGGCTGCTATTGCTGCAATTGGTATAAATCTTCGTGAACTGATTGCCATATAGATTGTAAGAGACGCGATGGCCAGAAGAGGCAAATCTATCATCGGCCATTCATACTGTCCTGCATTTTCCGCGGTTACTGCTTTGGCTTTGGCCCGTTTTACACTGACTCGGGGCTTTAACAGAAGGCAGACAACCCACAATGCAAGCAGCACCCAGGCGGCTATATACATATAGAAAAACGGCATTTCATCTCCGACGGGATTGTTCCATTCAAAGGCAGGATGCCATTCATTGACTGTTTTCCAGAGCTTGGCGTTTTCGCTTACGGTAATAACGAACGTGTGTGTCAGATTTGTCAGTCTGAATGGGTTTGCAAGAATCATAACTATAAATGCGATAACTGTGGCGGCAACAGTGTGCCACCAGCTTTTCCAGCTTATCGCCCTAAGTTTGCTTCTAAATGCCGTCAGAAATACTGATATTATTAGAAAGGCGATGAAAACTACAAAGAAGGCAGTTCTGGAGTCGGTTACATAAGCTTTAGAAATCGGCTGCCTCATCAGCGTGTCTATGTCCTGAGGATAGAACATGGCCGAAGTTGCGATAAAAACGATGAATGTGCCGACGATATGATATGCATGGAACAGACCTGCTTTTATATTTTTCAAACTTGTAAGAGTAATACCTACCGCAGCCAGAATCAAAATAAAGTAAAATAGTCCCGCCGAGTCAAACTTTATGCTTTGAAGATACTCATGTGAGCGGAACTTAACGGCAAGAGCGTAAAGAAACAGCCAGCCGAGAACATAATATAAACACGTTGCGATTTTCTTCGGCAACAGCATCAGCAGATACAGCCCGATAAATGGAACAAGAACAATGAATACATAAACATAACTGCCGTGCAGATTGCACCATAATGCTGTTATTGGCACAATCAGCCAGATATAGAGGTAATTTCTATATACTGTCAGGACAAAGATAAACAGCAGAACTGCCGTGAGCATATTTGAAAAGCCTGCCGGCCGGATATCAAAAAACGTCCTGCCGATAAACAGAGCAAAACATGCAAAGACTGCCGAAAGTGCGGGATTTACCCCAAATATTCTGCTGGTATAGTAAACTACTATGACAGTAACGATATATAGCGCACATTTCCAGTAAACCAGGCTGTTATAGCTGATGTTCTGACTGACGATAGGTTTGTCGAAAGTTTCTGCATCGGCGATTGGCGATTCGTGCGTGAGCCAATAAAAAAACACGTGTGTAAGCCAGTTCTGATTGACCCATCCGGTCGGATGCCAGAATTTTACGGCGTCCAATCCGACTTTCTCGGTAATCCACTGTGCCCACTTCGGCCAGGTTTTCACTTCTTCCGGAGTCGGGCCGGGCTTGTGGGAATTAACGCTGAATGGCTCGACGGTATCGACACCGTGATTTATAAAATGTCTCCCGCAAGCCATAGCAACCCATGTATCGCCTGCACCGACCATGTGAGTTGAAGCCTGCAGGGCAAACAATATCATTGCCCACCAGAAAATAAGCATTGCCCAGCCGCTTAGCGCCGGTTTTTTAGCCATTAGCTCTTGAGCCATTTTTCTATCCTGTCAAGTCCCTTTATTATCTGCTCGATTGACGTTGCGAAGCTCAGCCGGACATTTTTATCGCAGCCGAAAGGTCCGCCCGGCACAAGTGCGACGCCGGCCTGTTCCAGAAGCGCTGAGGCAAAGTCCGTACTGTTTTGAATTTTTGCCCCGCCGATTGTCCTGCCGTAATGGGCCGAGACGTCCGGGAAGCAGTAAAAAGCACCTGTCGGTTTTGGGCATTTAACTCCTTTGATGGCGTCAAGTCGCTCTGCCATATATTTGCCGCGTTTTTCGAATTCGAGCCGCATTTTCTCAACCTCGTTACTTGGGTCACTAAATGCCACAAGAGCGCCGGCCTGCACAAAGCTTACAGGGTTCTGCGTCATATGCGACTGCAGCCTGTCCATCGCCTTTATAACTTCCACCGGCCCTGCCGTGTAACCCAGCCGCCAGCCGGTCATCGCAAAGGTCTTGCTGAATCCGTTTATTATAATTGTGCGTTTGTATGCATCTTCGTTCAATGACGCAAAACTCACAAATTTCGTATCGCCATAGACAAGCTTTTCATAAATCTCATCGCTGAGCACCATGATATCTGTGCCTTCCAGAACTTTTGCGATGGCCATCAGCTCGTCAGGCGTATAAGTAAATCCGCCGGGATTATTTGGACTGTTAATCAGCAGCATTACTGTTTTTTTGCTTATCGCCTTTTTTAACTGCCCCGGCGTAATCTTGTAACTATTCGATATGTCGGTCTGAATAACCTTTATAACTCCGCCGGCCAGTTTTATAGTTTCCGGATATGTAACCCAGTATGGAGCGGGTAAAATAACCTCATCGCCTTCATCTATAACTGCCTGCATACTTTCATAGACCGAATGCTTTGCTCCGATATTTACAATAATCTGTTCCGGCGTATATTTGAGGTTGTTTTCCTTTAGCAGCTTTTCAGCTATTGCCTTTCTTAGTTCCGGTATCCCCGGCGTGGCGGTATATTTGGTCTTGCCTGCTTTTAAGGCCGCGATTGCCGCATCCTTAATATACTGCGGGGTGTCGAAATCCGGCTCGCCGACACCAAAACCGACAATGTCAACACCTTTGGCTTTTAGTTCCTTTGCTTTTGCGTCCACCGCCATCGTCGCCGACGGCGGCACGGCCTGTGCCCTTTTACTGACTTTCATAGCCTGTCCGGCTTCCTTAAAAAACTATTAACATCTTATTTGGCCAAATATTAAAACACAAATCGCCTAAGTGGTCAAGAACTTTAACTTTCGCTACTGGGGTGTCCGGAGAATAAAAAAAGGCTGCAAGGAATATACCTTACAGCCCTTTAATTCGAGATAAAGTCTTTATGAACTCGCTCGGCTATTTCAACGGCCAGTTGTAGGGGCACGAGCACAGCCAGTTATAGACGAAAAGCTCAAGGTCGTAAATGTCAACCTTTTCATTGCCGTCAAGGTCGGCCGGCAGACCGGCACCGCTTTGGAGCCAGTAATCAGCAAAGACAGCAAAGTCAGCGAAATTTACGAAGCACAAAGGCCCGCCGGGCCAAAAACCGCCTAACACTTCATATTGTCCGCTGCTCATCGAGTCCGCATCCGGCTGGCTTATCGTTCCGGCCAATTTATACTGTCCGCCGGCACTTGTCCCGCCGCTGGATTTGCAGCGAAGATGCGCGCCTATATCGGCTGAAAATCGGCCTGAAAACTGAAAAGATGAAAATCCCGGGGTATTATCCCGTTAACAGTACCAATCTTCATTAAGCTGATTTTACAACGCTCAATCGGTTCCGTATAGCCACCAATCGGCAAAGATTGCAAAGTCAGCGAAATCCACCTTACAGTCATCATCAAGGTCTGCGCTGGGGCATAAAGTTTTACCAAACATATATGCCGAGCCGGAATCGGTTCCTTTATCGTCATCGAGATAAGCACCTGCGATAATGTATCCATTGCCAATTGAAACCGAATAGCCAAAACGGTCAATGCCAGCGCCGTCCGACGCCGTCAGCTTGGCCTCCTCGCTCCAGCTTGTACCATCCCGCTTTAATATGTACGCCGAGCCAGAGGAGCTTCCTTTGTCGTCATCCAAATACGCCCCCACGATTGCATAATCGCCGTTGATAGAAACCGACCGGCCAAAGTAGTCACTGACAGCGCCATCCGATGCGGTCAATTTATCCTGCTCACTCCAGCTTGTCCCACTCCGCAGGAATATATAAGCCGAGCCCTTCCAGCCATCATCGCCATACGCCCCGACTATTGCATAATCGCCGCTTATAGAAACAGAACAGCCAAAGACGTCGCCGGCAGCACTATCCGATGCGGTCAATTTTGCCTGCTGGCTCCAGGTTGTCCCACTCCGCAGGAATATATAAGCCGAGCCGG
>Ga0315291_10012439_pt1 | contig 10327 bp, 8 predicted proteins | sample YL17G12_20_MG_FD_203070 | JGI IMG/M metagenome (GOLD analysis project Ga0315291, IMG submission 203070) | Sediment microbial communities from Yellowstone Lake, YNP, Wyoming, USA - YL17G12_20 | ecosystem: Environmental > Aquatic > Freshwater > Lake > Sediment | place: USA: Wyoming | collected... | reverse complement strand
GGGCCGCATCCTCTTGACCCGGGATACCCGCCTCCTCCGGCGCCGGCCGCTGCCGCCTCATCTTTTCATCGAGAGCGATCACGTGATGGAGCAGCTTCGCCAGGTGGTGGCGGCACTGCGCCTGAATCCCGCGGCCCCGCCCGCGCACCGCTGTTCCTGCTGTAACGTGGTGCTGGAGCCGCGCGATAAGGCCGAGGTCGCCGGTCTGGTCCCCGAGTTCGTGTGGAGCCATCACGAGGCGTTCTGGGCTTGCCCGCGCTGTCAGCGGATCTACTGGGCCGGCACCCATCGGCGGCGGATGGAGGAAGCGATCAGGGCCCTGGGCCAGTAGAAACCGTTCGACCGTTCGAAGGTTCGGCTGTTCGGGAGTTCAGGAACGGTCGAACGATCGAACAGTCGAACGCCTTTTGCTGGTAGAGCCGTATGCCGAAGTCCTTGCGCGTCGTTTTCATGGGAAGTCCGGCGTTCGCCGTGCCATCGCTCACGCGGCTCCTGGACGACGGGCACACGCTGGCTCTCGTGGTCACGCAGCCGGACCGCCCAGCCGGGCGAGGGCAAGCCCTCCGCCCGCCACCGGTGAAGGTCGCGGCAGAGCGGCACGGCCTTCCTCTCCTCCAACCCGAGAAGCTGAACGACCCGACCGTCCTGTCCGCCCTGGCGGACGCGCAGCCCGACGTGATCGCGGTGGTCGCCTTCGGCCAGTTCCTGCCACGGGCAGTGCGGGATCTCCCGCCGCTCGGCTGCGTGAATGTGCACGCCTCCCTGCTCCCGAAGTACCGGGGCGCCGCGCCCGTCAACTGGGCGCTGATCGCGGGAGAGGCCGAGACAGGCGTGACCATCATGCGGGTTGAGGAAGGAATGGACACGGGTGCCATGCTGCTCCAGCGGGCCATCCCCATTGCGCCCGAGGACAATGCCGGGACGCTCCACGACCGTCTGGCCGACCTCGGGGCCTCGGCCCTGGCGGATGCCCTGCAGATGCTGGCGCGAGGCGAGGCAGTCTGGACGCCCCAGAACGAGGCCGAGGCAACCCAGGCACCCAAGATCCGCGACGAGAATTGCCGGCTGGACCTCGTGGGGGACCCCGTTCCTCTGGTGAACCGGGTCCGCGGCCTGTCGCCGGTCCCGGGCGCATACCTCCTGTGGAACGGGCAGCGACTCAAGATCCTGCGGGCGGATAGGCGATCGGATGCCGGACCGCCTGGCACCATTCTTTGCATCGAAAGCCAGGCGCTCGTGTGCGGGACCGGAGCCGGTGCATTGGCACTCTGCGAGGTGCAGCCGGAAGGGAAGCGCCGAATGACGGGGGCTGAGTTCGCGCGAGGCCAGCGCCTCCGGGTGGGAGACCAGCTTGCCTAGACTCGACACGGAGAAGCGGCGACACGGGGACACGGAGAAACAGAGGGCGAGGGGCGTCGCCCCGTCTCCCCGTCCCCGTGTCTCCCCCTCAGTTGGCCCCAGAGGGAAGGACCCCCGGGCGCTGGCGCTGGAGATCCTGGAACGGGTGGAAGCGACCGACGCCTACGCCAACCTGCTCCTGGATGCACGCCTGCACAAGAGCGGGCTCACGGGAGCAGATCGCGCCCTGGTCACGGAGCTGGTGTACGGCGTGCTCCGCTGGCGGGGCAAGCTGGACTGGATCCTGGCGCAGGTTCTGGACCGGCCGATCGCGGCGCTGGATCGCCCCGTCCGCCAGGTCCTTCGCCTCGGGGCGTACCAGCTCTGTTGTCTCACGCGCATCCCTGACTTTGCCGCAGTGGACGAGGCGGTCCGCCTGGTGCGCCGGGCGGGGGTGGGAAGGAGCGCGGGCTACGTGAACGCGGTCCTGCGCTCGGTGGCCCGCCGGCGCGAGAGACCTGCGCCCGACCCCTCGACAGACCCAGTCGGCTACTGGGAGACCGCAGGCTCGCACCCGCGGTGGTTGGTCGAGCGGTGGGTGGCGTGGCTGGGTCCCGAGGAGGCAGGACGATTGATGGGGGCGAATAACACGGTGCCGCCGGTGACGGTCGTGGCGAACACGCTCAGGGCCCAGGTAGAGGATATCGGGCGCGCCTTGATGGAGGCCGTTCCCGATGTCACTCCCGGCCGGTGGGTTCCCGGGGCCTTTTCGATGCGGGGAGCGGGAAGTCCAGCCGACCTGCCGGGCTTCGCAGAGGGCTGGCTGATCCCGATGGATGAGGCCGGGACCCTGCCGGTCCTGGCCCTGGACCCTTTGCCCGGCCAGCGGGTGCTGGATGCCTGCGCCGGCGGCGGGAGCAAGAGCGCGCTGATCGCCGCGCGGGTCGGAGTCAACGGTGAGGTCGTGGCTATGGATCGGAGCCCTCGGGCCATGCGACGCCTGGAGGTGGCGATCCGCCGCTTGGGGCTTGCGGCGGTGCGACCCCAGCTCGCCGATGCGCGGGCTGCCGGCGCGGAGTGGCCTGGCCAGTTTCCCCGGGTTTTGCTGGATGCGCCGTGCACCGGCCTGGGCACGATCCGCCGCCGGCCGGAGATCCGGTGGCGCCGTCAGTCGGAGGACCTCCTGCGAGCAGCGACGCTCCAGCGCGAGTTGCTGGAGGGGGTAGCCGGGGCAGTGGCCATTGGCGGCCTCTTGGTCTACAGTACGTGCAGCCTGGAACCGGAAGAGACCGATGGGGTCGTCACCGCGTTCCTCGCGGCCCATCCGGAGTTTCGCCTGGACGATCCCCGGCCGGCCCTCGCGCAGGCGGCCGATCTCGTGGACGGCCAGGGGTACCTGCGGGCGTGGCCCCATCGCCACGGGACGGACGGATTCTTCGTCGCGCCGCTCTGCCGGATACGCTGATGCCCACCTATCGCCGCGAGCCATCACGACTGTACCGGTTCATCGTCGGCCTGGTGAAAGTCATGGCCATCCTCACGGGCCTGTTCGCGCTGGGGCTGTCCTCGGCGTACGTGGCCATGCAGATTGCCATGGAGAAGGACCGGGTCGGGGTCCCGCGCGTGGTGGGCCTGGATTCGGTCGCCGCCGGCCAACTGATCAGGGAGGTGGGACTCGCGTCGCGGGTCGTCGCGGAGGAGTTCAGCGACAAGATCTCCAAGGGCCGCGTCACCAACCAACGCCCGAGCAGTGGCTCCCGGGCCAAGATCGGCACGGAGGTGCGCCTGTTCCTCAGTCGGGGGACCGACCAGCTCGAGGTGCCGAACGTGGCAGGCATCACATTGGCCCAGGCCCAGCGAAGCCTGGCCGAGGCCGGCCTGAGCCTGGGGCCGGTGACGGTGATCCACTCGGATGCCCATGCGCGCGAGACCATCATCGCCCAGGATCCGCGCGCCGGCGCGGCAGCCACCCGCGGTACCACCGTGAGGCTGCTGCAGAGTCTGGGTCCGTGGGAAGAGATGGTGACGATGCCGGACCTTCGCGGCCGAGAGATGGTCACGGCCATCAACCTGCTGCGAGAGCTCCAGGTGGAAGTCCGGGTGAGCTTCGAGCGATCGGTCTCACGCGAGGGCCAGGTGGTTGCGCAGGATCCGCCGCCCGGCGCCCACGTAAGAGTCGGTGGGCAGGTGACGATCACTGTCGGGGATTGAGGAATGCGGAGCACCCGGGGGGTACCCGAATTCGGAATGCGGAATGGAAAACTGACGAAGAGCGATGGGTCGTGCTGCGCGGGATCACGAGACATTCCACATTCCGCATTCGCCATTCCACATTGCGAAGAGGAGGCATCATGGTCAAGATCGCGCCGTCAGTCCTGTCGGCGGATTTTGGGGCCCTGGCGGAGGACATCGCCAAGGTTGAGCCCGAAGCAGACGTGCTGCACGTGGACGTGATGGACGGGCACTTCGTCCCCAACCTCACCATCGGTCCGCTGGTAGTGGAGGCAATTCACAGGCGCACGCAGGTCCCGCTGGACGTCCACCTGATGATCCAGAATCCCGAGCGGTACATCGGCGCCTTCGCCCAGGCGGGTGCCACCTATCTCACTGTGCATGTCGAGGTGTGCCCGCACCTGCACCGGACCATCCAGCAGATCCGCGAGGCCAGGGTGAAGCCCGGCGTGGCCCTGAATCCCTCCACGTCACTCCACACGGTGGAGCACATCCTGGACCAGGTGGATCTGGTCCTCCTGATGTCGGTGAACCCTGGCTTCGGCGGGCAGTCCTTCATCCCGTTCGTCCTCAAGAAGATCGAGGAGCTGGCGCGGTGGCGACGGCAGCTCGAGCCTCGACCGGAACTCGAGGTGGATGGCGGCATCAAGATGGAGAATTGCCGGGCCGTGGCCGATGCGGGAGCAACGATCCTGGTGGCGGGGTCGGCGATCTTCGGCGCGCCCGACCCGCGGGCCGCCATCGTGAAGATGCGGGAGCTGTTGGCGTAGCCGGGACAGAGAGCGTTCGGGGCACCCACGCCACGGCGGTGGGGATCCACCGCGGTGCCGTGGGTCCCGGCAGTTCCCGGAGGAACCGGACAGCCCAATGGCGCGCCGCCTGGGCATGACCCTTCCCCATCCGTTCCTGACGCTGTCCTTCGTGACGCTGGCGGTGGTGCCGAGCCTGAGGGTGACCGATCGCGGCCTGGTGGACGTTGACGCAGGGCGGATCGTGTCGCTGTGGGTGGATTGAGGTCACATTTCCCCAGTCCGAAATTCTCAACCGCCAAGGACACCCAGCGCCGGCGCTGGGTACCCGGAACGCCAAGACCGAAATAGCTCATTGGGCAAAAACGGACGAACCTGCCGAAGGCCCCAAGAACGCGCTTTCGCATTCTCCTGTGGAGAGGTCGGAACATCGTATCCTTGGCGGCCTTGGCGTCATGGCGGTTCAAGGTTTTTCTCGGATTAGGGATTTCTGATCATGGAGGCGCCGAGGTCAGCAGGCGGCCCGGTAGCGCTGGCACGTGGCGTATGGTTTCGCCTCGACCACAAACCATTGGCAAGGTGTCATGCGGGACCATCCGGCTGAACTCAAGGGCTGAATGCCGACCGACCCCCTATGGGCTCCGCGTCTCCGTGGTGCAATGCGACGTTTGGGTTGGTTCGTGGCATCGGCGACAACGGAAGGGGTGATCGCTCGTGAGTGTTCGGCAACTTCCCATCCCACCGCACTTTGATCGCAGCGCGGTGGCGAAGGTCTGGCGGGTTCCTTACCAGCAGCGGGCCGAGGAGGCAGCAGCCTGGGCGAGGCGCCACAACGTGCCGCCCGCCGCAGCAGACGGGGAACGCGTGTGTCTGGTGATCGTCGACTGCCAGAATACGTTCTGCATCCCCGAGTTCGAGCTCTTCGTCGCCGGCCGGTCGGGCATGGGCGCGGTGGAGGATAACGTCCGGCTGTGCGAGTTCATCTATCGGAATCTGGGTGTCATCACCGAGATCGTTCCGACCATGGACACGCACACCGCCATCCAGATCTTCCATCCTATATTCTGGATCAACGATGCTGGTGAGCACCCGAAACCTCACACGGCCATCTCCCTGCAGGATGTTGAGAAGGGAGCGTGGAGGCCCAACCCGGCCGTGGCCCCCAGCGTGATGGGGGGAGATGTCCAGCGGCTGCAGCGTCATGCGGCGCATTATGTGAGGAAGTTGACCGAGCGGGGAAAGTACCCGCTCATGGTGTGGCCCTACCATTCTATGCTCGGCGGGATCGGCCACGCGCTCGTGTCGGCCGTCGAGGAGGCGCTCTTCTTCCACTGTGTGGCGCGGGACAGCCAGACCCACTTTCAGATCAAGGGCGGCAACCCGCTGACCGAGCACTACTCGGTGCTGCACCCGGAGGTCCGGGAAGGCCCAGACGGCGAGCCGATCGCCGAGAGGGACGCCGGTTTTCTCCGGCGACTGCTGGACTTCGACCGGGTAATCGTCGCGGGCCAGGCCAAGAGCCACTGCGTGGCCTGGACCATCGACGACCTGCTCACGGAGGTCAGGGCTCGGGATCCGAGGCTGGTCGAGAAAGTCTACCTCCTGGAGGATTGCACGTCCCCGGTCGTCGTTCCCGGTGTCGTGGACTTCACCGACGAGGCAACCGCGGCCTTTCAGCGGTTCGCCGATGCGGGGATGCATGTGGTGCGGTCCACGGACCCGATCCACACCTGGCCGGGAGTCGATCTGTGAACGGTCGTTTCTGGGACCTCCGGTGCAATTGGCGATGCGTGTTTTCATCGCAGGGGGTATGGTCACACTTTACTTCTCTCCTCGGTTGAGGAGGATCGGATTTGCCGGAGGATCCCGGAGCAAATCGAAAGGTTGAAGCAAATCGGCCATCGGGTGCGCCCCGGCTGGCGTCTCGGCGGGTTTGGACCGGGTATGATGCGGCCAGGCCAGTCCTCTGGCCATGGGATGCCGGGACCAGGCATGCCGGGTCCGGGTGGTCCCCGGGCAGCCCGGCAGTAGCCATCGAGTCCCCCTGGTGCCTCACCTGTAATTTCCTACTTCTGGGGCCCCTGCGGGCCATGACTGGTCCACGGGGACTCCAAGGAACAAGATTTGCATAAGAGGGACTAGCGCGCCCAGGCCGGAACGAAAACGCTCCAGGACGTACTGCTTCGTGTGCACTCGATCACGATTGCTCTGGGGCGTGAACTCTTCCCGGGGGGCGAGGAGGCAGAGCCATGCGGATGATCTTCGGGGCACTCCTGATCCTGGTGGGAATTGCGGGAACGACGGTGCTCTCGCGGCTGCTGCCACGAGTGCCGCGAGACGCCGGGGCAGAGGGAGGCGTCAAGGCGCTTCGGATCGTGGCGATGTTGTTGGTACCGATCGGGACGCTGATGATCTTCTCCTCGGCCGTGCGCATGATCAGCGCCGGCCACGTCGGGGTGCCCGTGCTGTTTGGGAAGGTGCAGCCGGTGGCCCTGCGGGAGGGCATCAACCTCGTGAACCCGCTCTACGACGTGGTCGAGATGAACACGCGGGTCCAGCGCCATCAGGCCAAGTACGACGCGGCATCGAAGGACCTGCAGGCTGTGCACGTGGAGATGGTGCTCAACTACCGGCTGCTGCCGGACAAGGCCACCACGGTCTACCAGAGCATCGGGCCGAACTACGCGGCCGTGATCATTGACCCGGCGGCGCAGGAGGTGCTCAAGGCCAACACGGCACTGCATGTGGCGACAGAAATCCTCCAGAAGCGCCCACTCATCAAGGCGGACGTCCAGAAGGACCTGACGGTGTGGCTGGCCAAGTACGGGATCGAGATGAAGGAGGCGGCCCTGGCCAACATCCGGTTTGACCCGGCCTACGAGAAGGCCATCGAGGCCAAACAGATCGAGGAGCAGAAGGCCGAGCAGAAGCGATACGAACTGATCCAGGCCCAGCGCCAGGCGGAGATCGCGGCGGCCCAGGCCAAGGGACAGGGCGATGCTGCGCGGGAGCGGGCCAAGGGCGAGGCCGATGCCACGCGGATCCGCGGCGAGGCGGAGTCCACCTACAACCAAAAGGTGGCAGCGTCACTCGTGCCGATCCTGATCCAGCAGCGCTACCTGGAGAGGTGGGACGGGAAGCTGCCGCAGTTCTCGGCCGGCGGCTCGACCCCCGGGATGCTCTTCAACCTCCCCATGCCCCCCGCAACCGCAGGCAAACCCTGAGTGTTCGCGACCCGCATCGGTGCCGAGAGAGCAAAGAGACTAAAGAAGCAACATCCGTATGCCGTGGATACCGAGTGACTCGCCGGTGCAAGACCGTGTGAGGTTTGTGGGTTTTACGTTGCGGCTTTGGTGGCTTTAGATAGACCGCGAAAGAAAGGGACTTTGTGAAAAGCCCGGCTGGTGTCCCCTGCTAGGGCTTTGGGATTCAGCCGGAGACTTGGCCTCGCGCTGGCCACGAGGTGCCTGCGCGATCCGCTAACCATCGGCCCAGTTGTTGGGAGACTTGCAGGGGGATCGAGGGTGCACGTCGAAATCGAAGGACCACGGAGTTGAACCAGCGGCCTTTTTGCTCGCTGATGGAGATATACATCCAGGGGATGAAGAGCGGTGGATGGCCGATCCGGAAGATGAAGAGGACCGAGAGGTAGAGCCCCAGAGGATTAGCGCCAACGGTCAGACAGTTCCCGTAGTTTGTTCCCCACCGCATTCGAGCGCTCTGGAACCTCAGGCAATCCCCTCGAAACTCGCCTGAGTGTCCGTAGACAGTGGCCAGGGCAGCCCAGCCCCCAACCCGGGAAATCAAGAGTCCTATCCCGATCCACATGCCCACGCCGGCCAGGACGAACAGCTCAACGTTTGGTGTGTCCATGCGGCACGCTCTTCAGGGCAAACTCGGGGTGAGCCGAGCGGCGTCACAGTCTAACGCAAAGCAGCTACGATGGCGCGGGTGAGGTCGGCTGTCCGGGCGTGCCCGCCGAGGTCCGGGGTCAGGCACTGGCCCTCCTTCAGAACCTGCGCCACGGCCTCCCAGATGCGCCGCTCAGCCGCTGCCTCGCCCAGGTGACCCAGGAGCATCGCCCCCGACAGGATCAGGGCGACGGGGTTCGCTATCCCCTGCCCCGCGATGTCCGGCGCGGCACCGTGCGACGCCTCGAAGAATGCCACCCGCTCGCCGATGTTCGCGCCCGGGGCTAGCCCTAGGCTTCCGGCGATCCCCGCGCACAGGTCCGTCAGGATATCCCCGTACTGGTTGGGGAGCACCAGCACATCCAGCGTCTCGGGCTGTTTCACCAGCCGGAGGCAGAGCGCATCAATCATGCAGTCGTCGAACGGCAGGTCGGGGAACTTCGCAGCGCCGTCCCGGCCGCACTGCAGGAAGAGGCCGTCGGTGAGATTCAGCACGTTCGCCTTGTGACCGGCCGTGACCTTGCGCCGGCCGTGTGATCGGGCGTACTCGAAGGCGAAACGGAAGATCCGCTCGGAGGCGTGCCGCGTGATCCGCTTGATCGCCCATGCCTCGTCCGGACCCTTCATCTCTTCCCACCCAATGTAGATATCCTCGGTCACCTCGCGCACGATCACCACGTCCAGGGCCGGGAAGGGACTGGGAACACCGGCAAAGCTCCGGATCGGACGGACGTTGGCAAAGACCTCCAGTTCGCGACGCAGGGCATTGTTCACGCTCGGGTAGGTAACCTCGCTGTCCCCATGGCGGATGACGAGTCGCCCGGTCTGCTTCGGGGCCAGGAGCGGACCCTTCAACGCCACGGCTGTCCGTCGGACCTCCGCCAGCGTTGCCGCGGGGAGCGGGTCCCCGTGCCGCTGGCGCGCCGCTTCGCCGGCGAGCACCTCGCGCCATCGAATGGGGACGCCCATGGCTTCGAGGACGGCGACCGCCGCCTCGCTGATCTCCGGGCCGATTCCGTCCCCAGGGATGAGCGCTATCTCATACTCCCGTCTGGAATTCACCGGTGTTTCCTTGGCAGGCTGCCGATTGCAGAAGAAAGAGACTTCAGGCTGCTCTCGCCGAAGTGCATGCGGCTCAGGTGTTCCCGGGCCGTCAGAAGGCTGTGGGCTGACCGCTGACCGCTTGCTCCTAGAGTAGGGAGTAGAGATATGGGATGGTCTTGGAAGAATTCCGCTCCTTCAGGAGCTGCTCCATGGTGGCCACATCGATCCGGTCGGTGATCTCTTCCAGTTTTCGCGTCAAACGCATCGCCGCATTGAAATTCTCCACGGTGTCGATCTCCTTGGGGTAGACGTCGAACGCGTACCAGTCGTCCGTGTAGCCCAGCTTGCGGAGGGTATAGAACAGCTCGACGAATTCCCAGAGGTGGAAGGCGCCCGGGAGCATGTCCCAGTCCCAGCGTCCGTCGTTATCGTTCAGGTGGACATAGAAAAGCCGGTTCGCCCGGGCCAGCAGCGCCGCGGACTGGGCGGGGCGCTCGTCCGCGTACAGCGCATGGCCAATGTCCAGCGTGGCGCCCAGGTTCTCCGCGCCGGTGAGCTGGCAGAAGCTGGCCGTCTCGCCGGCCGTACCGAAGATGCAGCGTGCGATCGGGTCGTTTTTCTTGTACTCGATGCAGAGACGAATGTTCCGGTTGTGGGCGCACGCCGCCGAGAACGCCTCGGCTGCGTACTCGTAGGCCTTGATGTAATCTACCTCGAAGAGCGTATCCGCCCCTTCGTTCAGCGGACAGGTGGTCACGCGGTTGCAGCCGAGTTCGCCGGCGAAATCCATGGCGCGCTTGAGGTCGCTGACCACTTCCTGACGTTCGCTCGATTTTTCCGAGATGAAGGAGCCTCGCCACCATTTCCCCGTGCGGCGGGAGCGGAAGTTGATCCCCGATATCCCGAAAGGGTACCGTTTGAGCAGCGCCTTCAATTCCGCCGGATTCTCGAAGTCGGCGGGATAGCACAACTCCAGTCCGTCCAGGCCCTTGACGCGGGAGGCCATCTCCAGCTTCTCTGCCAGAGTGCGACTCCCCTGGTACTGCATGTACC
>Ga0315291_10012437_pt1 | contig 10327 bp, 6 predicted proteins | sample YL17G12_20_MG_FD_203070 | JGI IMG/M metagenome (GOLD analysis project Ga0315291, IMG submission 203070) | Sediment microbial communities from Yellowstone Lake, YNP, Wyoming, USA - YL17G12_20 | ecosystem: Environmental > Aquatic > Freshwater > Lake > Sediment | place: USA: Wyoming | collected... | reverse complement strand
AAAGTCCGGGCTGCATCAAAGTATCGGCTTAACAAAATACCGTCAAACTCGGAAATAATCCTTCGTCTTAAGAACAACGAAAAAAGGAAGCTCCTGCCACTTCTCAGGCGAAAAGCCACACGCACAATGTCAGGCGTCACGGTCATAGCCGCAATGACCGAACCATATCCGTGCCCACAAGAAGAACCCTGCGCCTACTGTCCAGGCGGACCCAAACAGGGCGTTCCTCAGAGCTACACGGGCCACGAGCCAGCAGCAATGCGCGGAATTCAAAACAATTTCAACCCGTACCTACAAGTCAAAGCGCGAATCGAACAACTGAAAGCAATCGGACACAAAGTTGACAAAATAGAGCTCATAATAATGGGCGGGACTTTCCCAGCGACCCCGCTTGATTATCAAAGGTGGTTCGTTCAACGGTGTCTGGACGCGATTACGGAAAAGGCCTCAGCGAGCTTGGAAGAGGCCAAGAAAAACGCTGAGAATAGCAAAACACGTAATGTTGGAATAACCGTTGAAACCCGTCCAGATTGGGCAAAAAAGACTCACGTAGACAAAATGCTGGATATGGGTGTCACCCGCGTGGAAATGGGTGTCCAAAATCCAAGCGACAGTATCTATCGCCTCGTCGGAAGAAAGCACTCTGTCAAAGACGTTGTTGAAGCGACCCGCATCATGAAAGATGCCGGACTGAAAATTGTTTACCATACTATGCCGGGCATTCCTGGGTCAAACCGCAGAAGAGACCTACAAGCTTTCAGGAAAATATTCTCCGACCCGAGATTCAAGCCAGATATGCTCAAAATCTATCCATGTCTCGTCCTGAAAGGAACGAGGACCTACGAATGGTATACCGAAGGCAAATACAAACCTTACACGACAGACGAAGCAGCAAGTCTGATTGCTGAAGTCAAGAAAATCACGCCGCCTTGGATTCGCATAATGCGCATTCAACGGGACATCCCAGCTCAGTTGATTGTGGCGGGCGTGAATAAAAGCGACCTTCGACAAATAGTCCAGAACAGACTCGAAATGGAAGGTTCAGTGTGTCGATGCATTCGGTGCAGAGAAGTCGGACACAAAACAAGGAATGCAAAGATAGAATTGAATCCCAGAGATGTCCAGATTCTGAGAACGAGATACAAAGCTTCTCAAGGCGAGGAGATATTTCTTTCAGCGGAAGACCCTGAAAATGACGTTTTGATCGGATATTTGAGACTGCGAATCCCATCTTCAATGGCACACCGAAAGGAAATCAAAGCAACACCATGCACTCTGGTGAGAGAACTGCACGTTTACGGTTCACTCGTTCCCGTTGGCAAACATTTCGCAAAAGCTTGGCAACATAAAGGTTACGGAGGCATTTTACTCTCCGAGGCCGAGAGCATTACTCAGGAGGAATACGGTTTCAAGAAGATTTCAGTTATAAGTGCCCTCGGCACAAAGCAGTACTACAGAAGATTTGGCTACAACAATGACGGAGTCTACATGTCCAAAATATTGGAGGCTACGAAATGACCGAGAAAGAAACAGGGTACCATGGCAGAGCGCTTGATGCTTTGAAGAAGGCCAACGTAAAGATAGGTGACATAATCAGAGTATCTAAGGGAAGTGAAATCTACGAGGGAACTTTGATCCCGCGGTCTGAATATGGCGATGAAAAACACGTCGTCGTAAAACTGAAGAACGGGTACAATATCGGAGTAGAAATAACTCCGGAAACGATTATTGAAAAAATCGGTGAAGGCACAAAACCGACTTTTTCTCCTCCGCCGCTACCGAAGCAAAAGCCAGGACTACCCAAGGTCGCGATAGTAAGTACCGGCGGTACAATAGCAAGCCGCGTCGATTACCGAACAGGAGGCGTTCGGCCGGCTCTCAGCGCCAGCGATCTCTACAGCGTCGTGCCCGAACTGGCGAATGTAGCAAGCATAGAGACTCAGATATTTCTGAGCATTTTCAGCGAAGACATAACCCAGCAGCACTGGACAGAAATTGCCAAGACGATAGCAGGAAAAATATCTGAAGGAGTCAGCGGAGTGGTCATAGCTCACGGAACGGACACCATGGGATTCACCGCTGCAGCTCTCAGTTTTGCTTTGCAGGACCTTCCCGTCCCAGTCATAATAGTCGGCGCACAACGTTCAGCAGACCGACCTAGCTCCGATGCCGCAACGAACCTGCTGGCCGCTGTCCTAGCAGCAGCAGAAGCACCTTTCGCAGAGGTTGCAGTAGCAATGCATGAAACAACATCAGATGCTTCGATAGCACTCCACAGGGGCACAAAAGTCCGCAAATGCCATACAAGCAGAAGGGACGCGTTTGAATCAATCAATGCGACGCCCATAGCTAGAATAGAAGATCAGAAGCTGACCATGCTGACGGAGACGTACTGCAGGAGAGATTTGTCCAGAAAACTTTGTTTGAAACCCGAATTCGAAGAAAAAGTGGCCATGATAAAGTTCTATCCTGGAATGGACCCGGCGATAATAGATTTCTGCACTGAGAAAGGCTACAAAGGCATTGTTCTTGAAGGCACAGGGCTCGGTCATGTCAGCAAACGTTGCCATGACGCAATAAGAAAAGCCGTAGAAAAGGACATCGTCGTTGCAATGACATCTCAGTGCATATGGGGGCGTGTAAACATGAATGTCTACAACTCGGGTCGCGATTTGCAGGCTCTGGGGGTAATTCCATTGGAAGACATGCTCCCAGAAACCGCACTTGTTAAGCTCATGTGGGTTCTTCGACAAACAAGAAACCCCAAGGAAGCAAAGAAGCTCCTGACCGCGAACGTGGCAGGTGAAATATCCCCGAGAACCTTACCTGAAAAAGGGGTCTTCAGCGGAGGCGGTCAAGATGACGCTTGACTATGAGAAAATAGGGCTGATCGTGGGGCTGGAAATTCATCAGCAACTGAACACTTCACAAAAACTGTTCTGCAGTTGTAAACCAGCCTTGTTCAAAGAAGAACCTGAAGTAACATTTCTTCGAAGACTGAGACCTACACAGAGCGAGCTGGGTCAAGTGGACCCAGCAGCTTATTTTGAATTCCAGAAAGGAATCAGGATTCTCTACGAAGCAAACCGCGAAACGTCCTGCCTTGTGGAAATGGACGAAGAGCCTCCACACGCCCTTAATCTGGAAGCGGTTGAAACAGTATTGACAGCGGCTTTTATGATGAACGCCAAACCCGTCAGTGAGATTCACGTCATGCGCAAAACGGTCATTGATGGATCCAACACGACAGGGTTCCAGAGAACGTGTGCAATAGCTCTGAACGGAGAAATCAGAGTCGGCACCAAGAAAATCCCAATCCAGCACGCAAGCCTAGAAGAAGATGCCGCAAGAAAGACGGGCGAAAAAGAAGGAAACACTATAAAATATCGTATAGATCGACTTGGAATACCCCTTATAGAAGTCGCAACAGGACCCGTCATAAAATCGCCAAAAGAAGCTGAAGAAGTTGCACTGGCGATCGGCAGAATACTCAGAGCAACTGGAAAAGTGATGCGAGGCCTCGGTTCAATCCGTCAAGACATAAACATATCGCTACCGAACGGCGCACTCATAGAAATCAAAGGACTACAAGAACTTGAACTCGTCTCCCTCGTGGTCGAGTACGAGGCACAACGTCAACTCAACCTAATCAAGATAATCGAAGAACTCAAGAAGAGAGGAGCAAACGAAGAACTCCTAAGAGAGGAATTTCATAACGTCAAACAAGTTTTCCAAAACACAAAATGCAAGGTAATCCAGAAAGCCCTCGAAAAAAACCTAGAAGTCCTGGCTGTCAGACTTCCCAGATTCGCAGGCTTTTTGAAGTGGGAACTGGCACCGGGATTGCGTCTCGGAACTGAAATGGCAGACCGAGCTAGGTTCTGGGGAAGAGTCGGCGGGATATTCCACACGGATGAATTGCCGGCCTATGGAATTACGACAGAGGAAATTGAAAATCTAAGAAAAAAAGTTGAAGCAAAGGATGAAGATGCCGTTGTGTTCGTCGCGGACAATCTCGAAAACAGTGAAGACGCGCTGAGAGCTGTCCTAGCAAGAGCTCACGAAGCCCTGAAAGAAGTGCCGCAGGAAACCAGAGCACCGAACCCTGAGGGGACGACACGCTACATGAGACCCCGTCCGGGAGCTGCAAGAATGTATCCCGAGACGGATATCCCGCCTGTTCAAATCACGAGTGAACGAGCGAATGAAGTATCCTCAAATCTGCCTGAAATGCCCGAACAAAAACTTGAGCGATTGCAGAAAGAACACAAACTCAACGAAAAATTGGCAAAGCAAGTGCTAAATTCGGAGTACAGCGAGCTGTTCGAAACCATAGTTAAGGAAAGCAAAGTATCCTCCACGACCGTTGCAGCGTTCATGACGGAGACATTGATAGCTTTGAAAAGAGAAGGCGTTGCCCTTGAAAAAGTCTCAGATGACGATCTGCGCGCCATGTTCAGACTAATGGGTGAGGGAAAAATCGCCAAAGAAGCAACGGCAGATGTTGTCTCTTGGCTATCGAAACACGAAGGCAAAACAATTCAAGACGCGGTTAAAGAACTCGGAATTCAAAGCATATCAAAAGATGATCTTAACAAGCTCATAACAAGAATTGTCGAAGAAAACAGGAAGATCATCAAAGAACGCGGCGAAGGCAGCTTCGGAGCCTTGATGGGGATCGCCATGAATACTCTGCGAGGAAAAGCGGATGCCGCTTTGGTAAGCAGAATTCTTAAAGAAAAAGTGAGAGAAGCGATGGAATAGAGAACTACATCAATTTCTGTTCAGGCACAGACAAGACGGGACTTCTTAGCAGTCTGGCATCTTCAGTTGAGGAGCGCGCGCGCGCGCGCGCGCGACGCGGTGAAGATTGCTGATGAGATTGTTGAGGTTATGCGGCCCGATGTGGAAACCCATTTTAAGGTCTGCTCAGGGTACGTTCTGTCCGGCATACGCAGACACTTGCGAGACCGAGGATTCGACGTGGAAGAAGTAGAAATCACAGGCGAACTCCAAGAGATGGTTGAAAAAAGCTACATAAGATGGTGCATTGAAGTGGGAGTACCGGCAGAAAGACTGGAAGACAAGAGGCGTTTCTGGACACTTCTGGAATGGGTTGGGGAAAGACCTGAGCTAAGAGAGAAACTCGTAAAGACGGGATGGAAAAGCTGGAAGAACAAGTGGAGAGAAAAAGCATTCGAAAAGTCTAAAAAAGAAGCGGCTCTGCCACTTGAAAGTGAGTTTTAACGTGTCTGCAACTTTGCGGTAGGTTTTGAACGGCGCGTGCGACGGCTCTTAAGACTGTTTTCCATCTGTTGCCTAAACCACGCATATGTTGCTGTGCTTGAGCAGTCACAAAATCAGGTGAAAAACCTGAAAAAGAGAGGAGAGATTCCTGAAAAATCCACGCGCGCTCTCTCCTAACTAAGGCCTTTTAAGAAAGCATCAAAGGAATAAGTGGGGGGTGATTGACGTGCCGTTGAAGGGAAAGAAGAAGGAAGAGAAAAAAGAGGAACAGAAACCCGCAGAGAAAAAGCCAGAGGAAAAGAAGTAACTCTATCACTAAATTGTTGAGTCATTATTGATTGGGAGAATGGTTATACACATAATTTTCCCTGTTTTTCTCTCCATAGAGCGCGCGCTAAGAATGCACGCGCTAAAGCCAAAAAACCTTGGCATTGATCGAAATATTCTCAGAACGCCCCGCTGTTATCAACAATAGAAATAACCCTCGCAAAAGAGTAGGAAAACCTTGCGAAACACGCGCGCTGAGTAAACATTAAGGCACCACGTGTTTTGGATCTCTAAATGGGGTTATAATCCTTGTTTATTGTCACTATGCAATTCTAGGAAGGAAGATTTAGCTTGAAACGATCTGGGAAGAAGCTGGGGAAAACAAAACGGTTTTTGAAAAGAATGAAAAGTCAAAGAAAATGGAAACATGGAAAGAGTAATGTTGAAAACGTAAGAAGAAAAGCGCGCGCGTCGATTTGGAAACCTTTAATGAGGAGATAGAAAAGACCCTTCAGAATCTAGGGTCTAAAGGAAAAATAAAGATCGAATTGCAGACGGGAGAATAGAGGTTATGAGTGCTTCACAAGAACTTGAGAAGAATGCAACCAACTACGCGTTGGAAGCAGTGCGCGTGGACAAGCAAGGGTCAAGAGGCATGGCGATAACCATGTATCAGAAAGCCATAGAAAGCCTGCTTCAACTTGTTCAACTCTATCCTGAATACGACTTGAACAAAGTCTACGTGCAAAAAGCGATCGCCTACCAAGAACGCATAAAGGCGATACAAGGCGCCGTAGGTGTGCCGCGCGAACAACCTCACGCAGAAGTTAGAAACGGCGGGTGTGAGGGTGAAACCAAAAAGAGTGAAGGCAGCAAGTCCAGTTACGAAGAACTGATAGTCACAGAGAAGCTCAACGTGAAATGGGAGGAAGTCGTTGGACTGGACCCCGCAAAGAACGCGGTGAAGGAGGCAATAATCTATCCTGTTCAGAGACCCGACCTGTTTCCATTAGGATGGCCACGGGGAATATTGCTCTTCGGGCCGCCAGGTTGCGGGAAAACATTGCTGGCAGCAGCCGTCGCTACGGAAATAGACGCTACTTTCGTCTCGATTGACGCGGCTTCGATAATGTCAAAATGGTTGGGTGAAGCTGAACAGAATGTCGCACGCCTGTTCGGTCAAGTAAGAAAATCATCGTTGGAAGGAAAGCCTGCAATAGTCTTCGTCGATGAGCTTGACTCTTTGATGGGAAAACACGCAAATGAAGTAGGCGGCGAAATCCGTGTTCGCAACCAGTTCTTGAAAGAGATGGACGGTATCGTAGACAAGGGCAAGAACCTTCACGTGTACGTGATTGGAGCGACCAACAAGCCTTGGGACTTGGACTGGGCTTTCATAAGAAGATTTCAGAAAAGAATTCTGGTCCCACTGCCTGACCACCATACACGATTGATGATGTTCAAGCTCTACACTGCCAGTCTTCAACTTGCTCCAGATGTCGAGCTGCAGGAGCTCGCGAGACTCTCAGAGGGATTCTCAGGAAGCGACATAAGAGATTTCAACCAGTCGGCACAGCTGAAACTCATCGGCGAATTCTTTGAGTCAGGTAAGGCAAGCGACAGAATGGCCAAGCCACGACCGTTGACCATGGAAGATTTCAGGCAGATACTCGAAGAAAGAAAGCCAAGCGTATCCCTTGACATGCTGGCGCTTTACAACAGATGGTTTGAAGCGTTTAAGGCTCTCTAGAAGGAGGATGATGCAACAAGAGTGTGTTGAAGCGTTGGGTGGATAGGTTTAGCGCGCTTCTGCTTCTTTTTTCAATTTGGGAATTAGCTTCGTTGCCCATTCTATTTTAGTAGAGTAAGCTTCACGCGATTGTGGAGAAGTAATGGGTTTCCATTTTTGGGCCACTGCAACCATTCGACTTTTGCGTCTACTAATCTTGCCTTTTCGTTTGGGCTTTTCTTTCCTTATCGGTTTATAATGTTTAGGTTTCATATTCGATCTCCGCTAGTTCAAGCTCAGATACCTAATATATATAGAAGTTTTGTCACCTTTTTAATTTAGCGCGCGCTAGCATTCTTGAGATTTTCAGACTTACTCTTCTTTCAAAGGACCGAAAAGCCGTCCTTCAAACGCGCGCGAATTCACCAAGTGAAGCGCTAAACTCCCAACAATATAGCCTTCTGAAGACTTTGTCCTTGAAGGAATCAAAAAGGTCGGCTAGAGAGAGGCGTGAATTGACGTTTATCTGTCACTTCCGGGATTACACTACAAGACGCGTAGGCTTCTGCACCGTTCGAACCTGCTTTATGAAGCTCCTGTACCAATTCTCAATTTCTGGCGATATGCTTGGCGGAACCTTCTCCATAGCTTTCTCAAAATCGCTGAAGGTAACCTCTTTTGCGTTGATGTCTCTTCTCAAAGCGTTCATGGCGGCCTCTCTGCATACGGATGATATATCGGCGCCGGAGTAACCTTTCGTTATGCGATGCTCCTTTATGTCCACATCCTTTGATAGTGGCATGTTCTTCGTGTGAATCTTAAAGATTTCAAGCCTGGCAGCTTCGTCGGGTTCTGGAACATAGATTAGCCGATCGAATCTGCCTGGTCTTAATGCAGCTGGGTCGACGATATCGGGCCTGTTTGTCGCAGCTATGACTATGATGTCTTCTAAGGGTATTATTCCATCCATTTCTGTTAAAAGCTGGCTGATGACGCGTTCAGTTACGCCGCTGTCGCCGTAACCCAGTCCCCTCCTTGGAACAAGAGAGTCTACCTCATCGAGGAATATGATGGCTGGCGAAGCCATTCTAGCCTTCCTGAAGACCTCTCGAATCGCCTTTTCGGACTCGCCAACCCACTTAGAGAAGACCTCCGGACCCTTAATCGAGATGAAGTTTGCGTCGCTCTCAGTTGCAACAGCCCTGGCAAGCATCGTCTTCCCACACCCGGGCGGGCCTATTAACAGTATACCTTTAGGCGCACGAATCCCCAATCTTTTGAAGACTTCAGGATTCTTCAGCGGCCACTCAACAGCCTCCTTTAACTCCTCTTTAACCTCCTCCAAGCCTCCCACTTCATCCCAATGAACGACCGGGATTTCCACAGCGACCTCCCTCATGGCTGTAGGCGTAATCTCCTCGAAGGCGTTCTTGAAATCATCCATCCGAACTTCCATCTTCTCCAGGACGCTGGGAGGTATTCGCTCTTCCTTCAGATCTATCTCGGGAAGATACCTGCGTAGAGCTTTCATAGCCGTCTCCCTACACAGGGCGGCCAAGTCGGCACCCGTGTAACCGTGCGTCCGCTCAGCAAGCACCTTTAAGTCAACATCACCGGCTAAGGGCATACCTCTGCTATGAATCAACAATATTTCATGGCGCCCTCGCCTGTCTGGGATCCCTATCTCTATCTCGCGGTCAAACCTCCCAGGCCTCCTGAGAGCTGGATCCAAGGCATTCGGCCTGTTCGTTGCACCCATCACTATGACATTTCCTCTACCAGACAATCCATCCATGAGAGCTAGAAGCTGAGCGACAACCCTTCTCTCCACTTCACCTGTAACCTCCTCACGTTTGGGCGCTATGGAGTCCAGCTCGTCTATGAGTATGATGCTCGGAGCGTCCTGTTGAGCATGTTGAAATATCTCTCGAAGCCTCTCCTCCGACTCCCCATAGAACTTACTTATTATCTCAGGTCCGTTTATTGAAAAGAAGTTTACATCCGACTCATTCGCTACTGCTCTAGCTAGGAGTGTTTTTCCGCAGCCCGGTGGACCGAGTAGTAGAACCCCTTTGGGAGGATCTATTCCAAGCCTCTGGAAAATTTCGGGATGCCGTATTGGAAGTTCAACCATCTCCCTTATCCGTTGAATCTCCTCCTCCAAGCCTCCTAGGTCCTCATAGGTGGTACGTGGTACACCTTTGGCTTCCGCAACAGGTTCAGTCAATATCTGCACTCTAGTATCGTGAGTCATCTTGACTATTCCGTGAGGTTGCATCTTGGCAACAGTAAAGTGAAGAGAATGACCAAGCATCATAACGAGCGTCGTGTCTCCCTCAACAAACGTCCTATCCATAAGTCTGTTCTTCACAAAATTTGTAAAGTCTTCGTCAACGTTCAATCGTATATCCACTGGAGCAAGCACTATGCTCATAGCATTTTTGACTTCAGCCTTGCGAACTACAACGTACTCGTTTATTGATACGCCGGCATTTTTACGTAAGAACCCATCGATTCGCATAATGCCTGGATCTTGGTCTTCAGAGTACGCTGGCCAGGCGATCGCCGACGTCTTTTTCTTCCCGAGAATCTCTATTGCGTCTCCAGATGAAACCCCTAACTTTTGCATTGTTCTCTGGTCTATTCTAGCAATTCCTCTTGCCACATCTCTCTGTTTGGAATCCAGAACTCTCAGCTGAACTTCGCTCAATCTTCAACGCCACTAAACATATTTCTGATAGAAGCACTAAATCCTTTCTCCCGCGCGTGCTACTCTAGCCATGGAGTGTCAAGGGTTCATCGGCTAGCGGTGACAAGGTTGCGTATCGATAATGTACGCGCGCGCTACACTCTATACTCATAGATTCAGTCTGAAATCAGAGTCATGATTCGAATCGAATAATGCACCTTAACAAATCTAGTCTACAAAATCAGCGCACGTTTCTCAATAATACAGTACACAATTATCATTTCTCTCCTTCCACTTTCTGACCGTCCATCTCATAGAAAGTTGGCGTCTTCTCAAGTTCTCTAATGATAGATTTGAGCCGTGACCAGTTGTAGCTTGCCGATGGCAAATATCTT
>Ga0315291_10012434_pt1 | contig 10328 bp, 6 predicted proteins | sample YL17G12_20_MG_FD_203070 | JGI IMG/M metagenome (GOLD analysis project Ga0315291, IMG submission 203070) | Sediment microbial communities from Yellowstone Lake, YNP, Wyoming, USA - YL17G12_20 | ecosystem: Environmental > Aquatic > Freshwater > Lake > Sediment | place: USA: Wyoming | collected... | reverse complement strand
CCCTCGATGCGGCGGCCTTCGTGACTTCCCAGCCGCGGCCTCACCGGAGCACGCCGGACGCGGTCGGCCCGGAGAAAGTCAGGTAAGGGCCCCTCCCGCGATGGATTTCCCCTACTTCCAGTTCCCCTGGCTCGGCGACGGGCTGGTCATTGCCATCACCGCCGTCGTCCACGTCATCATCAGCCACGGCGTGGCCATCGGCGTGATGACGATGATCTTCCTGGCCGAGTACATCGGCTGGCGCCGGCGGGACGAGCGCTATGAGGCATTTGCGAAGGCAGCCGTCAAGCCCACGGTGATCATCATCACAGGGCTCGGGGCCATGACCGGAGTCGGCATCTGGTTCACGACCAGCGCTCTGGTGCCCGCGGGCATCGGCTCCATGCTGAGGCTCTTTTTCTGGCCCTGGTTCGTCGAGTGGGCTGTGTTCGTCTCGGAAGTCGTCGTCCTTCTCGTCTACTACTTCGCGTGGGACGCCTGGCAGGGGCCGCGCAAGAAGCGGCACATCTACCTCGGCGCCGCCTACGTCGTCCTGGCCTGCCTCTCCGCCGTGCTCATCACGGGCATCCTGGGCTTCATGCTCACTTCGGACGGCTGGCCCTGGGGCCGCGAGTTCTGGCAGGCGTTCCTCAACCCCAGCTTCGTGCCGCAACTGGCCTGGCGCCTGGCGGAGTCCTTCGCCCTGGGAGCGGCCTTCATCATGGCCGCCCTGCTGTTCTTCCAGCGGGACGTGGTGTTCCGGGGCGAGGCGCTCCGGCTCTACTCGGCGGTCCTCGGCGTGTCGGCGGCCCTGATGGCGCTCACGGGGGCCTGGTGGTTCCAGGTCGTGCCGTCGTCGTTCAAGACCCACGCGGCCTTCGCCTTCCAGATGATGACGGGCATGCAGGACAGGCCGTGGTTCTGGACGGCGCATCTCGTCCTCATGGGGCTTGTGGGCCTGACGGCCGCAGTGGGCCTATTGCGCTGGCGCCTGCTGGCGAAGGTGCTCGCCATCCCGGCCGCCGTCTCGCTCATCATATTCCTGGCGGAGTTCGAGTGGGTGAGGGAATTCATCCGCGGGCCGTACCTGATGCCCGGCTACATGTATGCGAACACCGTGCTCCTGAGCGAGCACGAGTTGTTCAAGCATGAGGGCATGCTCACGCACGCTTACTGGTACAACCAGACGGTGCCGAAGCCCACGCCCGAGGACCAGGGGGCCTTCCTGTTCGCCCAGAACTGCGGCACCTGCCACACCATCGGCGGGCGTAACGACATCCGCGCGCGCTTCCGCGGCCGCCCCGAAGACGGCATCTTCGTCATGATCGGGCGCACCGAAGAGATGGTCCCGTTCATGCCGGCCTTTTCCGGCACGGACGATGAACGCGCGCAGCTCGCCCGTTTCCTGAGCAAGCTCGAGCAGAACGCCTACAAGCTGGGGGCGCCGGCGCGCTACCCGCCCGTCGGCGCGGAGGAGAGATGAACGCCCTTCACGACATTCTCCTGCCGAGCCCCGTGCCGGAGACCCTCGTGCGCGGGCTCCTGTTCGCCGCGTTCGCGCTCCATCTCCTGTTCGTGCTCATGATGCTCGGCACGGGCATCCTCGGGTTCGGTTACTTCCTGCAGGCCTGGTGGGGCCAGGAACTGGCGGGCGCAGAGCGGCCTGCGCTCGTCTCCGAGCTGCGTTGGGACAAGCACGTCCTGCGCATGTTCCTCATCCATAAGAGCCTGGCCGTCGTGCTCGGCGTCGGGCCGCTGCTGCTGATCCAGGTGGCCTTCTCGATCCCGTTCTTCACGGCCGTTACGCTCTTTGCGCCGGCCTGGCTCTTGATCATCCTCTTCCTCATCACTGCGTCGCTCTCTTTCGACGCCCTGGGTCACAAGATGTACGTGCACCACTACGCCCACCTGGCCATCGGCGTCGTCGCCCTGGTCGCGCTGCTGGCCATCCCCGGGCTCTTCGTGGCGGTGCTGGTCTCGGCCGAGAACCCGGACCGCTGGGCGGCGGTCGTGCGCGAGGGCTTTGCGTTCGACCCGCGGCTTGTCGTCCACTGGACGTTCCGCTACCTGCACGTGCTGGGGGCGGGGCTCGTCTTCGGCGCCGCGTTCCACTACTTCTTCACCTCGCGCGGCGATCCCGACCGCAAGCGCTCGCTCCTGAAGTGGATGCTCGGCGGCCTGCTCGCCCAGGTCGTCATCGGTGCGGGGCTCTTTTTCTCGCTTCTGCGCGAGCCCACGCCGGCCGCTTACGCCTACTTGTTGGTCGGCGCAGCCCTCGCCGCCGTCGTCATCGGCCTCGCGGCGTTCCACGTCGGCGGGGCCCCGATGAGCGCAAGGATCGTTCTGCCGTGCCTGGTCGTGCTACTGGTGAGCATGCTCCTGGTGCGGCAGGGATTCCAGGACGCTGCCTTCGGCTCGCTCATGCCCGACCTCAAGCGCAACGCCGAGGCCTACCGGCTGAAGCTGGCCCAGCATTCGGACGAAGCCGTCCAGAGCTACAAGGAGCACATCCGGATCGTCTATGACAACGGCCAGACCATCTACGCCCGGTCTTGCGCATTCTGCCACGGCGACGGCGGGCAGGGGGACGGCCCGGATGCGCACTACCTCCAGACGCCGCCGGAACGCCTCGCCGATGTGCGCTCGACGAAGGCCTACCTGTATGACAAGCTCGTCCACGGCGTCGCGGGCAGCGCCATGCCGTACTTCTCGTACTTCAGCCCGCCCAAGATCGCCGGCGTCATAGAGCACCTCGACGCGACGTGGCACGTCCTGAGCGTGCCTTCGCCGCTCCCTGCCCGGGTCTCTCACGCAGACATGGCCGCCGCCGCGAAGGAGTACGATAGCACCTGCGCACGGTGCCATGGGACGGACGGACGGGGCACGACGCCGGCGTCGAAGGCCCTCGCGCCGGCGCCCCCGGACTTCACGGCCTACAGCCTGCAGCCGCAATGGGCCTTCGACGTCATCAGGAGCGGCTACGCGAGCACCGCCATGGCGGGCTTCCCGTCCCTGCCGGAAGGCGTACGGTGGGGCCTCGTGCAGGCGCTCTCCGAGAAGCGGCGGCCGGCGGGATCGCCGTGAGCGGCGCACACTTCGAGCGTGAGCAGCTCAACTATGAGCTCTTTGGCGCTTTCGGCGCCAGAGTGCGGATGTGGTTCACGACGTCCCACCGCTGCTGTTCGGTCAGCGTCGTCTTGAAGGAAGGCATCGGGCCTCTGCCCTCGGTGATCTTATAGAAGAGGGCGCCGTCCGATTGCTGCTGCACCCTGGCACTTGTGAGGTCGGCGGGCCTTGGCGAGAGCCCGCCCGCCGCCGGGCCATCTCCCTTGCCGGCTGTGCCGTGGCACACGGCGCAGCTATCAGCGAAGGTTTTCCTGCCCGCCCCGAGCGATCTGGCGTCCGGAGGCACCGGGTTCTTCACCTTGTCAGCCGAAGGAGGTGCCACCCACGCGGCCCGGCCCTCCGGCCCGTTCGCGGGGTCCCTGCCCGCTAAGCCCCGGCAGTCCACCGCCATCAGGCACGCCCCAACGCACAGTGCAATGCCCGCGACTGCCAGCCTGACCAGCTTCGTTGCTCTTGTCATTGCTGCGCCTCCCAACGTGATCCGCGCCGCGCTCTTCTCCTACGGCTTGCCGGCAACGCCCGCTACCTGACCATGAGCCCCACGCGGTCAATGAAGACAGCGCCCGTGACGGGCTTGTCCGCGTGCAGGATGAACCAGATGTTGTAGACCTGCGGCATGGCCCGGATGAGTCCCTCGTCCGTCACCATGAACGTGTAGGTCTTCCAGCCCCTCCTGGCCTCGGCGAGCGGCAGACTGCCCAGCGGCATCCAGTAGTTGGCCGTGCTCTGCATGACCACCTCGACGGAGGCGTTCGGGTCGTCGCACTTCAGCTCGGGCGAGGCCATCAGGTCGAAGAGCGCTCCCCGGATGTTCTCCCGCCGCAGACGCAGGTCCCCGGGCAGATCCAGGAGCAGCAGGAGCCGGTGCTGCTGGTCGGGGACCACACCAGGCACGTCAATGCGGGCCACACGCTGGTTCGGACGGACGCTGTCGTCCGTGCGGAGCGCCCAGTCCGAGCGGTAACCCCGCCCGAGCGTCTCGGCCTCGAACTCCCACAGGACTTGCGGCCTGGGCACGGAGGGCTCGAAGACGACCTTTGCGCCAGCCGACCGGTCGGCCAGGCTCGCGGTGATCGTGACCTCGCCCGGGCCCGTCGGGCGCAGGGCGAATCGGCCGGCCGCCTCCGCCAGGCGCACTGCGGCGCGGTCGGCCTGAGCCGGGCCGGTCACCTCCAACCGCGCGTTGGGCAGCGGCACGGGGTAGGGGTCGTTCGTGCCGGCGCGACAGGCGAGGACCCAGCCTTCCACCTCCGTGTCGGCGTAGCCCGAGGGCGCGATGAGCACGCGCAGCTCGGCCGGCCCATGGTCCCGGGCGAGCATCTCCTGGCCCTGGATGGCGCGCTCGGACAGGCCTGGGCGACCGGCGGCGGGGATGCGGACGCATTTGATGGCACTGGGGGGCACTGTTACGACGAACGAACGCGCCACGTCCACGGGGAGGACGAGCGGCTTTCCGCTCCATTCCGGCCTGTTCTCCAGGTGATTCCAGAAGCACTGCCGGCAGGACAGGACGGCCTCCTCTCCCTGCGGCGCGGGCTCGAAGCCCTCGATGTGAGCGCTAAGGACCACTTCGTCATTGTGCGAAGAGTTGAGCGCCATGATATAGAGGGCGTCCTCGGAGCGCGTTGCGAAGGCCTTCAGCGAGCCGGGTCCGTCGAGCGAGCACTCCAGCAGGCTGTCGCCCATGTAATGCCGCCAGAGCCAGAACGCCCAGTACTGCGTTTTGCGCGCATAGGGCGGTTCGGTCAGGATGAGCGAGCCGCCCCTGCCGTGGGTGAAGACATCCCACTGATTGGCGAACGTCACGCCGTTGCGGAACATCTCGCCCACGAAGAGCGAGGTCCAGATCGCGGCGAACACGTCCAGTTCGGGCCCGCCGACGAGGCCCAGGTTCCACTCGCTGACGCCGATCTCGATCTCGTCCTCACGGGCCGGCTGGTGCCTGCGGACCCAGCCGCGGACCCTCTCCACGGCCCGCGCCGGGTCCGAGACGGCGACGGACAGCATCTCTTCCTCTGAGAGGGTGCTCCGGAGCGGATACGTGTGAACCGAGATGAAGTCCACCAGTCCCCCGCAGCGGCTCAAGACGTCCTCCAGCCAGTCCATGCAGCCGACCTTGATGGTCGGGTCCACGGCCTTCATTGCGCGGGCGAACTCCTCGTAGCGCTGGGCGAAGACGGGGCCCGTCAGTTCCGTGCCGTCGGGCAGGTAGTGGCCGGCCTCCCAGGAGCCGCCCAGTTCGTTGCCCACCTCCCAGTAGCGTACGTTGTAGCCCATGGTCTTGTTGGCCCAGCGCACCCATTCGGCCGCGTCGAGGGCGCGGCCCGTGCCGGCGTTCACTGTGACGAGCGCCTGGCTGCCGGGAATGGAGCGGATGAACTCGTGCAGCGTCTTCACGTCCACGTTCCCGTGCCAGCCGTCGCTACGGATCGTGGGGTCTCCGTTCACGCAGAACGACGGGCCATAGGCGCTGTAGTCCACGGCGGGCCAGCCGTCCTTCATGCGGGAGGGGTCCACGTTGCCGGCCGCGTCGCGCACGCCGTTGCCGTTCCAGTAGACGATGTCCGACCAGGAGCCGCCGGGCATGCGGATGAGGCCCGGCCCCATGTCCGTCAACCAGGCACGAAAGTCGGGCGAGGAGAAGACATCGGCGTTGTTCCAAAGGGCTACGTTCGTGCCGATCAGCATCCGGCGATCCGCCGTGCGCACGACGTGGGCGGCGTTCACGGAGAGCGTGGCCGCGACGGGCGGAGCAGGCTCAGGTTCGGCGGCGCTTGCCGCAACCGCGCAGCAGGACATGGCGACCACGAGGAACGGCGACGCGGCGAAACTCACCACTCCTGCCATCTGACGACAGGTCATGTCTGCGCTCTCCGAGCTGGCGTAACCCGGGCGTTGGGTGGGGCGAAGCTCCATGTTACCAGGGCCGCGCCGCTGCGTCGCGTGTACGCTGACGCGTCGTCCGGCAGGCGTCCGGGCGCTTGACAGTGCCGGCCTCAGGCCCTACGTTGTTGGACGTGGATCAGGCGTTCCACAGCGGCCAGCCGGCGCGCCGATGGCGGGGCTGCGCCCATCGGGCCGAGGCAACCGTGTTCCTGATTTCCCAGCGTTCGGCAGTACCCGAGATCGGAGGCCGACTGTTAGATGGCAGGCAAGAGTTTCGCTTTGAAGCCTAAAGACGTGCCCGCCGTGAAGACTCCCTTCCGGCGCATCCGCACCCCGATTCCTGCGCCGGAGTCGGTCGAGATCCTCGAGCGGCTCCGGGACTGCGAGCCGGTCTCGATGAGCGGCCAGCCGCTGGTGGTGTGGGACCGCGCGGAAGGTTGTCAGGTCTACGACATGTGGGGCAACATGTGGCTGGACTGGAGTTCCGGGGTCCTGGTGGCCAATGCCGGCCATGGGCGCGCGGAGATACGTGAGGCAATCATCAAGCAGGTCCGGCACGGATTGCTGCATAACTACTGCTTCCCCAGCGGCGTCCGCGCAGAGTTCGTCGCCAAGCTCAGCGAACTTGCCCCGCCCGGCCTCGGCAAGGTGTTCCTGCTCACCACGGGCGCAGAGGCCACCGAGTGCGCCCTGAAGCTGATGCGCACCCACGGGCGCGCCGTCGGCGGCGACAGGAAGATCGGCATAGTCAGCTTTGAGAACGCCTTCCACGGCCGCACGCTGGGCGCTCAGATGATCGGCGGCTCGCCGGCCTTGAAGGAGTGGATCGTCAACCTGGACCCGTGCATATGGCAGGTGCCCTTCCCGGACGGATACTGGACCGAGGATCAGTCGTTCCAGCTCTTCCTGGAGGGCCTCGGAGCGCAGGGCGTGACGCCCGATATGGTCGCCGGCGTCATCACGGAAACGTACCAGGGCGGCGGCGCCAGCTTCGCCCCGCCGCGTTACATGAAGGCGCTCCGTGCATGGTGCAAGGACAACGACGTCGTCCTCACGATGGATGAGGTGCAGGCGGCCTTCGGACGCACTGGCAAGATGTTCGGCTTCGAGCACTACGGCATCGTGCCCGACCTGATCTGCTGCGGGAAGGGCATCACCAGCGGCCTGCCCCTGAGCGCCGTGCTGGGGCGGGCAGACCTGATGGACCAGTATCCTCCCGGCTCGATGACGAGCACGCACACCGGCAATCCCGTCTGCTGCGCGGCCGGCCTGGCCAACCTGGACCTGATCGTTCGCGAGGACCTGGCCGGCAATGCCGCCCGCATGGGCAAGGTGCTCTTCGCCGGGCTGGAAGAACTCAAACGCAAGTACCCGGGGGCCGTCGGATCGGTGCAGGGCAAGGGCCTCGTTGCCGGCGTTCACGTCGTCAAGGATGGCCGGAAGGAGGCGGACTACGACCTGGCCTTTGACATCATCGGAAGGTGCGTGGAGAAGGGCCTGCTCATGTTCAGCCCGGTCGGCCAGTCCACCATCAAGATCAGTCCGCCCCTTTGCATCACGGAGGAGCAGGTCCGCGACGGCCTGTGCGCCCTCGACGAGGCAATGGGAGAGGTGCTGGCAGAGCGGTCATCATGAGGCTCGCGTATCACAGTGATGGCAGCAGCCTGGTCGGCCGAGCGGCGATCATCTGTTGCGATAGCCGGAGCGTGTCATTCCGAGGGGCGGAGCAGATTCGCACCGCGACGAGGAATCTCCGCTAACGGAACGGCCTCCGGCCTATGGGAGATTCCTCGTCCCGACGTGGCGGGACTCGGAATGACAGGCCCTTGTTGCCGTCACACCGGGTCGCCACAGATCATACTATCAAGAGCACTACGCAAGGTTTGTCAGTCTGCACGAGGCCGAGGCGTGCCACCCAATGCGAGGAAGGAGACATGATGGCCGAACAGAAGGTCAACGTGCTGGTCATAGGCGGCGGCATGATCTGCGAGGAGGCCGTGCTGCCCACCATCTTCCAGGAGAGGCGCCTGGGCAACGTGGACCACGTCACCGTGGTCTCTCTCAACTCTGGCATCATCCGCCGGCTGCGGCAGGTGTTCCCCGGCGAGGCCTTCGTCGGCGTGCCCGACCCGGACACGACCCCTGCCGACAAGAACATGCCGACCGAGTACAAACGCCTGTTGGGTGAGATGGATGAGACCGGACTCGTTTACGTGACCACGCCTGACCACTTGCACACCCAGATGGTGCTGGACTCGATCAACGCCGGGCTGGACGTTGTGTGCATGAAGCCCCTGTGTCTGAAGGTCGCCGAAGCCTGGCAGATCATCAACCTGGCAGAGCAGAAGAGCGCCTACGTCTTCACCGAGTACCACAAGCGGCGCGACCGCGCCGTCCGGGCGCTTCGCTACCGCTACCGCCGCGGCGACCTGGGCGAGGCGCTCTACGGCCACGCCTGGATCGAAGAGCCCAAGTACATGCCCCTCGACAAGTTCAGGCTCTGGGCCGAGAGGTCCAGCCCCTTCGAATACATCGGGACGCACTATGCCGACGCGTACCACTACGTGACGGGGCTGATGCCGAAGCGCGCGGTCGCCTTTGGGCAGAAGAAGTTCCTGCCCACGGTGGGCAGCGCAGCCTACGACGCCATCCAGGCCGTCATTGAGTGGGAGAACGGCTCGGCTTTCTGGATTCAGACGTCGTGGGTTTGCCCCGACAAGAACGCCAAGATGACCCAACAGGGCATGATGCTGCAGGGCACGCATGGCGAGTACAAGGCCGACCACGCCGACCGCCATTGCTACTTTGTGACCGACGAGAAGGGGTTCGAGCACTACAACCCGAACTTCATGAAGCCCTATGACGACTGGGATGCCCCGGGCAGGACGGACTGGACCGGCTATGGCTACGAGTCCAATGCCATGGGCATCCGGGACAAGCAGAAGATCCTGGCCGCGTGCGCCGGCAGACCGGCGCAGAAGAAGGCGGAGATTCGCAGACAGCTCTTGGCCGAGTGGAATGCGACCGGGTGCCGAGCCATGCCACGCGAAGCCCTCATCGGCGTGGCCATCAACGAAGCTGTGCGCATGAGCGTGGATGCCGGCAGCCGGTTCGTCGAGTTCGATGACCGGCTGTCGCCCCGGTTGGCATGAGCGCCCCGCCGCTCGAGGTGCTCTACGGCCGCTGCGGCCGGAACTGGCGATAGGTCTTGTAGCCGCCTGACAAGTTCGCCGGTTCGAAGCCCTTCTGCTCCAAGATGCGGCAGGCGAAGTAGGCCCGCAGTCCCACGCCGCAGTAGACTGCCAGCGGCCTGCCGCTGGGCACTTCGCCCAGCCGCTGCCGCAGTTCGTCCACGGGGATGTTCACCGCGTCCGGCAGGTGTCCCTTCTGGAACTCCGCCGGCGTCCTGACGTCGAGCACGACCGCCCCTTGGGCGATCTGGTCCGCGTGCACAACGTTCACGTCGCCCCTCAGGAAGTTGGCCGCAACGAAGCCGGCCATGTTGATCGCGTCCTTGGCCGAGGCGAACTGCGGCGCATAGACCAACTCCGCCTCCTCCAGGTCGTAAACGGTCATGCGCGCCTGGATGGCCGTGGCCAGAACGTCAATGCGCTTGTCCACTCCTTCCGCGCCCACGATCTGCGCGCCCAGGATGCGGCCGTCCTCCGTGGAGAAGATCAGCTTGATCGTCATGGAGGACGCGCCGGGATAGTAGTCCGCGTGGCTCACCGGGTGCACGTAGACCTTTTCGTACGGAATGCCGAGCTTCTGAAGCGTTGCCTCGGAGGCGCCCGTGTTCGCCGCCGCCAGGTCGAACACCTTCACGATGGCCGTGCCCTGCACGCCGCGGAAGACGCGGTCCCGCCCGCAGGCGTTGTCGGCCGCCGTGCGGCCCTCGCGGTTGGCGGGGCCGGCCAGCGGCAGCAGGACGGGCCGCCCCGTCACGTAGTCCCGCACCTCAGCCGCGTCGCCCACGGCGTAGATGTCCGGGTCGCTGGTCCTGAGGCGGTCGTCCACCTGGATGCCGCCGGTCGGGCCGATCTGCAGGCCCGCCTCGCGCGCCAGCTTCGTGTTCGGCCGCAGGCCCGTGCCCAGCAGGACGAAGCTCCCCTCCAGCGTCGTGCCGTCCTTCAGGCGCACGCGCAGGCCGCGGCTGGCCCGCTCGATAGCGACGGCGGCGTTCGAGAGGTGCAGTTCCACGCCCTTCTCACGCAGGTGCCGGTGGATCGGCTCGGCCATCTCCGCGTCCAGGGCGGGCAGCACGTGGGGCAGCATCTCGGCCAGGGCGACGCGCCAGCCGCGCGCCACCAAGTTCTCCGCCATCTCGAGCCCGATGA
>Ga0315291_10012432_pt1 | contig 10329 bp, 8 predicted proteins | sample YL17G12_20_MG_FD_203070 | JGI IMG/M metagenome (GOLD analysis project Ga0315291, IMG submission 203070) | Sediment microbial communities from Yellowstone Lake, YNP, Wyoming, USA - YL17G12_20 | ecosystem: Environmental > Aquatic > Freshwater > Lake > Sediment | place: USA: Wyoming | collected... | reverse complement strand
AAATACACCAAACAAATAAATAATTATAAGAATTATCGGAATAACTATCAATTTTTTAACACTATTTGGAAAAGTTGCATAAAAAGCGAATAAATCCAGAAATACAACTGCAATGGCACTAAAAACAAATGCAACATAGGCAACGGTAATGCCAAAATCCCTGATTCCAACTTCTGATAATGCTACTCTCTCCAATGCCAGGAACATAAGAGCGAGCCCCCAAGAACAAAAGGTTAAGCTAAAAGATAGCGTTGGTTTAGATCTATTCATTAAATAATTTCTATATACTTTTAAAGCCAACATTAGTTGAATTATCATAGTTATTATAATAAAACTAAATCCGAACAACTGAACTGGATCTGTAAATAAGTCTCCCGCCATTGAAACCACCAAAGTATTTATTTTTAGAGCTTATGATATTTTAATGTATATCTTCAATATTTTTTGTAGAATATATCTCATCTAAAATTTCCTAAATAGTTTGTTAATCTAAATACAGTTATTCCTGATGAATATGGAGATTTATACAGTAGGGCATTCAAATCGCAGTTTGGAAGAGTTTATAGACCTATTGAACGCATATCAAGTTAAAATTTTAGTAGATGTGAGGAGTTTTCCGAGTTCAAAGAAAGTGCCGCAATTTAATAGGGCTAATTTGGAGAAAGCTCTCTCTCTTCATGATATTATTTATTTATGGATGGGGGATACCCTGGGTGGCTTAAGAAAAGGTGGTTATCAAGCACACACCTTGACCGCTGAATTTCGGGCGGGAATTGAAAAATTGAAATCCCTGCTGCATGATCGAGCCGCTATAATGTGCGCGGAAAAGTTTCCCTGGCGATGTCATCGAATTTATATTTCTCGAGAACTTCAAAATCAGGGAATCAAGTGTATCCACATTCTGGATACGCAGAAAACGTGGATCCCCAAAGATCTCACGAACTTTTTCTAACTTGCTATTAAATATTTTATCAGGAGATAAAGATTGGCAATTCCAAAAATTTTTTTTCGATTTTTAATGGAATCCCTTATTATTTTCATATTCCTTCCTAATTTTGAAGCATTTTTTTGGGGGGTCAAATGATATTCCAATTCATAAATTATCTTAATATAGTTTAGAAGTCGGTCCGATTCGATAAAATTCTTATTGGATAAAGGAACCATAGCTAAATACATCTCGATGCCATCCTCCATAGGCAGGGGTTGAATATATTGAATATCCAAATAAATAGCCTCAAACTTTGTTTTATAAAATTGAATTCTTTCCTCTAATTCAACTTTGACTGAATCATTAGACGCATACTCCGGTTTTTCTACTTCGAATAAGAGTACGGAATCCTTAATTTGAAATTCATCTGCATCAGCTTTTGCGATTTCAATAAGTTTCCACCCCATCTGGGTTCCGATATCTCGGTTTCTGTAAGATAAATCCACTGCCATATAAGTACTATAACTAAATTCAAAAAAATACTTGGAAATGAAAAAAGCAACCAATTTATCCTCTTCTAATCCCCCAAATAAATGATACCTTTCATTTTTCCATCGTTTCAATTTATCTCTGATTCTAGCCCCTTCAAATTCGCATAATAAATAGTCCCACGGAACTCTTACCTCCCCCCTGAATGAAGTTTCATAAATTTTTTGGACCCCTTTGATTAATTGTTTATCTTGAAATGAAATCTCTCTATATTGAATCTCATTCATTGATTACTACAACCCTGTCAATAATTATTGTTACAACGCTTTTATAATTCTTAAAATTAATCTGAAATAAGCTGGAATTATATTCTAAAAATTATCAAAATCTCTATAAACAACGAGATTTAATCGAATTTAGCTTTCGGTCCTCTCAGCACGGAGGGAATAATAGCGATGAGGAGGAAGATCGTTGATAAAAGGAATACAAAATGTATTGAATTAAGGAAATTCCCAATCCATAACGAAGGATCATGTTCTGGTGTTCCCCCAAAGAATATCGATGTAAGATCTGCCATCGAGGTATTGGTCGCCAATATAAGAAATGTCAGCCCTAAGCTAAAGACGCCGCCAAGATTCATAAGGGTCGTCGAGATTCCCGAAGCAATACCTCGCGTCTCAGGCGTGACCGAATTCATGATTGAGGCTCTATTTGGGGCCATAAAGAGACCCATTCCAGCGCCAATAAGAATTAAAGGAATAAGGATTTGCTGAAAAGTGACTGTAAGTCCTATTCCAGTGACTAGCAGAAATCCTACTGAGGAAACTAAGAGCCCGAGCGATGCCAATGCCCTCGCACCATATCTATCAGAAAGCCACCCACTCGCTGGTCCGAAAATTGCCAGCGCTGCTGAGACCGGAAGAACAAAAATACCTGCTGTAAGCGGGTCGAGCCCCATCATATACGGTGCTGGGCCCTGTAAATATAAAATAAGGACGAGCGAAACTGCACCACGCGCGAGCGAATTGAGGAAAATGGCAATATTTCCCGCACTAAACATGCGTATTTTGAAAAGAGAGAGATCGAGCATTGGTTGTTTCGTTCGAGTTTCTATCCATGCAAATGCTGCAATAAGGATAATCCCACCCCCAAGGAACAGACAAAATTCCAAAAACCCGATTAATGCGATCGCATAAAGAGTCATTGCTGTTAAAATAGTTACAATCCCCGCTACAAGAGTAATATTTCCCGGTATATCCACTTTTTGCCCTTTCCCTATGATTGCGAGTTCATGCAGTTGATAATGAGACCAGATGGTGGCGAAGATTCCTATTGGTATATTAATGAGGAATATTGATCTCCAGCCAATTGCACCTGTCATGAATCCTCCAAGGACAAGACCTACTACTGAGCCAACAATCATAGCAACCTGATTAATTCCGAGAGCTTTTCCTCGTTCTTGCTCTGGAAATGCGTCAGTAATTAAGGCAGCTGAATTTGAGAAGAGAAAACCCGCGCCTAATGCTTGGATCATCCTGAAAATAATAAGCTGGGTTCCGCTCTGTGAGAAGCCGCAAAGTGCCGACCCGATCGTGAAGATAGCGAAGCCAAGATTATATAATTTCACCCTGCCAAACATGTCGGCAAGCCTTCCGAAATTTATTAGAACCGAAGCAGTGATAAGTTGGTAGCCCAGCAGAACTAAAATCAGATCAAGGAGAGAAGTCCCAGGGAGTTCTTTTGCAATGGTCGGTAATGCAATCAACACAATATTTGTGTCTAACCCAGACATGAGGACTCCTAAAGTTGTATTTGAAAGGACAATCCATTTATATTGCATATAAATAATCATCTATTGGGATTCTCTTTCCAATTTACCTATAAGAATAATCATCCATTGAATCAACATTCTTGAATAAAATTATATACACGTTTCTAAATGATCTTAATAAAGTTGTGAATGCTTTATAGAATTCCCGTGGTCACGCTATCTACTCTTCTAATTTCGCTTCATGAACCACAAAAAGTCAGATTTATTTTAGGATCAAAAATCCTTTTTATTTAATCTTAATTCATTTAGTTTAGAAAAAGATTTTTTACAAGTTTATAAATAACTGTGATCAATTTAGCATAAAATTGGGCTGTTATCTTTTATGGGTTTCAGTTTATGTAGGCATAGATACGCATACGTAGACTTGGGGTCTCATCAGTTCATCTAAGTTCCTCACGAGTTCATCGGAACTCTTCGTCTCTGCCCCAATCAAGGCAAACCCGCCCACAACCGTGCAGTCAAACCACGCGATATTGTGGGAAAAGCCTCTCATCCTTAGGTAAATATTAATACAGGCATTCAATTGCCGGTCCATTTTCGAGCCACAGGTGGGACACTCGAAAATAAGCTCGCCTCTCAGGTCTTTATGGAGATACCCGCATCTGGCACATATTTTCGAGGTATAATAGGCCGGCACCTCGATCACATTCGCCCTATTTTTCATGAGCCGTACGATTTTGCGCCAATCCGTATGCTGCAATTCCCGGTTCCAGCGCCGCTGATGGGCGCGGATCATCTTCCGTGGCTCCAGGGCTTCAAAGCCGTGCGTCGCCGGAAGGGCAGTCAATTGCTTAATAAGGTGCCCGAGATAATTCTGGACGCGATGGCGCTCTCGTGTTCGGTATTTCCGGTAGAGTCTTTGGCCTTGCCGTTTGTTTCTGGCATAAAGCCGATTGAGATTGCGTCGTTTATTATCATAGGTGATATGTAAGGTATGGAGCGGTTTGAGGTCGATTTTCAGCCAGCCCTGCGTGGGCGAAAACCCGTCTAAGGAAAATTTGTTTGAATCCCAGGCAATCTGCTGTGAAGCTATGGGTTCAGGGTCTTTCTCTTGAACCGGTAAATGGATTTTGGTGGGGGTTAGAATGGGTTCGCCGAGTTTGCCCTTTAATTTGAAATACCGCTTGGAAAGGTCGATATAGACAAACTCACGGGGTTTAATCGTGATCCGGAGTCGCTCGCCCTCGAGTTTCATTAAGGTCTGCTTGACCCGCACGAACGATCGTTTCACGGTTGGTTGGGCGCGGGTGCGATTCCCTTTGAGGTAATTCTTTTGCCACGACTTCAGGATTGCAAAGGCCGTTTTGAGAGCCGAGTCGACCCAGTGTTTGGCATAGGTCCAGGTGGGTAAATGCTGAGTGCGGAGTTCCTTTTTAAACGCGTACGTGGGAAGGGTCGGCAGGAGCCGCAGTTGGGTTTTATTTTTGAGATGCTTCTCTTTCCACTGTATTTGCCCCCAGCTCTCCGTTAGCAATTGATTTAAGAGGGTTTTATAGGCAACAAAGAACGCGTCTAAAGAGAGCTGGTGGATGAGCGAATATGTTTTGATCAAGGCGCAGCCTCATTGTTCGTAACTGCTGTAATACTAGACAGACATTTTCACAGGATGAATAGAATCCCTGGAATTTAAAGATTTCAGATTAAAATGCGCAAATCTCGTTTTTGCGCATTTTTATAATTCGCCCCAATTTTAAAAATAGGTGCTAGGTATCTTTTGAGCCATAATTACCCCTTCCCAAGGTTTTAAAATTTTAAAAATGAAGTTATCATTCTTCCAAATTAGTTTGAATTCATAGCATATTCTATGCCAAGAGATACCAAAAATGAATTTTTTCAGAAAGAAAGGGTGTTATGAATTGATCTACGGCACTTATGAATATATATACCTATGTAAACTCATATATTTTGGAGCTGTTTCGAATGGCTATTTTGGATCTGGATCTTGATTTTTTTCTAGATGTAATTTCAGATTCAAAACCGGATGGGGGACGATTAGATGGGCGCGATTATCATCCCTGGACCGAAGAAGAGGTTGTCGATTTTCTTGAAAAGCGCTGTGGTTTATCCAGAACCAAGCCGATTAAGGGAATTATAGTAGAAAAACATCATGAAGCATTTTTTTATTGGAGAAACTTAGTATTAGAAGGCCAACTCAAAGTTCCCTTTGAAGTAGTTCATATTGACGCACATTCTGACCTTGGAAAATGTGATTGGGGGTTTATTTATTTGATGGGCGAATTATTACATAATCCTCCTGAGGAAAGGACTCATCCCAAAGTTGATGAGGTTTTTGGTTTAGGTGAGGGAAATTATCTTGCTTTTGCCGTAGCATGCAGATGGATTCGTAAAATCACTTTTGTCTTACATCCTCAATGGAAAAGTGACGCTGACTTACTGGACCTGCACTTTAAAGATTTTGATATAAACAGCGGCTATCTTCAATTAAAGAAATATTTGGAGTCTGATGTATACCGCTTAGGCGCAACAGGTACATTTGAACCGCTCGATTTCGAACCACAAATTCCCTTTGAAATGATTCCTTCTTTAGAATATAAAAATAATAGGCGATTTTCATTCATGATTCTCAGCCATTCGCCTGATTACACGCCCAAAACATCTGATAACTTAATTCCTATAATTAAAACTTACATGAATTATTAAATTATAATTAATCAAATTTATCCAAGAAATAAGTAGGACCTATTAAAAAAAAGAATTATAGAAATTCTCCATAATTTTTGGAAGAATTTTCAAACTGCTTTGTTTCTAAGGGTGCTCCATGAAGCCGCTATTGTTTTATCGACTGTTTTGTCGATAAGACTCTTCGTTGAATCATCTACGCCTTGTTTAAGATAGGGCGCGATTTGTTTAGTAACATCAGCTTTAACCTGTTTAACCAGTTTAGCTTCATCAATCTTCGCTGAATCTTTTCCTTTAGTCGCTTTATCCATAGCAGCCTGTACAAATACATTTATTTTTTGAAGAGCTGCTGGATCAAGTCTTTTTGCTGTTCCAACACGACCCATATTATACACTATCCTTTCCCAATTTTTTTCAATACTTTATACTTTTCTTGATTAAGTCATATCCTCTATAATTTCAAAATTTATAAAGATTGTCTATTACTTCGCATTCGCATTTCATGAGATATTTTAGGGAGCTCTGATAGTAACAGCTCCATCATCGAAATTTTATTCTCAGATTCACGTTAAATCTTCATTGCTCCACAATTAATACCATTCAATTATGTTTTATATTTTGTTTTTGAAAGACGAATAGAATGTTTAAACTGGCGAAGTGCTAAGCAATCAAATAGCTCTGCTTCCAAGTCCTATCAAAAAATTAAAAAAATCGGGTATTTTAGCCTAAATCCTGAAGGGGGCTCTGATAGTTGATCCTTCATCCTCGAATTTTGATTCTCAGAATCAATAAACTCTTCATCGCTCCAAAACTAATTATGCTAAGAAAGGTTTTATTTTTTTCTGGAGATGAATTCGGTAATCATAGATCGCTCTAATAGGCAACTAAGCAAAAGAGAAGAACTTTAATATCTTTCAGTATCTCCATTGTCATAATTTGAGTTTTCAGAATAAATTAATACGAATAAAGCAGTGAAAATAATGGCGAATTATGGAATGAACAGAAGAGTTTTGTTGGTAGCCTTACTTTTTGCAATTCTTTGCACCGGTATTTTTGCCTTTTTTACCAACACGCCCGCCACGACACAAATCTCAAGCGTAACGAATGATTCCGCTGGAAAATTGGATTCAAAGGTCCTCGGAGATATCGAAAATAACATTAGTACTGAGGCAACTTATTTTGATCTCGAGTACATAAATGGAGATCTCTGGGCAACAGATGGAAATAACCACCATCTTTACAAAGTGGATCCCACTACTGGGAATTATATCACCAGCTACGACCTACCATTTTATCCTGCGGGATTGGCATCGGACGGATCCTTTTTATACATATCTGTCTACCCCACGTCGTCTGGCATCGATGATGGAAGGATTTTTAAATATACATTCGATGGAATTGCCGTGGACAACCTAAGTATTGAAATTACTCCCGATTACCCCGAAGAATCCGAATATCTTTCCGGCTTAGCATGTAATGGTCGGGATCTATACGCATTAAGTAATAGCCCTGATGTTTACCTTTATCGCATTAATTTGGATAGTTGGTCCCTTGATAAAACCATTGGGTTCCTTTCGAATTCTTATGGGCTGGCCTATTATGATGGGCTACTCTGGAGAGTAGATTATGGGTATATTTACGGCTTCGATCCCGATACAGGGACGGTTCAAGAGATAGTCAGGATATCTCCGTCAATTGGCACTTATGGGCTGGCTTATGATGGGACGCACTTCCTCATGTCCGACCGATATGCAAAGCGACTTTATTCCTTGGATATCCCGACGGCAGCTGGCGAAGTCTGGAACCAATATGCTACCCCCGAATCTAACCCGTTGGATATTGCCTGGAATGGAACGAATTACTTTCTGACGGATACACATGTGAATAAAGTCTATAAACTTGACAATCTCTTCAGGAATAGCACCCAATTTACGGTGCCTTTTGAACCGTTGGGGATCGCAGTAGTGGGGAAATATCTCTATATTTCGCAAGGGGACTCCCCGCACAACCTCTATAAATATACAACCAATGGTATTTTAGTCTCAACTTACGCGGTTAATCACAGTTACAACGCGCTTGAGTATGATGGGGCTAAATTATGGGGTACTGACAATATAGGGACCTTTATACGTCAAATAGATCCATCCAATGGTCACATCATTGCGAGTTACAATGCCAGTGTCAATTATATTGGTTTAATATTCGATTTCAAGAATAACGTGTTCTGGGCAGTCGACTGGGTGGCATTTCCCGATAAAATCTGCCAGTTAAATCCGACTACTTTCAAAAAAACTGGAGTAGACTATCTTTGTCCCACAGTTATGGGTTCATATGGGCTAGAATTTAATGGCAAACATCTGATTCTCACTTCGTGGGATACGGATTCTATCTATAAAATTATAATCGCGTTTCCTTCGGGCGGTAGCAGCATTCCTGGTTTTACAGATATGGTTTTCCTCCTCTCAATAATGGCCGTCGTAAGTATCTGGTTCCTGCTCAGACAGGCTAGAACTTATCTACGAAAGATGTAAACAAAACAAATTTTCTTTTTTTTATTGATTATCCCTTTTTTATATGTAGGAAACTAAAGGCAAGAATGGAAGATAAATTTAAGTTCAACTTAATTACAACAAGTTGCTATGGACACATTTTCACATATTCTCATTGCCTTCTTGCTCTTAGGGAAATTCGATACAAATTTAGCGGTATTTGCAGGACTTATGGCGTTAATCATTGATTTAGATGTTATTTTGTTTCCATTAACAAAGAGATATCCCCATTTTGACCATAGAGGATTGGTCCATTCAATTCTGGGCGTGATTTGTGTCACATTAGTTGCGTCCCTCGTTTTCTCCACCCTAACTGGCATTAATTATTGGTTAAGTTTAGCTGCAGGATTGATAGGGGCATTTGCACACACCTTTTGTGATACAATGACCAATTACGGTACGTTATCGCTTTGGCCTTTTGTAAAGAAATATGTAAAACTAGATATAATCTCTGGAATCTCTCCTATCACAATAATCGTCAGTACAATCTCCATCCCATACCTTTATTCGTCCTATGAAAGTTCAAATTTTTCGTTATTCAACAATATCTATTTGATTGCGTCTATTTTCTTTATCATCTATTTTCTCTTGAGAATCTTACTGAAATCCTATATTCAGATGAAATTTCATACGAGATCTTTACCTGGGTTCAATCCATTGAAATACAAGTTAGTTCAGAATTCAGTGTATAAAGAAGGGGATCAAGAATATAAAGAACTGAAATGGAGGACAATAAATCTCATCACAGGGAAATCCACCGAGGAAAATCAATTTCGTTACGCCCTCATGAATCCAACGCCGCCTCTCGATACTGATGAGAAATTGATTTCATTTTCATATCAAACTAAGCCGATTCAACGAATTCTAGCCCACTCCGATTTTCATATCTGTGAAATAGTAGAAGAAAATGAAGATGGTATGATCATATTTTGGTATGCGTTAGAATTGGCGGCGGGTAAATGGCGAATGGGCGCGACTATCTCTCTCAAACGAGATGGAACCTATGAAACAAAGCGTATATATCCTTATCCAAAAAAGCATTAATTCTTTTTAATTTAAAAAAGTCAGATAATTTTTCGATAATCAACATAAGGGCGGAATTCGCCCTCCGCTTCTGCAGCTTCTAGAAGTTTTACGTATTTCTTTAGATTAAGCCGTGCCCAATTCTGCATGAGCGACCAATCCGCTTTAATTGCCCGCTCGGGACAAGATTTTTCACAAAACCAGCAGAAGATACATCCTTCTTTCTGTATCTCTTGATTCGCTATATCAATAGCATCGACAGGGCAATTATTCTGGCAAATTAAGCACTGTATGCATTTCTCACTATCTATTTTGAGTTCTGGCGTCGTTTTTCGCAATAATTCAGGAGTCATCATTTTCGAGTCTCTTGCCCACCAAGTATTCTCAATCAATTCAAACACAGGGCGCACATCTAAATCTCCTTGCTGAATTCGCAAGATGCGTTTATACATTTCTTTCCCGAAATTCTTTGCTCCTGCTATTTCGATCTCGTCGGGATGTTTCGTGGTGTGCATAATTTTTGGGTAAAATTGAAGGGATGACTCTGAATACGAATCAAACGCGCCTATTACCAAAAATCCTTTCCTAGTTAATTCTTCTTGTAGATAATAGAAGATATTTCCCTTGTCTGAACCATGCGTGCAAAAAATAAAGCCATACTTCCCACTCCCATCCTCTATTTGCCGAATAAAGTTCCTCACGTTGAGAGGTTCTCTATAATAAAATGTTGGACACCCAATACCAATTAAATCATAGGAACTCAAAGTTTTCGTAGATGCTTCCTGAATTTTGACGAGTTCACAATCATTCCCTGTTTCGAGAATCCCCTCGCAAATAGCATTCGCTATCTTTTCAGTGCCGCCCGTCTG
>Ga0315291_10012431_pt1 | contig 10329 bp, 2 predicted proteins | sample YL17G12_20_MG_FD_203070 | JGI IMG/M metagenome (GOLD analysis project Ga0315291, IMG submission 203070) | Sediment microbial communities from Yellowstone Lake, YNP, Wyoming, USA - YL17G12_20 | ecosystem: Environmental > Aquatic > Freshwater > Lake > Sediment | place: USA: Wyoming | collected... | reverse complement strand
AGCTGCGCGCGCTGTATCAGCAGTTCATCCGCGAGCCCCTGGACAAGACGCAGGTGCTGGTTATTGACGGATTGGACGAGGTCACGCGCTGGGACCTGGCCCCCTACCTCAGCGGCCACCTGCCGGAGAAGCTGCACCTGATCCTCACCGTGCGCGACGTGGGCCAGGATTGGCGAGGCCAGTACAAGCTGCCAGTGGACCAGCTTACACCCCTGCCGCTCGGCGGGCTGGACGAGGACAATATCGCCGACGTTCTGCGGGCCGCGGGCGGCGCCGCGCCGGCCCTGGCCGAGGACCGGGCCCTGCTGGGCGAGATCCACCGGGTGGCTGCTTACCAGGCCGACGAGACGCTGGGTGCGGATCCTTTGTACGTGCGCCTGCTGGCCGAGGACGCGGCCGCGGGCCGGTTGTCAGCCGACGAGATCGAAAAACGACCGCAAGGGTTGGACGACTATTTGAAGGTCTGGTGGGAGCAGGTCAGGGCGATGGCGGGCGACGAGCCCGCCCGCGACCTGTTTGGCACCCTGACGGTGGCCTTGGGGCCGATGCCCCGCGCCGACCTGGAAGCGATCAACCCCAGCCTGGTGGACGACTGGGCCGCAGACCGCTTTGACGAGGTTCTCAGCCAGGTGCGGCGTTTTGTAACGGGTGACGACGGGCATGGCTACGCCATGGCCCACCCTCGTTTGCAGGAGTACATGCGCGCGCACATCAAGACGGGAGCCTACCGTGACAGATTGCTGGCCCACTGCGCCTGCTGGCAGGAGCACAGGAGCCGATACGTCCTCAGCCACTACGCCACGCACCTGGCCGACGCCGGCCGGAACGACGACCTGTACAGGCTGATCGGCGAGGCATGGATGGAGGCCAAGCTGGCCCTATTCCAGTCGCACCACCGCTTCAGAGAGGACGTCACGCTGGCCATCAATACCGCCGGGGAAGAAACGCCCGTCCGCTGGGACCAATTGGTCCGCGGCAGCCTGATCTCCGCCTCGCTGCGCTCGATGGTGGCTCAAGTCCCGCCTGAGGTGCTGGGGGTGTTGGCGCAGGCAGGCGATCCCGACCGGCTGGCCCAGGCCCGTGGCTATGCCGCGCTCATCACCGACAGGGAAAGCCAGGCAGAGGCCTACAGGCTGATCGGTGAGGCGCTCGCCAGCCAGGGGCGGACGGATGAGGCAAAGGAGGTGTTGCGACAGGCCCAGGCGGCGGCAGAAGCGATCGGCGGTGTCAAGTCCAGGGCGAGCGCGCTCGGCGGGGTGGCCCTGGCGCTGGCCCAGGCGGGGGACAGGGGGGCTGCGACGCAGGCGGCACGGCAGGCGCTGGCGCCGCTGGAAGCATTTCGGGACGTAGAGTCCTACACACAGACACTGAGCAGGTCTGTCCAGGTGCTGGCCCAGATGGGAGACAGCGAAGGACTGCGGCAGGCGTTCGCCGCGACGCAGGCGATCTGGACAGAAAAGGATAGAGCGAAGACGCTGGAGTGGGTGGCCCAGGCACTGGCCCAGGTGGGCGACAAAGAAGGGCTGAGGCGAGCCCTGGCAGCGGCGGAAGAGATCGACGCTGAGCAGTACAAGTCGAGAGCGCTGGGCAGGGTGGCCCAGGCGCTGGCCCAGGTGGGGGACAGGGAAGGGCTCCAGCAGGCGTTGGCGGCGGCGGAAGCGCTCAGGGATGCAGAGCACAGAGCGAGGGCGCTCGGTTGGCTGGCTCACGCGCTGGCCGACGCGGGCGACGAGGAGACGGCGCTCCGCGTAGCGCGGCAGTCACTCGCGGCAGGAGAGAAGATTGGACAGGAGGAGGCCAAGGCCAGGGCGCTCGGCAGGGTGACCCAGCCGCTGGCCCGGTTGGGCGACGAGAAAGGGCTGCGCCTGGTGTTGGACGCGGCGGAACAACTCGGCGACAGGTGGTGCAGAACCAGGGCGCTCGGTTGGGTGGCGGGGGCGCTGGCCGAGGCGGGCGACAAAGAGTTGGCGCTCCCGGCGGCCCGGCAGGCGCTGGCAGCGGCGAAAGCGATCAGGGCCAAGAAGGATAGAGCAAAGGCGCTGCAATGGGTGGCCCGGCTGCTGGCCCAGGTGGGGGACAAAGAAAGCCTGGAGCAGGCGCTGGCGGCAGCGGAAGCGATCGGGGATGATGCGGACCACGCCGAGGCGCTGCGTGTGGTCGCCCAGGTGCTGGCTCAGGCGGGCGACGAGGCAGCCGCGATCCAGGCAGCGCGGCAGGCGCTGTCAACGGCGGAAGCGCTCGACGAGCAGGACGCCAAAGCGGATCTGCTGGGCGAGGTGGCCCAGACGCTGGCCCAGGTGGGGGACATGGATGGGCTGCGACAGGCGCTGGCGGCGGCGGAAGAGATCGAGGGTAATCTGTCCATAGCCTGGGCGCTGAGCGAGGTGGCCCAGACGCTGGCCCAGGTAGGAGACAGGGCAGGGCTGGGACAGGTATTGGTGGTCGCGGAAGCGATCGGGGATAGGGCGGACAAGGTGGAGGCGCTCAGCGGCGTAGCCCAGGCTCTCGCTCGTGTCGGGGACAAGGAGGCAGCAGCCCAGGCCGCGCGGCAGGCGGTGGCGACGGCCGAAGCGTTCAGGGATGAACCGTACAAAGCGGAAGCGTTTGGCGGGGTGGCCCAGGCGCTGGCCCAGGCGGGCGACAGGGAGGCAGCGGCCCAGGCCGGGCGGCAGGCGCTGGCTGCGGCGGAAGCGATTGGGGACAGCGAAAACAGAGCCGAGGCGCTGAGTGGGCTGGCCCAAGCGCTGGTCCAGGTGGGGGAGGAAGAGGCTGCGCTCCGGGCAGCGCAACAGGCGCTGGTGGCGGCGGAAGCGATCGAGGGAGGGTTGTTCGGAGCGCTGCAACTTAGCAAGGCGGCCCTGGCGCTGGCCCAGGCGGGCGACAAGGCGGCAGCGACCCGGGCGGCGCGCCAGGCGCTGGCCGTGGAGAAGGACGACGACACGGGGTTCGAGCTGGACTGGGTGGCCCAGGCGCTGGCCCAGGTAGGGGACGTGGACGGGCTGGGGCAGGCCCTCAACATCGTGGAGGCGATCGGGGACGAGCAGTGGAAACCGGCGGCGCTTAGCGGGGTGGCCCGGGCGCTGGCCCAGATGGGCGACGTGGAAGGGTTGGGGTTGGCAGTGGGAATAGCGGAAGCGATCGGGGATATGTGGTCCAAAGCGCAAGCGCTGAGCGGGGTGGCCCTGGCGCTGGCCCAGGCGGGGGCCATGGAGGCCGCGGCTCAGTCGGCGCGGCAGGCGCTGGCGGCAGCGGAAGAGATCGCAGATGAGGAGAACAAAACGCAGGCGCTGACCGAGGTGGCCCAGGCGCTGGCCCAGGCAGGGGATCAGGCAGCCGCGGTCCAGGCGGCACAGCAGGCGCTGGTGGCAGCCGACGCTATTGTGGACGAGGAGAGTAAGGCTTGGGTTCTGAACGGCGTCGCCCAGGCGCTGTTTCAGGCGGGGGACGGGGGGGCGGCGGCCCATGCGGCGCGGCGGGTGCTCGAGGTAGTGGAAGAGGGCATCGCCCAGGAGATGATGAGGCGTACAGAGATCGAGGACCAGGGGGACAAGGCGGAGATACTCGGAGAAGCGCTCGAGACGCTGGTGCAGGCGGGGGACAAGGAAGGACTGCAACAGGCACTGGCGGTGGCTGAAGCGATCGGAGGTGGAGCGGACAAGGCAGATGCGCTGGCCGAGGTGGCGCGCGCGCTGGCCCAGATCGGGGACATGGCAGCAGCGACCGAGGTCGCGCGGCGGGCGCTGGCGACGGCGGAAGCGCTCCGGGACGAGCAGTCCAGGGCAGGGGCGCTGAGCCGGGTAGCCATGGCGTTGGCCCAGATTGACCGGCCCGATCAGGCGCTGCCCGCCTTTGCCGAAGCCTTCAAAAACGGCGCGTCCGCCGGGCGTGAATCGGTTTTCTCGGTTCTTGAGCAGGCGGCGCCCACCCTGGCCGGGATTGACGGCGGCCAGACCTTGCGACGGGTGAACGAAGAGCTGATGGCGGTTGAGGCCTGGTGGGGTGGGTGATGGTGCGCCGGCCAGGTTGGCACGACGCCCGCTCCCTGGATTCCGGGGTGAGGAAGTGGTATAATAACAGTTACGGTCACGGTCGGGCCAGATCCGCGTCGCCAGCCGGGGAGAAGAGAGGTTTGAAATGAGCACAGCCCATGGAGCAGAACAGGACCCGACGAAACAACCTGCCGGCAGATCCAGGAGGGCGTCCAAGCCCAGGAAGGAGTCGCTGCTCGTCCCAGAAGCGCGCGGCGGACAGATTGCGCAGGACGGCTTCGATTTTCAGCGCGCCTATGTGCCCATCTTGCTGCTCGAGTCGCTCCAAGATCCGGCTTTCACCTCCATCCTGGTGGATGCGGCAGAGGACCTCGAGATCCGCTCCGACAGCCAAGACACGGTCGAGCGCCGTGCCATCCAGGTCAAGGACTACCGTGCGACGGCGGCAAAAGCCGGGGAAACCATCGCCCGTTTTGAGAAACTGAATAGGGACTCGCCGGGCACCTGGACAGGGTCTGCCATCGCCTGCGCCGAGCTGGACGAAACCCTCAAGAGGATCCACTACGGCTTGGAGCGTTACCGCGACCTGCGCAGCTCTTACCCCGACGATGACCCTATCCTGGCCAACACCCGGGTGGAGGTGGGAGGCCAGATCGATGCAGCGAAGCTGCCGGTCGAGTCTGTGTTGGAGCAGGTGACCTTTGAGCCGGGCCTGCAATCGTACAAAGAAGAGGCGTGGGTGCGCGCCCGCGCCCTGTATCTGCTGCAGGAGGCCTATCCGGGTATCGACCAGGCTAGTGCCGATGAGATCTACCTCCGGTTGTACAAACTCGTGTCGGAATCCGCAGGGCAAATCATCGAGCGCCAGCAGGTTATGGCGGTCATCGACGCGGTGCGCACCGGGCTGGTCAAGACTCCCGTGGATTTCGCCCCGCTGCCGCTGACCACCATGAAGGGCAGAGCGCAGCTCGTCCCCATCTACAAGGTGACTAGCCTGCGCAAGGCCCCAGCGCACACTGTCAACGGATTTCTGGAACGGACTGAACGGAATTGGCCCCTCGTGCGCCGATTCAGTCCGCTCAGGCCGCTCCCTGAATCTGTTGAGAGCGCGACTTGGCATGTCCAGGAGGGAGGAGAACTTGCAGGAAAACACGGCCGAACTGGTTGAGGACCTGAGACGACTGCTGGCGGACGATCATACGCTTGCTGCCCGGCTGGCCGCACTGATCGGGTCGACCGTCATCACCGGCGATGGCAACATGGTCGGCGACCATAACATGGTCACCGTCAACAGGCTGTCGAGCGGTGACTATGCCGTTCATACCCAGCAACTCCACGTCACACTGTCCCCCGACCAACTGCGTTCCCTGCTCGTGTCCATCTACACCCCACCGCCGCTGCCTGACCCCGAGGTGCTCCCTGACCCCGGCCCGCTGCCGCCGGGCTTCCGCATCCCCTTCCAGCGCAACGCGCTGTTCACCGGGCGGATCGAGGTGCTGAAGGCGTTGGGCCATGCGCTGCTGCACAGCGAGGCGGGCTCGACGCTGGTGGTGGGGATGGGGGGCGTGGGCAAGACGCAGTTGGCGGTGGAGTTCGCCTACCGGTACGGGCGGTTCTTCCACGGCGTGCACTGGGTCAACGCGGGCGAGCCGGAAGCAATCGAGGGGGAGGTGGCGGCGTGCGGCGAGGCGATGGGCCTGCCGGACTGGCCGGAGAAGCAGCCGGAGCAGGTGGCGCGGACGTTGGGCGAGTGGCAGCGGGGCGGGCCACGGCTGGTGGTGCTGGACCACCTAGAGCAAGTGGGCGCGGCGCGGGAGTGGCTGGCCCGGCTCAGTGGGGGAGCGCTGCGTGTGTTGGTCACCGCCCGGCGGACGGACTGGCCGGGTCATCTGGGCCTGCGGCCGTTGCGGCTGGAGAGTTTCACGCCGGAGGAGAGCCGGGTCTTTCTGCGCCAACACCTGCCGGATCGACGGGCCACGGAGGCCGACCTGCAGGCGCTGGCGGAGCGGCTGTACCACCTGCCGCTGGCGCTGGAGCTGGCGGGGCGCTACCTGGGCGGCCACGCGCGGCTGCCGGTGGCCGACTACCTGGTACGGCTGGAGAACATCTGGGAGCACCCGTCAATGGCGGGCTGGCGGGAGGAACTGGGCAATCCGACGGAGCACGACCTGCGGCTGGCGGAGACGTTTGCGGTGAGCTGGGAGCAGGTGGAGGACGAGACGGCGCGGCGGCTGTTCCTGCTGGCGGGCTACTGCGCGCCCAACCAGCTGATCCCGTGCGAGGTGTTGGAGGAGGCGGCGGGCATTGACCGGGAGGCCTGCGACGGGGCGCTGTGGGTGCTGACGGGGTTGGGCCTGCTGGAGATGGGGGATCCCGAGGCGGGTCCCACGGTGCACCCCCTGCTGGCCGAGTATGGGCACGCGGTCGCGCCATCCGCTCCTGAGGGGGAGGGGGTTCTCGGCGCGCTGGCCAGCGCGCTGTCACAGCTGGCGCGGGCAGCCAACGTCCAGATGGATCAGACTGGCAGCCCATCCCACTTTGTGCCCCTACTGCCTCACGTTCGTCTCGTGGCCGAGACAGCGGAGAGAGCAGGACTGGAAGACGCCGCCAATCTATGGAATAGCCTGGGCTATCGCCTGAACAGGGTAACCGATCTGGCGGGGGCGCGGGCGGCGTACGAGCGGGCGCTGGCGATCGACGAGCGAGCCTTCGGCCCCGACCATCCCGAAGTCGCCACCGACGTCAACAACCTGGGGAGTGTGCTAAAGGCCCTAGGGGATCTGGCGGGGGCGCGGGCGGCATTCGAGCGGGCGCTGGCGATCGACGAACGGGCCTTCGGCCCCGACCATCCCAACGTCGCCCGAGATGTCAACAACCTGGGGGATGTGCTGCGGGACCTGGGGGACCTGGCAGAGGCGCGGGCGGCCTTTCGGCGGGTATCGGACATCCTGGCCAAGACACTGCCGCTCGAGCGCCAGCACGTAGCGAGCACATGGAACAATCTGGGGAGTGTGCTACAGGACCTGGGGGATCTGGCGGGGGCGCGGGCGGCATTCGAGCGGGCGCTGGCGATCGACGAGCGGACCTTCGGCCCCGACCATCCCAACGTCGCCACCGACGTCAACAACCTGGGGAGTGTGCTGCAGGGCCTGGGGGATCTGGCGGGGGCGCGGGCGGCATTCGAGCGGGCGCTGGCAATCGACGAGCGGGCCTTCGGCCCTGACCATCCCAACGTCGCCATCCGGGTCAACAATCTGGGGAGTGTGCTGCAGGGCCTGGGGGATCTGGCGGGGGCGCGGGCGGCGTTCGAGCGGGCGCTGGCGATCGACGAACGGACCTCCGGCCCCGACCATCCCAACGTCGCCATCCGGGTCAACAACCTGGGGAGTGTGCTGCAGGCCCTGGGGGAGCTAGCCGGTGCGCGGGCGGCGTACGAGCGGGCGCTGGCGATCGACGAGCGGGCCTTCGGCCCCGACCATCCCAGCGTCGCCATCCGGGTCAACAACCTGGGGAGTGTGCTGCAGGGCCTGGGGGATCTGGCGGGGGCGCGGGCGGCGTTCGAGCGGGCACTGGCTATCGACGAGCGGGCGCTGGCCATCGACGAGCGGGCCTTCGGCCCTGACCATCCCAATGTCGCCATCCGGGTCAACAACCTGGGGAGCGTGCTGCAGGGCCTGGGGGATCTGGCGGGGGCGCGGGCGGCCTTTGAGCGGGCGCTGACCATCGACGAAAAGGCCTACGGCCCCGACCATCCCAATGCTGCCCGGGACCTCGGCAGCCTGGGCAGGGTGCTGTACGATCTGGACGAAGTAGCTGGGGCGCAGGCGGCCTTTGAGCGGGCGCTGGCCATCGACGAAAAGGCCTACGGCCCCAGCCATCCCAGCGTCGCCGGAGACCGTGACAACCTGGCAATGGCGTCCTTTGACCTGGAGGGGCTGGTCAAGGCCTGCCTCGACGCGAGCTGCGTCCTGTTCGCCGGCTCGGGGCTGAGCGAGCGCGCCGGCCTGCCTGGCTGGGACGCCTTCGTCGAAGGGCTGCGGGCCTGGGCCGTCGGGCAGGGGTATATCGATGAACGTCAGGGCGCCTCCCTGCGCCGCAGCATCGAGGCGGGGGATTCGAGCCTGACGGCTGACAACATCGCCAGCACGCTGCAGCGGCGGGGCCGCCAGGCCGAGCTGAACGCCTATCTAGGCCGCATCTTCGAGGATCCGGCCCTGCAACCGACCGAGATCCATCACATCCTGCAGGGCATCCACTTCGGCGCGGCCCTTACCCCTACCTACGATCGGCTGCTGGAACAGACCTTCCAGCCTGCCCCCAAGGTCTATGCACCCGCGGATGCCGAGTCATTGCTGGGCACCCTGGCCAAACGAGGATTTTTCCTCCTCAAGCTCAGAGGGGCGTTGGACCGGCCCGAGACGGTGATGCTGGCTCCGACCCAATATCAGGACGCACTGGCCAGCAACCGGATGTTGGCTCAGTTCATGTCCAGCCTGTTTGTCTCCCAGACTATACTATTCTTGGGGGCGAGCCCAGACGAGATCCTGACCTACTGTGAGGGGATCATGTTCGCCGAAGCGGCCCGGCAGCACTATGCGATCATCCTAGTCTCGGGCAGCGCCTGGGAGGCCAAGGTGGAGCAGCTCCGGCAGCGGTATAACATCCAGGTGCTGCTCTATCAATCCCGCGAGGCGGGCCGCGAGCTGGCCTTGGTGCGGGCGTTGGCGCGTCGCGTCCAGGCCAAGGCCGGCACCCTCTCCCCGGCCGAGCGTCGTCGGAAGCGGTCACAACTTAAGACGGTCCGGCTGGAGAATATCGGTCCGTTCCAAGAGCTCAGTCTCGACATGGACGCCCACTGGAGCATCGTGCTCGGCGACAACGGCGTGGGCAAGTCAACTATTCTGAAGGCGATCGCCCTGGCCATCTGCGGCGACGACGCCCGGCCGTACGCCGACCGGTTGATCCGGGTTGGCGCGCCGAGCGGCCGGATTACGCTCGAGACAACAGAGGGAGCGCGTTACGTCACCGAGCTGCGCCGGACTGCCGCCGAAGCCGAAGTCGTGTCGGTACCGCAACGGCTCCTGGAGATCGAGGGTTGGCTGGCCCTTGGCTTTCCCCCGCTGCGAGGCATGGGCTGGCAGCTATCCCCGGGTCCGCAACCTGGACCGGCGGAGCGGTGGCTCAGCCCGGCCGATCTCCTGCCCCTCATGACTGGCGCCCTGGACCCGCGCACCAACGAACTGAAGCAGTGGATCGTCAACCTCGACTACCAGGTTATCAAAGGGCAGGACAGCCGGAGCCAGCAGCGCTTCGACGACTTTTTCGAGGTGGTTGGTCGCCTGACGGTGGGCATGAAACTTGAATCCGGCAAGGTCGATCCCAAGACCTATCAGGTCACCGTCGAGACCGACGATGGGAAGGTGCCGATCGAGCTGGTCAGCCAGGGCGCGCAGTCGTTGCTGGGCTGGGTGGGGGTACTGATGGAGCGCATGTACGAACAGCACGACCGGGCCGATCAGCCTCGGAAGCAGCCGGCCCTGGTGCTGATCGACGAGATCGACGCCCATATGCATCCGCTGTGGCAGCAGGGGATCGTGCCAGGACTGAGCGAGCTGTTCCCCCAAGTGCAGTTCATCGCCACCACCCATTCGCCGCTGATCGTGGGTGGCCTGCCCCCAACACAAATAATCCGCCTCGCCCGGGACCCCAATGGCCGCGTAGTGCGGCTGCCCATTGAGGAAGACATGGTCTTGGGACGCGCTGATCAGCTCCTCACCAGTAACCTGTTCGGGCTTGAGACGACCTTGGACAAGACAATCCAAGAGACTCTCGAACAGATCCGAACCCTGTCGGTAAAACCTGAGCGTACGGCCGCGGAGGAACGGGTCCTAGCCAAGCTCCGTCAAACCCTCGAGGCGCGGATTCCGGTTCCACAAGAAACACCTGCCGAGCGGCGAGCACAGGAACTGCTGCACCTTCTGCTCGAAAGCCAACTGGGCGACTTGTATCCCGAAGTTCAGGATAGCGTGCGAAAAAAGGCCGAACAGCTCTTTGCCGCACTGCAGGCCAAGGAGGGCATGCGGCGATGATCCATGTGGACTTTGATCCAGCACAACTCACTGGGGAGCAGAAGGAATGGTGGCATGACTGGAGCGAGCGCGCTGACAAGGCGACCCTGGCGGAGATCGAGGCATGGGAGGATTCAAACGGGGCGACTAGTACTACAGCGCAAAGTTGCCCAAAGCCGCAAGCCGCTTGAGCGTGGTTTTCCGGTGTGAAATACGGGCCATATGATTACGCCTTTGATAGTATTGCACCACTCGCAGGGCTGCCGCAGCGT
>Ga0315291_10012430_pt1 | contig 10330 bp, 13 predicted proteins | sample YL17G12_20_MG_FD_203070 | JGI IMG/M metagenome (GOLD analysis project Ga0315291, IMG submission 203070) | Sediment microbial communities from Yellowstone Lake, YNP, Wyoming, USA - YL17G12_20 | ecosystem: Environmental > Aquatic > Freshwater > Lake > Sediment | place: USA: Wyoming | collected... | reverse complement strand
GTAGAATATAATACAATCAGGCCGCATAGTTCATTGAATTATCAACCACCTGCTCCAGAAACTATTAAGCCTAGGTGGATAGAAAATGCGGTTGCTCTCTCTTAATAATTGGTACAACTTATAGGGGCAGGTCAGCTTTAGAGATTGTAAGATCAGCCAGTACAATGGGTGTAGATTGCGCAAAAATTCTCCTGGAGGGCATAGAGAACGACAATGTTAATTTTAAGAATTACGAAAATAGGCTTGTTTCTGTGCTCTCTACTTTGAAAACTTTTAATTAAAAAGAGGTTATTGCATGAACGGTCGTCAAAATCAATTCATTTTAACCTTGCCAGATGTATTGCAAAAAAGCGCTTCGCTATTTCCCGAGAAACCTGCGGTTATCGAAGGAGCCCGGAGCATCTCGTACAAAGATTTAGAAGCCCGTTCTAACTCATTGGCGCACTATTTAATTGAAAAAGGCATAAAAAAGGGTGATAGGGTAGGAATTTTTCTGGATAAGAGTATTGAATCTGTCTTATCTATTTGGGGGATTCTTAAGGCAGGGGGCATTTTTGTCTATATCAACCCACATCTTACTACAGAACAAGTGCGCTACCATATAGAAAATTGTAGCATGAAGTGCGTAATTAGCTCTGATAAGAAAAAAATTGCCCTAGGGACGCTGGAGTGTTGTGTTATAATTAACTGTAAGGATTTTGAGAGTATCTTTATTAACTACGCCAGTGGAGCTGTGCATACTGTTGATTTAATCGAGACTGATTTAGCTGCAATTTTATATACTTCAGGGTCTACGGGTTTCCCCAAGGGTGCTGTTTTTAATCATAAAAATCTAATTTTAGGCACACAGATAGTGGCGTCGTATTTAGAGAATACAGAAGAAGATGTTATTATAAGCGTGTTGCCATTTAATTTTGATTACGGTTTAAACCAGCTCTTCACGGCCTTGCTTGTAGGCGGTCAATTAGTATTACAGAAAGCTATGTTTTCCAATGAAATATGCCGCACTCTCATTGATAAACAAATCACAGGCTTTGCCGGTGTTCCAACCATATGGATTCAGTTGTTACAGGAGGATATTTGTTCATTCAAATATTTAGAATTTCCTAAATTACGCTATATCACAAATTCAGGAGGGGGGCTTCCGGTTCCCTGTCTTACTGAATTAAGAAAGGTGCTGAAGAGTACTAAAATTTATTTAATGTACGGCTTGACAGAAGCATTTCGGTCAACGTACTTACCGCCAAAGGAGCTTGACCGTAGGCCTACTTCGATAGGGAAGGCGATTCCCAATGTTCAAATATCAGTTATTAACAAGGAAGGGAAGGAATGTGCCCCTGGAGAAGAAGGAGAGCTGGTTCATCGGGGAGGGGTAATATTTCAAGGTTATTGGGATAATCCCGAGGCAACAGAGAAAGTCTTGAAGCCATTTCCGTTTGCCCCTAAGGAGCTGTGTGCGAGAGAGATGGCGGTATGGTCTGGAGATACGGTAAAACGAGATAAAGATGGGTTCTTATATTTTATTGGCCGCAACGATGAAATGATTAAGAGCGCCGGAAATAGAATTAGCCCTCAAGAAATCGAAACAGTGTTGTATAGAATGGAAGAGATTAAAGAAGTTGTTGTCTTTGGTATAAAAGATGACATGCTAGGAAATAAAATTAAAGCGGTTGTGTCTCTTAAAACAGATAAGAGAGCGCCCCCGCAGGATATAAAGGAATATTGTAAAAAAGCCCTGCCTTACTATATGGTTCCTCAAGACATAGTAATTATGGATGAGTTACCAAAGACAGTGACTGGCAAGCTTGATAGAGTGAGGGTAAAGCAACTGCATACCAACGTACAGCCAAGAAGCGAGAATAAGGTATTATAAGCCAGAATAAACAAGGAAAACAAAAATCATGTTAGCTGTGGAAGATATTAAGAAAAAGATAAAAAAGTTCATCAGCGAAACATATAGGCTGCCCGAAGAAGATTTGGATGAAACCGCCAACTTGTTTGAAGGTATTATTGATTCTCTGGGAGCTGCAGAAGTGGTAATGTTTCTTGAAAAAGAATTCGATGTTAAACTTAAGAATGCGCATCTTTTTGATAAAAGATTTGTGTATATACAAGGAATGGCGTCGGTTATCTTTGAAATAACGCAGGCCCGGGTTAATGGTAAAGTCAATAAAAAGGGTAATTGACGTATCTTGCGAGTGGGATGTTATTGTTATGCGATTCATAACTTTTTGCTGAATGCGAAAAGAGAATAAAAGAGGAGTACTTTTTCAGCATTACAGGAATACAAAAATAAGTTATCCTTTTAAAAAAATGGTACTATATGACTTTGGGCGTTTTTTAAAATAAGAGGGATTTTGTAATGACCCCCATTTCTCAAGGGGTTTTCAAGTTAGAACCGGCTCTTTGGTAATGTTGGCAAAACTCTGGTAAAACTGGCTTGGTGTCATGTTATTTAGCGTTTGATTCGGGAAATCCGTGTTGTAGTCGGCTATCCACTTGTTGAGAGCTATTTCAAAATCAAACGGGTTATCCCAATCGTAGGGCCAGACAATGTCTTCTTTAATAGTGCGCATTACGCGCTCGGTATCTGAATTACCCTTGGGATTCGACCAGGTGGTAAATATCTGTTTGATTCCCAGAAGAGCGCAATTCATCATAAATCGTTGAGAAGTCGGTTGGCATCCGTTATCAGAGATTAAAAATAACTGCTCTTTCATAGATTCTTGGATTCCTTTGGGGAATCGGTTGTTGACAGCTTGATACAGCGCCTTAAGTCAGTCTTCGGTCCTTGACTGAAGCCCAAGGTTGTAGCCGATAATCTCCTTGGTATGTCAGTCAAGCACAACGGTTAAATACAGCTAATCCCAGCCAGCCATCTTGATTTTGGTCATGTCAATACCCCAGTAGTGATTGGGTCGGTGAGACTGGGGTTTGGACCGGAGCAGAGGAGTTAAAGATAAAAAATGGTCAATATTCTGAAATAAGTAGAACAAAGCCTGGTTTTCTACTGAGGAATTAATTGACAAAAGAAATGTTTTAAATATTTGGCATGCTCATGGCACGTTGTCATAAGGAGAAATAACGCCCGAGAGCTTTTTTAAACCATGGTAGATCCCAATTCTCCACAGAACATCGGGGTAATTCATAGGGATTGCACTTGCACTCAATTATTCCGGCAAAGGCAGAGCAGGCGGCTGCAAAACCGCTCTCCTTCAGGATGCGCACAGTTTGAGTATTATAGTCTTTCTTAGAACCATAAGGGTAAGAAAAAAGACTTACCGGGGCCTGGATAATTTTTTCTAACCCCTGCTTACTCTTTTTTATCTCCCTACTTTGTAATGCTGCAGTCTGCTGCGATAACTGACTATGCTGATGAGTATGCGCTCCCATCCGAAACAGCCTACTTTTTGCCATTTTTTTTAGCTCTTCTTCATTCATTGCCCGGTAAAGAGAATCTTCGACTTCGTCTAACTTTGCCCATTGCTCCAGATACGCAATGCTCCTCTCAATAACCTGAGGTGATGAATACTTCAGCAGACCGTAAATATACCCGAAAGCCTGTTTTCTCTTATAGGGATTAGACAATTTATAGGTAAAATTAATCTTATTAATTTTTAGCGCCAGGGCAGGAAGCTTGCGCTCAGGATGGAATATTCGGGAGAAGCTGTCCCACCAGAATAACCTATTTGTATTAACGTAAGAAGTAACAATGAAGAATGTCGCAGGAATTTCTAGTTCTTCCAGAATAGGCCTTGCATAAAGATAGTTATCAACATAACCATCATCAAACGTAATAACCACGCTTTTACTCGGTATTCTTCTCTGCTTAAGATAAGAAACTAACTTATCAAGAGAGATAATATTATAGTTTTTTTTCAGATACCTCATTTGGGCAAGAAAGTTCCCGGGACTCACCGCTATTTTATGCGGGTCGTCTCCTGTATTAATAACTTGGTGATACAACAAAATGATAGCTTTTGCAGAAGATTCTTTTGTAATTAACTTAGGTACGCTCTTTTTGTCTTTCATTTGGTTACCCTTACGCAAATATTAATGGGAAGTATTTACCATAATAATCCAACTCATCAAAAACTGCTTGCTAAAATATTGACATTGCATTATATTATACTCTTGTGCGTTACGTTCAGCAAGTACATTTAATAGGGGTCAGTATAATTATAAAAAATCAAGCAGTTTCATAACCTATAAGTGCTACCTATACTATGTATCCTAAAATAAATAAAAATAATTCAAAAAATCTAATAAGTATAATTATACCTTTCTTTAATGCTGAAAAATTTATCCAGGAGGCGATTGAAAGCGTTCTTGCTCAAACCTATAGTAATTGGGAACTCTTATTGATAAAGCGTCAGACTGTGGCTCTGAAGGTTTTGCGGGTTTGGTCCCCGTCACCCACCCCAAATATTCTCCTCTTAATGATAGGTTGAGAGGTTCAAGGCTATGATCATTGACCGTGATCATAGCCTTTTTTATCTCTCGATGCCTCTAGGAGTTGGGGCGTTATTTAATTTTTCCTACCGCGCAGATTTTGTACACGCCCTAGTCTGTATATAAAGTCGTCTATTCGTCGTTCCTATCAGCCAAATTCGCTCAAAACCTACCAGCGCTCTACAAGCACCTTTGCTTCAAGCAATGTCTCAAAGATCTCTCGATTTAGCAATTCATCCCGCAGTTTTCCGTTAAATGATTCAATATATCCGTTCTCCCGAGGACTTCCCGGTTCAATATAAAGCGTCTGCACGCCGCTGGCTTTAAGCCAGTGCTTTATTTTCTTTGAGATGAACTCAGGGCCGTTGTCTGAGCGGATATACTCGGTCAGCTGAGTCGGAGCAATACACACACAAAGATACGCACCAATTTACTTTGACCTCGCGTTATATCTTTTTATGGCATTCAAAAAATTAGCAGGTGCAAAATCATCTGTTAGAATTTTTGCAGTTGCGTCAAAAATATTATATTTTGGTGTCTTTATTATTTCTTGTAAATCGTAGTAAAAATTGAATCTTTTCTGTAAAACCTGCGCCCTCTCTTTTAACTCTTCATCGCTTATCGGTGTTGTATATGCAACAGTTATGCGGCCGTCGTCAAAACTCACCACATCTTTAAATATGCTCCTAAGGGTAACAATATTGCTATCATACAGTTTGCTCCATGGTTTAAAATTAAACACCGCACATCCGCCAGGGTTCAGTCTTTTTTTAATTAATTGATAAAATTCTTGAGTTGTTAAATGGAAGGGCACAAATCCGCCAAGGTAAGCGTCTACTATTATGATATCAAACCTACTGGTATTCCTTGACAAGAATACTCGCCCGTCTTCAGCGATTAATTTGTAGTTTGGAGAGTCCGTAACTGAAAAATACTTTTTAGCAGCAGCAATTACTCCTGGATCAATCTCGACGCAAGTTATATTTATTTCATCCAACATGTGCCTTTTAAGATAGCCCGTGAAAACCCCTCCTCCTAATCCTATCATTAATAGATCTTTTGGATTTCTAGCATACACAATACCTAGGCTAGATATTAATTTATAATAAAAGTTGCATAACTCAAACGGGTTATTCCTATTAATAACGGACTCAGAATATTCCTTGCCTCTACCATATCTTCTAAATTTCATCTTAACGTAACTTTTATAACTATACACAAAAATTTGATTATATTCTGTCTCTATTCTCTCCAAGAGTACTGTATCTTTTTTTAAAGTTTTCAATCGTTTTTCACCGATTTTTTTTCTTTTTCTGAACTGCTTAGATCGAGACGGCTTTCATTTGAAACTGGGTCTATTACCTCTTCACTGCTCACAATATATTTTTTTACTAAGGGGGAATGTAAAAATGAAATTGTGAATAGCGAGAAAAAGAATATTATTACCATACTAAGCGTCAAATATTTTTTTGTATTACTGCCTTTTGTTAATTTATTTTGATACTCACCATAGAAATAATGGAAAGCCAATAATGTAAACGAGGAAATAAATGCCAGAATAGATAAAATATACGTAATGATCATAGAGCTAAACCTAGGAATCAGGAAAAAGGTGGTAAACAATACTCCGAATATATTCCCTATGGTAGAAATGCCATATATTAAACCAGAAACTGCTCCCGATTCTTTACTGTTAAGCATAATGAGCCTGATTCCAAAGGGAGAAACCATCCCCAAAATCGTTAAAGGGATAAACAGAATGCCTATACAGCTAATAAGTGCTCCTGCTGAAATATTAGGAATGAGATTGAAAATCAGAGAACAAAGGTTATCGAGAAGGGGGGGTATGAGAAGCATATAGCAGGTTGAAAAGAAAATTATTATGCCTAATACTACTATTGAAGGTGACCTGTCTGCAAGATATCCACCAATAAAATAACCAGTAGCTAGAGCGGCCATGACAGTCGAAATAATCGCTGCCCAAGTATATATAGAATTACCAAAATATGGATTAAGGTAACAACTACACAACATCTCGAATGACATCAACACTATTCCAAGAAGAAAAGCATTAGAGAATACCAAGGTTTTTAGGATGTTATTCGGCATGTTATTTTTACTTGAGAGATTCTTTATATGCATATTTTCTCCTTTAATGGGATTATTTTAAAAAAACGACTATGTTTAAATTCGGGTTTACACTTACCTTTTTCATCAGTATTTTCATCCATGCCACTATTTGCTTTCTTTCGAATCCACCCATCCCTCAAGAAAACTAAACCACAGTTCTTGGAGTTCTGGGGACATCTGCTCACCTAAAAAATATTTCCTTTGTTCTTTTTCTGGAAAACTTCTGTTTATTGTAATGTAATATCGAAATGTCTTTAAAATATCTTTATCCAAATTGTCGTTATAAAGGTTTATTAAAGTGAAGATGAAATCCCTTGGTAACTCTGCGACTTCGTTAACATCAAGCTGGTTGGAAAGATAAGTTTTCTCTAATTCACACAAATTTGGCATGTCTTCATGTAATTCAAGCCTTAAAATTTTATTTACCATTACCTCTGTTAGTGTTTTTGATATGAGTAAATGGGTACGCATACTCCATTGCATTCCAAGCGAAGGGATGGAAAAATATTTAGTAGCGAAAAAGGATAAATTATTATATAAAACTTTGGATGTTTCAATCAGCACGACATTGTTAGATGTTGATGCAACAGCGCGAATAATCTTATTTATTTCTGATAGAATTTTTAAAAAGGTGTTATCGGAAAATTCTGTTCGTCTCTCGCGGATAACTCTACCATATTCTCCGTCTTCTATGGGACCGCCTTTATTATTTTTGGCTCCGTTTTAATTATCATCAGCACTTCAACTTCCAACGTCTTCTGCAACATCTCCTGCACCCCGCGCGCTGCCACTTCGTCCAAGATCATCTATACTGATTTTTTTCTGGATTTGTCTCTTGCTCTGAGCTATAATCACTTTCCATGGGCATTCTTTCTCTTGTGCACGCTCTTCTCAAACACATGTTTGTTTAATAAATTCTTATTGAAAGGACGCCTCTTTTTATTACCCAATCCACAACTTACGGTTATACTTCCATAGCTAATAAAAAATATCTCGTTAAAATAAAGTAAAAAAATCTTAACGATGCGGTGAGTTTATTGATTAGATAATTATTTAGAAAAATATTGGATAAAATGCCAGAGCTATTTAGTATATTTCGAAGTGACTACAATGATTTAGCTAAATTTATTACTTATTTTTTTGGAACAAAGGGAAAGGGGGAGAAATTTTATCTAGCCCGGTTTAATTTCTGGTGGGACTCTAATCCTGCTTTCCCGGAAAGCAAAGAAAGAGGATGGATCCTCAAAGATAAAGGAAGGATAGTTGGATTCAGGGGAATTATCCCGACTAAGTTTCAATTATTTGGCGAAGAAATAATAGTCTATAATAGTACAACTTGGCGGGTAAGTCCTGAATATAGAAATCAAAGCATGCTCTTTTTTTTCAAGTTACTAAATGTATCTAAAGACTCCTTACATTTTAATACTACACCTTCCGACACAGTGGTCAAATTAATGAATGCGTATAAATATAAAAAAATCCCAGGATCGTATCCTAGGATATCTATTTTAAAAACATCTGGAGAATTTTGTTTTAGCGCTTCTAAAAAATCAAGGAAGTTAGACGTAAAACAAATCAAAAAGCCCGATTTATCATTCAATCGAATATGGGAAAAAACTAAAAATATATTTCCTAATACCAACATACGTACCGTAGATGTAATAAATTGGTATTTGAAAGACACAAATAATAAAAAAATAGTTTTTGGCTGTTACCAGTATAATGAACTTATAAGTTATGTAATTTGTTGCGTTACAATAGTTAAAGAACTTCCCTTCGCACTTCAATGGGTTGATTTATGGGGACACCATCCTATAGAGAATTATGTTTTGGATTCACTAGTTAATTATACTGTAGATTATGCTAAAAAAAATTCATTTGAATATGTTATATTCACTCATTTTAAAAGCAATATTGGTGAATATTTTAAAAAGACAGGCTTAGCCGGAGGTGAATATTTTAAAGAGATATGGTTACCTGGAATGGAGATGGAAAAAAAGTTTTACTTTAAGGCTAGTCCAAAAATACAAAATAAAATAACAGAAAAAAATTCTTTTTTTGTGGATATTCAAGGGGACTATTGTTTATGGTAAAGCCTGAAGAATAGCGAGCCGATAAGCACATCTGGCATTTAAGGCTTTAGGGATACCCGCTGCCTCGGAGAGAATTAACTGGGGTCCCTCTCGTATGAGCCGAGGGAAAACCTCTCGCTATTTACAGGGCTGACTGCTTAACTAATCCTATTAAATACTTCGATAGCTCTGCTGCAACAATATCATTTCCCGCCCTATTCAAGTGAAGATAATCCATGAATAGCGTTGTTCCGCCGTTTTCTAACAAACTATCGGATAAATCAAACATCGGAATAGAATATTTCTCTGCAATGGAGACTATTTTTTTATTCGGATAAAAAAGGTAACCCTTGTCATATCTGATCAGGCTGGTGTCCATTTGCTTGCTAATTGGGAAAACTATGATTGCAAATTTAATTTTTTCACATTTTAAAATATCATTCATCTCGCCAATCAACTTCTGAGCCTCTCTCCATCCATAATCTTTCCATGCAAGATAAAAATCCATGGTGTAGTTAAATTGATAGTTGGGACAACCTTTTGCTTTAGCCATCCGCCACTTTATGCGATCCAAAGAATAAACAAATAGATGAGCCAAATAACTTCTTAAGAAGAGAGGACCAATACCGCTCTTTTTGTCGAAGCGATTGAGCAATATCTCCGGATCCCATCTTTTAAGGTTATGAAGATATTTATAGTAAACGTCGTTAAAAACAAAGCAAAGAATGACCATATCAGGCTTCATATGCAACCCGTATATTTTAAGAAATTCCAACTCTTGATAAGTGGTATAACCGAGGATTCCAGCATTAATAATCTCTATCTCCCGCTGTGTATCATTTCGTAGTTTATTCAGATTTTCTTCAACAACTACCATATAGAGCTTCCCGCTGCTCGCCTCTCCCATCTGTACTAAAGAATCCTCAAGAAAAAGAATGCGAAATTGCTTTCCTTTCTCTACAATCTCTCGGTTACGTAACCCCAGAGAATTTCTTCCTGCCTTATATGGTTCTGGACGCCATCGCAATGTTTTATCCTTCAATGTCATGTAAGGTAAACATAAAATGGGTTTTTCGAATGGCCACGCAAAATATTTATTTCTTAGATAGATCTCTCCTGCAACAAACAATAATAGTCAAAGAACAATTTGCAGAACCAAAAATTTTTTAACACAGACTCTTCTTGACATAATTATTCCCAACTTATTTTCTACCTAAATAACCAGCTCACCACATACCGAACAAGAAAAATCCTCTCCACATTTTGCCGATAGAGAGGATTTTTCGCACCGAGATATGGGGTCGCTCCCCTTCTGCACCGGGGAGTCACCTATATAAATCTGCAAGTATCTATTATAGCCAAAATACCCTTGTTATCAATGAAATTCGGCCTTTCCCATAGGTCAGTCCCTATGAAAAATGTCCGTTTTGTGGCGCTACTTTGTAAGGAGATTGGCAAGTAAGTTAACTTAACAAATTGTCCACTAAAGAGGGGAATACCCTCTTTTGAGACATTGCTTGAAGCAAAGGTGCTTGTATATCGCTGGAAAGTAGAATATAATACAATCAGGCCGCATAGTTCATTGAATTATCAACCACCTGCTCCAGAAACTATTAAGCCTAGGTGGATAGAAAATGCGGTTGCTCTCTCTTAATAATTGGTACAACTTATAGGGG
>Ga0315291_10012428_pt1 | contig 10330 bp, 12 predicted proteins | sample YL17G12_20_MG_FD_203070 | JGI IMG/M metagenome (GOLD analysis project Ga0315291, IMG submission 203070) | Sediment microbial communities from Yellowstone Lake, YNP, Wyoming, USA - YL17G12_20 | ecosystem: Environmental > Aquatic > Freshwater > Lake > Sediment | place: USA: Wyoming | collected... | reverse complement strand
CGTCCAGCGGTTTGACGTCGGGGCCGATTTCCCGCCAATACCAGAGCGCGCCCAGCCCACGCCCCCCTAAAAAGAGGCGAAACTCTTCTGGATCAATGGTTTCCACCGAATGTTGTCGTGTGCTCAGATTGATTCTGAGCAGTTTGCCCATATATCCACCCTGGAACATGGTTCCCTCCTTGATGTGCTGATGTTGAAGCAAAGCCGCCTTGTATCGTCAAGCCAGGCTCAATCTCCACATCGCAATAAAACGAGTTGCTATCCCAAGCGTGCCTTCAACAGAGCCGGGATCTCTGATGGCGTATTGGCAATGGAAGCCCCGGCTTTATACAGAGCCTCGATCTTTTGTTGCGCTCCACCTCCACCGGCGCGTACGATGGCTCCCGCATGACCAAAGCGGCGGCCCGGTGGCACAGCTCGCCCGGCGATAAGCGCCACCACCACCTTGGTCATCGTGGCAATAAACTCTGCCGCCTGCTCCTCCGCCGAACCCCCGATCTCGCCCACGAGCACGACGCCTTTGGTGGCAGTGTCTGCCTCAAACAGTTTGAGCACTTGCGTAAACTCGGTGCAGACAACCGGGTCGCCGCCAATGCCGACTGTAGCCGTCTGCCCCAAACCAGCCTCTGTTAGATTGGCAATCACCTCGTAGGAAAGAGTAGCGCTCCGTCCCACTATGCCAATGCTTCCCTTCCGAAAGATGCTGGCCGGCATAATGCCCAACTTGCCCACACCCGGCACAAAGATGCCGGGGCAGTTGGGGCCAATCACCGTTGTCCCAGCAATCCGTGCCCGGGTCTTGATCTCCATCGTGTCGCGCATGGGAATGTGTTCGGTCACGATGACGATCAATCGCAGCCCGGCGTCTATCGCTTCAAAGGCAGCGTCTCGAGCAAAAGCAGCCGGGACAAAGATGACAGAGGCGTTGGCCTCTTTTTCCTGAACAGCCTCCGCCACTGTGTCATAGACCGGCAGGCCTTCCACCTGTTGCCCGTGGCGGCCCGGGGTGACCCCCGCCACGAGCCGAGTGCCGGCCTCGAGCATCCAATGGGTCTGTGCTTGCCCCACTTGGCCGGTGATCCCCTGCACAACTGCCCGAGTTTCTTGGTTAAGCAGTACAGTCGCCATAGCTTACTTTACCAACTCGGCCAGTTTGGCGACCGCAGCCTCGGTCTGCACCACTCGAATCACGTGGACGTTTGGCTCCCGCTCCAGCATCGCCCATGCCTCTTCTTGCTGATTGCCCAGAATCTTGATCACAATGGGGCGATTGCCTCTGATGTTCTTGAGCGCAGCGACAATCCCCTTGGATGCCTCTAACATACGATTGATGCCACCATACAGATTGATGATGGCCGCGCGCACTTCCTGCGGTTCCATTATCAACTCTAGTGCGCCCTTGACCAGCGGCTCTGAGATTCCGCCGCCGGTATCCAGAAAGTCCGCCGGCGATAGTCCCTTTTGTTTCAGCAAGTCAAGCGTCGCCATCCCCAAGCCGGCTCCGCTGGCGATGACGCCGATGTCGCCATCGAGGGGTACGAAGGATACACCCAATTCCCTGGCGCGGCGTTCTCGCGGACTCAATGAAGCCTGGTAAAGTTCGGCCAGTCCCGGTTGGCGAATCAGGCCATTGTCGTCCACTTCCAGCTTGCAATCTAGCAGGACAAGGGAGCCATCCTGGATAATCGCCAGCGGGTTGATTTCCAGCAGTATCGCGTCCAGGTCGGCGGAGGCGCGGTAGAGTTTGACCAGTACGTCGGCCAGAGCTGCCAGGTCCACGCGCTCAACATTCGCCTGGCGCAGCCAGCTGTACACCCGATGGACAGGCAACACGCTACCCGGCTCAACGGCCATGCGCAAAATGGCTTTGCGATCGTGTTGGGCTGTGCTTTCAATCTCCACGCCCCCTGAGAAGCTCACCATCAAGTCAATCATGCCGGTGGCGGAATTGGCGACCACACCGGCATAGATTTCTTGGGCGATGGGCATTGCCTTTTCGACAAGCACGCGGGTTACGGGATGTCCCAGCAACTCGTGGCCCAACAAGGCACGCGCCGCGTCGCGCACTGCCTCAACAGAGCCGCACACCTTGACGCCGCCAGCCTTACCCCGCCCGCCAACCGGGATTAGCGCCTTTACCACGCTCACGCCGCCCAACTCGTGAGCGATAGCGGCGGCCTCATCGGGCATCTGGGCGACCCGGCCGGGCGGGGTTTGAAGTCCGCAACGCGCAACCAGCCTCTTGGCCTGATCCTCCGGAACGATCAACGACTAGACTCCTTGATTTGTGGCTCTATCGAAGAGCCAGTATTCATGTGCGACATGCACAGTTTAGCCTAGATGCTAATACAGGGGAGGTGAAAAAACGCACAGAATAAATATCGGCTCGGATGTATTGTTCTGAAAGGCGTGTGGGACGCCGGGAAGAGTTAGAACCACATCTCCCGGTTTCATATCCACCCAACTATCGCCAAGTAGCGCTCGCCCGTAACCCGAGATCATAAAGTGTAGCTCGGTTTCACGATCATGAGCATGGCACTTGAACAGCCCGCCCGGCGCAATCCGCAGATGATGGGCACTCATCGCTCCCGTTTCTGCGCTGGTGACCAAGTCTTTGGAAAAGCAATCAACTTGACCAGGCTCTGGCGGCCACTCTCGCGTTGCGCCACGTATCAACATAGTCTGTCTCCACATGAAGGGTGGTATCAGAATCGTGCGCGGCGATTAACCATATTTTCACAACAGCGGCGGTGTGAAAACGCACAGAAGGAACAACGGATCGGAGCCGTTATTCCGTATGGCATGCAGGACGCCAGGCTCGGCAAGTACGGCATCTCCCGTAGCCACATCCTCCCACGTCCCGCCAACAAGCATTTGGCCTCTCCCCGAAGTTATATGCTGCAGCTCCGTTTTACCATCGTGGGCGTGTGCCTTGAACTCTGCACCTGGCTCGACCCGCAAATGATGCGCACTCAGCACCCCCGTTTGGGCGCTGGTAACCAGGTCCTTTGCGAAGCAGCCCACTTGATCGGGTACCTGTGACCATGCGTGTGTTTCGCTCCGTATCAACATACTATACTCCTTGCTAGTAACTGCGCCGGCGGTTCACTGGATGGAGCGGCGTCTGTCCGGTGAGAACGCGACGGTATTCACCAGAAACACAAAGGGTTTCATCTTTCACAGGACGCGCTCATCAAACAGATGGCGTGTCTCGAATGTGCGGGGTGATTGAATGATGATGAAATCCTACTCTCGCAAAAGCTCATCTAAATCCACGGGCCTGGCGCCGGCCCGACGAATCGCACATGGCAGGATATGCGGACCATACATCAAGACGTTCAGCCCGGATCCAAGTGCACATTGGTGGATAGCACGCGAGATTTTCCCGTGGGCGACAAGGCCGAGAGTCTTGCCCTGCAGACGCGGCACAGATCTGCCGACCTGCCAAGAACCTTGCATCACCCTGTTGGTGTCGGCAAACAGTTTCCGCACCGCCGCGAGCAGCAGAAGCATGGCGTGGTCGACGACTTTAGAGGCGACCTCCTGTTATCTTTTCGTATACTTGTGGATTAACAACCCCGACGGGCTTTTCACCTCGCAGGACTTGTACCACATTCTCTGCCGCCATCCGACCCATTCGCAAAACCGTTTCAGTGGTCTGTGCGCCCAGGTGGGGTGCTAGAATCACCTTGTCGCCCAGTTGCAGCAGAGGGCTATTCTTCGGCGGCTCATCTGCGAATACATCCAGCCCTGCACCGGCCAGGCGATTTTCGGACAGCGCCCGATACAGCGCCTGTTCGTCTATCAGGCCGCCGCGCGCCGTGTTGACCAGATACGCACCGAGTCTCATGCGCGCCAGTTCTTTTTCGCCGATAAAGTTTTGAGTGCCCACCGTGAGGACGGCATGCAGCGTGACGATGTCCGATCCCGCCAACAACTCGTCTAGTGTCGTAAACCGCACGCCATGTTCGGAAGCGAAGGCGGTATCCTGATAGACATCGTATGCCAGGAAGTTTACGCGGAATCCCTTGAGCCGGAGAATGACCTCTTTGCCGATCCGTCCCAGCCCGACAATGCCAATCGTCTTGCCGGCCAGTTCCGTCCCGATCTGGCGACTCCAGCCGCCCGATTTGACCACCGTATCGTGATAGGGAATCTTTCGGGTCAGTGCGAGGATCAATGCGACGGTCAGTTCCGCGACGGCTACCTGGTTAGCGCCCGGTGTATTGGTCACGATCACACCGGCGCGCGTCGCGGCGGGCACGTCCACATTGTCCACACCTACTCCATGCTTGGATACCACCTTGAGTCGAGGCGCAGCGGCGATGACACGCTCTGTCACCGCATCGATGCCGACGAGCACTGCGTCCACGTCGCCGACGAGCGAAATCATTTCCGCCTCTTTGAGTGGCTGATCTTGTGTGGGGGTGACGATGTCGTATCCGGCGTCTTGCAGCACTCGCCAGTGATCGCCCTGCATTTTACGGAACGAGCGCGCCGTCACTAGCACTTTGGGCATAGAGTTATCTCCTATCGTCACGGCAACACACTAAACCGGTTAAAGGGATCTTGCATCCGATCGTGCATGTCTTTGAACAGGTCGAACAGATAGTCGTAGCGCGGCTTGGTCGCAAGGTTAGGCTGAAAGACCGGTCCCAGACGAATCGTGCGCTCTGCCCCTGTTCGCTCGTCTGGATAGACCCCCGCGCCAACCCCGGCCAGAATGACCGCGCCGAGCACGCTGCCCTCAAAGACTTGAAAGGTCACCACCGGTTTCTGGTAAATGTCGGCCTTGATTTGCGACCAGAGCGCACTTTGCGCGCCGCCTCCGGTCGTGCGCACCTCGTCCACGCGATTGCCGGCTGTCTCGATGACCTCCAATGTCCGCCGCAGTTCAAATGTCACGCCTTCCATAATCGCCCGGGCGATGGCTCCCTTGTCGGTGCGCAGGCTCATCCCAAAGAAAACACCACGCGCATAAGCTGTGCCAAACGTTCGCTCACCCATCATATAAGGAAAGAACAGCAGGCCTTCGGCTCCCGGCTCGATGGCCGCCGCATAATCGTCGAGGATCGCATACGGTGAACGACTGGTCTTGCGTCCCAGGGCAATCTCCTCCTGGCAGAACGTATCCTTGAACCATTTGAGAGTCCCGCCCGTAGAGTCAATGATGCCGAAAGGAATCCATCCGGGCATCACGTGGTGCAAGTTCATCAAGCGCTTGTCTTGTACCGGCTCGCGGGTAAAGACAGACAGGTGCGAGGCAGTTCCCGTGATGTCACAAGCGGATCCGGGTTGCGTAATCCCCGCGGCGAGAAGCGCACACAACATATCACCGCCCCCCGCGACGACCGGCGTTCCCTCAACAAGGCCGGTCGCGCGCCCAGCTTCGGGCGTCACCCGGCCGATCACCTGGGACGCCGGATAGAGCGCGGGCAATTTGTCGAGATCGAGTTCGAGGCGTGCGACGATGTCTTCCGACCATACTTTGCGTTGAGCGTCCATGAGAAAAGAGCCAGAGGCTTCGGAATGATCAATCGCCGCCACACCCGTCAGGCGAAAGTTGATGAAATCTTTGGGGACGACAAACTTCCACGTCTTGCGGTACAGATCAGGTTCGTTGAGTTGCACCCATTTGATCTTGAAGCCAAACCATGATGCAGCCGGGGGCGACCCGGAGATCAAATGAGCCGACGAGGCATCGGGACGCTTCTTAAAGTCCTCCACGATGCCCGCGCTGCGCTTGTCGCACCAGAGTTGGACGCCGTGTGAGAGAAGCTCGCCTTTCGTGCCCAGCGGCACCGTCCCGTGCATCTGGCCGCTGACGCCGACGCCAAGCACACGGTGGGGTGAGATGCCACTTTGCTTCAGAACGGCCTGAATGTTTTCCGCGGTCGTGTCCCACCAGATTTGCGGGTCTTGTTCAGCCCACCCGGCGCGCGGAGTCTGCAGTTCGAGTTCTTGGCTGCTGCTTGCGACGACTTTACCCTCGAGGTCAATCAGGGCCGCACGGCTGCTTTGAGTGCCGATGTCTATTCCGAGCAAATAGTCTTGTGCCATTGTCGTTTCTCCGTTCCTGTATTAAGAGGAGCGCAACACCAATCACCGGGCATGGTGTTCGCTCCTCCTCTCTGAACTGTCAAAAGCGGGAAATGTCGGCTGGACGCAGAATGGGTCAGAAAAGCTCAGCGAACGGTCTAGTACCGATGAACGATCTTGCCGAGCGGAAGGTTCATTTCAATGATCCCGTAATAGCCGGCGATCACACGCTCAGGCTGCAAGATGTCCAGCGGGTCAATGTCCGAATGTTCAAACGCAATGGAACCGCGCCCCTTGAAAAAATGCCCTGGCAGCGCATTCACCGTGCCGGCCGTCAAGACCAACTGCCGCAGCGGCGGCTCGCCTTCTTCGGCGGCCGGAATGTTTTTGAGCGAAAAGACGCCCGCATTGCCCCACGGCAAGTCGGAATAGTTCGCCGGCTCGTCAATCGTCGTCTGGACGGTCAGTAGCTTGGTGCCCACGCGCTCGACATCGCCGCGTGCGATTTCCTTGTCCAGGCGCAAGTTGATATTTGCCAGTTTCTTGCAAAAGCCCCAGATCTCTCGGCCCGCCGCGAGGGGAATCTCGGTGTTCACGTAGAGGTACGGCTCGTAGGTGCCCACATAGTCCTTGAATTTCGCCTGCACATAGATGCAGGCTTCGCCGCACGCGCCCTGGGTGCCCAGCGGCGTCCACGAGACCCAGGCAATCACATTGTTGCCCCACGGCTCCATCGGCTCTGGCAGCACCGAACGAATGCGATCCAGGTTGGCCTCGTATTGCACAAGCACCACCTGGGTATCGCGCCAGATTAGCGGTGGCTTGGAATAGAGTGGAGCAATGACCGGATTGGTATAACCCCATTGTTCGACCTTCATGGCAGCCTCCTTATTAACGGTGCGCGTCAGCCGCCGCGAAGCCAAGTGCAGCGAGGCGAAACGGTCGGCCGCACGCGCGGGTTGGATACGTATCTGCCTTTGATAGGCAGCCGAATACGAGACTCCTAATCAGTCACTTTCAATACGATTTTGCCCCTTACGCCGCCTTTTTCAATGCGCCGATGTCCTTCGGCTACTTGGTTCAACGGTAACACCGAATCAATTACAGGGCGTAACTGTTTGCGTTCTGCCATTACGCGCAAGGCTTCGAGCTTGCGCCGCGCCCTCTCCATAAAGCCAAAATACAACGAGATGTTCTTGCGATATGCCCCATTGAGGTCGCCCGTTGTATTGGCAATACTGACCATTCGTCCGTAGGGCTGGGTGACTTGAATACTGCGCGAAAGCGTATCGCCACCGACTGTATCATAAACGGCTTCAACGCCTTCGCCGTTTGTCTCTCGCATGACGGCCTTTACAAAGTCTTCGGCACGGTAATCAATCACGACATCTGCACCGATAGACTTTACCAACTCTGTGTTGTCTGCACGGCAAGTGCCGATGACTCGTGCGCCAGCGGCTTTGGCAATCTGAACAGCCACCGAACCAACACCGCCCGCAGCAGCGTGAATGAGAACGGTATGGCCGGGGCGTATCTGCATGAACTCAATCGCATCCCACGCCGTGCAGCCTACTAACGGTAGACTGGCGGCTTCGGTAAAACTCAAATTCTGGGGCTTGAAGGCAACAATTGATTCGTCGGCAACGTGGTATTCAGCGTAACTGCCTTGCCCGCCAAAGATGGGTGGTGTGTAAAACACTTTGTCGCCGGGCTTGAAGGATTTTACGCCGACACCAACGGCTTCAATCACACCGGCAACATCGTAGCCAATGATCGCTGGTGGTCTAACACCTGCCCAAGAACCATCGGTGCGGATTTTGTAATCCACAGGATTGATAGAAGTGGCATGAACCCGCACTAATACTTCAGTGGCTTTGGGGTCGGGCTTTGGTACGTCACTTTCTTGAAATACCTCTGGGCCACCAAAAGCAGTGATAATCATTGCTTTCACAAGACTTTTCTCCTTTTGTGGTGTGCGCAGGCTAGCTCTTCTTTTGAATCGTGATCCAAAAGAACTCGAGTGGCACATTATACGGATTGCGGGTCGTATGGAACGGGCCGAAAGGAACATAAAAGGTGTCGCCAGCGGCGACGGGGTACTCTTTTTCCTCCACCCCCATAATCCCCTTGCCCCGGACGAAAAAGTACACTTCCTCGCGGTCCGGATGTGTGTGTCCTTTCGTCCTGCAACCTGGATAGACAATGGTATAGCCCGCGTGCAGAACACCGCCTTCGGTGTCTTGGGGCAAGACAAGATTGAACACATCTCGGCGGATTTTGTCATCTTCCGAGCGCAGCAGCGCCGCAAACGCACTGGCGCCAGTTTCGACCGGAACATTGAGCATTGGAACAACTTTTTCCATGATGATTTCCTCCGCAAAAAGAATGAATGTTGCCGCGCGTCACGAGGGGATAGACTCTTTGGTTTCCATACGATCACACCCGCGCGTTTCGATAATCAGCCGCAGGCGGTCTCCGCGATGGCGCGCGACGTAATAATCAATGGGGCGTCCATCCTCCAGATAGACCGTGCTCTCGATCAACAACAGAGGAGCGCCACGCTTGATTTTCAGCAATTGCGCCTCGCGGTCGGTTGCCGCCACAGCTTCCACAAACCGCTTGGCGTGATCCACGCGGTACCCCTGTTTTTCTCGCAGAAGCGCGTACAGGCCGTTCTCCGTCAAGTCTTGTTGCAACAGATCCGGGCACAACGAGTAAGGCACATAGGTGGTGACGACCAACACCGGCTCGTTCCGTATGAACCGGACTCGCTCGATGACAATCGCGCTCTCGCCGGGGCCGAGATCAAGCTGCCGCGCCACATTCTCCGGCGGTTGAACCTGGCGCATTTCCAGCACGCGGCTGCTCACGTGAATCCCCCGCTCGGCCATATCGTCAAAGAAACCCACCGGCCGGTTGACCAACCCTTCCACTAGTTTGGGCTCCGCGACGAATGTGCCGCGTCCCTTTTCCCGGCGGACGAGTCCCGCAATGACCAGCGCATCCAACGCCTTGCGGACGGTCGTCCGGCTGAGCGTAAAGTGCGCACACAATTCTTCTTCGGCTGGAATCTGCTCGCCTATCTGCCAACGCCCGGCGACGATTTCCTGCAGCAAGAGTTCCGAGAGTTGATAATGCAGCGGGATGGGAACATCGCGCCGAATGGCTTGGGGATTGAGCGATGACAATGAGACCATAATCCGTCGTCCTTTTACTATCTATCTACTTTTGCCGCGCCTGTCGGACGGCTTCCGCAAAGCGCCGCGCCAATTCCGTCAGGCCAGCCCAGTTGCCCGCTTTGATGAGCTTGGGATCGGTCAGGTTGCTACCCACCGCCACCGCCGATGCGCCTGCTGCCATGAATGCCGAGATATTTTCGAGGTTGACGCCTCCCGTAGGCAGCAGGCGAATATGCGACAGAGGACCGAGGATATCCTTGATGTATTGCGGCCCTCCGAGGCTGGCCGGAAAGACCTTGACCACATCCGCGCCGCATTCCCACGCGGCCACGATCTCGGTCGGCGTGAGCGCGCCGGGGACGACGATCTTGCTGTATCGCCGCGCCAGCTCGATGACCGCCGGATTCAAATTCGGCGCGACCAGGAACTGGGCCCCGGCCAACAATGCCGCTCGGCCCGTTTCTGGATCGAGCACCGTCCCAGCGCCGAGCAAAATGCGGTCGCCCCATTCGCGCGACAATTGGCTGATGGCATCCAGCGCATTGGGCGTGTTCGTGGTGAACTCGATCACGCGCACGCCGCCGGCCTCGATGGCTTCGGCGATGCGGATCAGTTCACTGGGCTCTTTGATGCGAACGATAGCCACGAGTCCGTGATCAAGCATAAAGCGGAGTTGCTCTTCTTTGTTCATGGTCACCTCTGAATCTTGGTTTGCGCGTTTGACACTTGCGCTTCAACCTCAGCCAGCGTGGCCCAGGTGTAATCGCCCGGTACCGAATGCTTGATGGCCGACATAGCGTCGCCATAGGCGATGGCCTTTTGAATATCGCCGGTCAGGTAGCCATAGATAAAGCCAGCGTCGTAAGAATCGCCCGAGCCCATGCGATCAATCAGCTCCAGGTCAATCGTGCGCCCTGTGTAGATTTTGCCGTCCGCGAACGCCAGGCTGCGCCAGACGTTGCGCAGCACGCTCGGCGCGTCGCGCAGCGTGATCGCCACCACCGGGACCTTCCACTGCCCGGCGATCTCGCGCGCCACCTCTTCCGGCCCGGCGTTCAACCCAAAGACGAGGCTGGCCTCGTCCAGCGTCGTGAACAGGATAGTCACGTCTT
>Ga0315291_10012427_pt1 | contig 10330 bp, 9 predicted proteins | sample YL17G12_20_MG_FD_203070 | JGI IMG/M metagenome (GOLD analysis project Ga0315291, IMG submission 203070) | Sediment microbial communities from Yellowstone Lake, YNP, Wyoming, USA - YL17G12_20 | ecosystem: Environmental > Aquatic > Freshwater > Lake > Sediment | place: USA: Wyoming | collected... | reverse complement strand
CGATGGACGCTCGCCTGGGCGAGCCCGAACGGTCGTCGATGACGGCCTCGATCTCGAGCGGCTCGCCCTTGATCCAGGCGGCGTTGCCGGGCTTGATCTCGAGGAACCGCACGTCGCCCACCGACGGCACCTTCTCGAGCGGCATCAGGATCTGGAGGGCCGCCGAGGAGAACCGGCCGTACGCCAGGACGACGAACGCCGCCAGCAGCGTGGCCGCCCAGGCGGCCGCGACGCCCCACCGCCTGGCCCGGCGGTCGCTGACCGCCGCCAGGAGGTCCACGCCGCGCGCCCCGGCCGCCGCCTCGCCGATGGCCCGCTCCACCAGGACGCCCGACCAGTCGTCGGCCCGCTCGGTCAGAAGAATCGTGTTGATGAGGCTGTTGCCGAGTTCCGGCAGGCGGGTTTCAAGGAAACGGGCCACTTCCTTGTCGCTCGGGTCGTACCGCAGCGGCGCCAGGACGTACCGCCAGAAGGTGAAGAGAACGGCCAGGCCGCCGGCCGCCAGGAGCGTCATCCGCCCCCAGGGCCCGAACCGCAGGTACCCCTGCGCCAGCGTCGCCACCAGCACGGTGCCGCAGAGGACGGTCAGCAGGATGAACACGCCCTCCATGACGAGGACGGAGCGGATGCGCCCGCGGGCCCTCTCGACGCGCGACGCCACTTCATAGTACGGGCGGAAGTTCGTCAGCGTGGTCAATGGTACCGCTCCCCAGTATGTGTTTAGCGTGCCCTGGCGGCTGTCATTCTGAGCGAGCGCAGCGAGCGAAGAATCTCGACTGCCCGAACGGCGAGATTCTTCGGCCCCGTAAACGGGGCCTCAGAATGACAGCGCTAAACACGTACGCCGTCATTACGGCCGTATGGTCACCTTGGTCGCCCCAGGCACCAGCATGTCCCACAGTTCCTCCACGTCCTTGTTGTGGAGGCGGATGCAGCCCTCGGAGACGTCATGGCCGATGCTGGCCGGGTCGATGGTTCCGTGGATGCCGTAATGGTTCCCCAGATCGATCCATCGCGAGCCGAGGGGGTTGTCGGCCGCGCCGCCCTCGCGGAACTCCGACTTCGCCTTGTGTTGCGGCTGGTACGGCGGATTCTTCATCTTGCTCTTGACGACAAACGACCCCTCGGGCGTCGAGTTGCCCTTGCCGACGGCGACGGGGTAGACCCGGATGCAGATGTCTGGGAGCCACGCCTGGAGTTCGTGGCGGCCCTTGAACATTTCGACATTGACCGGGCCTTGGATGAGTTTAAGCGTCTGCCCGGCGTTGATCGCCGGCGCGGTCAGGCCGTTGAGTTTCATCACGAGTTCGTTCGGTATCAGGAACTTGGCCCCGATGCGCGTGACCGAGTCGCCCCTGGCCACCTGGTACGATTTGGAGTAAGGGTCATCGGGCAGTTTGGCCCCGGACAACTGCGCGCGGCCGGCCAGGTTGACGAGGGCCTCGCGGACGGCCTTGCCCTTGGGGCCGTCGACGCCGGCCCGCAGCGCCTCGCTCAGGCGTATCTGGGCCTGGATGATCCGGCCGCTCGCGGCCAGGGCGAGGCCGTCATCGGCCGCCGCCTCGCCCGCTCCGGGGGCGCCCGGGGCCGGTTTCGGCGGGGCCGGGGCGAGCCCGCCGCGGGAGCGGCGGGGTACATCCGAATTACCCGCTGCTTCCGCAGCGGGCTGGAACGCCGCAGGCGGCGTGTCGGGCGGCAGAACCTCCGGGCCAGTACGCCCGCCCGTACTGGGCGGCGGCCTCAGGTAGTGCATGCCGATAAGCGTCAGCATCACCAGCGCGGCCGCAGCCACAACCAGCACAATGATTCGCCCCGTCGTCGTCATACTCGTACGATTCCTTTCCTCTCTTCCAGCCTCGGCGCAGGCACGGGCGCCGATGTCTTATCATCTTAAACCCCACCCGGACACAACTGTTGCCATAAACTCCCCTCGTCGCCGCGGCCCATCAGGCCTTTGGCCGCTTCTTGCCGGGGCGATTGAATGTCAGGACCTCGGCGTCGGTCACGACCAGGTCCACCGGCCGGTCGGCCGGGGTCACGGGCAGTTCGTCCAGGACCTGCTCGTGGAACGCCAGGACGATCCGCTCGGCCCGCATGTCCCGCCCGGCCAGAAAGCGGTCGAAGAAGCCCCCGCCCTTGCCCAACCGGTTGCCCGCGCGGTCCACGGCCTGGCACGGCATGAGCAGGACGTCGATGTCGCCGGTCTCGGCGGGCGGCGCGCCCGGAACCTCGAGGATCCCCAGCGGCCCCGGTCGCACGTCCGGGTGCAGCGCCACGCCGTCCACGTCGGCCCGCCGCAGGACCACCGCCACCATGGCGCGGCGGGTCAGCGGCACCTCGGGGCCGGCCGCTTCGATCCGCGGGACAACCACGCGCTTGTTCTCCTGCCACGCCCAACGAATCGCCGGCCAGGTGTCGATCTCCGTTGGAAGCGACAGGAACACCATGATCGTCTTGGCGGCGCGGACCGACGGCAAACTCATCAGGCGCTGGGCAACCTCGATGCTGGCCGCGCGACGGTGGCTCGGCGTCAGGCGCACCAGCGACTCCGCCACAATGCGGCGGATCTGCGCCTTCGCTTTCTCCGTCTCGTCACCAGCCATGGTCTCGGGCCATGAATATACCGCACGCGGCGTGAAGTTCCAAGATGAAAGTCGGTTCCCCCGGGTCGCCCAGGCGACCCGCAGGAAGGACGCAACGGCTTCGGGCCGGTTGCGCCGCTACAGCCCGAAGAAGTTCGGCGGGCCGGGCGTGCTCGGAGTCGTGGGCCCGGGCGACGGTTCCGGCGTGGTCGGCCCCGTGCCCGGATGGTCCTGTCTCGGCGGGCCGCCGAGGTTGGGCCCCTCCACCCACGCAAACGGCCGGATGTACAGGGGCTTCTGGTCGCCCAACGTGACGGGACCGAACACCATGCCGGCCAGGACAATCCACCGGCCGGCATCGAGTTTGGCCCCCTGGAACTCGCCCGTCGCAGCCATCTGGTCCGCCCTGGCCGCCATGAGAGTGGTCGTCAGATGCGGCGTAAAGAGGACATACTGGCCGTCGGGCCCATCGGCCAATTCGCGGACATGGGCAAGAACCACCAGCCCCCTCGGGCCGCCGGAAGGCGGCTTGGCCAGGTCCGCGCGCGCCTGCTGGACAAGCGCGTCGCGGTAACGGCGGCCCACCTTGCCGATGGCGCGCAGGACGTCCAGGCCATTGGAGAAAGCGGCGTCCCTGGCCTTCGGGTCGACATCGCCGGCAAGGGCCATCCACGTGCCGCCTTCCGCCATCTTCACGTACTGGGCATAGAACCCGTCGGCCAGGAGGACGCCCTCGCCGCGGCAGGCCGTGCAGGTCACGTCTTCCGTCCGGACGATCTTCCTCGTCATGCCGCCCATGGTCGTTGTGCCGATGATCTTTTCGACCCTGACGGTCCCTTGGCCGTTGCACTTGGAACAACGGCTCCGAAGTTTGACGGTCCGGACGGCCTGCGCGAAATCGCCCGGCGCGACGGGCTTGCCGGGCACCGGCGCCGTGGCGATGGGCCACACGGGTTTCGGCAGTTCCGAGAGAGGCTTCAGTTGGCGGTCGGACGACAGCAGCGCCTTGCGCAGCGCCGCCGACGGAACGACCAGCGCCTTGTTGAACCCGGCCACCTGGAGCAGCACGCCCAGGACGCCGCCGCCACGGTCGAAGACGGGGGACCCTGATGCCTCCTCCGGCTGCATGCCCTCGAAATTCAGGAAGGAGGCGGCGTCCGCGGGGGCCTCCATCTTCAGCCGGGCCGCCAGGACCGAGGCGGCCAACGGCTGGCTCACGCGGCCGACCGTCAGGTCCAGGTCCTGGCCCCACTTCCAGCCGACCACGGTCGCCTCAACCGGTCCATCGGCGGTGGAGACGTCCGAGAAGGTCAGCCCCGCGGCGCCGGCCGGGACCTGCTCCAGTTGCACCACGACCAGCCCGGTCGCCGGGTCCGCCATGCCGAACTGCCTGGCCACGGCCACGGTGCCGTCGCGGAACCGCAGGCTCGCCTGCTTGACGCCCGGCTGGGCCAGCGAGGCCAGGTCCGTCACGGCGAACCGGCCCTCCCCAAAAAGAAACCCCGAGGCGTACGAGAGCGGGATGCCCAGGGCGTTTTCGGCCGTCACCAGGCACACGCGCTGGCCGACCGCATCGCGCAGGGCGACGGCGTCGCCCGCCTGGCCTGCGGCCATCGCCGGCAGCCCCAGGCCCGCCGCCACCGCCAGGCTCACAACAGCCCGTGCTGAGTCTCGGAAGAACCGTCCTGTGCGCATGCTCATCCTTTGCGGCCGCAGGGCGCCAGGCCTCCCATCCTAATGTCGGCCGCAAGATGCCCTTGCCTACAGTTTGTACGGTGCAGATTATACGAACCCCGGCCCCAAAGTGCGATAACCTTTGAGCGTGTGCGGCGGGCATTCGTCTCTGGACGCGCCGCGCCTCCCCTCCTATAATAAGCGTCCGCCTGCCCGCCGGCCAATGCCTCCGACTGGTGAAACGGGTGTACGATGGCACAAACTCCGCCAACGCCGCAAGCCGTAGCAGAAGGCAACCGCTTCAACTGGGGGCGGATGATCCGCGTCTGGGTCTCGCTGGCCATCGCCATGACGGTCGCGGCGATGGTCTTCTGGGCCGCCCTGCCCCGCACGCCGGCCGCCGACACGCCGGCCGCGCCGACCGACCCGGCGGCCCTCCAGGACACCGTCTGGCCCAGGGACATGGCGCCCCCGCGTCCGTGGCGCTACATCGTCATCCACCATTCCGCCACGCCCGCGGGCACGCTCGAGTCCATCGACCAGGTCCACCGCGACCGCGGGTACATCAACGGCGTGGCGTACCACTTTCTCATCAACAACGGCCGGTCGCCCGGCACAGCCGACGGCCAGATCGTGCCGACCCTCCGCTGGGTCGACCAGTTGGACGGGGCCCACACGAAGGTGCGCGACCACCCGGAGTTCAACACCGAAGGCATCGGTATCTGCCTCATCGGGAACTTCGACCAGCACGAACCGACGCCGGGCCAGATGGCCGCCCTGGAAATGCTCGTCCTGGCCCTGCGCGAGCGCCACCGCATTCCCCTGGAGGACATCCTCGGCCACGGAGAGTTGAAGAACACCCGGTGCCCCGGCCGACTGTTCCCGATGGAGACGTTCCTGATGGACCTGAGGCAGGGGCACCTGAAACGTCTGCGGGTCCCCGCCTCGAGCGACACGGACTGACCGCCCGGCAGCGCGCGGGGGAGGACGACCGGTGCCCGACGCAAACGAGTCCTGGAATGCCGCCCCGGATCAGCCCCTCATGGGCGTGGCCCAGGTGACCGACCTCATGGACCGCGCCGCCATGCTGGCCCGGCGCGACCCGCTGCGGCGAGGCAACGTCATCCACCTGCCGCCCGCGGGCGACATGGTCGTCCTGGGCGACATCCACGGAGACGCCGAGAACTTCCGCTCCGTCGTCGAGTGGGCCGACCTCGGCCGCAACAAGGACCGCTACTTGGTGCTCCAGGAACTCGTCCACGGCGGGCCGCTGGACGAGAAGGGCTGCGACCACAGTTTCCGCCTCCTGGAAACGGCGGCGGTCCTGAAGTGCCGCTTCAAGTCCCAGGTCCAACTGGTCCTCTCGAACCACGACCTGGCGGAGATCGCCGGCTCGAGCATCAAGAAGGCCGGCGTCAGCGTCAGCGCCGCCTTCTGGCGCGGCATCGAGAGCGCCTACGGCGAAGGATGGCCCGAGGTCCACGGGGCCTACCGCCGATTTCTTGCCGCGATGCCCCTGGCCGTCCGCACGCCCAACGGCGTCTTCATCAGCCACTCCACGCCCGAGCGCGACGCCATTGACCTTTTTGATTTCTCCGTCTTCGACCGGCCGCTTCATGTCGATGACTTCCTTCCCGGCGGCAGCGTCTATGCCCTGGTCTGGGGACGGGCACACGACCAGGAGGCGGCCGACCGCTTCGCCAAGGCCGTGGGCGCCGACGTCCTGGTGACCGGGCACCAGATGTCCATGCCGGGCGTCAAGGCGCCGACGTCGCGGCAGATCATCCTGGTGTCCGAAGGGCCGCTCGGCCGGTTCCTCCTGATGCGGCTGGGCGCCTCCATTCCGTACAACACCCTGCTGAAGCAGGTAACAAGGATCCGGTCGCTGGGCGGCCACTCCGACGACCTGACGTCGGAGATCTGAGTCCCCCTGGAATCGGCCATTCGGGTCTCGCAAATGCAGAATGAAGAATGAAGAATGCAGAATGAAAGGCTGCGGCGGCCCGGCGACCGCTGAACTCGCCGTCCCGCTCGTGCTATAATGACTCCGCATGGAAACACGGATTGAAACCGGAACCGTTGTGCGGATTTCCGGCGGCCGCGCCGCCGTCCGCATTGACCCCCGCCCCGAGGAGGACCGAAAGCGGTGCCACGGGTGCACGGTCTGCCGGTCCGCCGGCGACCTGGGCCTCGTCCTCTCGGTCGGCGCCGCCGGCCTGGCCGAGGGAGACTGCGTGAAGGTGGCCGTGCCGACACCGAGCCCGTGGCGCGGCATCGCGCTGGTGCTGGCGTTGCCGCTGGCCCTCGGCATGGCCGGTCTGCTGGGTGGCGCGGCGTGGGCGGGCTTCCAGCAGGCAACCGGCCTCGGGCCCGAAGGGGCGGCCCTCGTGCTGGGCGGCGGACTCGGCCTTGCGGCGCTGGCCCTGGCCGTGGGCGAAGAACGCCGGTTCGCCCGACGCCATCAACCGCGCGTCGTCGCCTAGGCGACCGCCCTGCCGGCTGACCGCCGGCGGGGCCTGCCGCGCCGGCCTTCCCTTGACACAAGCGCTCCGCGCTGCTAAGAGCGGAACCCGAACAGCCAGAGAGGGGCGATGCCGCAAGCGGAGGTCGTCTGCCTCAACCGCATGATGCAATCCAACACTTTTATCCAACCGGCGTCCGCAGTATAATACCCCCATTCATAAAACCCACGGAGTCACGTTATGGCCGAGACGATTGAAGCCTTTGTCGCAAAACTCCGGCAAGAGGGGGTCGAGGCCGGCCGCGAGGCCGCCGAGAAGCACCTCGCCAAGGCGCGACAGGAGGCCGACGCCATTCTGGCCGACGCCCGCGCGCAGGCCCGGAAGATACTCAGCGACGCCCAGGCCCAAGCCGAGGCCTCGCAGGCCAAGGCGCGGACCGACCTGGAACTGGCCGCCCGCGACATCACCCTGCGACTGCGAGATTCCCTCAGCCGCGCGGTCCGGCAGGTCCTGGCCGCCGGCGCAAGAGAGCAACTGGCCGACCCGGAGTTCCTCGGCGGTCTGCTGCGGGAGATCGTTCTGGAGTACGTCGAGGCCGACATCGCCAAGAAATCGTCGTTCCGGATTACCGTCACGCCCGAAATGCGCGAGCGCCTGGCCCAATGGGCCCTCGCGCGGCTGCGCCAGCCGGAACTGGCCGGGGTCTCGATCGACCTGAAGGGCACGCTCGCCCAGGACGGCTTTGAGTACCGCGCCGAGGGGGCGGGCATCGAGGTCACGGTGGATTCGGTGGTTGAGGCGCTTTCGGAACTGGTCAACCCGGCCCTGCGAGAAATGCTCTCGCACGCGATGTCGCAGGAGCAATGACGCCGATGGGCGGGCACCATTACTACGGGATTTCGGCCTTGCCCGTGCTGGGCGACCTCGGCAGCCGGCCGCCGCTGACCCTGGCCGGCCTGCGCGAGCACGTGGCCGACCTGGCCCGCCCGCGGGCCCTGGTCGACGCCCTGCTCCTCTTTGACGACCTGGTCCAGCACGAGGCGTTTCTGGCCGGGGAGGTCCGCGAGGTCTCGCCGGCCGTCCTGACCGCCGCGCAGGTCCGCAACGAGGAGCCCCTGCCGCAGGACCTGGCCGGCGAGGCGTCGCCGCCGCCGCGTGTTGCGGCCGACGCCACATGGGCCGCCTACTTTCGCCTGGCCGCCCAGGCGGCCGGGAGGCAGGGCAGCCGCTTCCTGTCGGCCTGGGTCTCCTACGAAGTCGCTCTGAGGAACGCGCTGGCTTCCGCGCGGGCCCGCGCCCTTGGCCTGGACCCCGGGCCGTACCTCGTGACGGAGGAACTCGGCGGCGCCGAGGAGGACTTCTCGACACTGGTGAGCGAGTGGGCGGCGGCGCCCGACCCGCTGGCAGGCCTGCGGGTTCTGGACCGCGCGCGGTGGGCGTGGCTCGTCGCCCACGACCGCTGGTTCACGTTTGCCGACGAGGAATTCGCCGCCTACGCGGCCAAACTGATGCTGATTGTGCGGTGGGACCGCCTGAGCGCCGAATCGCACGGGCCTGGTTAGCCGCCCATCTTGATGGGCGCGTTTATTGCGAGGGACTTTACCTTGAATGGACGCATCGTTGCGGTGTTCGGAAACATGGTCATCGCCGAGGCCGCGGCCCGGGTAGTCCAGAACTCGGTGGGCTACTGCTGCCGCGAAGACGGCGCGCGGCTGCTGTCGGAAGTCATCCGCATCCGCGGGCGTCTGGCCGACTTGCAGGTCTTTGAAGAGACACGGGGCCTCAAGGTCGGCGACGTGGTGGAGTTCCGCGAGGAGATGCTCTCGGCCACGCTCGGCCCGGGACTCCTGGGGAAGATCTACGACGGCCTCCAGAACCCCCTGCCCCTCCTGGCCGCCCAGACAGGCTACTTCCTGAAGGCCGGCACGTACCTGCCCGCGCTGCCGACCGACCCGTTGTGGGACTTCACGCCTGCCGCTGCGGCCGGCAGGTCGAAAACGGTCCAGGCCGGCGACACGCTCGGGACCGTTCCGGAAGGGCTGTTCCAGCATCGCATCATGGTGCCGCTGGGATGGACGGAGCCGATGAAGGTGTTGCGCATCGCCGCGGCCGGGCCGCTGACGATCGACCAGGAAGTCGCCGTGCTCGCCGATGCCTCCGGCAAGGAGCACCCGGTAACGATGCAGCAGCGCTGGCCGGTCAAGCGTGCCCTGAGCGTGGCCCGCCGCCGGTGCATGCCGCGCGAGCCGCTGGTCACGCGGGTGCGCATCATCGACTCGATGTTCCCGATCGTTCGCGGCGGGACGTACTGCATCCCGGGGCCGTTCGGCGCAGGCAAGACGGTCCTCCAGCAGATCACCGCCAAGTTCGCCGAGATCGACATCGTGGTCATCGCGGCGTGCGGCGAACGGGCCGGCGAAGTGGTCGAGACGCTGCGGACGTTCCCTGAACTGGAGGACCCGCGGTCCGGCCGCCCGCTCATGGAGCGCACGATCATCATCTGCAACACCTCGGCCATGCCGGTGGCGGCACGCGAGGCCTCGGTCTACACCGCCGTGACGCTGGCCGAGTACTACCGCCAGATGGGCCTGCACGTGCTGCTGCTGGCCGACTCCACGTCGCGGTGGGCGCAGGCCATGCGCGAGGTCTCGGGGCGGCTGGAGGAGATCCCCGGCGAGGAGGCGTTCCCGGCGTACCTGGAGAGCCGCATCGCCAACTTCTACGAGCGCGCGGGCGAGATTGAACTGCGCGACGGACGCCTGGGGTCCGTCACGATCGGCGGCACGGTGAGCCCCGCGGGCGGCAACTTCGAGGAGCCCGTCACGCAGGGGACGCTGAAGGTCGTCGGGGCGTTCCACGGCCTGTCGCGCGTGCGGAGCGACGCCCGGCGGTACCCGGCCATCGACCCGCTGGATTCGTGGTCGAAGTACGTGGGCATCATCGCCCCCGAGAAGGTCAAGCGCGCGGGCGACCTGCTGCGCCGCGGCGCCGAGGTCAGGCAGATGATGGCCGTCGTGGGCGAGGAAGGCACCAGCCTCGACGACTTCACCGTGATGCTGAAGGCCGAGTTCTTCGACACCTGCTACCTCCAGCAGAACGCCTTCGACAAGGTGGACGCTGCCACGCCCGCCGAGCGCCAGCAGTTCGTCTTCGACAAGATCCTGGAGGTCGCGGACCTGGCGTTCGAGTTCGCCGACAAGGACCTCGCCCGCCGCACGATCGTCACGGCCCAGGACCTGTTCCGGAACTGGAATTATGCAGAGTGGCAGGGCGGAGAGTTCAAGAAGATTTTGGGGCAGATTGATGCCTTTGTCGCTACGCGGGGCGCACAATGACTAATGCCTAATTCCTAATGTCTAATCAAAAGGCAATGCCCAATGACTAACACAGACGAGTAAGCGCAGGATGGGGGCGGGCAGCGACCTGACGGGAAGGGGAAGAAACCTTACGACTTGGAGGAAAGGACGGCCCGTTTCGGCGAGTCGGTCATTGCATTTGCCAAGAGAATGCCTCAAACGCCGGTAACGGCGAGGATTATCCCGCAACTGGTGGGCGCGGGAACAAGCGTTGGGGCCAATTACGCCGAGGCGGACGATGCGGAATCGAAAAAGG
>Ga0315291_10012423_pt1 | contig 10332 bp, 5 predicted proteins | sample YL17G12_20_MG_FD_203070 | JGI IMG/M metagenome (GOLD analysis project Ga0315291, IMG submission 203070) | Sediment microbial communities from Yellowstone Lake, YNP, Wyoming, USA - YL17G12_20 | ecosystem: Environmental > Aquatic > Freshwater > Lake > Sediment | place: USA: Wyoming | collected... | reverse complement strand
GGGAATCCACAGTTAAATGAATCACAGCCGGGGGCGGCTGTGCTCCACAAGACAACGGCGGAGTCAACCGCCTTACATTATCTACTCATTTATCAATAATTCGACTTATTTTATCTTGCTCAGCGTATTGCCGTTGCCGTTCAATATTGTGAGAAACCCGAATCCGGGAGGCGGCGATCCCAGTATATATTGCAACACGATCGGCGGAGGCGTCGGCGGCGGGCTTATCACGATAGGCGTGCTTTCAAGAGTGTCAAAGACGGTCTTGAGGGAGCCCAGCGTTATGTTGCCGGTGATGAGTGCATCACGGGCAATAAGTGACTCGAGTTGCCCTATGTCAACCGTGCCGCTGATTTGCACCGGGGGCATGCTCACAAGCCTGTCCATCTCCCACAGTTTAAGTTTGCCCTGGATCGTCACGTCGCCGGTGATGGAGCCGTTCCCGCTGATGAGTTTGTCGAGATTGCCTTCGACGAAGATGTTTCCGGCGATGTCCTCATAAGCGGAAACCGTCTTGATGTTTTTGGCAATCGAGATGTCGCCGTAGATGCCGCCGTGGACGTCATTGTCCGCGTTGGCGATTATGCTGTTCGCGCTGGAGTCGGACGTGATGTCGGAGAATATGTCGTTGTCGGCCAGGACGTTGCCCAGTTTTCCGGCGACGATGCTTCCCTCGAAAACGCCCGCGGCGATGCGGCGGCCGATGTTGGCGTGCGCGATCACATCGCCCATAGTCTTGCCGGCGGAGAAATTGCTCGTCAGGTTCACCCCTTGTATTGACTTGATGTTGCCGTTAACGCTTGTGATATCAGCAGCGATGTCCCCTTTCGCGGCAAAATGTCCCTGCAAATCCGTGGTGCCGGCCTGCACTTTGCCGATGTTCTGCTGCACCGTGATGCCGTCAACGGCTTTGATGCCGCCGGAAAGAGCAATTATGTTCCCGCTGCTTTTGCCAACGTGGATGTAATCAACATTTATGCCGGTATTAGCGACAATATCTCCCGTACTGCCGTCAATATCAAAGAATCCCCTCAGTTGGCCTCCGAACTGCTGGGTTGTAATAGTGCCGCCGGTGCTTGTCTGCGGCGCCGTTATCGAGGCCTTTATAGGCCCGGTATTTTTCGCGATCTCATAATTCGCCACGTCCCCGGAAGCGAGCGTGGTGCCGACGCCACCGTTTGTAACATATACACCCGTGAAACCGTCCATTATTATGTCAAGCGTTCCTCCACCGGTGCCTCCAGTCGCAACAGAGGTCTTGAGCACGCCGATATCGCAATCCGCTGTAATGGTGGTTGCAATCGAGACATCAAACATGCTGACGGAATTGCCTCCGTGGTTAGCGGAATTGAGGACTTTCGGTATGCCGGCGAATATGTTGCCGACGCCTTTAGTTGCAAGGACCCGCACGATGTCGCCGTCGGCGCTGTCAATACCGCCAATGCTGCCGTTGCGCGCTTCCACCGTGTAAACCGTGGCGGGGCTTGTGGCCGCGGCAGCAGCCGGCGTGGTGCCGCCCGGAGTCGTTGTAGTTGTTCCCGGCGTGACGAGCGTAGGATCAAGGAAAACCCCGCCGAGGGATTTCGATGAAACGATGTGGCCGACCTCCGCGTTGTACAGTTGAATTGACGGTGTCCCGCTGGTCACCTCGATGCGCGTAATTACATTGCCGGTGCTGACAGGCAGCAGAGTTACCATGGCGGAGCCGGCGGTTATCCTGAGAGTCTGGGTGTCGCCGCTGTCATCGATTATCTGGAGGCTTCCGGTATCCGGCGGAGTCGAGATCGCTTGCGTGGTTACATGTGAGGCGTCCACAGTGGTCGTTATGCCAATCACGTCCTTGAGCACAACCGCAACTTCGTCGATAATCGGGCCATCCACCTTGACGAATTTGATATCGCCGCCGCTGGACAGCGTGAATACGGTGGTGTCTGTGGTGTCGTCAAAGTAACTGCTCGCGAACGAGCCGGTCACTTCCAGCAAGGCGAGGTCGCCCGCGGTAGTTATATTGACGAATTCGCCAACGTTGCCGTTCACGTACATAATCCCCGTGGCGCCCCCGATATTAAGCGTCATCAGGTGGTTCAAGTCGGCGCCGGCGAGATCGCCCGTGAACGAGAGGAACGCCACATCGGCGACAAACGTTATCTCGCCGCTTGAATCGCCGTTTATTGTGAGCGAGCCCAGGACGCTGTTACCGGTCAGGTTCGCGGCGATTGCCACCAACGCTCCACTAGAAAAGTCCCACTGGGTTTCGCCTTCGGGCGGCCCGCCGATGCCGCCTTCAATGGTAAGGGAGTTGCCCGCTGTTATGTCCCTGAAAAAGATGGAGCCGTTGGAAGGCACGCCGTGGTTTATCGTCACATCACCCACGATATCGCGGAACGTGAGGTTGCGTATCTGCTGGCTGTCGGAGAAGGAGAAGAGGTCAACGTTTAACGCCGCGAAGTCCAGCGCGCTGCCGTGGACATTAATCGACGCGGCGTTGACCATGTCGCCGCCGACAACGATATCGGCGGTTGTAGCCGGTGAACCGCGCAGCCCAAAGGTGGGCGTGTCACCGCCCAACGTGAAGGCAAAGAGTTGCGGTGTGAATGAGGCGTCACCGTGCAGGCTTGTAACCACCTTTCCCACCAGGTCGCCGTCAATAATGAGCGGCACGTTCGCCGTATCGACCGGGCCAGGGGTTGGGGAGGTCGCGGTGGGGTCGGTGAGGTTCGCGAACTGGCCGCCCGCGCTGATTGTCGCCAGCGAACCCACGTTGCCGGTTATGTGAATCACTGCCGTAGCAAGGGAATTCGTGGGCTGGTCGCCGGGGATGGTGGGATCGGAGTCGGCAACGAACACAAACGTGCTGCCGATGTTCTGCACCGCCGTGATGTTCGCGTAGCAGTTGCCATTGATGGTGATTGTCGTGTTGAACGGGGTCAGCGTGATTATGCCGGACAAATCAGTGGTCGGAAGGACTCCTCCCACGATGTTCAGTGCGTGTATTCCGCCGGAGCCCGTCGCCGAATCGCCCAGCGAGCCTGCGACCAGCGTCCCTCCCGAGAAATCGCCCGAAAGCGTCAGGCTGTGCAGATTACCCGTCGTACCTATGCAGGCACCCAGATTGACGGACGCAGCGCTTATGTCACCTATGCTTTGTGGCCCTGAAAGGAAGGTAGGCGGGGTGGTGGTCACATCGAACCGCCCTATCTCGGCAATCCCCTGCCCGTCACCGATGCTTCCCGTCACCGTCATCGCGCCCAGTTTACCGGCTATATCAATGATCACCTCCGGCAGCAACGCGGTATTCGAGGCCACGCCAAGGTCGCCGCCCGTAATGTTCAGATTGTCAACATTCCCGTTGATGCCACGAGTTATAAGAGCCGCGAAGTGTGTGGCGTCAACGGTGGACGAATCAAAGCCGAATAGGTTGGCCGTGCCTATGTGGCCGGTAACTGAGATCTGCCTGAGAAGCGCCGGCGCGGTGATGCTCGGCACCTCCACGCTGCCGTTGCCGCTGCCGCCGACCACCTGGATGTCAAAGTCGGTTTGCCCGCCGGTCGCGCCGTTGAAAACTACCGTGGCGATGTTTGGGGCATTCGGGTCACCCACGAAGGGGGTCCCGGGGTCGGCGCCATGGGAATTGAGCAACGTGACCGTGCCGCTTGTCGGGCTCGCGGGGTCCAGCAAGTTCCCGATTTGCACAAGCACAAGGTCACCGTCGGCGTCGGTAAAGGTGAAGTGGTTCAAGCCGGGCACTCCGGCCAGAAGGGTGACGGGCACGACCCGCTGTTCCAATTCTTCCACTTTGAGACGTCTGAGCAATCTCATTTGCCGCTCCCGCTAAGAAAACTCATCAATGGCGTCAATCTTATAAGGTCAACCGTACTTCATCATTTCCGTGCCCCCGCAAATGCGCCGGGCAACTTTACTTTATGTTCCTCGCGTTGACGAAACTGTGCACGACAAGCAGGCCGCCCGGCACCACGTTCACATACTGGGCGGTGGTTACGCCGCCGGGATACTGGACGATGCGCGTCGCCGTATCGGCCTTGCCGAGGACGTCAAAAACGCCTGTCAGCCTTCCCATTATCTCAACGGTGCTGGGGCTGAGGGTGGCAAAAAACGGCGCCTTGCTGGCCTTCAAATTCCCGAGGCTGCCGTCAATGATGATATCCTTATTAATGCCATTGGTGTCGTTATCGGCGCCGATCTCCTTCAAATCGCCGTGGACGGTTATCGTCGCTTCGAGATCATGGCGCGCGATAATCGACTTGGCATTGTGGCCGACCGTAATCGAGCCGGTTATGTCCATCGCCTCCACCTTGTTCGTGAGGTCATGCAGCACATTGAGGTTGCCCGACAGGTTGCCGGTGCCTTTACTCAGGTTCCCCTGCAACACGAGTTCGGTCAGATTTCCCACGCCAAGCCCATTAGGATGAAGCACGTCGCCGATGGTGCAATCCACAAGGTTGCCGTTAACCAGGTGGATGCTCTTTGCGCTGCCGCTTATGGTTATTCCGCCAACATTGATGTTTTGGAACTCCACGTTGTTCACGCTTCGGAAAAGCGTCGTGGAGGTGGCGCTTGGGATTACATATGACGGTGCGCTCAGGACGCCAAGCGTCGCCAGACTGTTGTTGCCGGTGACCGTCACTGTGATGTTCGGCTTGCCGCCGTCAACCTGCAGTCCGACCAGCGTGTCCAACTTGCCGTCGGCGTCGGGGTCGCTGTATAGGAATTTGGCCGAGCCGTTGGCGACGCGGATTTTCAGCGTGCCGCCGCCGATGGAACTCTCAAGTTGAAATTGGACCGTCTTATTCCCGATTGGCACAAGATGGTCGTAGTTTAATGCGGGGGTATTGGCGCGTATCTGGTTTATCGACGTTCCGTCGGCCAGAAGGTGCGTAGGCACGGCCGTCCCGCCGATTATCAGGGATGTTATCGTCCCCGTACCAGGCTCCGCGCCGGCGAGTATATCCACGAAACTCAGCACGTTCCCGTCTATTTGGAGTGTGCCGAAGTTGGCGGCGTGGATGAAAACAGTATCGCTCGGGCCGATGCCGGGGCCGACGTTGCCGCCGATATGCAGTGAAGTCAAATTGCCGCTGATGTCGATTTCATTTTGCACCGGCGGAAGCGCATTAAGGACGCTGCCCCCGATGTCAAGCGAGTTCACATTGCCCGTCACGTCTATTGAAGAGATAAGGTTCTTGCCGATGACGATATGGCCGGTAACATTGCCGGTGGAAGTGAGCCCGTTTCTGAGAGAGCCGTCGATTGAGATGTCGCTCGTGATGCCTCCGAGTCCTGCGGAGATTTGCCCGTGCATGTCCATGTCCGCGCCAAGCGCACCGGGGAATCTCTCCAGTGTGACATTAGCCGTAATAGTCGCGCCGTGAATCAGGCTGCCCGTATCCAGGCCGAGGTGAGACTCAATTGAGCCGCTTAGCGTCCCGACTCCATTGTAATCATGGTCGGCGTCGAAGACCATGAAGTTGATCGTGTTTGCCGAGTTCGGCCCGTCATCGGCAAGAACGTCTGCTACGATGTTCCGTCCCGCCTCCAACGTGGCATGAATCCAGCCGTACCGGATATGCACATTCGCGTCCCGCCCGACGTACATTATGGCATCAAAGCTCGTCGCATTTGTGGTGTTGGGGGTGAGCGCCAAGTCCCTTCCGATATCCATTATGGTGTTTTCAACGGAAAGGAAATCAAGGCCTATCGTGGCGTCACGGCCTGTCGTGATGTCGCCCTCAAACGTCGTCGTGCCGGTCGCATTAAGGGTTAAGTTGCGCGCAACATCCGCGGTGAGCACCACGTTCGTGCCTGCTGTAAGGGTTGCCGCAACGTCGTCGCCAACCCCGTTGTTGTCCGCAAGGTCGTTGCCTATTATCGCGTTTACGTCTTCTGTGGCTGTCACATACAAATCAGTAATCCCGCCAAAGTCTTTGCCTGAGTTCAGTGTGGGATCAAAACTCGGCGGGAGGTTGAACAATGTCTTCGCCTCGGCTTCCGCGTCGGCGGCTATGATGGGGTTCACGGCTGCGCCCCCGATGACTCTCGCGTGTACGGCAAGGTTGTCGACATCCTCGAAGGCGAGAACGTTCGCGCTGAACCGTCCGATGTCAGGCGCCGACTCCGTGGGAGTGCCGGTCGGATTCACCGTGAAGGTGCTGTCAACTATGCTGCCGCCGGAAACAACGTTCCCCCCGAAGGAGCCGCCGATATTCAGCACCAGCGACGAGATATCCTGTAAGCAGCCCGGCTCGGTCCAAAAACCGCTTGCTATGGCAAAGTCGTTGGTGAACTCGCCCACCACGTTGCCCGCAACGTTAACGGTAACATCTGTCATCGTGCCGACTCCGTTGCGGTCCCAGTCGGTTGACATGCAGTCGGCCAATGACGCGCCGGAGGGGTGGTGTTTCAAGTTGGTGGTATCGAAGTCCCCGGCGACATCAACGGTGGTGGCGAGTATGAACCCATCTGAAAGAACGCAACCCAGGTTACCCTTAAGGCTCTGGGCTTCGTTCCCCGTGATTGAAATGGTCGCGCTGGAAATCGCCTCGTTGGCGAGTGGAACGGAATCCTCCTGCTTTATCCCCTCATCGGTCATATCACCGACCGTGATGGAACCCGTCACGTTGCCCTTTATCCAAACGGCGTAGGCGTCCGCGCCCGTTATCGCGGCTTCGACGGTGATGCTGCCGGCAAGGCCTTTATCCAGACTGATTGCATGCAGCAGCGGCGAGGGGAGAATTGCCGTGTTGTTCGCCACTATGTTTCCGCCCGCCGCCGTGTTGGTATCCCCCACTCTAATCCACAATGAATCGAGAGTGGAACCCGCGATGCTGTCGTTCGTGGGAGCCAGAGACGTGTCCCCGATGACATCGCCCTCGACCTCAATCGACTGGATAGCCAAAGGAGCCGTGAAGTCGATGTAGCCCACCGTCGCAATGCCGTCCGAACCCACAGTGGAATCCGTCACCTGTACCGAGAGCGTGGTGGTGGTGTCGCAGGCGGCGTCGAAAACGATGGAATCTACCTTCGTGAAATCCAATGCGCTGGTGGCGTCGTTGTCCATCACGGCGATGCTGCCGTGGTTCGTTGCGTCACGTATGACTTCGACGCTATCACCGTCGCTGTCGGTGTAAGTGAATGACGTGGTGTGGCCTATGCCAGCGTCCAGAAATTCGGTGTGGGAAGGTACAATACGGTCCTCGAGTTCGAGGATGCGAAGAGGGCGATTAAAGCGCATAAAGGAATACCTCCAGAGTATCAAAAACCCTACTCCGGCCTTGGCGGTGTGGCACTTCCCCCATGCCCCTGCGTGAGGAGCATCTAATCCCAGTCATTATTATACTGCAAAAGGCGCTCAGAGGCAAGAAAAAAGACCGGCGGATAATTGAATTATCAACACATGCGGCCTTTCGCTTTCCCTCAAAAGAGCGACGGCTGGCCGGGCTCCGCCGGCCCCGATTTCCTCAACCCGAGATGCTCGTACACCTCCGGGCCGACCAGCCTCCCCTGCCGGGTGCGGCGGATGAAGCCGATTTTCAGCAGATACGGCTCCACGACGTCCACAAGCGTGTCCACCTCTTCATTCAGCGTCGCCGCAAGCGCCTCGATGCCGACAGGCCCGCCGTTGTAATACTCGATGATGGTCGTGAGCATCTTGCGGTCAAGCCTGTCCAGCCCAAGCGCGTCAACGCCCTCCATCTTGAGCGCGTCCTGCGCGATTTCCTCGTTCACCTTCCCGCGGGCCTTCACCTGCGCGAAATCGCGCACGCGCCTGAGCAGCCTGTTCGCCACGCGCGGCGTCCCGCGTGAGCGCTGCGCGATGAGTGCAACAGATTCCTCGTCAACGGTCATCTGCAGCAGTCCAGCCGCGCGCTTGAGGATCTTCTGCAAGTCCTCCACCGGGTAAAAATCCACGTGAAGGAACAGCCCGAACCTCTCGCGCAGCGGCGCGCTCAGCATCCCCGCGCGCGTCGTCGCGCCGATGAGCGTGAACGGCTTCAGCGGTATCTTGATGGTCTTCGCGTACGCCCCCTTGTCCACCACGAAATCCACCATGAAATCCTCCATCGCCGGGTAGAGGAGTTCCTCAACAATGGCGGAGAGGCGGTGGATCTCATCGATGAAAAGGACATCGCCGAAATCGAGGTTCGTGAGTATCCCCATCAGGTCGCCCGCGCGCGCGAGCGCCGGGCCGGAGGTGGCGCATATCTTCGTCCCCATCTCCGCGGAGATGATGTGCGCCAGCGACGTCTTGCCAAGCCCCGGCGGGCCGTGGAAAAGGATGTGCTCCGCCTGCTCCTTGCGGCTCTTCGCGGCCTTCAGCGCTATCGTTATCTTCTCGACCAGTTCCTTCTGGCCCACGAATTCCGCGAGGTCCCGGGGGCGCAGGCTGTAATTCACGCGCTCCTCGTTCTCGTCAATCGGCTGTCCGTTTATTACGCGTTCTATCGCCATGGCGTCTCACCTGTCAGGTGGTGATCTTTTTCATTTTGAAAATCATGTCAAGCAGCCGCTCGGTCGTGTCGATGCCCGCCTCCGCGTCAAGCGCCTGCTGTATCATGCGGTCCGCCTCCACCGGCTTGTACTGCAACTGCAGAAGGACGTCCATCGCCTCGTCGCGGAAGCCCGGCGTGCGGAAGGGCTCCTCCTCCGCCTCCGCGAACCGCTTCTTCAGCGCGAACTTCGTGCACTTGCCGTTTAGTTCCGCGATGATTTTTTCCGCGGCCCTCCGCCCTATGCCGGGGAGCGACACCAGCGTACCCATGTCGCGCGTCTCTATCGCGGCGGCGATCCGGTCGATGGAAACCGTAAGCGCCTTGAGCGCCTTGCGCACGCCTATGCCCTGCACGGTGATGAACAGTTCAAAGAACTCCCTGTCCACAAGGTCCAGGAACCCCACAAGCCGCGGCGTCAGGTTCCCGCCGCCGATGCCGCCTTCGAGGTAGTGATACGTGTAGAAAGAAACCGTGGAGTTGAGGAGGGTGAGGAGTTTCTTGTTCAGAATCCCCGGAATGAGAACGCCGTAAGTGAGGCCGTTCATCTCGACTTCCGCGAGGTTTTCGCTGACGGAGATGAGTTTCCCCGAAATCCTTGAAATCATGGTTGCCCCGCAAGTAGGACCGCAAAAACGCACAAAGAGACTTCTAGGCTGTTAGACTATTAGGCTGTCAGGCGTTTTCGTTCTTCGTTTTTAGTTTTATTCATCCTTCATCCTTTATCCTTCATCCTTTTGTTTGTGATGCGCGTGGCACAGCGCGACTGCCAGCGCGTCCGCCACGTCCGGCGGGGACGGCAATGCGCCAAGCCCCAGCACGGTCTGCACCATGCGCTGCACCTGCTCCTTGCCCGCGCGGCCGTTGCCGGTGAGCGATTTCTTCACCTGCGTGGCGGAGTAACTGACGACCGGCACGCCGCCGCGCGAGGCCGCGAGAAAAATCACTCCGCGCGCGTGGCCCATCAGGATCGCCGTCCGCGGGTGCGCGTAGTGCGAGTAAAGTTGCTCCACCGCCATCGAGTCGGGCTTCAGCCGCTCGATTATCTCGCAGATGCTCTCGTGTATCGCGTTGAGCCGCTTCTCAAGCGGCATTCGTCCCTCCGCGGTCGTGGCGACAAATCCAGCCTCCAGCACGCGGAACCTTCCCTGCGCCGCCTGCACAACTCCGTACCCGCTCCTGACAAGCCCCGGATCTATGCCGAGTATCTTCAGCGTTCACTCCAGCCTAACAGTCTAACAGCCTAACAGCCTAATAGTCTACTTATTGAGCATCTTGATTATGTCCGCCGTGATATTAAGCGACGCGTCGCTGTAAAGCACGCCCCTCTGCGAGATTTCCATGTTCTGCGAGTCCGCGCTGTCGCTGACGCGCTTGTCGTCGATCTTGAGGACAAGCGTCAGTTTGTTTTCCGCGGCGTACTTGTCAATTGCCTCGCGGATCATGGCGTAGAGTTCCTGCCGATCGCTCAGTTCGCGCTTCGAAAGCAGGGCCATGCCCTTCTTGTACGCGTATTCCGCGTCGGACTGCAACTGCACTATCTTGTCCTGCGTCTCGTTCCTCTTCGGGTCGTCGAGCGCCATGGCGTCGTGGGTCGTGAGCAGTTGCTCGGCCTCGGCGGTCATCTTCTGGATTTCGGCCTGCAGCGTATCTTTGCGGCGGTTGAGGTCTTCCTCGCGCGCGGCGCGCTCCTTGAGATTATTGAAGACCTCCGCGACGTTGACGACCGCGATGGTCATTTCCGGATGCCCGGGCGTGTCCACATGGCCGGGCGTTTCGGGCGCGGCGGGCTCGGCGGCGGCCTTGCCGGGCATTTGCATTATTCCCA
>Ga0315291_10012419_pt1 | contig 10333 bp, 5 predicted proteins | sample YL17G12_20_MG_FD_203070 | JGI IMG/M metagenome (GOLD analysis project Ga0315291, IMG submission 203070) | Sediment microbial communities from Yellowstone Lake, YNP, Wyoming, USA - YL17G12_20 | ecosystem: Environmental > Aquatic > Freshwater > Lake > Sediment | place: USA: Wyoming | collected... | reverse complement strand
AGTGGGTGGCGACGAAGGTCGTCGCCCCACGATGGCGAAAATGGTCCAGCAGGGCGCGGGCCAGCGCCGCCCCTTCGGCCGGATCGGTACCCGCGCCCAGTTCGTCCAACAGCACCAGGCTACGTTCATCGGCCTCGTTCAGAAACGCGAGAATGTTGGTCAGGTGGGAGGAGAAGGTGGAGAGATTCTGCTCGATGGACTGTTCGTCGCCGATGTCGGCGTAGATGGCGGCGAAGGGAGAGAGGGCCGAGCCTGGCTCAACCGGGAGCTGCAACCCGGCCTGAGCCATGAGCGCCAGCAGGCCCACGGTCTTCAGGGTGACGGTCTTGCCGCCGGTGTTGGGGCCGGTGATGACCAGTACCTGGGTTACATCATCCAACACGACGTCAATCGGCACGACGCGCCGCGGGTCGAGCAGCGGGTGGCGGGCGCCGGCCAGGCGGATGGTCGAGCCAGAATGCTGCGGGCCGGGACGCTGGAAAGGGACGAGCTCGGGGGGAGTGGCGTGGATGGCTTCGGCGTAGTGGGCTTTGGCGAACGCCAGGTCCAGTTCGGCCAGCGCGGCCACGGTCTCCGTGAGTTCGGTAGCGCGTTCCGCCACCTGGCCGGAGAGGTAGGCCAGGATACGGTTGACCTCTTGTTGCTCTGCGATCTGCAGTTCACGCCAGGCGTTGTTCAGCTCGACGACGGACAGGGGTTCGATGAAGACGGTCGCGCCGGAGGTGGATACGTCGTGGACGATGCCCCGGATGCGGCCCTTGAAGTCGGCTTTGAGCGGGATGACGTAGCGGCCCTCGCGCTGGGTGATCAGCGGTTCCTGCAAGAACGGGGTGTTGTGAGGGGAGTGGAGGATGTGTTGCAGTTTATCCTGTATCCGTTCATACGCGACGCGCACATCGTGGCGGATGCGGGCCAGTTCTGGAGAGGCGTCATCCCGCACGTTGGCGCGCTCGTCCAGGCAGCGGTTGATCTCGATAACCATGTCCGGGCAGGGATGGATGCGACCGGCCAGGCGTGCCAGGTGCGGGAATTGGTTCTCCAGGCGGGTCAGGATACGGTGCAGGGTATGCGCGGCCACGAGCGTATCGCGCACGTCGAGCAGTTCCACCGGCGGCAACACTGCCCCGCGCAGAGCCGCCGATACCATGGGCCGCACGTCGTGAGCGCCGCCGAGCGAGGCATCGGGCTTGACGTTCAGCAGCACGCGGGCCTCGCTCGTCGTCTCCAGCCGCCAGCGCACCTCCTGCAGGTCGGTCGCCGGCGTGAGGGCGCGGGCCTCCTCTTCTCCGGCGGAGAAGGAGGCATAGGTTGCCAGGCGCTCAAGCACCTTGGGGAATTCCAGTGTGGTCAGGACTTTCGCGTTCATGGGGCAAGGTGCAGGTCGTAGACGTAAATTGGGGGCGGCTGGTTGGGAAACCAGAACGACTGGGTCGCGTAGTGGATATAGAGCACCTGGTTGAACCTGGGGCGTAGCAGTGCCTGGTCGTGCACGCGCCGCAACCGGCCGTAGCCGATCGCGTTGAACAACAGGCTGGCGACCACGAGGCCGGCCAGCAGGTAGGCGAAGGTGCCGCCCAAGTTGTCCAGGACACCCAGGCCAGGCAGGCGGGTGTCCCGGAAGGAAGCGCGGATGAGGGCTTCCACGACGATCCACACGATCACCGTCAGCAGGCAAAAGGACAGGGCCAGGCTGTCGCCATCCACGTTCTCACCGCTGGGAGCACCGGCGCCTTGGCTGAGCAACTGGCCACTGGAGATGGATTCCAGGAGCCGCCACAAGATGCCGGCGTAGGGAGCGGCGGGGCGGTAGAGGGTGGCGGCGGCACCGGTAGCCAGGTATAGCACCACGATGGTCATAATGCCGCGCACGATGCGCTGCCGGTAGCCCAGGGCGCCAAACGCCACGATGAGGAGTAGGAGTATCAGGTCCAGTGGCCGGAAGCCAGGCCTGGTGAGGTATAGTCCTATGACTCCGACCGTCCCCAGCACGGCGATGAGCATCGGCGGGATCAATTCCTGAGACAGGCGTTGTCTTCGTTTGAGCGGCAGGTTCATGCTCCTCCCCCCTACAAGCGAGTGATCATACTATACCACACGGGAAGAGAGGCCGCAAGTCAGTGAGGTTCGACGGTGGACGATAGAGTGCGCGCAACGTGGGCCAGGCAGGCGGGATCGCGCCAAACAGCCCCGTCTATCTGGACGGCGGCCGCTCCGGCGCGCAGGAAGGCTTGGGCATCCTCGACGGTGTGAATGCCGCCGCAGCCGACGAGCGGTACGGAGACGAGGGCGGCCACGCGGCGCAGGGCGCGCAGCGCCAGAGGCAGCACAAACGGCCCGTAGAGACGGCCGGTGATAAAGTGGTTGCCGGGCGCGTACCACGCGGTCCCGCGAGGCGGAGCGGCCACGGTGAGCGCGTCGGCGCCGGCCTCGACGGCTGCCTGGCAGAGGGCATCGGCCCACACCAGTGGCAGCCTGACGATGAGGGGCTGGCCGGCGGAGGCGTGGGCCGCCTGGATGATGGCGGTGGCCTCGTCTGGATCGCCGGTGTCGGGCAGGCCGAGTTCGAGGCCGGCGATCGTCTCGAGGCCCGCCAGCCGCCGACAGCAGGAGGCCACCTCGTCGGGAGCGGTGCCGGCGACGTGCACGATGACCGGTACGGGAGAGCGGGCCCAGACCCGGGCGTAGCGGCGCAGGACGGCGGAGAGGCCGGGGTTGGCCAGCCCGGTGTGCAGCAGCACGCCGCCGGGCGTGGGTACCAGGCGCGGGGATTCTGCTCCCCGGCGTGGATGGGCGGTGAGTGGACCGACGACGAGCGCGCCCAACGCTTCCACCTCGACCAGCCGGGCATATTCGGTGCCGAGGCCGAAGCAACCGGCGGCGGGCATGACGGGGTTGGCCAGCACCAGTCCCGCTTTGTGGTTGGGGGCCAGGTCAATCGTCATCGCAACTCCAGCAGGTCAAATACAGGCCCGTCGGTGCAGGCCAGTCTGGTGCCGCGCGCGACGGAGACGGCGCAGCCCTGGCAGGCTCCCACGCCACAAGCCATGGGCGGCACGACGAGCGCCTGGGCGAACCGGCGGCCGGACCCCGCGCGCACCTCCCGCACAATCTCCGCCAACGCCAGGTAAGTGGCCGGGTCGCCGGCGATGCAGGCGCAGTCGGCCCAGCGCACCAGGTCGGGCAGGAGGTCGTCGCGTCGCTTAAGGATGGAGCCCCGCTGGCCGGCGGACCCATCGTCGGTGACGATGGTGACTTCCACGGCCGGAGGGAGCAGCCGTACAGGGTAGAGTTCGGCGGCGGTAGAGGCGGACAGGAGCAGCGCGATGGAGAAACCCGGTTTTTCCCTAAGCGAAGCGCCGAAACCTGGTTTTTCCCAAAAACCAGGTTTCTGGTGGTTCTGATAGGCCAGTGGCAATAGCACGGGCAGGCAATCAGTGGACGCCACCAGCAACAGCCGCTCCGTGGCGGCGGGTATCTCGAAGCCCCGGCCCAGCGGCCCGATCAGGTCCACGTTGGCCCCGGGCTGGAGCGCGGCAGCCGCGTGGCGGGGTGAGATCAGCACGTCGAACTCCTCGGCCTCGATCCGGGCAGGGAAGAGTGGGGCGCGCAGATAGCCGCCCAGGTCGGCCAGCACGAAGCGGCCCGCCGCCAGCCCCGAGGCGATGGCGGTGGCAGCGAGGGTGACCCGCACGAAGGGGCCGCTGGTTCCTATATCCGTGATGAGCGCGCCTGCCTGTACCATGTACCTATCCCTGTTCAGGAGTGCGGGCCACGATCAATGCGCGTAACCGCTCAGCGGGGTAGTCAATGGGACACAGATTTTCACGGCTTTTCTCGGCCGAGAGAAGACGTTCAGCCCTCACTGATCCGCGTTCATCCGTCCAATCCGTGTTTGTCCGTGTCCGTGTCCCATTTCCGGCCACCTGAACGCTTACCAATGCGCTTGCCCGCTCACACTGCTCCATACCCCTTCGATAATTCCAATGGCACGCCCGACGCCGTCTTCGGCGCGGATGCGTTCGCCCAGCGCCGCGGCGCGCGCCCGCAACCCGGCGTCCGTGACGGCGCTAGTGATGGCGGCTGCCAGCCGCTCGGCCGTCAGTTGGCGGCGCGGTACGGGCCGCGGGCCAACCCCCAATTCCGCCACCCGCCGCGCCCACAGCGGCTGGTCGCCGGCGTGTGGCACGAGCACCGACGGCACCCCGGCCCGCAGCCCGGCTCCCGTAGTTCCTGCTCCGCCGTGGTGTACTACCGCCGCCACGCGCGGAAACAGCCAGGCGTGAGGGATTGAGCCCAGGGTGAACAGATCGGCGGAGGGGTGGGGCCGGCCGGCGCCGGACAATCCGCCCCAGCCGGTGACGAGCACGCCGCGCTGCCCCGCTCGCGCGAGTGCCTCTTGCACGAGTTGGGTCGTCTGCTGGGGATTGCGGTGCGGCAGGCTGCCAAAGCCGACGTACACCGGTGGCGGGCCGGACTCGAGAAAGTGGACCAGCGCGGCGGGCGGCCGCCAGTCCGGCGCGGGATCGAGGAACCAGTAGCCGGTGACGTGGATATGTTCACCCCAGTCGGGGGGCTTGGGGAAGACGGTGGGGCTGAAACTGAACAGCGTGGGCAGGGGCCGCCCGTGTAATTGATCGTAGGGCCATTGGCCGAGCGGGATGGCGGGCAGGTGGAACCGCTCTCGCCGCCACCGGTTGAGGAACCGGCCGGTGAGTTGTTGCAGCAAGCGCTCGCCCAGGACGTGCGTGCACAGGTTATAGGCCCCGCCCAGGGGCAGGGCTGGGAAGGCCAGGTTGGGAAAAGCGCGCGTGCGGACCAGGCCGGGAAATGGGATGGCCCAGCAGCAGGGCACTCCCAGTTTATCCGACACGTGATACGCGCCGAACCCCATGGTGGAAAAGACGATCGTGTCCGCCCCCTGGCAGGCCAGCCAGGTGTGCTCTAAGAGCTGCTCGAAGGTGGGCCGCAGCGTGCCCAGGATCTGCCAGACCCACAGCAGCGTGTTACGACCGGATTCCAGGCCGGTTCCTATGCCCCCCATCCCGAGCAACTGGTGCGCGTCCATGCCCAGCGGAGCAAAGTCGAGCCCGTGCTCGGTAGCGAGCGCGCCAAAGTCGTCGGGGGCGATCAGGCGCACCTGGTGGCGGCCCGTCCGTTGCAACCCAACTGCTAAAGCGAGCATGGGCTGCACGTCTCCGCGCGTGCCGATTGCCAGAACGGTGATGTGCATGGTGGTTCGCTGGTTCCTGAGATTGCTTTCTGAATGTTTACTCAGGCGATAATGCGATGCTGGTGTACGCGGGCCAATACTGGTCACTGCCTGCATAGCTCGCTTCTAGCAGCAGCCTCCCACGCGGGAGCGATTCCAAACTGATCGCATAGCCTCCCTGCATGTCGGTCGTGGCCGTGCCAATGCGAACCAGGGCGGGCGTAAGTTGGTTCCTTTCACGGGTCAATTCCGCTTCGGCATCCTGAAAGGTGATGTCAAAGTAACCGCTGCCGAAAGAAAGGGGCGCGATGCGCGCGACGAAAGTGAGCGTATACGTGGCGCCCGGCGTCACACGGAACGGGGCCGAATTGATGGCAGCATCCTGATCGGGTGTCGCCTCGACGTGAAGCATCGTGCCGCCGTCCTGGTCGCCTGGTTCGAGCCGCATCGTGCCACTGCCCCACGAGCCCCAGCCATCGTATCCCCGCGCGAAATCACTATTGGGCACACGGCTGGCGGTCTCGTTCCCTTCCGTATAGCGAACTTGATACAAGACAAAGTCGCTTGTGCCTTGACAGCCACATTCGGTATTCACCCGGAACCCCACGTCGGAACGAACCGCGCGCGCCGGGACGGTGCCGGTAATGGTATATTCGGCGAGCAACCCGGGTCCATCCAACGCATTTATGGTTAACTCTACTACAGCGTCTGGCAGCGGCTCACCCGTAACAACGGAGAGTGCTCCTGTGGCATTCTGGGTCCCGTCCGCGGCCTGGGGGTCGAGCGTCAGGCTGAGCGCAGTGCGCGTACGAAAGTAGCGATTGATCAATGCCGTGAACGTGTCTGGGTTGGTCTCAGGCAACACGGTATCGGGACGGTCGTGCCACGACTGGAATTTGACGTGGTCTGGTGTGCCGCCCGCGACCAGTTCATATAGCCGCGCACGCTCAAAGGCCTTGTTCAGCCATTCGGCATCCGTCGCATCCCCTGGATCGCCGAGGTAAAAGATGCCAAACTCGATCCCGCGCGCCCGCGCCGCCTCTTCGAGCTGTTTCGCCGCGATGTACCAGTCCGCACGCGAAAAATCGAGATCGAGATGAATGAACGGGAGATGCGAGCCCGTGACCGCTTTGTAGGCATCCAGCCACTCTACGAGTTCTCCGACCTCCACTCCTAGCCATAGCGGCTCATTGTCGCCGATAATGGCGTCGGGATAGACGCTCTTGATCGCTGTGATGTAATCCTGCACCTGCTGTGCGATTTTCTCAGCAGGCCATTGACAGGCGTTCGGTCCGTCATAAATATGACCAAAGGCGAAGGGTTCATCGAGCGAAACGTACCTCACGGTTGCGCCGAACTGCTTGAGCCGGTTCACGATCCTCAACCCCTCTTCAGGCCCGAAGAAGCCTTCGATACCCCGCCCACATTCATCCGTTGCGACGAGCGGACTCGCCTCAAACCCAATCGCTATTCCGCGCCGGTTCAAATCGGCGATGATCTGTTCCAGTTCGTCGTCGGTGGCTTCCTCTGGTTCCCAGGGAAAATGGGCGACCCAGCCGCCGTATAGATTAAAGATTCGAACGTGTTGGGCGGCATTCGTCCAGGGGGCGTCCTCGGTAAAGAGGCTCATGAAATCCAGCGAGCCGTCAGGTGGGGGCAGGGGACCAAAGAAGACGAGTGGACGCTCGGAGAGATCGGGTTGGGGATAAGGCGTCGCGACTACTGTGGGTGTAGCGACCAACTCGGGTGTGGGTGTAGGCGGAGGGGGTGTTGGTGGAATAGCCGTCGGCATTGGTGTTGCTGCAGGAGCACCGCACCCGGTTACAAGCAAGACAACCAACGTTACCCCAATCACTGGCTTTGACGACTTCCAGTAGCTCAATCTACCCTCCTTCGAACAGGAGAACTGGCACGTGAAACGACACGCCGGACGTGAACACCTGAATCGCCGGACGGTTATGACGGGCCGTTTTCGTTCGCGATCCGTAGGCAGCACGTCGTAGGCGCTCCGTCAGACAACTGCCCATTCTCTGCAGAGTACCTCGGCCTGCTCCAAGACGGTCCGGGTCGCCTTCTCCTGCTTGTCGGGCGGGTAGCCATAGCGGCGCAGAATGTGTTTGACCAAGACGCGCATCTTGGCCCGCACGTTCTCACGCAATGTCCAATCTATTGTCACGTTGTTGCGCACTGCTCTAACAAGCTCTTGCGCAATCGTTCGCAGAATCTCATCGCCGAGTATCTTGACGGCGCTGTCGTTGACTTCCAGGGCGTCGTAGAATGCAATCTCGTCCTCGGTCAGCCCGAGCGCCTCCCCGCGCCGGTCGGCCTCGCGCATCTCCTGGGCCAGCGCGATCAGCTCTTCGATGACCGCAGCGGCTTCGATGGCCCGGTTCTGGTAGCGCCGAATCGCGTGCTCCAGCATCTCGGCAAACGAGCGCGCCTGGACGATGTTCTTCTGCCTCCGGCTCCTGATCTCGCCTTCCAGCAACTTGCGCAGCGTCTCAACCGCCAGGTTGCGTTGGGGCAGCCCTCGAACTTCGGCCAGGAACTCGTCGGACAGGATCGAGAGGTCGGGTTTCTTGAGCCCGGCAGCGGCGAAGATGTCAATCATCTGGTCCGAGGCCACCGCCCTGGAGACGATCTGCCGGATGGCATGGTCGAGTTCGTCCAGCCTGCGCCCGTCGCCGGTCACGCTCTTGGTCAGGACCGCTCTGACCGCCTGGAAGAAGGCGACGTCGTCGCGGATGGCCAGGGCCTGGTCGTGCGGCACAGCCAGGGCGAAAGCCTGGGAGAGTGCCGTGACCGCCGTGGCCAACCGGTTCTTGCCGTCTTGTTGCTGGAGCACGTGCTCCTGGGCTGCCGGTAATAGGGACAGGCGCGCCTGTGCATCGCCGGCCGTCCAGGCGGACCGGTCAAAGCCGTGGAAGAGGCCGCAGCAGACTTCGTATTTCTCGAGCATTACGGCAACCGCCTCGGCCTGGTCAATGGCCGTTTCCCCCTGGCCACCGCTCTCGGTGTAGGCGGCCAGCGCCTGGCGCAGCTCAACGGCCAGCCCCAGATAGTCCACCACCAGGCCGCCCGGCTTGTCCTTGAACACCCGATTGACCCGCGCAATGGCCTGCATCAGCCCGTGGTCGCGCATCGGCTTGTCCACGTACATGGTGTGCAGGCAGGGGGCATCGAACCCGGTCAGCCACATGTCGCGCACGATGACGACCTGGAACGGGTCTCGAGGATCCTTGAAGCGCCGGGCCAGCTCCTCCCGGGCGGCCTTGGTGCGGATGTGCGGCTGCCATTCGAGCGGGTCGGAGGCCGAGCCGGTCATCACAATCTTGCACATGCCGGCATCATCATCGTCGTCGTGGTGCCAGTCGGGACGCAGGGCGACGATGGCGTTGTAGAGATCCACGCAGATGCGGCGGCTCATGCACACGACCATCGCCTTGCCGTCCATCGCCTCCAGGCGGCGCTCAAAGTGCGCCACCAGGTCCTGGGCGATCAACCTGACGCGCTTCTCCGCGCCGACGATGGCCTCAAGCTGCGCCCAGCGGGTCTTGAGCTGCTCCTTCTGCTCGACCTCCTCGCCCTCGGTGGCCTCCTCAAAGTCGGGGTCGATCCTGGGCCGCTCGGCCACGTCGAGCTCCAGTTTGGCCATGCGGCCTTCGTAGTAGATCGGCACCGTGGCCCCATCATAGACCGCCTGCCGGATGTCGTAGACGCTGATATAGTCGCCAAACACGGCGCGGGTGTTCCGGTCGCTCTTCTCGATGGGCGTGCCGGTGAAGGCGATGAACGAGGCACGCGGCAGCGCGTCGTGCATGTGGCGGGCAAACCCATCTATAAAGTCGTACTGGCTGCGGTGGGCTTCGTCGGCAATGACGACGATGTTGCGCCGCTCCGAGAGCAGTGGGTATTCGTTCTCGCCCGCAGCGGGAAAGAACTTGTGCACCGTGGTAAAGATCACGCCGCCTGAGCCGGTGTGCAGCAGCTCGCGCAGGTGCGCCCGGCTGTGGGCCTGCACCGGCTGCTGGCGCAGCAGCTCGTGACAGCGGCAGAAGGTGCCGTAGAGCTGCTCGTCCAGATCATTGCGGTCGGTGATGACCACCAGTGTCGGGTTCTCCATATCCGGGTGCAGCACCACCCGCCCGGCGTAAAAGGCCATGGTCAGGCTCTTGCCCGCCCCCTGCGTGTGCCACACCACCCCGACGCGGCGGTCGCCGGGCCGGGTATCGCGCGCCGGCCGGGCCAGGTAGGTGCCTCTCACTTCGCCGGTGCGCAAGGGCTCCTCTGCGGGGACGGAGGCGCGCACCGTCTCCTCGACCGCCACGTTGACGGCGTGGTACTGGTGGTAGCCGGCCATCTTCTTGACCAGCCCGCTGCCGCCCACGTCCTCGAAGACGATAAAGTGCCGGATCAGGTCCAGGAAGCGCCGCCGGTCGAAGGCGCCCTGCAGCACCACCTGCAACTCGGGCAGATCCAGGGCGGCCAGTGTCTCGCCGGTGATGGTGCGCCAGGGCAGGAACCACTCCCGGTCGGCGGTCAGCGTCCCGACGCGGGCCTGCACGCCGTCGGAGACCAGCAGCGCCGCGTTGTAGACGAACAGGGAGGGGATCTGCTGCTTGTAGGTCTGGAGTTGGTTGAACGCCCGCCAGACGTCGGCGTTCTCGTCGGCGGGGTTCTTGAGCTCGATCACCGCCAGGGGCAGGCCGTTGACGAACAGCACGACGTCGGGCCGCCGCTCGCGCCGCTCCTCGACCACGGTGAACTGGTTGATGGCCAGGAACTCGTTGTTATCCGGGTCGTCGTGGTCCAGCACGCGGATCAGGTCGCCGCGGAAGGAGCCGTCGGCGCGCTGATACTCGACCGGCACGCCTTCGACCAGGTAGCGATGGACGGCGTGGTTGTTGGCCACCACGGAGGGCGAATCGGGCCGGGTGAGGCGGCGGAAGGCCTCGTCCAGCGCGTCCGCCGGGGCCTGCGGGTTGAGCCATTGCAGTGCCTGGCGCAGCCGCCGTTCGAGCACCACCTGGCCGTAATCCTCGCGCTCGGCGAACGGCTCGCCGGGGGCGATGTCGGGGCCGTGCAAGATGGTGTAGCCCAGGCTTTCCAGCCAGGCCAGGGCGG
>Ga0315291_10012417_pt1 | contig 10334 bp, 10 predicted proteins | sample YL17G12_20_MG_FD_203070 | JGI IMG/M metagenome (GOLD analysis project Ga0315291, IMG submission 203070) | Sediment microbial communities from Yellowstone Lake, YNP, Wyoming, USA - YL17G12_20 | ecosystem: Environmental > Aquatic > Freshwater > Lake > Sediment | place: USA: Wyoming | collected... | reverse complement strand
CCCGGCCGGGAGTTCCACGAGATCAACCCCGTAGAGATCGGCATAGTCAGAGGCAAAGACCGCAAAGCCGCCGGCGTTCGTGATGACAATCCCCCGGTTGCCCCGGGGATAGCCCTCGGATGCGAGGAGTTCGGCGAGGAGGAAGGCCTCGCGCAGGGACTGGGTGGTGATGATACCCGCCTCTCTGAAGGCTGCCATGTAGACCTCGTGGCTCCCCGCGAGGGCGCCGGTATGGGACGAAGCGGCGAGCTGCCCTTTCCTCGATATCCCGCTCTTGATGGCAATGACGGGGATCCTTCTCGTGACCCTCTGCACGGCCTCGAGGAACGCCGCCCCGTCCTTCACCTCCTCGATATACATCACGATTGCCCGGGTAACCTGGTCCTCCCTGAGGGAGAAGAGGAAGTCCTCGAACCCGAGGTCTGCCTGGTTCCCGACGCTGATGACCGCCGAGAACCCGATCTCCTCCGGCACCGACCAGTCCACCATGGTCGCGATCACGGCCCCGCTCTGGGAGATGAAGGCCACCCTCCCGGCCCGCGGGGTGATGGGGTCGAAGGTGGTGTTGATCCCCTTGTGGGGGAGCATGATCCCGAGGCAGTTCGGGCCGAGGATGCGCATCGAGAACCTCCGGGCTGTCTCCACGAGCTCTCCCTCCACGCTCTTCCCGGAGGTTCCGGTCTCCCCGAAGCCGCCTGCGAGGATGATGACGGCCTTCGTGCCCGCCCTGCCTGCCTCATCCACGATCCCGGGAACGAGCTTCGCGGGGACCGCAATAACGACGAGATGGACCGGTTCCGGGAGCGCTCCGATGGAGGGGTAGGTCTTCCTTCCCTGGACCTCGCTCCGGTTCGGGTTGATCGCGTACAACCTGCCCGGGAAGGACAGGAGATTCCTGAAGACGGCATACCCGACCTTGCGGGGATCGCCGGATGCACCCACCAAGGCGATGGACTCAGGAGAGAAGATCTCGGGTACGAGGGTACAGTGGATCTTCCGCGGCCTTACCGGGGCATCCACGCCGTGATAGATGCGGGCATCGACCGCGCATGCCCCATCCTCATAGAGGATGAGGGGATTTATATCGAACTCTGAGATATCCTCGGCCGTGAACATCCGTGCAGCGGCCTGGATGATCGAGACGAGCGCAGCCTCGTCCTTCGGGGGATTCCCCCTGTAGCCGGAGATGAGGCGGTAGCCCCGGATCTCCCTGACCATCTCTTCAGCATCGCCCTCCCCAAGGGGCAGGATGCGGAGGGCCACATCCCGGAGGATCTCCACGAGAGTACCGCCCAGGCCGAAGGTGAGGACCCTGCCAAAGGCCGGATCGGTCTTCCCGCCGATGAAGACCTCAAGCCCCCCGGGGAGCTCCTGTTCGACGATGACCCCCCCAATCGCCGCTCCCGCCATCCGCTCCTTCACGTTCGAGAGGATCTCCCTGAAGGCCGAACGGACCTTCTCCGGGTCATCCAGCCTCCGGATTACCCCGCCGATATCACTCTTATGGACGATCCCGGAGGAGACGATCTTCATGACAACGGGAAACCCGATCTCGCTCGCGATCCGGACAGCCTCCTCCATGTCATGGGCGACCCCGTGGGCAGGTACCGGGATGCCGGCGCGCTTGAGAATCTCATACCCCTCAGGTTCCGTGAGAAGCCTTTTTGTCATCCTCTCCTCCAGTTTGAAAGACCCCGTTTAAGGGTGAATGTGACTTCATCCCATATATAGTGTTGAACGCAACATCTGTGACCAACTGCCTGCGTGAACACTATTTGAGAAGAGCCTGTGGATAGTGAAGGGGCTCTTCGACACTAGTGCTCACCCGAAGGCCTTCGGAACACCGAGGATCTTCATCCATGTACCTGTTTCGCCAGGGAAGAGCCGAGGATCGCACCAAGGGAATCCGGGTCAGTGACCGGGAGCTCGCAGGCATGATTCCTGCAGACATATGCCGATGCCTTTCCTGACCTTGCGGTAAACCCTCTGGTGAAGGGGGCAAGATGATCGAGGAGCGTATCCCCGGAAGCCGGTTTCAGGAGGACGACCATCTCGGGACGGTTGCGGGAGTCGACGACCTGCAGGAGCGCCCGTGTATCCGCGGCCCCCGGATCGCCGACCACAACCACCTCGACAGAAGGACCGAGGGCAAGGTTGAGGGAGGCCATCATCCAGGTTGAAGCTGCCGCCGAGCCAGCGTGCTCCCTGAGGTACCAGCCCATGAGACCCCGGGCAATGTCGAGGTACCTTGTCCTGCCGGTGAGGCGGGATAGGATGAGAAGGTTGGAGAGGGCAACCGAGTTTGTGGAAGGGGTTGCCCCATCGTGGACTGGTTTCAGCCTTGTGATGAGGGGCTCCCCGTCATCAGGGGTGAAGAAGAAACCGCCCCGCTCCCCATCCCGGAAATGCCCGATGAAGCTGTCGGTGATGGCGACCGCCCGTTCCAGGTAGCTGAGATCGAGAGTGCAACGGTAGAGTTCCAGGAGACCCCACGCGAGGTGGGTGTAATCATCGGCATTTCCGTCAACCGCTCCCTCTCCCGACCGGTAGCGGTGAAGCAATCTCCCATCCTTCGTGATCATGGTAGAGAGGATAAAGGAGGCTGCCCTCCTGCCGGCCTCCAGGTATTCCCCGGATCCGAACACCCTCGCCCCCGTTGCGAACGCAGCGATGGCAAGGCCGTTCCAGTCGGTGAGGATCTTCTCGTCCCGGGCGGGCCGGGGCCGGTTCCCGCGGGCAGCGCGCACCTTCTCCATCGCCGATGCGAGGACGTTCCCAAGTTCATCCGGAAGGATACCGAGGTCTGCGGCAACCTGCTCTTCGGTCCCCGCGACATGGAGGATGTTATCCCCCGAATTCCTGGTTCCGGCATGCCTGGGAATATTCCCGTCCCGGCAGATCCCATAATATTCCGTGAAGGCAGCACGCTCGGTGCCTGAGAGAACCTCTCCGATCTCATCCCGGGTCCAGAGATAGAACCCCCCCTCCTTACCACCGCTCTCGGCGTCTTCTGCGCTGTAGAAGGCCCCCTCGCTCCCCCGGAGATCCCTCGTGATATACGTGAAGATCTCTTCAGCAATACTCCGGTAGAATGCCTGTCCTGTCACCCGGAATGCCTCGGTATAAGCCATGGCAAGAAGGGCCTGGTCATAGAGCATCTTCTCGAAGTGGGGTACAAGCCAGGAGGCATCCATGGCATAGCGGTGGGACCCGAACCCCGCGTGATCGTAGATTCCCCCGGCGTGCATGGCCTGGAGGGTCTTCTCTGCCATAGAGAGGAGATCCGGGTCCCCATTACTCTCGAAGCTTCGGAGGAGGAAGAGCAGGGCATGCGGGGTAGGGAACTTGGGCGGGCCACCAAACCCCCCGTACTGCGGGTCGAAGCTTGACTTCAGTTCACAGAGGACCCGCTCCACGACCTGTTGCTGGCTCTCTCCCCGCTGATCGCCCGATGGCATCCTGAGAAGGACGGACACTTTATCTGCTGCCGTAAGGAGCTCCTCCCGTCTCTCCCGCCAGGCGGAATCGATCATCGGGATGAGGTCGAGCATCCCGACCAGCCCGAGCCCCGATTCCCTGGGGATATAGGTGGCAGCAAAGAAAGGCTTCTTCTCGGGGGTCATGACAATCGTGAGGGGCCATCCTCCCGTCCCCATGAGCTGGAGCGCGACCGCCATGTAGACCTGGTCGATCTCCGGCCGCTCTTCCCGATCCAGCTTGATGTTCACGAAGCTCGCGTTCATGAGGGCTGCCACCTGCGGGTCCTCGAAGGACTCCCGGGCCATGACGTGGCACCAGTGGCACGTGGAGTATCCTATCGAGAGGAAGATTGGTTTGTCCTCGGCCTGTGCCCTGCTGAATGCCTCCTCCCCCCACGGATACCAGTCAACAGGGTTGTAGGCATGCTGGAGAAGATAGGGGCTCTTCTCATGGATGAGTCGGTTGGGTTTCCCTTTGGTCATAGGGCTCCGTTACTTCTCATCTCCGGAGGATACGATAAGCCTTCGGGCCCGTGGCCCCGGTCCTTCCAGGGACATGGTGGGGGCCAATGAGGGTCATCCCCGCGGAGGGTAGCGTTTGGGATGAATGTGATGGTTCGGCCGTGAGTATAGGGTCTTCATCGGGGGTCCGCGGGGGTGCCCCGCCCTCCCACAAGCTCCTCGACCACAATGAGGTCCTCATGTTCCTCGTAATGGCAGTTTTGACATAGGGTTTCAAACCGCTCGGGGTGTTTCAGCCCTTCCAGGAAGCCCTCTTCCATGACCGTCCTGTCCAAGTGAAAACGCCCGGTATGATGGACGTGGAGATTCCCGTCCGTACGGCCGCATCTCACGCATGCAGGATGGTCCTGGAGCCATTGAAGACGAAACCGTTTCCACTCCTCGCTCCTGTAGAAGCTGTTGCGCAGGAGAAACCATTTTTGGTGGTGGCGGATAACTTTCCGCCACCTGAGCGATTTGAGCCTGGAACATAGATCCTCCAGTTCCACGCCGGGTTCTATATACAATCTCCCTCTTATAGGGTCTCGCCTCGCCACCCCCTTACTGTCGGGCGTTTCCCCTATCTCGTACCAGTCAACCATACCCTCCCGTTCCCGAGGTGATGCGGCCTCAAAACGACGCCACCGGGGATTTTTCATGTCCTGCATTATTCTTTTTCCTATTTTACCCGGCATGTGATTGCTCCCTTATGGAGAGATTCAGTGGGGCCCTGATAACGCTTACCTAACGTACTCGCCGTGCACGGGCCGGTTTCAGCTTCTCCCGGTACTTCTCACTGCCCCGGGATACGATACCTTCGGTCCCGTGGCCACGGCCCGGACAGGGACACGGTGCGGGCCGTTAGTCATATACGTCACCGAGGAGAGATCATTCAGCGGTTCCCGAATCCGGGATTCTCCTGCAAACCTTCTCCGTCCCTATGATCCGCGAGCACTTCCAGTTCCGGGAGACCATAGCGACCATTCTCGCAGATGACCCGGCCCATATCGCCGCTGCAAAAACGGGTATGATCTCTGCGCGCCAGGAGCTCGAGCGTTACATCGCACGGGACCCTTTCTTTGCCATCACCTATGACCCGTATACGCCTGGGGACGGTGGGAAGGTGGTCGGGCGGATGGCGGATGCGGCCCGGAAGGCAGGGGTCGGCCCCATGGCGGCGGTGGCAGGGGCTATCGCCTGGTCCGGCCTCGAAGCCATGATCGAGGCCGGGGCTCTCTTTGGCGTCATCGACAACGGGGGGGATATCGCCCTCATCGCCGATCGCGAGATTCGGGTCGGGGTCCATGCCGGGGTATCTCCCCTCTCCGATACCCTTGCCTTCGTCATCCCAGCCAGGGGCGGAATACAGGGGATCTGCACCTCTTCGGCGACGGTAGGGCCATCGGTGAGCCTGGGGGTCGCTGATGCAGTCACGGTCTTCTCCCAAAATGTCGCGTCTGCCGACGCATGGGCAACTGCCATCTGCAACGAGCTCCGACACGGGGACCATACGGTCTTCTCGCGGCTTGCAGGGAGTGATGTTACCGCCGTGATCGCCATCATGGGAGAAGAGATCGTCAGATGGGGTGACCCGCCACCCCTTGTCCGGGCAGAGGTACATCCCGATATCATCACCCGGGGAAGGGATCCGGGGCGGTGATGCGAACAGGGATCCGGGCGGTGACACCCTATGAGATCCAGCGCGGTGATGCGGTAAAGGGATCCGGTGGAATAACGCGAGAAGGGATCCGGTGCCGTGAGCGGTAAAGGGATCCGGCGCAGGAGGACCCTTATTCCTCCAGGTAGTGTCGGGAACCCCGGTACGCGGAGGATCCCTCGAACTTCACGAGCACCTCTCCAGCCTCGCTCACCTCGATGACCGGCCCCCCTTTCTCGACGCGAAAAACCAGCTCCAGCCCCTTCTCCTCTTCGAAGGGGATCCCATCCACGGCAGCTCCCGCAGGCTGGAGGGTGAGGCGTTCCTGCCCGAGAAGCGTGGGCAGCTCGCGGAAGTGGTAATAGAAGGACTGGAGAGCATTCAGGAGATCAGAGCTGAGAAGCTCGGTCCTTGCCTCCGCATCCAGTGTGTCAAGGACTTCGGCGAGGGTCTTTTCGTTCTCCCCGGCAATGGCGAGGATGCGATCCGCGAGCTCGGCAAGTTCCACAGGGTCGATCAAGGCTGCCTTCCTGAATCCAACAGAAGTTTCTTACATTCGGAATCGGGCCCCTGACCTAAATAATATATTGTCACTCCCGAGATTGATACGTGTGCGGGACGAGAAGATCGACTGGTCGGTGTACCATGCCCTCCTTTACGGGAAGGCATGTACCCTGCAGGATCTGGCATCCATTGGTTACGAACCTCGTCTCATTGAGGAATCTGTCCGCCGCCTGGAAAAGTACCACCTCGTAGAACGGGCGGGCGATGCGGTGAGGGCGCTCTCGTTCCATGAGTCCCTCCTCCTCTGCCAGGCGAAGAACGATGAAACGTGTCCATTTTTTATCGAGAACGGCATCATCAGGGCGAGGCCGGAACAGGAGAGGAAACCGTAAATGAGGAAGGTCTGCATCCTCAGGCTCGGCCACCGGCCGTTCCGGGACAAGCGCGTCACCACCCATGTGGGCCTCGCGGCGAGGGCCTTCGGGGCCGATGGCATGTATCTCGCGGCCGAGGATCCGGGCCTTGCCGGGAGCGTACGGGATGTGGTGACCCGCTGGGGGGGGCAGTTCTTCATCGAGGACGGGGTCTCGTGGAAAAGGTGCGTCCGGTCATGGAAGGAGGGAGGGGGGACAGTGGTGCACCTCACCATGTACGGACTCCCGATGGGGGAGGTTATCGGGGAGATCAGGAAGAGAGAAGAGATCCTCATCGTGATCGGGGCGGAGAAGGTGCCGGGCGAGATCTACGGCCTTGCCGACTTCAACGTGTCGGTGACCTCCCAGCCCCACTCCGAGGTCTCGAGTATTGCCGTCTTCCTCGACCACCTCTTCGAGGGGCACGAACTGGACCGCACCTATCCTGACGCTGAACTGAGGATATACCCGAGCAGTGACGGCAAGAGGACCGGACCGTGAAGGGCAGGGTGCTCATCGCCGGGTTCGCAACCCGGCACGTGGCCCAATCGGCATGGAAGGCAGGATACGCCGTTTACGCGGTTGACCATTTCTGCGACCAGGACCTCCCCTGGTACACGAGAGACCGGCTGAAATTCGAGGAACTGGAGGAACTCCCGGATCGGATCGCCGAGATGGCAGGGCGCCACACAACCGATTTTTTTGTCCCCACGTCCGGGGCCGAGACCATCAGGACCGCGATCCCCCTATCGGGGACCGACAGGACCACCGCAGGCCGGCTCCTTGACAAGCTTGAGGTACAGCGCTTCTTCGAAGGGGAGGATATCCCTGTCCCGTCCCTTGCCGACGAGGGGGACTTCCCCTATATCGCAAAGCCGAGGGGCGGTGCAGGGGGCTGGCGGAATGCCATCATCCGGTCGCAGGATGACCTGTCGCGGTGGAGGGAGGAGAGCCCGGGAATGGAGGCCGTCCTGCAGAAACAGGTGACGGGCACTCCCGCGAGCGTCTCCTGTATTGCCGACGGGAAGCGCGCAGTAGCCATAGCCGCGAACGAGCAGGTTCTCCGGGGAGGGGACGCATCACCCTTCGGTTTTATCGGGTCCATTACCCCCCTCGATCACCCTCTTACCGGGAGGATGAAGGCCATCGCGGTGAAGGCGGCCGCGGCAAGCGGTTGCCTGGGCTCTGTTGGTATTGATTTTGTCCTTGGGGAGGATACATGGGCGATCGAGGTGAATCCCCGCTTCCAGGCCACGGTGGACTCGGTTGAGGCCGCGACGGGATCGAGCCTCTTCTCGCTTCACATGGATGCGTGCCAGGGGAAGGTCCCCCCGGCTGTTCCAGGTCCGGCCTGCTCTGCGGCGAGGCGGATTCTCTTTGCGGACCGGGACCTGGTGGTGAAGGAGGATCTCTCCGGGTTCGCGCCCCACATTGCCGATATCCCCTGGCCCGGCACCTCATTCGAGGAGGGACAGGCAGTGGTGAGCGTCCTTGGCACGGGCAGGGACCGGAGTGAATCACTGCAGGATCTTGACAACACTCTTAACAAGCTGAAGCGATATATGGGGAGATGATGTCCATCGCGGAGATCCTGAAGGACGAGGCGGTCCGTGTGTACATGCACCGCCTCATTAGCGATGAGGGGCTCGATCTCCTGGAGAAGTTCCCGGAAGGGGGGGAGTTCAGCGACGAGGAGCTTGCCGAGAAGACAGGGATCAACCTCAACTCTGTCCGGCATACCCTCTACACCCTCTACGAGAAGAGGCTTGCAGAGTACCGGAGGCTCAAGAACACCGAGACAGGCTGGCTCACCTACCTCTGGACCCTGCGCCTCGACCGGGTCCCGGGCGCCGTCATGGATGACATGAAGATGATGCTCGAGAAGCTCGAGTCCAGGGAGTGCTTCGAGGAGGAGAACGACTTCTACCTCTGCAAGACCTGCGGGACCTTCACCTTCAACGAGGTGATGGAGCTCGACTTCGCCTGTCCCCGGTGCACCCAGCCGGTGGAGCACTTTGACAACGAGGCGCTCCTGTCAGCCCTGAAACGGCGGATCTCCGCCATCCGTGAATGCCTCGGGTATGAATGAGGAGTGGGAGCCGCTCCTCGTCAGTGCCGGCTGCGGGAGATCTGTGATAGCTCATGCGAGGGCAGTGACAGACCTCGCCCTCCAGTTTGAGAAAAGCCCTCTCGTGAACCGGGATCTCGTTCTGGCCGGAGCCATGCTCCATGATATCGGCCGGGGAGTAACCCACGGAATCGATCATGCCCAGCGCGGTGCCGCCCTGGCACGGTCCCTTGCCCTCGATGAACACATCGTACACATCATCGAGAGGCACATCGGTGCAGGGATGACCGCCGACGAATGCTCGCTTGAGAGACTCATCCCCAGGGACTGCCTTCCGGCGACTATCGAGGAGAAGATTGTTGCCAATGCCGATAACCTGATCCACGGGGACCGGCCGGGGACCATCGAGGAGACGGTGGAAGGTGCATTCCGGCTGAAGAGGAGAATCAGGAAGAGGATCTATCGACTGTACATGGAGATGGAGTGCTTCAGATGATGATCTGCTTCACCTGCGGGAGGGCGCGGATCTCCTCGAAGAGGCCACGGGGTATCTTCTCGTCGATGATGACCACGAGCTTCGGCTCTTCCGAGAAGTAGGGATCGGTGACAAAGATCTGCCGGATCGTGAGGTTGCGCCTAGAGACGACCCTCATGACAGCGCTTATGATCCCCTTCTCCTGGGCATTCTTCGGGATGACCGTGAAGGCAGAAAGCCCCAGAGTCTCGGCAACCCGTGAGAGATCGGGTGTGGCCCTCATGTTCCGGAAGATCGGGGCGAGGGCTTCAACGGAGAGGATCCTCCGTGCCGTGGCATCCACTACCCGCCTATCCGCCCCGATAGTTGCGGCGATGTGGGTGGCCGGGATCTCCACACCGTTTGCCACCACCTTGCCGTCGTCGTTCACCCCGAAGCCGTTCTCAAGGAGGAACTTTGCCACCCGGGCTTGGGCGGGCGAGTCGGCGAACTCCTTCGTGATGAGGGACCACATAGAGGAGAATAGGGCGTGGTATACTAATATACATCCATGTTCCGAAGGATTCATAAACAGACTACCTGGCACGGGGCAGTGGTTCAGATCGCTCATTCAAAGGGGGACGAAGGACAAGGTTCATGTAATCCACGGGTATAGTTATTTAGGCGCGAGGGTTGCCAAGCCAGGTCAAAGGCGCTGGCTTGAGGGGCCAGTCTCGAAGGGGTTCGTGAGTTCAAATCTCACCCCTCGCATCCCTTCCTACTTCTTCATCCGCACCCTCAGGTCCACGTCCACCCAGTTCCCGTACAGGTTCATGTGGTACTTCCCGGGGCTCGTGAAGACCAGCCGCTTCGGGGTCTCGGTCGAGAAGGTGCGTGCATACCCCTCCTGCCCGATCACCTCCCGGGAGCCGGCGTCCCGCACCGTGAGGATGAAGAAGCAGTAGTTGGGGTTCGCATGGCCGGGGGTGACCGAGAAGTCGATCACGATGGGAGCCTTCTCGACGGTGGCGAGGAGGCCCACGCTGTTGTAATTCATGGTGAACCGGTCATGGTACACCTCGGTGAAGAGGGCCGGATCGACCCTGTACTCGGGGCTGTTCCTCACGAACCGGGGATCGATCTCATAGGGTTCTGCCGGAGGGTAGGCATCTGCCTCGACCACCGGCCCACGGGCAGAATTTGCGGGTGCAGCTGGAGCAGGGGTCTCCACCGGACTGCCGCTCCTGACGAGACCCGT
>Ga0315291_10012416_pt1 | contig 10335 bp, 9 predicted proteins | sample YL17G12_20_MG_FD_203070 | JGI IMG/M metagenome (GOLD analysis project Ga0315291, IMG submission 203070) | Sediment microbial communities from Yellowstone Lake, YNP, Wyoming, USA - YL17G12_20 | ecosystem: Environmental > Aquatic > Freshwater > Lake > Sediment | place: USA: Wyoming | collected... | reverse complement strand
GATGTCCAGACCGGTGATAGCGTCAGGCGCGAAGGCATCCGCTGCTATATCATCGGCAACCCTTTGCGAGAGTGCCGCCCCGCCGATGACGATTTTAATCCCTTCCCTGAGGCCTTGTTTTTTAAGCTCCTGGATAACCTTTCCGAGTTCTGGCTCTGTAGATGTAAGCAGGCAGGACATCCCCAGAGCAATTGGCTTATGCTCCCTGACGGCACTGACGAATTTACCCGTCGGCACGTCTACACCAAGGTCGACCACCTTGAAGCCAGCGCTCCTGGCATAGTTGATGAATATATTCTTGCCAAGGTCGTGCAGATCGCCGGCCACCGTTCCGATAAGGATAGTCCCATACGATTGTGAAGGCTCTGACTGAATTAGAGGTGATAGCAGATTCATGAGCTCTTTTGAAATCTCTCCGGCGTAGACCAGTTCAGTGAGGAACCATTCTCCGTCCTGAAACCTCTTTCCCACTACCTGCAAGGCTTGGGTAACGGCATCGACAGCTTCTTTCACTGCAGATTTGTTTTGTGACTTAATCACCTCATCGGCAGCCTTGAGTGCAGCATCCACGTCCAGTGCCAGCAGTCCATTTTTTATATGTTCAATGTTATCGATTTCCTCTTTCCTTTCTATATAAGCTCGACGCTTAGCCTATACAGTTATAGAAGATCGATGTAGCGCTTCAAGGTTGAATTCTTTGAAGGTATATTACATTTCCCCTGTGGTTGTGTCAATGCTATCAAGCTTGACAAGAAATATAATGTGAGCTAGAGTATTGCCCATGCGAGTTATTATTTTAGGTTAATTGGGGGTAGTAATATCTATTTTGATATCTCTTACGCATTCAAAAGAATCGGTCGAATACCTGAGAACTATGCAAGAGATATAAGACAATAAATTAAAAAGGTAGTATAATAGTCGCCTATCAGCTATATTACCTCGCAATAAAATATATAGTCATAAGCTATTAACTTTGAGGAGGTTTTGGCAATGTACAAAATAAAGATTACGAAACAGGATGCGGAGAAACTGTTGGCTGATGTCCCTGAGGAGCGCTCATTCTGGTGCTGCGACGGGCGCGTATTCAGGAACATGAGGGATTTGAGTGACGGCATTGCGAATATGTCGGATGAGACCTTCAGCTATCATTCAAACGATGAGAAGCATGACTTCAGCAGCTGGCTTAATGATGTAGTAGAAGACGAGAAGCTTGCCAAGGACTTGTCCAGTTCAATCACCCGGCGTGAAGCGGCAAAACGGGTGAACGACAGGGTGACTCTTTTAAATATGAAATTATAGAACCTTCATGAATAAGCAAAGCGTATTTGGTAAGATTACATTTCAAAATGCATTTGCTCCACGTCTAAATATTTAAAGCAGCTACAGCTTGTGGATGTCCCCTTCTAAGAGATTCGGATTTGTTGTGTCTTCAGTTCCTTTTCAGTCTTATTTGTATGTCTAGCGATCTACTATTTCGCACCAAGTAGCCTGGTTGCTGATCAATATAGAAATCCTTTTTGAATATGTGCTTTTAATCATCATTTGTGTCGCTGTCACAATTGATGTTTTGAAAATTGCTCTCACATATCAGGACTCAAATGTTCGTCGACAATCTATTAATGTAGATTAACAATCCTTTTGTCGATTTTTGATAGAAGGAATATAATAAGTCCGATTAGCAGTATATTTGCCAAGAACTCGCATACAAAATAATCCTGGGTGACATCTGGCAATTATCGAGCGGTGTATTAAATACATGATCAAAGTGCAAAAACTGACCAAAATATATGACATGGGTAAGGTGAAGGTTAAAGCCTTAGACGGTGTTTCTTTCAATGTGGTAAACGGTGACATGCTGGCCATCATGGGCAAGAGCGGCTCGGGGAAATCGACGCTTCTCAGGCAGATGGGGCTACTGGATCTGCCGACGACAGGGAGAATATTTCTTGGTCGATATGAAGTGACCAGACTTGCCGAGAGCACCAGGGCCGGACTGCGACTGAAATACCTGGGCTACGTCTTTCAGGAGTACGCCCTGCTTGGCGAGCTTACTGCACACCAGAATGTATATCTCCCGGGCATGATGCTGAACAACAAAGGGAAGGACTATAAGAAACGCGCTACTGAATTATTAAAGCTGGTGAGCCTGGGAAAAAGGGTGCACCATTATCCTAAAGAGCTTTCCGGAGGGGAACAGCAGAGGGTGGCCATCGCCCGTGCCTTGATCAACAGCCCGAAGGTCTTGCTGGCCGATGAGCCCTGCGCCAACCTAGACACTATCTCAAGCGGTATGGTGATGGAGACACTTGCCAAGCTTAATCAGGATATGAAGGTCACAATCATCTTTGTATCCCATGACCCCAGCGACAAGCAATACGCCCGACATATACTGACGCTGGGCGATGGCAAGATTATTTCAGAAGATGGCAGTCCCGCATGACCAGATCTTTGAAAGTTGCCGCCCTGCTGGCATTTACATCAGTCACGAAAGGCAATTTCAGGATAGCCTTGCTCACCATGCTGATCTTGATACTGGTAGCTCTGAACCTGCTTTTTGTGCCAGGATTGCTCGATGGGCTGGCGTGGGGGGCAAACGATAAGCTGATTAATACATATTCCGGCGATCTCCTCATAGAATCTGACGGAGCCAACCACTACATAGCAAACGTTGACCAGCTCATGACAGCAATAGAACAAATAGACGGTATCGACTCGGCCACAGCAAGGAATTATTTAGGTACTGAAATAAATTTCGAAGGTAAATATACCGGCGCAGCCGTCTTTGGAGTAAATCCAGATACAGAAAAAAACGTCTTTACTATCGCCGATTACATTATAGAAGGCAGTTACCTGAATACTGATGATACTGATGCAATCCTTCTTGGTGTTCAGCTCGCCGGCGCTGATAGACCGGATCTGGAATTATATTCCAGGTCGCTTCAGAATGTACATGCAGGAGATAGAGTATCCATCAGCTATGCCAATGGTATTGAGAAGGAATATACGGTAAGAGGCATCTTCTACACAGAATTCATTCAAACGGACTTGCAGGCTTTTATATCTGAAAAAGAGTTTCAATCGGTTGCCCCGTTATTGACAAACAACGCAAGTACTATACACATAAAAACAATTAAGGGAGCTAACACCGAAGATATTATTAATCAGATATTAAGTACAACGAATGATGTCAAGGTCATGACATGGGAAGACTATGCTGGTCTTGTGCACAGTATGACTGCAAGCTTCAACATCATCGAAGTCATAATGGATACAGTGAACTTGCTGGTAGCTGGCATCACCATTTTTATCGTTACTTATATCGACGTGGCACACAGGAAACGCCAGATAGGTATTCAGCGGGCTATCGGTATAACACCTGCAGCTATTACACTGTCATATATAATACGTGCAATATTCTATGCCATCATCTCGCTGGCGTTGGCTATGCTGATTTATAAGTTTGGCATAATACCGCTGGAAGCGCACTACCCGTTCCATTTCCCATTCGGAGATGTATACTTGCGGATGATACCATTTGTGTTAATTCGCACTGCTCTGATGCTGTTCATTGTGTCTATTATATCAGCGCTATTGCCAGTGCATGGCGTGATAAGGACAAAGATCATCAATGCCATATGGGGATAAGCTGTATTCTTCCATAGCGGTTCGATACTGCTGCAAATCGATCATAAATTCAGTAATATTGTTACCTTTTGATACAGTTCGTCATTAAGTATAAAATAGCTATGGTTTTTGCGGGAGTAACTCAGTGGTAGAGTTCCTGCCTTCCAACTAGCCGGCCGCGGGTCATAGCTAAAATTTCGCATTTCAGCTATGCAGTTTGCGCAGTCAGGCAGTAACTCCTGTCGGGGGTGGTTTCTGGGGGCATAAAAGTTCCTTCTTGCGTACCAGTTTTCCGACTCTTGCATATCATTTCCTCCTTTCTTGTAAAATCTTTCTGCTGCCAGGAGCATAGATAATTATTACGATGGTGTCAAGATATCTCTGCGGAGAATTGTTCAGAACGTTGAATAAGCCCGAGTCTGCTGGTTCAATTCTCCTTGAGGGCACTAGCTAGCCAATTGGCTAGCTGATTATACCTCACAAAAATCTACACCCTCCTGTTGACAAACTCACACCCGCGATGTAACCTTTCGGCACACGAGGCGTCATAACTGCTATGGACACTTTGCATGTATTTCTTTCTCTGGTAGGGGTTATTGTAGGAATAATTGCTATTTGTTCTGTGTATAACCGTATAAGAAGGAAGCAGGCAGGCCGTACAAGGGACTCGCGGGACAGTGCTGAAGCCCCCACTAATTGATTGAGGGAGTGTATCTATGAAGTTCGAACCACGTTTTGAATCGATCATCAACAATGTGTTCGACGGTCGCGGGCCGGACAAGGAGGAATGTGTTTACTTGCTAGGATTCGATCCACATTCGCTGGAATCGACCTATATGATGTCGATAGCCAACAACATATGCCGAAGGAAAATGGGGAATGCCGGCATTATGTATGCTCAGATCGGGATTGACGTTGCGCCCTGCAGCGCAAGTTGTCAATTCTGTGCCTTTGCTCAGGAACACTTTGCTCTGCAGCAAAAGCGTATGAACATGCAGGAGATCTCTGAGTGTGTGCATGCCTTCGCTGATGCCGGTGACCTCTTCGGAGTCTTCCTGATGACAATCCACACCTTCGATATGGACTACCTCCTTGAAGCCGTGAAGGTCACACGGGCCGCTCTACCTTCATATTGTCCGGTCTGGGTCAATATCGGAGACATGTCGGTTAAGGAGGCGCGACAGCTAAAGGAAGCTGGGGTGGAGGGGGCATACCATGCTCTCAGACTTCGCGAGGGGGAGGATACCAACCTGGACCCAAAGGAGCGGCTCAAGACATTTAATGCAATACAAGAATCAGGATTATCATTATATACGTGCTGCGAACCTATAGGCCCTGAGCATACTGCGCAGGAGATTGTCGATCGCATTTTCCTTAGCCTTGAATATAGTCCAATTCAGCTATCGGCAATGCGACGCGCTATGGTTCCAAACCTGCCCATCGCAGTAAGAGGACAAATCAGTCAGCTTAGGCTTGCGCAGATTACCGCTATCCTCACGCTTACCTCAGTTTCATTCCCCCAGATCGCGACGGTCGGGTGTCACGAACCCAACCTTCTTGGACTAACCGCGGGCTCCAATGTTGTAGCTGTGGAAATTGGTGCTAATCCGCGGGATGAGGTCACCAACACCGCTGAAAACCGAGGCCTTTCGATGAATGATTGCCGCCGAATGCTCTTCGAGTCAGGTTATACGTCGATCATAACTGCTGAACCCAAAGCGATTCCCCTTACAGCGGAATATCTACGCAAGCTCGGGGCTTGACTGTGATCTAACATTGGTATCAGAGACGGCTCAGATTAGTTACATGCATGTGACTCAGGGGAATTGACAGGGTTGCTGATGACGCTATGGAGGAGGATAAACTATGCGAAGGATATACCTCGATTACGCTGCGACCACACCGACACATCCTGATGTTGTAAAAGCCATGCGCCCCTATCTCAGCAACGCCTTTGGCAATCCGTCCAGCATCCATTCCTTCGGCCAGGAGGCAAGGGTAGCCATAGAAGAGGCTCGAGATAAGATTGCTTCCCTCATCGACGCCAATAGCGAGGAGATCGTGTTCACCAGCGGAGGGACAGAGGCAGACAATTACGCTATAAAAGGAATCGCCTACGCCAACGAGGGCAAAGGGAATCACATCATCACCAGCTCCATCGAACACCACGCCGTGCTGGAAACATGCAAGTTTCTGGAAAGCAGAGGCTTCAAAGTAACCTACTTGCCAGTAGATGAATACGGCTTGGTCGACCCGCAGGATGTAAAAAGGGCGATTACCGATAGAACCATCCTTATCTCGGTCATGCATGCCAACAATGAAGTGGGCACCATAGAGCCGATTGCAGAAATAAGCCGGATCGCCAGGCAGGCCGGCATCTATCTTCATACCGACGCGGTACAGACGTTGGGACATATCCCGTCGAAGGTGGACGACCTGGGCGTAGACCTGCTGGCGATGTCGGCGCATAAGCTTGGCGGGCCTAAAGGTGTTGGAGCGCTGTACATCAGAAAAGGGACAAATATAATTTCCTTCATACATGGCGGTGAACAGGAAAAGAAGCGTCGGGCAAGCACTGAAAACGTGCCCGGCATCGTGGGCTTCGGCGTGGCGATGCAGATAGCACTGCAAGAGATGGACAGAGAAGCGAAGCGCCTGACTGCTCTCCGTGATAAATTGACGAAAGGTCTCACGGAACGGATCAAGCACATCCACCTCAACGGCCATCCCACACAGAAGCTGCCCAACAACATCAATGTAAGTGTCGATGATGTTGAAGGTGAGGCCATGCTTTTGAACCTAAACCTGGCGGGGATTTGTGCTTCCACCGGCTCTGCATGCAGTGCCAGCAGCTCTGAGCCATCCCATGTACTGCTGGCACTAGGGCTCTCCCATGATCTAGCCAGCAGCTCGATTAGGTTCAGCCTGGGACATGAGACTACCGAACGGGATATCGATCGTGTTATAGCTGTATTACCTAAGGTTGTAACCAGATTACGCACAAAAGAGCAGATTTCGCTAAGAAGCAGGTTATCCCTGACCGGCGCTGTAAGGTTGAGAGAGGACATCCTAAAGTATGAGGCGGAGAACAACAGTCCATTATTGTGCAGAATCGGCGGCTTAAGGTGCCTAAGCTGTGCGGCCTCTGGTATGGGCGTAGGCTGTACCTTGGCAAAATGGCAACTGGCTAAAGCTATAGAGAGCGCAGGCAAAAGAAAGAAAGGAAACTCCCCGCTTCCATCGTAGTCTGCAACATCAATACTCTCTGAGCCACAAAAGATTAGAGACAATTGAGAAGTGTGCCAAGCCAACGCCAACGGCTTATAAACGTTCGAACCCCCGTCACTTGGGGGCACCAAAGATTTTGACGAGCAGCTTTGTTGAGTCGTAGTACTTGAGTAATTGGACGTTATCCTGGTGGTCGCACAGCAGTAACTTCTGTTTTGGGGGGATTTCTAAGAGCATAGACAATCATTGAACTCACATCAAGGGTTTGATCAAGGTCACTTTATTTGTTAATCATCCCACCGTATACGTCCCCGTGCCAACCGCGATCATTACACCATCTTCGTTGTGCAAATCCATGCGTGTTACGGCTACCTTGTTTCCAGCCCTCAATATATGGCCAGCGGCAGTAAAATGTTTACCTTTTCCCGGGCGGATATAATCTATTCTCAGGTCTATTGTACCTATCTTGCTCAGCCTTTCAACCTGCTTATCGAACGGTTTAGATCTAACTTCTTTAAAAATGTGCAGATAAACGGCATGTCCGCCTGCGATATCAAGTATGGATGATATGACCCCGCCGTGAAGAGTGCGATATATAGGATTACCGATAAGTTCATCGCATATATCGAATGTGATTACACCTATGTCCAATGTAGGCGAGTCTACGCTATAATTCAGGACATCGTTAAAAGAAGGGCTAGCCTTTTTTACAAAGAACTCGATCATCGCTTTCAGTTTTTCATCATTTACGTTGACCTTTATTACCATTCACTTATCCTCGTCTATACACATTTTGTTTTATGTGCTGCCCTGCGCTTCAGCCAAGGTCTAGGGCGCTTCAACCCTTGGAACGTCTCACCAATCGTACTGATCCTATGTGGCATGTGGGGAAACACACACCGCATCCGAGGCATTTATGCGTGTCTACAGAAGCATAAGCATCAACTTGTATAGCGCCGAAAGGGCAGCGGTCAACGCAGTCACTACATGCTGTACAGGTGGACTCATCGATGTGGGCAACGAATTCGGAAGGTTGCAGTATGTTGACCCCAGTCTCTCTTAAGCAGACGAAGAACACACAGCAGTCGGTGCAACAATTGCAGATGAAGTCAAGGGGATCGTAGGTGTGTACCAAGCCATCTTCATTGCTCTTTCGTAGAATCTCAATAGCTTCCCCATAGGTTATCTCTCGGCACATGCCATGCTCGACACCCCATCGGGCCGTATCACCCACGAAAATGCATGTTTCCAACAGATGTTCACAGTGATTACCGGGATCAGCGATCCAGTGTGGAAGGCGGCAAGAGCAAGTGGAGACTCCCCAGTAGCCCGCCTGCTTGATCCTCTCGGCCACATTCTCCTTCGGATCGGCGTCTTCAGGCAGCGCAGCCGGGGTAGTCCACACACGCACAGGGTAGCTTATTTCAGGCAGACACTTTGTTGCAAATTCGACCTCAAACTTATGCAATGCCTTCATGACTTTTACCGAATGCGGAAACCTTATATTGCCCCAACCGCCTGTCTCAACCAGCCCAGGCCCGGCGATAAAAAGCGTCCTGTAATCCGGGTCTTCCACTCCTCCCGGGGTAATCCACATCGTGCCTTTGTCTGCCATGGTGTTGAGCATCTTTTTCAGTTTTTCCTTCTCGATGCCGGTCTGCTCCTGAATCTGATCGAGCTTCGTGTTCAGGAAACCTATCTTAGCAGCTAAGTCTGCCTCCTCAGGCGTAAACTGCGCCCGCAAAAGTGCCATGAATGAATCAGCTACTTTTTCAGCACCAAAAGGCCATTGAGCATACATATCGAATAGAGACTGGTATACATCATTCTTTATCATTGCGTCGCCTCCTTAATATCCTTCGCTATTGAGGTCCTTGCGCTAAGTGGTATCCATTTGTCAAAGAGTCACCTCCTTGCATTTATAGAGTTACTCCTTTGCCTCCCATTAGGAAGCTATAGCAAAAATGTTTGCAGCATCAACCTGCTAAGCCAGAAAGGCCACAGCTCCAGATTCGGCGATAGAACCAATGCCAACCCCAGAACAACCCCAATTCCTCTCAGCTACTTCTTCAAAGTCGTTTCAAAAACCTTAGTGAATTGCTCTTTAATGTAATCTGAGGATGCGACCCGCGGATCAAAGAGATCCATCTCAAGGATCAATGTTGGTATCCCTAACTCATCATGTATTTTATCCTTCACCATTTTTATGATAGCCCAGGTGGCCTTACAAGCAAGGTTCCCGCCGAAGACGGCGAGGTCCGCCTTATAACGCCTCAGCAGGTCAATAGTAGGGTCTAAATAGTCTTCCCAAGGGCCTCCGCACTCCCTTGTCATTGGCATGAGCATCGTTTTTTTTGCCAGCCCTGTCATTATTTTATCGTAATCGGAAATATCTTCTACGGGTTTCATAACGAAGTTGCTGTTCATATTGCCTACGGCTACAGCTCCGTATTCGTTTTCCAGCCATAAAAATATCAGTATGTCAAAGGCCGGCGCGCCGTATATCCAGACTACTCGGTATTTTTCCTGGCCTGATGCTGTTCCTCCCTCACCTTTAGCTACCTTTTCCTTTGTCATTTCATATCTCATCTTAAAATAGTCCACAAGCTCGGGTCTGCCAGCCATACAAAGCAGTGCCGGATACTCTGCCCACACATCTACGCTGGAGTAAGGACAGGGGACAGCTTCTCTTAACGCGGCGAGCTTAAGAAAGTACTCATGAGCAAGATTCGAATATTCCATAGCTTGCCTAAGCCTGTCGAAGTCAAGTTTGCGATTGAACTTTTCCTCCAGGAATTTCACCATCCGCTTCAATTCGTTGGCCACGTATTGAGTGCCTTTTTCATTCTTAAAGTAAGGCATATCAACGCAGAAGTATGGGAAATTAGAATATTTAGCTATGACAGGATATGTTGCCAAGTTGGAATCACAGGGGTTTGCCGGATGTACGAAAACATCAGGGGCACTTATTTCCCCGGATAAAACGGCCCCCATAAGGACCTTGTTATTCCCACATATATACTCAGGAACATGCTCGTGAGCTAAATCGATATATTTCGTCGCAATCGAGCCTAACATCGTGGGAGCCACAAGGCCGGCTAAAACATCTAGGACAACTGGCACTATATCCATCGCCCAAAATATCTCTGAAGGAATCCCAAAATTAATCCACGCCAGCGGCTTTCCTTCTTGTTTTGCTCTATAGGCTTCACCGTAACAACCACTCAGCAACTGCAATACTTTTGCCAACCCTATGTTATCCTCAGGACGCATCCCCACCACTGCGGTATTATACAAATCCAGGCAGTCCAGAACTTGTCCGAGTGTGCTTCTTTTCTCTTCCATAACTTCACCTCTCTATCTTTTCCAAGAACGCCTGAACCCTCGTCCGCAACTGCCCAACATCTCTCATCATATATTCCCTCTCAAGGCTCAACAGCGGAATTTCCGCTTCCTTTAAGTCCTTCTTTGTATACAAAAGCT
>Ga0315291_10012412_pt1 | contig 10337 bp, 9 predicted proteins | sample YL17G12_20_MG_FD_203070 | JGI IMG/M metagenome (GOLD analysis project Ga0315291, IMG submission 203070) | Sediment microbial communities from Yellowstone Lake, YNP, Wyoming, USA - YL17G12_20 | ecosystem: Environmental > Aquatic > Freshwater > Lake > Sediment | place: USA: Wyoming | collected... | reverse complement strand
GTTGAAGAACCTCACATGTGTAAATTGGCGGAAATAACCGAAGAAAGTTGGGATAGGGTCCAAAGCATTAACTTGAAAGGCGTATTTCTGTGTATGAAATATGAGATACCACAAATGCTTAAACAGGGGAAAGGCGTCATCATCAATTCAGCCTCGACCTGTGGAATTGTCGCTGAACCCGATGTGGCAAATTATGTTGCCAGCAAACATGGGGTGGTTGGGTTGACCCGAGCCGCCGCAGTTGACTACGCCGAAAAGAATATCCGAATTAATGCAATCTGTCCTGCAACGACATTAACAGATCAAGTCCGGAGAGTAACGAATAACGATCCGGAAATACTCAAACTCTTAGCGACATACCAACCCATGAAGAGAATGGGAAAACCAGAAGAAATAGCAGCGGCAGTCCTGTTTTTAGCTTCGGATGACGCCTCATTTATGACCGGACACCCCATGGCCGTTGATGGCGGTGCGTTAGCAATATAAATATAAGGTGTAAATAAAAATGCCCAAGCAATTCACATCAAGGGAAAGGGTGATCGTTTCCCTAAATCATCAGGAACCCGATATGATGCCTATTGATTTTGGGTGCACGGAAGTTACTTCAATCACTAGAATTGCTTACACAAACTTACGCGAGTATCTGGGTTTAGGAGTTGATCCGATACTATCCATCTCAAATCGTGTGGAGGATACAGTTTATCCGAAAGAAGACTTCAGCAGATATTATCAGGTTGATGTTCGACCAGTTACCAAGAAATCCCCCTGGAAATCAACATCACGAGAATTACCTGATGATAGCTTTTACGATGACTATAATATTCGCTGGAAGAAAATCCATTATTACTATGATGTAATTGAGCGACCGCTTTCCGGAATATCACATTCTGACCTAGATGATGCAATTTGGCCTGATCCCCATGATAAAGGCAGGGTTGAGGGACTGAACGAAGAAGTTGACTGGATTAGGAAAACTACTGACTGTGCAATTGTTGCAGATATTATATGCGAAGGTCCTTTTGAATTGTCCTGCATGCTGCGTGGTTATGATGAATTTGCCATCGATCTGATCGCCAATCCAAAGTTTGCTCATGCTCTTTTGGACAAGATCACTGAAACTGACATTGCGTTATGGGATTCATTTCTATCTGTAATAGGAGATAAGGTAGATGTGGTATGCCAAGGTGATGATTTGGGTACACAAATAGGACTTTTTATGTCCCCGAAAATGTTCCGGGAATTTATAAAGCCCTGCTATAAGCGCATTTATGACTTTATTCATTCAAAAACAAAAGCCAAGATATTTATGCATTCTTGCGGATCTGTTTATGATGTAATTCCTGACCTTATCGAAGTTGGTGTTGATATCCTTAATCCTTTGCAATATACAGCAGCAAAAATGGATCTAAAAAGAATTAAGCATGATTTTGGAAACGACCTCTGTTTCTGGGGAGGGGGTATTGATATTCAAAAGCTTCTGCCCTTTGCTTCATATCAGGAAATCGAGGATGAAGTCAAACGCATCATGGATTTTATGATGCCTGGTGGCGGATTTGTGTTTGCGCCAACGCATAACATCCAGGCGGATATTGAACCTGTCAGAATCGACCGGGCTTATCAGACAGCTTTAAGAAATAGAAAATATTAGTTGATTAAATTTGGATACAAAGGAAAGAAGTTAGTTTGAAAATTGGCGAGGAACATTAGCAATTTAAATTTAAGGATTTTGAATAAATGAATCTCAAAATAGAATTGTCAGAATCGCAGCGTAAAGAGTACCAAAAAAACCTCATGCCATTTTGGAGTAAGGGAAACGGTATTCATCTCAAGGGTGGCAAAGGGGTTTACCTCGAGGATATTCAAGGTAAGAAATATTTAGATATAACAACACAAATGTTTGCCAATTACTTGGGGTTTGGTAATGAAGAAATCGCAGAAGCAATATTTGATCAGGCAAAAAACTTAACGACTGTCCACCCGCAATTTGAAACAGACCTTCGTCTTTCTTTGGTGAATAAACTGGCAAACATTGCTCCAAAGCAATTAAATCGAGTCTCTTTTTCAAGTGGGGGAGGACCCGCTAATGAATCTGCCATGAAGATCGCTTTAAAGAATGTTCCGGGTTCCAAAAATTTTATTACCATGTGGGGCGCCTATCATGGCGATACCTTTACTACGGCGGCAGCGACACTTGAATCGACATTAACCCAGGCGCCTTATGGAAACACGACTGTACTTTTTGAATATATTGCCAATCTTAATAACATATTTGTACGTGTCCCCCACCCATATTGCTACCGCTGTCCATTGAATCTTCAAAAAGATACATGTGGAATTGCTTGTGCAGATTTATTGCGTTCTACTATAAAAAATGGGGTGGTCGGACCTTTAGCTGGGATCATCCTGGAACCCATTCAATCTGCTGGCGGCCAATTCCCATTCCCAAAAGAATATCTAATTAGAGCAAGAACAATCTGCGATGAGTTCGGTTCAGTCCTTATTTTTGATGAGATTCAGACTTCATGCAGGACTGGAGAATGGTTTGCGGCAGAATATTTTGATGTAGAACCGGACGTAATCACTTTTGGCAAAGGATTGGGTGCAGGTGTTCCAATTTCCGGAATTATCATTCATGACAGGTTGAAACCATTCGAAGATTTAATGGAAGATCTGCATACCTTTCAGAATAATCACATTGGCTATGCTGCGGCTTTAAAAACGATCGAAATTATCGAGAGAGATAACTTGCTGGAGCATACTAAAAAGATGGGGCACTATTTTACTAAGAAATTGGTTGACCTTCAAAAAGAATTTCCTGAAATCGGAGATATTCGCGGACCAGGCTTGAAAATCGGGGTTGAATTGGTCATTGACCCTGTCTCAATACAGCCAATACCCAGAGCAACAACTGACAAAATCCTGGCAAAAGCGATTGAAAAGGGACTTTTTTTTCAAATAACAGGCAAAAGTATTATAAAAATTAAACCGGCATTAATTATTCAGGAAAAAGAAATAGATGAAGCAATAGGTATTATCTCCGAATCGATGAAAGAGGTTTTACGGAAGTGAGAATTGACCTGCATTCCGAAAATCTATAGTCAAACTTGAATCCTAGTAAGCAGTCACTGTAGGAAAAGGAGGAACACAAGATGGTGACTTCAGCAGTTAATAACAAAGGAATATCTCTTAAAGAATTTGATTGCCTTTTTGAGTCACTCAAGAATTGGGGAAAGTGGGGATCCGAGGACGAGAAAGGTACCCTTAACTATATTTCTGCTGATAAGGTTCAAGCCACTGCCGCGCTTGTTAAAAGTGGCCGAAGCGTTTCAATGGAAATTCCCATTAATACAATTGCGGGACTAGATAATCCCAATCCCGCGCTTTATTATATGAACACAACACATGATATCGGCTCCGGAGATGTTCGATTTGCGACCGATTTTCTTGGTATGCAGTTTCATGGCGATTGTCACACGCATATCGATGCTTTATGTCACATAGCTTATAAAGGGCAGCTTTACAATGGCCGCCCGGCAAATTTAGTTACAGCGCGGGGAGCACTTGGATTGGATATAACTGCTTACGCTCACGGCATTATCGGAAAAGGAGTACTTATCGATATTCCGCGTTTTCGTGGCGTAAAATGGCTTGAGCCAGGAGATGCAGTGACACGTGATGAGATTGAAGCTGTTGAAAAAGCTGAGGGCGTAAGACTTGGTGAAGGCGATCTTATGGTTTTTCGAACGGGGCATCATCGCCGGCGGTTAGAATTAGGTGCTTGGAATTGCGGTTACGACGGTGAAGGTCGAGCAGGGCTAGATCCTTATTGTCTTATCCTGTTGCATGAACGAAAAGTGGCTGCCTTCTTACCGGATGGTGATGGTGAAACTGTTCCAAGCTCAATTAAGGAAATCCAATATCCTATTCATCCGCTGCAGATTACGGCTATGGGTATGGCTTGTACTGATAGTCTACAATTTGAGGAATTGGTAAAGGTATGCGAGGAAGAAAAACGTTGGGAATTCATGGTGGTTATTGCCCCTCTGCGCCTTCCTAATGCTACAGGTTCTCCAATCAATCCAATTGCGATATTTTGATAATAATAAAAAAAAGGCTAGACAAAAAATTGTTGATTACGGAATTGATATATGTTGCTCAATTTTCAAGATTATCACTGCACCAATAAAGGAATAATATGAGAGAGGATATGAGAAGATTTGAAGGTAAAGTTGCCCTGGTTACTGGTGCAACCTCTGGCATCGGACAGGCGACAGCTGTTCGTCTGGCATCCGAGGGGGCTTTAGTTGGTGTTAATTACCGTGCTTCGGGCAATCCCAGTCAGACAATGGAACAGATTGAAGAAATTGGCGGTAAAGCATTTCCAATCTTGGCAGACATGCGTGAACCTGACCAGGTGGTTGCGATGGTGCATGAAGTTGCGCAACAGGGAGGTAGGCTTGATTATCTGGTCAGCAATGCTGCTATTAATCCTTATATTAAATGGGACGAAACCACTTTTGAGGATTATGATCGCATCCAAGAAATCAATCAACGAGGGACATGGGTAGTATGTCAGACAGCAGCAAAGCAAATGATCCACGAAGGCCATGCGGGAGCTATTGTGTGCGTTTCATCCATGTCCGCGTGGGTTGGTGCTTCCACACAGGAAGTTTATTGCGCCACCAAGGCTGGTATATGCATGATCACTAAAGCTTTGGCAATCGTGTTAGGACCTCACAATATTCGGATTAACGTTGTCTTACCAGGCAACATCGCCACCCCTATGAGCAAGGAATTGCAGAAGTCGGGTTCTGCGCAACGTAAATATTATGAATCACGTACACCACTGGGCCGAATTGGGGAAGCAAAAGAAGTGGCTGCTGCCATCGCTTTTTTGCTTAGTGATGATGCAAGTTACATCAGCAGCTCTGAATTGTTGGTGGATGGTGGCTATGTTGTCAATGCTGAATAGAGATATTATTTCTGAATAAGTGTGTACGTTGGCATCGATATTGATTTCACAGGTTAGGATTCTAGGATCTATTTTTACCCAATACAAGACGAAAAGATTTTCGCTCGGTGATTTCTTTGAACATCATATTAATCTTATGAATTTTCCTGTAGGGATATATTAATGAGCTTAATTGGAATTGATATGGGATCAAGTTCAGTCAAGATCGCCACATATCGGGAAGATGGGAAACTATTAGGGGTTGTCAATAACGGAATTTCCCCGCTTCATCCGCAACCAGGTTGGTGGGAGACTGATCCGGAAAATGTTTGGCAGGCTGTTACAAGGAGCTTGGGTGAGCTGATGAACTTGGGTGAAATTCTTTCTGATCCTCCAAAAGCGCTTGCAATCAGCGCCTCTGGACGTGAGAACTTTCCCGCCGATAGAAATGGAATACCTTTGGGAAATAACCTCATGGGGGCAGATATACGTGGCGAGGAATTTGAGGTTCCCCCACATGGCTCACCTTCACCCGAACCCTGGACGCTATCCTGTGGTCATTTACGAGAAAGAATGGATCCGGTATTCCGGCTTCAATGGTGGCGTAAATATCATCCAGAAGTCATAGAAAAGACTAGATATTATCCTGACTGGCATGGATTTTTGACCATGCGTTTATGCGGACGCAATGTTAGCGAACCAAGCTTGGTGGGTAGATGGTGTGTCTACGATTTGAAAAATAATAATTGGTCCAGTGTCAGGTTAACTGAATATAAAATTGATGAAAATATATTACCGGAAGTGCTACCCTTTGGATCGGTTATCGGTAATATAAATCGTAATGTTGCTGATAAACTAAAGCTTCCGCCTGATCTTAAGATTGTGGTAGGGGGGCATGATTTGAACTGTGCCGGTATTGGTGCGGGCGCTTCTCGTTTAGGATCTGCTTGCCTTATTAGCGGTTCATATGAAAACGTGATGGTTCCTACTTTACAATTCCCTACCGCTTCAATGTTGCTTCGGGGTTTATCTGTGACACCGCATATTGGGAAGATAGAACGTTCAATAATTGCGGTCTGTCCTACAGGCAATGCAGTCCTTAATTGGGCACGAGATCTTTTAGGTATCGCGATAACGACACTCACCGATAAACTAAAAACTTCCGCTCTTGAACCAAGTCCTGTTATAGCGCTCCCTTATTTATCCGGTGCCATGCTCTATTGGATTGGGGGTCGTAAATTACGTGGAGCTCTTTTAGGTCTGACCCTGGCTACCAGTCCGATCGATATTATTCAGGCTTTAATGGAGAGCATTGCTTATGATCATGTCAATACATTTTCCCTCCTCAATGAAGAAGGTATTAAAGTTGATACCATTCGGGCAGTGGGAGGTGGGACGCGTTCGGAATGGTGGACTCAGTTGAAAGCGGATATGGTGCAAATGCCCATTGAGGTGAGCGCACAACAAGAATCTGGGGCTTTTGGCGCTGCACTGATCGCAGGCTATGGAATAGGCGTCTATAAAGATCTTGATGAGGCAAGCCAGATTTATTCAGGCACTAGCAGAATTTATAAACCCAATCTAGAGCGAGCTAAACTTCATCATGAAAGATTGGAAGTCTACCGAAGAACGGTACCAATTCTATTATCTGAAGTGTATAAATAATAGCAAAATACCTTTCTTTGATAAAGAAGTGATGATTTGTCAAAATTAATGGTTTGTCATTTAATGGAGATGGAATGGATGGTCATGAATATGAAGTAGGGTTACCAAAAAATGAACTTGATACTCCCGCATTGTTATTGGATATGAATACGGTTGAAAGAAATATTCAGAAGATGGCAGATTATGCAAAAAATGCGGGGATAAACCTGAGACCGCATGCAAAGATTTATAAAGCCACGCCGGTTTTCGCCTGGCTTCAGATCCAGGCAGGTGCTATTGGAATTACTGTATCCAAACTTTCTGAAGCGGAAATCCTTGCCACAGCAGGCATAAAAGATATTCTCATAGCCAATCAGGTGGTTGGGTCAAGAAAAATTCAACGCTTAGTAAATTTGGGTGGTTATTCACAAGTGAAAGTTGCAGTGGACTGTGCTGAGAATATTCAGGATTTATCCAGTGCAGCTCAGTTAAAAGGCATTAAATTGGGAGTTGTGATTGAAGTCAATATTGGGAATAACCGATGCGGAGTTGAACCCTTTGAGCCAACTCTGAAATTAGCGCTAATGATTCAATCTTTACAAGGGCTTGAATTCAAAGGTTTGATGGGATATGATGGTCATCTTGTATTTTTAAAGGACCTTGTAGAAAGGGATAAGCGTTCCAGGGAAGCATATCAAATTCTGGTTGATACAAGTCGTTATCTGGAAAATAAAGGTATTGATGTGGAAATTGTCAGCGGTGGAGGAAGTTGTACATATCAATCCGCAAGTTGTGTCAAAGGAGTTACAGAACTGCAGGTTGGCACCTATATTTTTATGGATACCCAATTTCGTGATAATGGCGGCCTTGAGGAATTTGAATGCGCCTTATCAATCTTAGCTACCATTATCAGCCGTCCTGAAAGAGCCGGCGCGGAGAATCTGGCAATTCTTGATATCGGTCGGAAAGCGATTGATAATACTTATGGTTTCCCCGAGGTCAAATTCCCTTCCGGTACTATCTTTTCTATGCCGCAGGAACATAGCCGATTGAAGTTCAACTCCTCCGATTCTCGATTGAATGTCGGTGATAAGGTGGAACTTTGGGTGAGAGATGCCAATGGAACCGTGAATCTTTATGACAAGATATATGCTATTCGTAATGAGAGAGTCGAAGCTGTATGGGATCTAATTGGAAGGGGAAAAGTGACATAACCATGGTGATCTCCAAGCAAATAACATTGCAATCGGATGGGCACTTTAATGTAATTAATATTACTGACATAGTAAGGGATTTTATTCAATCATCCGGAATTCGGCATGGGCAAGTTTTAATATTTTTTCAACATACCACTGGTGCAGTCATTATTGGCGAGCATGAAGCAGGTATCATGGCAGATTTACAGGAACTTCTTGAACGAATTACCCCCACAGATTATGAGTATAAACATCATATCCGCAAAGTGGATTTCAATGGTCATGCTCACCTCCGGGCTGCTTTAATGCAAACCAGTGTGACTTTACCTGTTATAGATGGAAAAATGCCCCTGGGCCGTGTTCAAGAGATTTTAGTAATCGACGATCAAGTTGATCAGGCGCCTCGCTCGCTTATATTTCAGATTATCGGAGAATGATTACGTGACAGAGGCACAAGCAATATTATTTTGGCTAAGTGGGGTATTTACCCCATCCAACTCTGATGTTTTATTTAATGCGGTTTTAAAAGGTGACCGCTCTTTTAATAATTTGTCTACGCTTATTGGTTTTCAGGAATTATATGACCAATTATCCCTGGGTTTGATAAATGACCTTGAATATTGCCAGACCATATACGATGAAACACATTTGATAATTAAACCAGAAACCATAACCGAAAGAATTCTCACATCCATAACGCCAAATAAATCTATTTATGAAATAATAAATCTCCTTCCTGAGAATTATCAATTATGGCTTATTGTTGATTATCCCGATACCTGGTTCAATAAAATATCGGAAAGACTTGAAATTCACCAGTCTTTCCCAATGGAAAGAATGATTGTATTGTCGAAATGCGGTTTAAGTAACATATCACCAGATTTATTTGAATATTTACCAAATCATATTAATTTACCGATAGATAGATGTTTGCTGGTTGATAATAATACGAAACGCGTACTAAAAGCCATTAATTATGGGTTGCCCTCGATCATTTATGTCAACGCTCAAAGGCTGAAACGGGAATTTATATTGCGAAAACTTATTTCCAAATCATGATACATACGTTTGCTTTTCCTCCTTTAAATTTCTAACTGGCTAAAGGATTAAAGAAAAAATGAACATATCAGTAGTAACTTCTGTATTTGTAAATTACGGACTAATGGATGCCATTGACGAAATCCACAAGTTGGGAGTTGAAGGAGTTGATATTTGGTGTGGTAGACCGCACCTATATCGAAAAGATTATTCCAAAAATATACTTCAGGAATTAAAGGAAAAGTTAAAACAATTAAATCTTTCGCCTGTATCATTAATGCCGGCGTTCGCCCATTACCCTTATTCACTCTCTAGCCCTATCGAAATTGTCCGAAAGGATAGTATTAGTTATATGAAAGATTGCATCGATAATGCAGCTTTGATAGGGGCGCCATACGTGCTGGTTGTTCCAAAACAGAGCCTGTATGGGCAAACCCGCGATGATTCTCGCCGATTCTTTATGAATAGCCTAAGTAGAGTCTGCAATTATGCAGAATCAAGGGGAATTAAACTCGTTGTTGAAGTAGTCTATCCGAAATTATCAAACCATATGGGCTTCATTGAGGATGCAATAAATGTGATTCGACAATTAGGATCTAGTAATATAGGTGTAGCTATTGATACTGGTCACCTCAACTTATCCGGCGAGGATGTGGGGAGAGCTATTGAAGAACTTGGAGATTTACTTCTTCAAGTGCATGTCAATGATAATAATAAAGAACAACAGCAAAACGCAATTCCCGGGGAGGGAAATTTTGATTTTGCCAGATTTATGAGTCTGTTGAAAGAATATAACTACGGTGGTTTTTTGAGTATTGAATTAAGCTGGGTATATTCATTTGATCCGGTTTCAGCACTGATTAAAGCGATTAAACGTCTGCGTTGTTATACTGAAACAAATTAAAATAAAATCATAAATATGAGAAGCAAAATGAACTTGTAGAGATGATGCAACTTTCAGGAGAGGGAGCGGTCTTTGTGGCAGATTGTGCAGGAATCTGAACAAGAACTCAATTAGCTGTATGACTGGTAGAGTTTCCTAAGATATCATTTTTGATTAAGGAGGATATAAAAAATGAGTGATGAAAAAATGAAGGAATATCAAACGAAAATTAAACGCATGTACAACCTGATGGATCAAAAAGGGTATAATGCAATTGTTATTGGAACACAGACGAATTTTTCATGGCTTTCTTGTGGGGGCACTGGCAAACTCCTACTGACATCGGATATTGCGGCCGCTTATTGCATAATTACAAAAACGAACCGATATTTAGTTGCCTATACAATGGATGGACCAAGAAATATTGAAGAAGAATTGGATGGGATGGGGTTCGAGCCAGTTTTTATACGTTGGTATGAAAATACGCTTGAAGGAAAAGTTTTAGAATTGTTAGGAAATAAGAAGATTCTGTCTGATATTCCCTTAGAAGGCGCAAATGTTAGTATGAAAGAATTCTATGGTCTGCACTATCCTCTAATCTCAGCAGAGATAGATCGATTTAAGA
>Ga0315291_10012407_pt1 | contig 10340 bp, 12 predicted proteins | sample YL17G12_20_MG_FD_203070 | JGI IMG/M metagenome (GOLD analysis project Ga0315291, IMG submission 203070) | Sediment microbial communities from Yellowstone Lake, YNP, Wyoming, USA - YL17G12_20 | ecosystem: Environmental > Aquatic > Freshwater > Lake > Sediment | place: USA: Wyoming | collected... | reverse complement strand
CCTTTGACGCTTCCGCCAGCGGCCACGACCTGATTGAAAGTCAGCCAGCGCTGGTCGGGGTAGCCCGAGCACATGAGCAGCAGCACGTTGACGCCACGGTAGGCGCGGCCGGTGACGTAGTTGGTCGGTACGCCGAATGCGCTACCGACGGCGCCAGCTTGCCAAGGCTTGATCCAGGGGGTTACGCCGGCTTCCAGCTGGGCGATGACCCGGTCGGTGATCTCTTGGTAGACATCTCGTGACATGGTGGGCTCCGTGTGGTTGGTTGGGGGTGAACACTGGTCACTGGCCGAGATTCACGCGGCCGATGGAAATGCGACGGGCGCGCTCTGCGGGCGATAGGGCGGCCAAAAAAGCGGCCTCCGCAATCATCAGCTCTTGGCGCTGCTTTGCGCAGGCGTGCGCTGTAGAAAGGGCTTGCAGCTTTTCCCACTCGCCGGCTTCAATCAGCGCCTTCATCGCGGCACAAACGGCCTGCTCGTCTAGCAGGTTTGGGGTGATGTTTTTCATGGTGGGCTCCGTGTGGTTGCCGTGGATTACTGGGCGTCGTACGCTTGCGCCAGCTCACACTGGCGAACGCTGAACGGCGCGAAGGCTTGCAGCGTGCGATATTCAGCTTCCGGATACTCAACGCCGGCCGCGATGTATTCATTCAGAACTTGCAACGCGACCGCGAGCCGTGTGCTGTTCTTTGCGCAGTGAGCTGCAATGCTTTGTATGGTCGGGCGAATTTGACCGGCCTGGGTCTTGTGGGCTGGCGTGTGGAACATGATGGGCTTTCGTGTGGTTGGAGGGTGCCGGCCTTTCGACCGACACAGGTACTATAAAGTACCTTTTCCCGACTTGTCAAGCCCCCGGCTTTTCCAGCGCCTTGACAACCTCCTCCCAGGAGTCGCCGCTTGCTCTGGTTGCAGACTCTAATTGTTTGTGGTACGATATACAACCAACAACTTTTGGAGTTCGGTTTTGAAAGCTCTTTGTGTTCAACAACCATGGGCGTATGCCCTGGTCGACGGCGTCAAGTCGGCGGAGGTTCGATCCTGGTCGACCAAGCATCGAGGGCCGCTGCTGATCTGCGCCAGCGCCCGTCCCAAAGACATGTTCTGGCGCAATGACACAGACGACCGTCTGCTGCCGGCTGGCTGCATGATCGGTGTGGTCGAGCTGATCGATTGCCGGCCGCTGGTTGCGAGCGATGCCCAGGCGGCGATGGTCGGCCCGGAGGTTCAAGCACTACGCAACCACTATGCGTGGCATGTCAGATCGACCGGCTTCTGTGTGCCCTCGCCGATCAAGGGCAAGCTCAACCTGTTTGACGTTCCCGACAGGAGCGTGCAGTTCTTGGCAGCTCACGAGTGGCTATTCGACTACGAGCCGCCACAGGGCAACGTCCCGTTCACCGAGAGGTGTGGCCTGTTCGGTTAGGATAGGGTCTCTCCAACCCCCCTTAGGAGGACTACATGGCAACCATCACACGAGCCGTACTCAGCCGCGCTGCTGAGAATCTAGCGGCCCGGCCTCGAATGAAGGTCGGCGCCCGCCTTGTCAATCCTGGTGCATCGTCCGGCGTGGCCGCGAGAGCGCTCGGCAACTCCCCGGTGAGGCTGTCCCAGTCCACCCAAGAGCGGATGGTGGGCAAGCGCAAGTCTGGCAGGGCAGGCCACTGAAAGTGTCACTCCTCTACGATCCGCTTCGGCGGATGGTAGATGTCACCGACGAGGTGATCGTTTTCTACTCTGGAGGCAAGGATTCGGCAGTCGTGCTGGACCTTGCCTTCCGTCATTTCAAGATCGTGCATCCGGTGCTGATGTACTACGTGCCCGATCTATCCTTCCAGGCGGCCATCATCGGGTGGGCCGAGTCGCACTACGGGACTGAGGTCTACAAGGTGCCACATTTCGAGTTGTCGGGCATGTACCGTTTTGGCGTGTTCGTCAAACCAGACTCTGCGGTGCGCGTCACCAAGATGGCCGACATCTACTCGCACGTTCGAGAAGTATTCGGCTGCCGCTGGATCATGGCCGGCGAGCGATGTGCCGATAGCACGATCAGGAACGCGATGATAAAGAAAAGCGGCCCCATCGACGAGAAGAGGGGCAGGATGTTTCCACTTGCCTTCTGGAAGAAAGCACATGTGCTTGCCTACATCAAGTCGCGTTCGCTCAAGGTGAGCCCGGAGAGCGCGATCCTCGGGGCTTCGTTTGCAGGGATCGTTCCCAAACAACTGATCGCGATCCGAAAACACTACGCAGACGACTACCGCAAGATCGTTGCGGCCTTCCCGCTTGTGGAGGCGGCCGTCGTCCGATATGAAAGGTCCGCAGCATGACCGCCGAACTCTCAGCCTTCCAGACGTTCAACATGGTGCAGATGGCCAGAAGCACCATCGTCGAGCACCCCGACAACCCGAGGCGCATCTCAGACTCGGCGAAGAAAAAGATTCGCGACACGTTCAAGACGGTCGGCATGTTGCAGCCACCAATCGTCAACTCTATGAGTGGCTACCTTATCAGCGGTCACCAGAGGATCGCCGTGCTCGATAGCCTGGAGCACTACAAGCCCGGCGGAGCAAAAGACTACCTGCTCGATGTTGCCGTGGTTGAGCTCGACCAGGACGCAGAGGCCAAGATGCTGGTCTTTCTCAACAATCAAGATGCGCAGGGGGATTGGAACCTTGACAAACTGGCGGAGCTGGCAATTGGGTCGGGTGTCGACATCTCCGAGATGGGATTCGACAAGGCAAGCCTGGAGGTACTCTTCGACGGCGACAGTCGATTCGAGGAGCTGTTCCAGGATGACGAAGAAACCCAACAGACCAAAGCCGCCCTCAACGACATGAAAACCATGTCCGACAGCTCCAAGAGAGAAGATGGCCCGTCACTCAAGGCCGTAAAGGCAGAGCGCGAGGGATTCAACAAGAGGCGCGACGAAAAGTCCAATTCAGACTACTACGTTGTGGTCGTCTGCGACACGGCGGAACAGAAAACGCTCCTGATGAAACACCTGGGGTTGCCTGCTGGTGAACAGTACATTGCCCCCCACGAAATCATGTCCATGATGCGCCCATAATCCCCATTTTGGAAAGGGGACCAGCATGAAACTTGATATACCACACGACAAGGCACTTCACGTCATCGGCGGCTCAATAATCGCATCCGTCTCCAGCATCGCGGCAGCCGCCCTGCTTCTCATTGGGGAAGTCTTTTTGTCTCGCTTCAACATCCACATTCACCCGGGCGCCATTCCGGTTCTATCGCTGGTGCTCGTGCTGATCGCAGGCATCGCCAAGGAGAAGATGGACGACAACCAGAACACCAAAGACCTTCTGGCCGGCAAGATACCCAGTCACTCGGTCGAAAGAGCCGATGTCGTCTACACGGTGATCGGGGGCCTGCTGGTGACGGCCCCATCCTTCCTGTTCCTGACTCTTTTCCGCTAGCGCATCAGGGAGTCGTACTGGGCCTCGCAGCCGGCGCCGGCAATGGAGGCGCGTCGAGCAGCAGCAACCACTTGTCCAAGTCGTTCGACGCATCCAGCAGCAACGATGCCAAGTCGCTCGGCTGCCTCGCCTGGGCTGAGAGCGGAGGGATTGCCGGGCACTGGACGACGAGCGGCGGCTGCGATGGCGTTGCGCAACCTGCCAATAGTGCCGCTGTCAGCAGCACTGCGCGAGTTCGCGATAGAAATCTGTTTCGATAGGGCATTCGTCACTCCTTGTGCGGCGATCTCTCGCCTCTTCGTTTCGGCGTCATTCAGGGCCGTTTCACGGGCCGCCACGATGGCAGCAGCGGCTCGCTCGGTGTTCCACTGCGTCTGCAACGCCCGCGCCTTGTGGTGACCTTGCCAGCCCCACAGGGCTAGGGCAAGTATCACCAGCACGAGCGGGTTGATGCCCCGGAGGAACCCGAGAGCCCCCTTGGCAAGACCCAGGAGCACCGTAATCACGCCACCCCCAGGCGCCGCTGACGCCAGCGTCGATACAGGCTCACAACCCCCACAAGCAGGGCCACTCCCGCGACAACCTCCACCGGGGAGGCCCCAATGTCGGCAGCAAGAGCCTTGGCCTGGGCCACAACGGGCTGCAAGCTCGAAAGGAAGGAGGAGGCAAGGGTAAGCCCTCCGACGGCCACAGCGGCCGTATTTGCCTGCACCGTGGGGCTTTGGATCAGGCTGGGCTCGGCAACCACCACCTGGGTTGGCGGAATAGCGGGTGTTCCTTCGTCAGGCGTGAGGTAAAGAGCCGCCTCCTTCATTCGGCGGATCGTCAAACCCGCCACCACCACCAGACGACCGTCTGGCGTGGTCGCCTTGTTCCACAGAGAGAAGGATTGAGCTGCCGAGGTGAAGTTGCCGCTGTTGTGCAACCGCAGCATGGTGGACCCGCGCATCCCCTCGATCCCGATGTTGTACGCACAAACGACCAGGGCCGCGAGCTGATTCGGGCCCGGCTGCATCTTGCACATATCCAGAACCGCATGCGTGTACTTGTTGAGTTCGCTCAAAAGGCGTTCGTCAGCCTGCTCGGAAGTCCAGGTCATCCCCAGAGTCACACCCTCGGTCTCGCCCCACCCGATGGTTGGCCTGCGCCCCGGGTAGTCGGGGTATGCGTTGAGTCTGCATGTCTCTCGTTCGCATAGCAGATAGATGCCCTCCCTGTTGATGGGCCACTTGAGGGAGGGGTCGGGAAGTCGCATCACTTCTCCTTGGAATGTTGAAGAGCGGAATGCTCAAGCGAGTCGATAATTTTCTGGTTATCTCGCAGCATGCGAATGGAGGTGTTTTGTCTCTCCTCCAGCAGCGTGACTCGTTTTTCCATGTTGAGCATGTAGAGGCGAAACTCGGTGACGAACGACTCGTTGGCGTCCACCACCCGGTTCACGGATGACTGGAGCATCGCAACCCCTATCGGAATCATCAGGCTCCACAAACCGAAGGCGCCTGCCGCGACCTTAACCCAGAAGTCGGCGCGCAGTTTGCTCTTCTCTATTTCGTCGGTCGCCTTGTTCATCATGGGAAGCTCCAGGTGATTGCGAGAACTTCTTCCTTCGTCGTGGCGCTCTTGATCGCCGCCAGCAGTGTATGTGCCTTCGTTCGAATCGCGTCCTCGCGGGTGTTGATCGCTCGCACGATGGCCTTGACCTGATTGGCGTTGAGCGTCACCACAGTCTCGTCGGCAAGTTGCCAGTCCACGGAGAACGCTTGCCCGTCTGCTACCGCCATCTGCGCGATCTGAACCTTTTGGAAAAGCGATGCCCTCGACTCGAAGTCGGCGTGGAGCACATTGCCCGAGATGGTGATGTCGGTCTGGTCCTCTGCTTTGGCGGCGGCTTTTATTACTGCGCCTTGCGCTCGCTTCACTGCGCCGAGGGTGGGGGTAGGGGTCCAGCGTTTGATCGTGTCGTCCCAGGAGAACGTCTTGTCGGCGTCATCCGCTGGGGCTGGGGGTTGGTAGTCAATGACCTCCCCGGTGGCGATGTCTACGCGCTTGCTGAGGTGGTCATGGTGTCCTTCGATAAACGCCGTTCCACTATGAATGTTCACCCCGAGTAACTCCTCCGGACCATCGTAGTGACGCTGGAGAAAATCACCTGTTGTCAGATCATAGAAACTTGCTTTCATCGTTTCACCAATTCAACACGCGTTGTCCAGTCTGCCACCACAGCGCAAGACAAACTGTTGATATTTTTGTCGGGGAACATGCCGAAGAAGTGTGTACCAATGTCGAGAGTTACAGTGAATGCCAGCGTGACCGTTTTAGTGATTGTTGCGCCGTTTGCCGGGGCTGGTTCTTGGATTCTTCGTTGATCGTACTTTGTAGCATCTCCAGCAGAACACCCATGGAGAACGTGAGGAATCCAATAAATATAATTTGTCCCGTTTCCAGTTGCCGAAAGACCCCCGGTGCAAGTGACCAAGACACGGGTATTATCTTCATCGACAGTCACCGCGCAGAGCGCATAAATTGTGAGTCCGGTTGTGAAACCATAGGTAGACGTTTGCGTCACCGAAGAGGTACTTGCTGCCGTCACGCTCGCCACTAGGGTGACCGCGTTCAAATCTATCGTTCTCGTCGCACCCACCTCCTCCAGCCTCACATCCTGCATCTCCACCCAGCCATTGAGCGTCGATGCGCCGGTGTAGCCCAGGATGCAGTGCGGCCCGATGAACACCACGTCCGCTTGCATCGCGGTAATCGTCGCTTGGCTGATCGTGACGGTGTGCCGCACGAAGGCTGTGGTGAGGTCGGTGACGGCGACGCTGTAGGCTGTGTAGGGCACTGCGGGTGAGCCAACGCCGCGCTGGCCCACGCCAGCCGCGCTCCAACCCATGATGCCTAGGTACATCGCGCCTGCATTCGCGCCACCACCCTTGCGGACCAGGGCGCTCACCCTGTACGCTTTGAGTCGGTCAACGGGGACGCTACGCGCGAACGGTGAGTACACGTGGTTGTCGGTGCCGAGGTCGGTGGAGTGCAGCGCGGTGGAGCCCGTGATGCCGGTGGCAATGCCTGCGGCAATGCAGGGATGAACGCCTTCCCACTCATCCTCGCTCGTGCAATCAGGATCGAAGTTCAGCGCCTGCCCGGTGGTAGCGAGGCGCACCAGTTCCTCGCCTGACTTGGGCCGGTAAGCGGTCATCACCGAGCCGAGTTCGAGTTGCACCGCATCAAACTCAATGGCGCTGGCGCCCGCTGCTGACGGCCTTGATTGCATGAATAGAAATACGTCGGCCCGCACCGCAGTCGCAGGGACAACGCCATTCAGGGCATAGCGAATAAAGCCCGTTGTGATGCTGGTGCTCAGCGTTGAGGAACTCAGATAGGTCGGCGTGCTGTTGTACCAATCAATCTGGAGTCGCGCCTGCGGCAACCCCGTCACATCCCCTCTCACCAGTGCACTTAAAACAAAAGGCAACCCAGCCCAACCGTCGCAACGTATGGATGTTTGCTGAACCCCAACGTTGTCCGCACTTGTGGTACCAAGGTTTGTCGCAGAAGCGCGTTGATACTTGCCGTTGTTGAGGCCGCCGGCAGTGAAGATGGTTCTGGTGATCGTTCCAGTTGTCCCAGCGTTGTATGCGACCCAACCCACTGCGATCCCTTGCACCTGCGGAGGGCCATCACCGATGCCTGTCCATTTCTCGAACGACGAGTTGGCAACGACGTTGCCGCCACCGAGGGACACACCACTGAATTGCGTGGAGAGTAATTCGTCAGCACGAGGTGAGTAGGCGGTGAGCGTCTCACCAGCCTCAAACTGAACGTTGTCAATCACCAGAGCTGACCCACCTACTGCTCTGTTGCTTCTCCATCCTGACAAGAGTACCAAATAACAATGCGTTGCATTGGGCGGAGCGACGAAGATTCCGGAAACCCTCTCCAACGGAAGCGCCGTGTCGTTAATGACGGTAACCACATCAGCCTGAATTGGCGAGGCCCCGTTGTACCAATCGATTTGCAAGTAGAGGTATGTGGTGGCACTGGCAGCAAAGACGACTGAATAGGTGAACGACCTTCCCAAACCGATGATGGCAATCGGCGAAATGGTTCGCATGCCAAACACGTTGGCACCATTCGCACCCAGACTTGCGCAATCGAGCCTTTGCCCGCGAGAGCCCCCAACACCTTCGTTCGGCAGGGTGTTCGTAACCACTCCAAGGCTTGGGCCACCCGAATACATATACCAAGAGTCGGCAATTCCATCGACATTCGTGTCCTGCTCGAAAGAGGAGTTTGGTGCCAAGTTGGAGCCACCGATGTTCCCCGCAACCAGTTGAACCGAGGTGTTGTGCGTTATCGTTGTCCATGGACCAGCACGACCACGAGAGTTCACGGGACGAATCCGAATCAGGATCAGCCGGTTGCCCTGGATGGGTGAGATGTAGGCAGTTGACTCGCCACCAGGAACAGTGGTGACCTGATTCCAGAAAGAGGCCTCGTCGGATTTGAACTGCACCTCTACAGAGCCGCCACTCACTACGAAAATATCGGTACTCTGCGTCCATGCGATCTTGGCCCGAGGCGTGATTGAGCCGCTCCCGCCATAGAGCGCGTTCGTGTAGGTGCTGTCGGCAGTCAGGTTGGCCAGCGCCGACGGCACCGCAAACGGGTTTGGGAGGGTTGTATTGGGCGTCAGATCAATCGCCGTCTCCTGACCCTCGGCCCAATCCCAAACGGCGCTGGCGGTCTCCCTGGCTACGATTCCGATGCTCCACTTCTCGAAGTCGACCGTTCTCTTGAGTACCTGAAAGAGCTTGCCACTCCACCCGTAGCGCGAGATGGTGATCGCGATCACGTCCCCTGGGCTGACGTTGTATGCCGTCATGTTGCAAAACAACGAAACAGTCAGCGCCTGCCTACTCCGTTCAAGGAAAATCTTCGCCAACCGCTGAGCCGTCACGCCGCCGGTAACCATGTTGTACGTGACTTCGAGAGGCAAATCCAACCCTCCGTCCTTTGCTACGTATGTTGCATTCGTGACGTAAGGAGCCTGCGTGCTGGTGTAGAGCTTTTCCTTCTCTGCGTAGGTGGGAATGATCCTGTTGAAAAGGTCTCGCCTTGCGGCTGTCGAAATAACCTCCACAGGGTCTCCTGTGAGGTGGTCTTCGGTGATCGTCAGCACGCTTGCGGTGTGGGCTCCCGCCAGAACAAACCACCTCCCCTGAATCCAGGCAGCGCTACCAGCCATCGACTGCAACAACGAGTTAAGGTTTTCTCTCGCCGACTTGTCGCTGTCGATGACACCGTTGCATGTGTACCGCTTTTCCTTGTTGCTGTAAGCCTGACCGCTCAATGTCGATCCGGCATAGTTGGCGGAGAGAGTCAGATTCGTGTTGTCCGTAATCGACTCGATGGTCATCACGGCAGCGTTTGGGCCTATGAAATTCATCCCAAATCTGGACCGAGTAATCCACGATGTCAAGTTCCCCACAACGGCTTTGATGCCATTGGTGACACTCACCGTTCCAGCAGAGTAGATCGTCACCAGCTCGTCGCAGATATTTGCGGCGGTGACCTGCTCCAGGTATGGAACCTGGGCATCTGTTGCCCCCATCCCGTAGGTGGAGTCTCTCAGGAAGTCTCCGGTGCAGAGAGCCGAGTTCTCGCTCCACTCCCATGTTGATGGGGTAGCTACACGGTGGCCTGCCGTTCCACCTCTGGAGTTGTCCTTGCGTGGGTCATAGACCTTGCGGCCGCGAATGATGGCGCTGATGTTCGGAACACCAATCTGACCAAAAACATTCTGCTCGAACTCAAGCCTTGCGTAGACGTATGTGATACCACCCAGCTTGTGGTTTGAGGTCCACTTCCCGCCTGAATCGGTGACCAGATCGGAACTCGCAGACTGCGTCAATGCCCCCAAGAATTTCTTGATCCGAACGCGAGGTGTCGCTGCTCGGCTCGTGTAGTTGATGTTGATTCCGTCTTTTACGCCGAGACCATCGATGATGGTGAACACGGAGCCCGCCTGCGTGTAGCCCACACCTTGCGTCAAAACCTCTGTCGTGAATGCTGTAGGTTGATCGTATGGGGTTCTTTGGCGAACCCAAATCGTGGTACGAGTAACCGATTGAACGGATAATGGAGAGAGTGAAGTCGTCATTGGGGACGACATGAAAGTTTCTGTTTTGCCGGTGTCTACGTTGTAGGCAAACTCACCGGACTCGACCATCCCCGTGCTGCCGTTCTCTGCGGGCAGTGCGATGTCATTGAAAAGAACCGTCTCGATGGCGTCAGATTCTTGCCCGGCCAAGCAAACGACCAGATGCAGAAACTCCTTCTTGGTGCCTGTGCTCTGTGCGTATGCAATCGGACCCGAGACGCGAGCCCTCCCGTAAACAGCCGAACGAATAGCCGTTCCGCTGCGTACCATTTGGTATCTGTCTCGAAGTGAGGCAGCCCTGGCGCGTTCAGCACGATCCTTTGCCTCTTCCTGCTGCTCTCGGCCATAGGCGTCGGCCATGAGTATGAACCCGAGTTTCCCAGCCCAACCAGTCCAGACGAGCACGGCCCCGACAACGAACTCGATAAAATTTCCAAAAGCGCTCACAGGAAGAACTCCTTCCCGGGCCAGACAAAACTTGCTTCGGCCATCTCTTCGATGTACTGGAGCCCCAGATCGCCCGCCACGAGCTTTTGTTGATAGGCGTCCGTGTATCTCGACGGCCTGGGTCGATCCCAGATCGATAGCATGTGCTCCGCTGGGATGGTGATTGAACCACCGTCGATTTGATCTGAAAACGACATCGCGTCCATCATTCCAGACCAGACGTTGTCATCAACCTGCAAGGCGCCAGCGCCATCGATCAGCGCCAGCCTGATAGTCATCAATCGCCCCTGA
>Ga0315291_10012405_pt1 | contig 10341 bp, 11 predicted proteins | sample YL17G12_20_MG_FD_203070 | JGI IMG/M metagenome (GOLD analysis project Ga0315291, IMG submission 203070) | Sediment microbial communities from Yellowstone Lake, YNP, Wyoming, USA - YL17G12_20 | ecosystem: Environmental > Aquatic > Freshwater > Lake > Sediment | place: USA: Wyoming | collected... | reverse complement strand
GGAAACTGTATCGGTTGTGCCGTGTTCGGTATCAGCAATGCGAATAGCTGAAATCGGTTTAGGGAAATTAAGACTGGGTATATCGGATGATGTGATTACTCTGACGCCGATATATGCGTTTACAACGGAATTTCGAGAAAAAACATCAATGTTTTAGTAATATAATATAAAGTTTATAAATTTTATATTTTTAAACGCAGAGGTGCAGAGACGCAGAGAGAAGAGATAGTATTGTATTTTTTAACAAATTATATATTTGTTTTTACACTATTAAATTAATCTTCGTATCTCTGCGTTCTATAATTTAAATTTTTTCCGTTCGTTTTTGTGTAATAATAAAAGAAATAATGTGAATAGATAAAGCTCATTAAAATACGACGCATTGGTAGTACGGTAAATAATCTCCCTTTTCTATGGATTTTGATAAACATTCAGTTGTTATTCGCGCTGTAATGAACACTGATTTTAACCGAATCGCTCAGCTTGAGAAAGATATTTTTTCTGAACCGTGGTCAAAAGAGAGTTTACAGCAATTTTGTGAGCAGAATAAATGCAGTGAAGGGTATGTATGCACCATTGGAGATCTCATTATAGGATATGCATTTGTCTGGATTGTTATGGATGAACTTCACATTGCAAATATAGCTGTTGACGGACAGTATCGCGGTAAAGGTGTTGGCAGAACATTAATGGAATTTATTTTGCATCGGGGCAAAGAAGCCGGAGCAGTATCAGTATATTTGGAGGTACGTGCTTCGAATCATCGTGCAATTAATTTGTACAGCTCATTGGGGTTTCAATTTTCTGGAATTCGCAAGAATTATTATTCTCATCCGCGTGAAGATGCAATAATTATGTCCAAAGAATTGCAAGGAGCCTGATATGGTATGGTTTAAACGTGAAAAGGAAGGATTAACTACTGAAACAAAAAAAGAAATCCCCGAAGGATTATGGATTAAATGCGAAAGCTGTAATGATATTCTTTATAAACCGGAGATTGATAGAAATTGTGGTGTTTGTCCAAAGTGCCAGTTTCACTTTAAGATTTCAAGTTTGGATTATTTAAGATTTTTACTGGATGAAGGTTCATTTCAGGAGTTTGATGCGGAATTACAGCCAGCCGACCCGCTGAAATTTAAAGATACGAAAAAATATACCGATAGGGTCAAAGCTGCGCAAAAAGCGTCCGGTTTGATGGAGGCAATCCGCACTGGTTATGGGCGAATCAACGGGTATCCGGTAGTTATTGGCGTTATGGATTTTGCGTTTATCGGGGGCAGTATGGGGTCGGTTGTCGGTGAGAAGGTTAAGCGTGCAATTGACCGCGCAATTGAGACCGGTTTTCCGCTGGTTATTGTCAGTGCGACCGGCGGGGCACGTATGCAGGAAGGAATTCTCTCATTAATGCAAATGGTAAAAACCTCTGCTCGTCTTACCTTATTAGCAAAAAACAAGGGATTGTATATTTCCGTATTGACAAATCCGACGACAGCCGGGGTTATGGCAAGTTATGCGATGTTAGGGGACATTATTATTGCTGAACCGGGAGCGCTTATCGGTTTTGCAGGTCCTCGAGTAATCAAGCAAACCATCGGTGAAGACCTTCCGGAGGGATTCCAGCGTTCAGAATTTTTACAGGAAAAAGGTTTCATAGATATGATAGTGAGCCGCAGTCAATTAAAGAAACGTATAACTGAAATTATTGAATTCTTTTGTGATGAAAAATTCCCAATCAAAACCTAAGATATTGCTGACCAATGATGACGGTATTAATGCACCAGGGCTAAAGGCGCTGTATGATGCACTTAAAGATCTGGGTGAGTGCACAGTTGTTGCTCCGTTAAATGAGTGCAGTGCTACCGGGCATGCAATAACCATTCATACACCCATTCGTGTGCAGAAGCTTAATCATAATTTCCACGGAATCGGATGGGCACTCACCGGCACCCCCTGTGATTGCGTTAAATATGCTATTAAAGAAGTACTGCAGGGACTACCGGATTTACTTGTCTCCGGCATTAATCAAGGGGCAAATACGGCAATCAACACGATTTATTCCGGAACTGTTGCCGGGGCGGCTGAGGGTGCTATATTGAACATACCGTCGTTTGCCATATCATTATGGTCGTACGACTATCAGGATTTTTCTGTGTCGGCTGAATTTGCCTGGATTATAGCAAAAAAGATAATGAGCTCCGGCTTACCTGAATATACATTTCTGAATATTAATGTGCCGCCGGTTCCAAAGGACCAGATTGCCGGTGTTCGCATTACCAAACAGGGAAAAACCCGTTATGAAGAAATGTTTGAACGGCGTTTGGATCCGGCAAACAATGTTTATTTCTGGTTGAAAGGTGAGCGTGTCTTATTAGAATATTCTGATGATTCGGACGAGATTGCGGTCGAAAAGAATTATATTTCTATCACTCCGCTTCAATGCGATTTGACGAATTATCAGGCGATGGATATTCTCCGCTCCTGGAATTTTTCAATAAAATAAGCGTTAATTTGTTAAAGAACAGACATTATTTTATAACAGATGAGAACATTGGATTATGCATGAGACTATTTTAATTCTTGATTTTGGTTCTCAGTATACGCAGTTAATCGCACGACGAGTGCGGGAACAAAACGTGTATTGCGAAATATATCCATTTAATGTTCCTTCGCAGATAATAAAGGAGAAACGGCCGAAGGGGATAATCCTTTCCGGAGGCCCGATGAGCGTTTATGAGGAGGGGTCACCTCAGGTTAATAAGGAATTATTTTCGCTATCAGTGCCGTTTCTTGGAATTTGTTATGGATTATGTGTTATTGCAAAAGAGTATAACGGAGTTGTTGCACATTCAGACCACCGGGAATATGGACGTGCAGAATTAGAAATCATAAAAGACTCGGATTTATTCGTCGGAGTACCCGACAAATCACAGGTATGGATGAGTCACGGTGATAAACTGGATACAATGCCTTCAGAATTTGAAATAATAGCAATAACGGCAAATTCACCAATTGCCGCAATAAGACATACTTCTAAACCACTTTACGGAATACAATTTCATCCTGAAGTTATCCACACGATACCGGGTGTTGATATACTGCGGAATTTTTTATATCGGGTTTGCGGCGTTCAAGGAGATTGGACACCAGCCGCATTCATTGAAGAAACAATAATGCGGATACGCCGACAGGTTGGTGCTGGGAGGGTTGTCTGCGGTATCAGCGGTGGAATTGATTCCACGGTAACTTCAGTGCTTCTTTATAAAGCGATTGGTACACAATTAACCTGTGTTTTTGTTGATAATGGTCTCCTCCGCTCTGGCGAGCGTGAACAGGTTGAACAAATTATCAGGAAGCATTTTCATATCCCGTTGCGGGTTGTTGACGGGGCGAAAACATTTTTAACAGAGCTGAAAGGAGTAACCGACCCGGAAAAAAAGCGGAAAATTATCGGAAAGGTGTTTATAGAGGTATTTGAACAGGAGGCGTATAAAATCGGCGGAGTAGAATTTCTCAGTCAGGGAACACTGTATCCTGATTTAATAGAAAGTGTTTCATTTAAAGGACCTTCTGCAACGATAAAAAGTCATCATAATGTCGGAGGTCTTCCGGAGACGATGAAACTCAAGCTGGTAGAACCGCTTCGTGAACTATTTAAGGATGAGGTGCGGAAAGTCGGCTGCCAGCTTACTATTCCTGAAGAAATATTAAAACGCCATCCGTTCCCCGGTCCAGGCCTTGCTGTACGTATTTTGGGTGAGGTTACTGAAGAAACGCTTGAATTACTGCGAAAAGCTGATAAGATATTCATTGATGAGATACGTACTGCGGGGATTTATGACGAAATCTGGCAGGCATTAACGGTTCTGCTCCCCATCCGCTCAGTCGGAGTAATGGGTGACCACAGGACGTATGACAAAGTTGTTGCACTTCGGGCGGTTACCAGCGTAGATGGAATGACCGCAGATTGGTACCCGATGAATCCGCAATTACTGGCAAGAATATCAAACAGGATTATTAATGAGGTGAAAGGTATTAACCGTGTTGTATACGACATAAGCTCCAAACCTCCCAGCACCATTGAATGGGAGTAAATTTCTGTAAATGAAAGTTTATTTAACAGACGAAACACAATAGTTACAGGTCTGCATTGGAACTATCTGCAAAATATGAACAGTTAAAACTGATTCTTGAAACAATGGGGGGTGTCGTTATTGGTTTTTCCGGTGGGGTTGACAGTACATTATTGTTAAAAGTAGCATTTGATGTGCTGGGTACTCGTGCCGTAGGAGTCATTGCCGTTTCCCCGGTTTATCCGCAGTATGAAATTCAAAATGCTCTCCAGTTCGGTAAAAAAATTGGTGTACAAATTCGCGCACTATCTATAAATCACCTTGCCGATAGGGACTTTATTGCTAATCCGGAGAACCGTTGTTTTTTTTGTAAGTGCTTATTATACCAGAAAATGCAAAACATTGCTGATGAAGAAGAATTGCCGTATATTGCTGATGGAACAAATCGGGATGATGAACGTGATTACCGTCCGGGTCATAAAGCACAGACGCTCTTCACCGTCCGGACGCCTCTTCGGGAAGCTAATCTGTCTAAAGATGAAATTCGTATGCTCTCACAGCAATTAGGGCTATCCACATTTGATAAACCATCATACGCCTGTTTAGCCTCTCGGATACCGTATGGTTCTTCAATTACTCAAGAAAAATTAGCAATGATTGCAAAAGCGGAGGAGTTTTTGCAGGAGTGTGGATTTAAAACGGTTCGGATCCGTTATTATGAAACACTCGCCCGAATAGAAGTCGGCAGAAATGAGTTTCCGTTTATTTTTAACGATGCGATGCGGGAAAAAATAATAAAAGCACTAAAAGAAATCGGATTTATTTATATTACTGTTGACCTTGAAGGATTTCGCTCAGGAAGTATGAATGAAGTATTAAGAAATCGTAAATGAGTAAACGGTTATGAATTACTTAGAAAAGAACGGATATACTTATTGTACGTTTTCACTGTTTTCGTCATTTCCTGAAGTATTTGCGGCGGTGAGCACGAAGACTGCGACCGATGAGCAGTGTCGAAGCTTTTCAGAATGGATGTCTCCGCTCAAAGAGCAAGAGCATTGTTTTATATCGGAATCATATCTTTACAACGCATTGAATCTTACCACTGATGCAATTGCCCGAATACATCAAATTCACAGTAATACGGTGATATATGCGCAATCAACCGGATTTTTGGGTAACGGAGATGGAATGGTAACCGATAAGAAGGGGATATTTTTACGGGTAGTAACCGCTGATTGTCTGTCTATATTTTTATATGATCCGCACAGAAAAATTATTGGATTGGTTCATGCTGGTTGGCGCGGTATACTGCAAAACATAATTGCATCAACAGTGAGGCAGATGGAGTCGTGGTTTGATACGAACCCACAAGAATTGTTTGCCGCGGTGGGACCGTTCATTCAGCGATGCTGTTATAGAGTAAAGGAAGATGTGGCAAGCAAATTTGATGAAGATTATCTTTTCCACCGAAAACAGATCTTTCAGATGCCAATGCAGGAGAGCATTTATCGGCTTGATTTAGGTGCTGTTGCACAAGACCAGCTATTAAAGAAAGGAATCCCAGCGTGTCATATAGAAATTGCCGATGAGTGTACATTTTGTCGGGATGATTTATTTCACAGTGCGCGGCGGGATAAAGGAAAAACCGGAAGAAATGTGAGCTTGTTTGCCCTTCAGTATTAAAATATCCGTGAATATTTTTATTTTTTCTTGCTTTATTCGTAATAATTTCGTTATTGTACAGAATAATTGAGTATTTTGTTGCGGATATATATGTTCGGACAGTTTAGAGACAGGATTCTTCTTGGGATTATTCAAGGAGTAACGGAGTTTTTGCCAATAAGCAGTTCCGGGCATCTGGTATTAGCAAAGAAGTTGCTTAATGACACCGAAATCTCATTATTAAATGATGTATTTATTCATTTTGCCACAGTACTGGCAGTAATAACGGTATATCGCCGAGAGCTGTGGGATATTATTAAAGATCTATTTCGCGATGTTATCGGTAGTATTGAATATTTACAAGGCAGAGCGTCTTTTAGAGTATCATCAAATAGCACGTTCGTATATTACATTATTATTGGCACGATTCCGGCGGGTGTTGCAGGTCTTTTATGTGAAGAAATTATTACACAATTTTTTGAAAGAGTGATATATGTTGGTATATTTTTACTTATTACTGGAGCGATTCTTATCAGTACATACTGGAAACCAAAACAGGAAAAACCTCTTTCATTGATAAAAGCGTTCTTTATCGGCTGTGCCCAGATGGTTGCATTATTTCCGGGAATATCTCGGTCTGGTATAACAATTTCAACGGGATTGTGGTTTGGAGTTACTGCTAAAGAAGCAGTAAAATTTTCGTTCTTTATGGCGATTCCGGTCATTATCGGGGCAAATTTATTGGAATTTTCATCGCAGACAGCATCACTGTCAGGGAGAGAAATCCTCTTGCTGGGTGCAAGCGGAATTGCGGCGTATAGTTCGGGGATTATTGCTATAAAATTATTAATAAAAATAATTAATACTGGAAAATTATTTGTATTCGGTATATATTGTGTTGGAGTGGGAATAGGTGTTATTTCATTTATTATAAACTCATAAAGCTTTAAAAACGTCTTAATAAAAGGGTGCCAGTATGGAAAAGAAAGAGCTCTTTTCATCACGTTTAGGATTAATTCTAACAGGAATTGGTATGGCGGTCGGTACCGGCAGTATCTGGAGGTTTCCCCGCATAGTGTCGCAGTATGGGGGAGGTTCGTTTTTGATTCCCTGGCTTATCTTTTTATTTATCTGGTCTATTCCGTTATTAATACTTGAATTTACATTAGGGAAGACGGCACGGAAGGGGACGATTGGGTCATTTGCGAAAATATTGGGTGAAAACTATGCCTGGATGGGTACATTTTTGGGATTTTGTTGTTCGGCTATTATGTTTTACTATTCAGTTGTTACCGGCTGGTGCATTAAGTATCTTGTTGCTTCGATAACCGGATCAGTATACTCTCAAGATGGTATTGCATACTGGAATACGTTTATCGGGAGCAGATGGGAACCGATCTTGTACCAGTTTATTGCGATGTTTATATGTGCCTATATAATCTATAAAGGAGTGAAAGGAATTGAATGGACGAATAAGATTATGATTCCGGCATTCTTTGTAATACTTCTGGTAGCAGTGGTGCGTTCGGTAACGCTCCCTGGTGCCGTGCAGGGTCTTAATTATTTATTTACCCCGTCATTGGAAAAACTATTTGATTACAAAGTATGGCTTCAGGCTCTTACGCAATCAGCATGGTCTACCGGTGCGGGGTGGGGATTAGTTTTGACGTATGCCATCTATACAAAAGAAAATGAAGACAAAGTGCTGAATTGCTCTATTATGGGATTTGGGGTTTATTCAGCGTCGCTCATCTGTGCAATAGCAATTGTCCCGGTAGTGTTTGCTTTCCGGCCGGAGGATGCGGTGAAGTTGGTTCAAGAATCTGGACCAGCAAACACCGGGTTAACGTTTATCTGGATTCCACAATTGTTTGCAAAAATGTATGCAGGGCGGTTTTTGCTTATTTTCTTCTTTATCGCAGTTTGTTTTGCGGCAATTACCTCCCTCATTGCAATGATAGAGCTTGCCACACGGCTATTGATGGATATGGGATGGACACGGACAAAATCAATTATTACCGTAAGCACAGTTGGATTTCTCATCGGTGTGCCTTCTGCGCTTAACTCAAAATTCTTTGATAATCAGGACTGGGTATGGGGCATTGGACTGTTGGTAAGCGGATTATTTATATCTATCGTGGCGATTTCCAAGGGAGTTAAACGGTTCCGGGAAACATACATTAATAAAGAAGGAGATGATATCCGGTTAGGAAGACTGTTTGATTATTTGATTTTCCTCATACCAGTGCAATTTATTATTCTTGTTTGGTGGTGGTTCTCGCAAGCAGGTGGATGGACCGATATATTCAGCTCTTACAGTGTGGGTACTTGTCTCTTTCAGTGGGGCATTATGATTATATTATTTATTATTTTTAATAAAGCTATCGTCCGACGAACGATGAAAGGAGAATGATGATGATTTACTCTGCAATAGTAATTTTAGTGATTGTGGGTGGTATTGTGTGGGGAGGATTCATTGGAACGATGATTGTTGCGATGCGCTTTGAATCGAAAAAATTAAAAAAGGGCGATAAATAAAATAGAAAAATGAAATCTTTGATTTAACGCAGGCTATTCGCCCATACTAAATGGGCGAACTGCGGCTACCGATTATATAAAAAATTTTAAGAGACGGTAGAGACGCCCCAACGGGACGTCTCTCCTTTAGTTTGTGTTTTAAGAAGAATGATCGTATGGGTCAAAAATTACATTTTAAAGAATTACTGAATACTATCAGAACGAATCCACTCCAGCCGGTATATATTATCACTGGTGCTGAAGAATATCTCCGGGAAGCGGCAATAGAAGAGATTTTAAAAAGATGGGATACAACAAATGATGTTTACAACTCTGTCGTTAAGAAATTTGGAGATGAAATTGAAGCGGATGAATTACGGGTACTGCTTTCTTCCTATTCGTTATTTGCAGAATATACATTTATTATTATTAAAGAAGCGCGGAAGTTATCGTCAGATTGCTGGAATGCAATAGAGCAATTTATACGAAACGGGTCGAGCACGATTACATTAATACTCGATGATCAAAAACTTGAAAGTAAAAATAATGGGAAAAAAGAGAGTGGACTGCCGTTTGTGAAAGCTCAAAGTGTTTGTTTTGATTTTCCATTATTAAAGGATGCACAACTAACGCTGTGGCTGCAGGAGTATGCTCATCTGGTTGGACTGAAGCTCACAAAGGATGCAATTCAATTATTGAAAGATACAACAGAGCCGATGCTTCGCAATTATGTTAACGAGTTTGAAAAGATTCGATTGTTTGCAGAGAATGGCAGAACGATTACGCCAGAAGACATAGCCGAAATTACTCAGAAAACCCGCAGTTTTAGTGTTTATGAATTCATTGATGCATTATGTGAATTTTCCCCTGAAAAGATTGGTGAGTTATTACAGCAAATAGTATTGTTTAATGAGAGTGTTCCAGGGATTCTCGTTTTAATCACCCGGCATCTGATAATACTATTAAAGATAAAACTTATCAGCGAATGTACGAAAGATGAAGGAAAAATTGCAGAGGGAGCTGGAATCTCTCCATATTTTTACCGGAAATATGCTCGTCAAGCTGAACGGGTTACCAGTTCCAATATACAAACGCTTTTAGAAGCGGTGCTTGAAACAGACACCGCTATTAAGACCGGTTATCGCAGTGAAAAACTGGCGTTAACATTGCTGATTCATCAATTTAAGACAATTTTTTATCCACGGGATAATAAAAAAGTTAAAAATAATGTATGAAATAGAGATTGAAATGCTCGTGAAGTGTGTATATATATTGGGGAACCTTTTATGCATAACTGGTACTATCAATGAGTGATGCAGGGAAAATACAGGATCATCTGTCGGATGAGAAGCTCATAGAACAGTTTCAGCAAGGGAATATATACGCATTTGAAGAAATTGTTCGCCGATATAAAGATCAATTAATAAACTTCGCATACCGATACTTAAGTGATTTCGACGATGCGGAAGATGTGGTTCAGGAAACATTTATGCGGGTTTTTCGGAAGAAAAAAGCCTACAAAAATGTCGCTAAGTTTTCAACCTGGATATATACCATAACCGGGAATTTAGCAAAGACAGAATTGCGCCGGCGGAGACGGAGAAAAATCCTCTCACTCAGTAATTTAGGATACGAAGACAAAGATTTTGAACTCAAAGATGTTACGAAGGGTCCTGAGGAGAGTGTTGATGAATTAATTCAGGACGGGGTGATTCAGCAGGCAATTAATTCTCTGCCGGAAAAATTTAGAGAAGTAATAATTTTTCGTGATATACAGGAACTTTCGTATGAAGAGATTAGTACAATCCTAAAAATACCATTGGGAACAGTAAAATCCCGGGTTAATCGGGGAAGATTAAAACTTCAGGAAAAATTAGTAGGGTATTTAAAGGAAATTAAAAAATAGCTGCCTATGATGAGTTGCGATGAGTTTTTAGATAATATATCTGATTATATAGAAGGGCATCTTCCTGATATACAGAGTAAGATTTTTAGTGCACATTTAGCCCAATGCCCTGTCTGTACCCAGATGGTTACTGATGTCCAGTTCATTTGCCATTCTTTACGAAAATTACATAAGAAAAAAGCA
>Ga0315291_10012404_pt1 | contig 10342 bp, 24 predicted proteins | sample YL17G12_20_MG_FD_203070 | JGI IMG/M metagenome (GOLD analysis project Ga0315291, IMG submission 203070) | Sediment microbial communities from Yellowstone Lake, YNP, Wyoming, USA - YL17G12_20 | ecosystem: Environmental > Aquatic > Freshwater > Lake > Sediment | place: USA: Wyoming | collected... | reverse complement strand
CATCTTCGTTGGTACGGATTTAAGAATGTAAAAACATACGACGAAGCTTGACACCAACCACAAATTAACTTATATTTAAACCATGGAAATTCTACTCGCAAACCTCGCCTCTCTCACCCTCAGTGAAATCGCAATTCTGATCCGTAGGGATTGGAAGAATGTTTACTTCGGAGCAGTCCCGTATCTGGAAGCCCTCTCAACCCTTACTTCAATTAAGGATAATTATATTTGCGATTCTGGTTCAAGCATTGTGGCGTACTTTCTCGCCAACAGTCAGACTTGGCGTGGAAGTGTGGCAAAAGAAGTCAAGGCAGAACTCAAGAAGCGTCTCAAGGCGTGATACAAATAATTTGTCGAGCGATAAACTATCTCGACAAGACTGCGATGGGATGAGTAAGGTTCACCTGAAAGTCCCCGCAGTTTCGGGCTGGCCGAAATTAAAGCACCTTAATCTTATCCAACTTCCGAAGGATCGCGGCGAGGCGGGTGACGTTCTCGCGGCAGGATTTGCGGAGGCTTTTCGCGGTCTTGCGCTTGGCAAGGGTGGAATGGAATCGGCGTTCCGCACGAATTTTGCTGCCAAGGGCAACGAGAATGTCAAGATGTTCAAGAGGGGTAATGTCAATCTTCATATCGTTTGAATTTGCGGCGGTTGTAGTTTTTCTTGCTCGGAATCACGCGAGAAACCATGACATACGAGGGAAGATTTTTGCGGCATTTGACTTTCATACTTTTAGTCAAGAATAAATTCGTTTTTTATAAGCCCCGAAACAAAGTTGTCCATTTTCCGCTTGTTTTTAAAAATGCGAACATCAAAGAATGGGCTTCCGTCTGAATGAGTCTTTTGGCCATCGTGGAAGCTGACGACGTATTTTACTTTCCCGACCCCATATTGTATTTGATAAGTTTTCATTGCGTACTATCAATATACCACAACTTGAGTTTCCGTCAAGTAATTTGTTTATATTTTCGAGCATAATTTCCGCTTGACTATATTTTCAAATTGCAGTATATTTAGAAGATCAAACAACAAAGGAAAAAAAAATGAATGATATTAAAAGAGGCTGTATTTACTTCGATACTCTAAACAATCATACCGTTCGTGTGTCGAGGGTCGGGACTGAAACTCATGAAGTGTATTTTCATGATGATGCCCCGTATGAAGTCGCGGACGCTCATCTTCGCGCCCCGTCTGCCGAAGAATTGGAGTCCCATCTCGCTGCGCCAGTCGAGGCGTAAGTGTAAGTTATAAGGTCGGCGCATTGAGACAAAGAACTCAATGCGCCGAAACGGGCTGGCCGAAATTTGCGCTTGTCAAGGGGTCTATTTTCAAAAGGTGTATATACGCCTATATGTGGCGCGATTCGGGTTTATGTGGCGCGTAAAGCCGTTTATGTGGCGCGATTCTTTTTCTTTATATTTGCTTGACGGGAAGGGCAAAAGCCACTATATTAACAGTATGACAAACACCCTTCTATCCTTCGGCAAAGGCAATGCCAAACTCGACAAAACCATTGCAACCTTTTCACTCCCTTCGGGCTTTACTTGTCCGGGTGCGCTTGAATGCTTGTCGCGGGCAAATCGCGAAACGGGAAAAATTACGGATGGCGCGGAAAATCGCTTTCGTTGTTTCTCCGCTTCTCAAGAAGCGGTATTTCCTAACGTGCGAAAACAGCGGTGGCACAATCTTGACTTGCTTCGCGGCAAGTCTCGCGCTGAAATGGTCGCTTTGATTATCGCATCCCTTCCAAAATTGGATATCGTGCGCGTACACGTTGCGGGGGATTTTTTCTCGCAAGATTATTTTAACGCTTGGATGATCGTTGCAAGTCAACTTCCTGAAAAGCATTTTTACGCCTATACCAAAAGCGTTAAATTCTGGATTGCTGCAAAGGAATTTGTGCCGTCAAACTTTTGCTTGAACGCCTCTTTCGGCGGATTGCATGACGCCCTTATCGGAGAACACAATCTGAAAAGCGCGGTTGTGGTATTTTCCGAAGCCGAAGCGATTGAAAAGGGTTTGGAAATTGACCATGACGATTCCCACGCGATGAAGGGCGAAAAATCTTTCGCGCTTTTGTTGCACGGTTCACAACCCAAAGGCAGCGTTTCTTCAAAGGCTCTTTCCACCCTTAAGAAAACGGGATGGACTGGTTACACTAAAGAAGGGCGCACGAAAATTGAAACGGCGGCGGTTCCCGCTTAAACATTATGGAATTAATTATATTGATAATCATCGCCTATATCATACAATCAAAAACCCCTTTTCCCTAACGGGAATTTGCGGGCAGGCCCAAAATCGCCCCAAAGTCAAGCGCGAAACATCCATTAAAACGATTTAAATCCCTTGTGCCTTTCTCAAAAACTGGTATAGTTATTACATGACCAAAAACTACTTCAACGACTTGATTGGGCAAGATCACATTAAGGGGCGTCTCTCATTCTATATGAGCGGATTTGAGCGCACGAACATTTTTCCGAACGTGATTTTCATCGCGCCGAAGGGAACGGGCAAGACTCACTTTGCGCGACACACGGCAGGCGTTCTCAAGGAGATTGCTGGCAAGTCGGGAATCAACAAGCGTTTCGTGGAGATTAATTCTTCTACGGTGAAGAACGTCAAGCAATTCATTGAACAGATTGTGTTCAACTTTGTTCAAGACAAGGACGTTACCCTTTTCTTTGACGAGATTCATGAGTTGAATACCAAGGTAACAGCGGCACTTTTAACGATTTTAAATCCGAACCCGCGCAACATCAACGAATTCCGTTTCGGGGACATGAATTTCACTTTTGACTTTCGGCGTTTGACCGTCATTGGTGCTACTACGGAGCGGCAAAAATTGTTTCGCCCTTTGCTTGACCGTCTCACCGAAGTCCAGTTGAGCGATTATAAACCCATTGAAATGGCAAAGATTATGCGCCAGAATCTTTTCGATGGATTCTCTGCAAAGGATGACGCCTTGCTTGACCTTGCGCGTTATGCTCGCGGCAATGCGCGTTCTGCTTCGATGCTTGGCGGGAAAGAGGGCATTTCCAACTATTGCGCCTCTGTTAGGCGGAACGTGTTTGAGTTGAAGGACGTTCAGCCTCTTGTGGAAATTTTGGACTTGTTTCCTCTCGGCTTGTCGCGTATGGAGTTCGACATCCTCAAGGCAATCGGTTCGCGTGAGTGTTCATCCCTTACCATGCTCGCCTCCAAAAGCGGCTTGTCGAAGTCGGCACAGCAAGACATGGAAATGTACTTGCTCAAGCATGGATTGATTGAGATTGAATCGGCGCATGGTCGCAAGCTGACTTGTGCGGGACAGAATTTCATCAAAGCTAATTCAAAGAAGGATTGATATGCCAAGAGGACGCCCCGCAGGATCAGTTTCGTATATCGGCGTAAAGCTGTCGGATTTAAATTCGATTCTAAAGCCTGATGCGATTGTACTGGTTGACAAGCGTTATGAATACCTGATTAACGCAAACGACATGACCACGAAAAAAGTCGAACCTGAAAACGTAGAGGAAACTATTGAGGCGAGCGCACCGATTGAGTTCGTAGTCAAATAGTATCCTAATAAATAGCCGCATATACAAAGTCCCGTCGCACGTCGCGGCGGGATTTTCGGCCTGCCCGAAAAATTAGGGCGCGTCACAATAGGCTTGCCAGCAATCGCGGCCTTTCAGAAAGTCAGCCGCAAAGGTTGCCTTCACTTCGCTCCAACCGTACATTTCAATGAGATAGTTGCGTATATCCCAAACCGTGCGCCGTTTGGCTTGACGTTTCGCGGTTGAGATGTTTCCGTTCAGCAGGTTATCAAGCATGGTTTCCATAGATTTTAGTCCCACCAGAGGCGAGCTTCCCCTCCGAGAGTAATAGTAAATTCACTCACCAACATTTTTTTAGCCATTGCGCGAGTAATCTCCGCGTGACGTGGTACAGACACGTACAAACAAACCGAGTATTCCCGCGCTATGGTGACGCTACAACCTATAGGGAGGCGCAAGAGGCAATGCGCATCAAAATTATTGTATTTAGGAACAACTTCCGTCATAATGGTGAAAACGTCCAAAGGATTCAAGCCCATACTGGCACGGAAAATCATCCGCCCCTTCTCCCCGTATGCCTTTTTCACTTCACGTCGAACGATAGAATAGTTTGATTTCATATCTTTATATTATCAGAATTTTAGAAAAGTGCAAGAACTATTTTGAGAAGAAAGCGCGAAAGATTCCCTTGACATGAAACCCAAAAGATTCTAGCTTTAATGCTTTACGATAAATACAGCGGCCATGAAACACAATCTGGAAGGCTTTCGACATGATGTAAATATAGAGCCTTTTCATAGAAACGTCAAGATAAATGTAAAAAAATTCGGGCTGGCCTAATTATTTACACTTTTTAGTTGACTGGCGGGCAAAGTGTGGTATATTTAAATCAAGCTAGACGTTGCAGAAGGACACAAACGATAACAAAAACCTTCCGTGGGCTAACCCCCAAGTGGCTTCAAAACCAAAAACGTTTAGCTTCTTTTTTCTCTTGACGAAACAACAAAATCCAGCTATATTAAAGATATGAATTACAACATCTCAACCGCCGACGCTTCCGCAATCTTTGCCGAAAGCATCACCTTCCGCAAGTATCGTTTCGACACCATCGCAAACGCCATCGTACAAAATCATCACATGCGCGATAACAAGATCGCCTCAATCAAAATGTACCGCGATATCGTCAGCACCATCGCGGAGCTTCCGACGCTTCTGGACTCCAAACAGGCCATCGAACGCGCCATCTCTCTACTTCCCAACCAAGAGCCGTTTTGACGCGGCTTTCCGACAAATATAGGCTGTCTCCACACAAGTAGATCGCCATCCCGCTAGGTCTCTGAGAAAGCGACTGATGCGGGATTTTGGCGCAGGGCGAAAATTTCTTCATCTTTCGCGCAATTTCCGCTTGACCTTTCCGCAAATTCTGTTATATTTACATTATGACAACTCACAAAGCTATCCTTATTGACGCAAAAGCACGAACCTTTTCAATCGTTGAAGTCGGAGATTGCCTCGACATTCAAAAAAAGATCGGTTGCGGCTGTTTTACCATCGCAACGCAACTTCCGCGAAATGACGTGATTTACGTTGATGACGAGGGGATGCTAACTCTCGATGACGAAAGCGTGTTTTTCGAGTTTGAAGGGGCGCATCAGCCTTTTGTTGGTAACGGTTTGGTAATGGGTGGGGATGATGAGGGAGAAACGCAGGATGTCAAAATCACCCTCTTGGAAATACAGAATAAGGTCAAGTTCCTCACGCTCGCGCAAGTGCGGACGCAATCCCGTCAAGAGGATTTCGCGTAGGTTGTTGTCATACTTCCCCGATAGGATAACCTATCGGGGATTTGGCGCGGGATAGATTCATATATACGAAAATTTCGGGCTGGCCGCGTATATACGCGCACCCACAGTTTTGACCCAAAAACTATTTTCAAAAATCGTACGATTTTTCTTGTGTAAATTCAAAAACGTGGTATATTTATAACAGTTCAGAAAACGTGGTTGATATCGGCTGCGTTGAGAACGGAAGATTACTACGAGAAAGTTGGATGTTAAAATAGCGAGCATGGGCGTTCCAATAATGCGCGTAGGACAGGAAGGCTCAACCTTTCTTCCAAGTAAAAGTATGAGCCACAATTTACGGTTGCGAAACGCTTGGTAAACGACTCCAAGATCGGCAAAGGAAACGGACAACGATAAGAGAACGAATGATAATCGAGTTATCTCTGAAAATAGTTCACACTGCCTAGAAAAAGCCTAATCAGCTTATGGGTGAAAACCCCATCGCAGCCACACTTTCGGTGGAGGATAGCGCGAGTGAAAAATTCGGGCTGGCCGAAAAATTCCGTATATACGTCTCTACGCGCTTCTACACGATTTTGACCCAAAAACTATTTTCAAAAATCGTACGATTTTCCTTGTGCTTTCGCGGCCTTCTGATATAGTTGGAGCATGAAAACGAAACACGCCATCAATCAGGAAATCGAAAAACTCTCGCTGGAAATCGCCGCCTTGGAAGCTGAAAGGGACTCTGCCCTTCTGACGAAAGATTGGAGCGAACTCGCGGAAGTCAACTCTTTAATCAATATCCGCTTCGGGACTCGCATGGGCTTGCAACAGGCTCTTTTTTATATTAACTTTCACAACGAAATCGCTTGACGGAAACCATTTTAACCTCTATTATTACAACTATGAAACCTTCACTACTCATTCAGAACTACGGCAACGGAATCGCAATCGGCATCAGTGGCCTTCCCGATGACGTTGAATATCTCGGCAATCAACTTTACAATTGGGGCATCACGGAGAGCAATCCAATGGAGATGACGCTCAATTTCGCTTACGTCCTTTCTTCGATGGAAAAGCTCGGCTCGTACTTGAAAGAAAACGGGCAACACATCAACTTGAAGAACCTTGACGAAGAAGGCTACGGCATCGCCCTTTTTCCCTACAAGACGAAAAACATACTCATCAAAATCCGCGCTGAAAAGTTTTTGCCCGAACGCAACGACTTTGAAGGCTCCGGCTATGGTTTCGGGGAAATTGACAACTCGCTGCCATCATGATTATCCGCTCGACATATCTCGCTCCGCTCTTTAAACGCTACGGAACAGTATTAGACTGTCTATGTAAGGCTATTTCAAAGGATTTAAATTCCTTCGATGCAATAGCTTTCCGTGGCGCAAGCGGAATGATGATTGCGCCGATGGTCGCGCATACTCTCAAAAAGGATTTTATCCTTGTGAGAAAAGAGCTATCGGAAGAAAAGCGGCATTCATATTATGAGCTTGAAGGAAAAGAAACCGTTTCAAACTATATCATCATAGATGATGGTATAGACGAGGGGAATACAATCAATAAAATTCTTGCGGCGATGAAAAATAGATATCGCGCATCATTTTGTTATAAGATTTTCCTTTATAATCAATATGGGATCAATACGGATTTCCGCAAAGATAATTACAAGAAAATCCCGATTGTATATACATGAAATTTCGGGCTGGCCGGTATATACATGCACCTACGATTTTGAGGCGAAAAATACTTTCGAAAAAGGCGCGATTTCTGTTGACCTTTTTGGGTTTTGTGATATATTTAGAGCATGAAACAAAAAATGAAAACCATTTTCCAGTGGAGAAAAGAGGCAGACATTCGCGCAGAAAAGAGAATGACGCCGAAACAAAAAAAGCAGATCACTCAACGAATTTTGGAAATGGTTTTTAGCAATAAAAACCCTTGACGAATAACTCAAACCCTGATATATTTATAACAGTAAGAGAGAGCGAAAGAGCGGCGAGAACTCTTAAATGAACTAATCAAAGCCGCTCTCTTTTACTACAATTTTACGCAAGAAACGTTTCTGATAAAAACGTTATACGGATAAATCGCACAAACCGGCTGAAACGCTGAAAGTAACTGAAAGCGACCGAATAAAGGATATCAACCTTATCTTGCTCCAATTGACCCGCAAAGATAACGCTAGAAGCGTTTAACGGAGATTCATCCCCTACGCAATTCGGCGTAGGGGATTTCGGGCTGGCCGCGATTTCTTTTAGATTTTGTGCGATTTATGTTGACTGTTTTGGGTTTTCTGATATAGTTTGAATATGACAACTAAAGAACAGATTGAACAAAATTTTAAGGCGGATTTTCAAGCGTTGCTGGACAAGTATAATGCGACGATTGAGGCTGACGACCATTTTCAAGGTTACGCCGAATGTGGGGAAGATATTCAAGTATGCGTTTACATTCCCGGCGCTTTCGACAAGGACGGGGAAATCATACAAGAGACGGCGGATTTCAATTTGGGGAGATATTTGCCTCCCACAAAGAAAGTTTAAGATTCCGCTTGCTATTTTTTCAAAACCTGATATATTTATATGATGACAATGATTAAGACATACCACGTAGTTGCCGATTGCCCGGACACAGGCAAAACGGTTTTCCTCCATATTGAAGCTGATACCTTTCAGGAAATGAGCGACAGATTCAATGAATTTTATCCTCATCTCAATTTTAAGGGAATTATTGACGTTGAATGATTATGAATAAACACAAAAGCAAAACCGCGATTCTTCACGTTATCGGATTTGTTGGTTGGGTTGTCGTTTGGTTTTACGCGCTTCTGGCTTTCGTGACGCCTTGTTGATTTGTGGGTGAGATGGATACTAAAATACATTTAAGACCCGTAGGGATGTGGCAAAATCCCTATGGGAATTTTTTTTCGGGCTGGCCGAAATTGTATAGACATGCACCCACTATTTTGACCCCAAAACTATTTTCAAAAAAGTGAAGATTTATCTTGCATTCACCGCATTTTATGGTACTATTACAGTATGAAATTAAGCAAGCAATACACGGTGACGGACGCGGGACATTTTCCCCGTACAAGCGACGAATGTTCTGAAATTCACGGGGCGATGACAAACGCGCTTTATCCCTCCTGCGAGGATATGATGCCAGAAGATCAGGAGATTTATTGGAAATTTCTCGAAACGCAGCCCGTGGTGCGCCGTTCTAATTGGAAAGGCGATTGATTTTGATATATTTAGACGCGATAGCCAAACAAACATTATGACACTCGACCAAGCTTTAACCGTTGTAAAAGATTTGAAGATTGCACCTATTTCAATGGAAGGGCAATGTCTGATTCAATGGAATTTTAATGAAAGGGGATTTCCGGGGAATTCACTTCAAGTGCCGATTAAATTTGCAGAAGCCATCCTTGTTTGGCGATCATATGCCGAAAAATGTGCATCGTTTTTAAAGTAATTTCTCTTGACGAAACATTAAAAATCCTTTATATTATCAATATGAAAAACGTAAATCCCCGCAATCTCCAAACCGTTCTCAAAAACCTTGCCACGATCATGCAAAATGAAGATAAGGAAAGCCAGCAAGTCTTTTGTGAGGATTTTAATCAATTCCTTAACGATCTTTTGGATCAAGACTTTTTCGGCACAGAAGGGCAAAATGATCCTCGCGGCGATCATCGCGAATAAAGCTTGACGAATTCAACAAAATCCGCTATATTTAAGACACTCAGTTTAGAAGCTAAGAGTTCTGCGAACAAAAACTCAGAGCAAAGGGCAATAGTTTAAGGAAAACTCTCTACCTTAATTGGATAGAACTAATGTATGTAAAATCATACTTGCCCACAATTTAAATTATTAAAACTATGAAAGCACACTACAAATTCGCGGCGTTTCTCAACGACAGATTTCTTTTACATGAATCGGGCTTCGCTCATTCCCGCGAAAGTCTTGACACCCTTTTGGAGATTGCGCGTGATTTGATTTGCATAGGTGCGCATGTCGTCATTAATTCCTCGCGGGATGGCGTAATTTTCGACAGTCAAAACTGTCCCGTTTAACTTTCGGCTTGTTACCGAAATGGTGGGGTCGCTTCCCTCCCTGCGCACAATTTGGTGCGCGGGGATATTTGCGTATAGACAAAAATCGGCCAGCCCCGAAATCCCGTTATCTATACGTGGGCTTACGCGCCGCTTTTTGTATATACATCGAGGTATGATTTTAAGGATTAAAAAATCTTTCAGAAATCGCGCTTTTTATGTTGACCTTTTGCGGAATTATGTTATATTTAAATCATGAACAACACTATTGAAGGTCTTGCGGAAATCGGATGCGAGGAAGTTTTTGAGGAAGCACCCGTCATTGCGGAGGATGCGCATTTGGACGTTCGCGGGGAAGGCGACGACGTTTCGGAGTATGAGGGCGAGCCGCAGCGTGACGAGCCGTGGGACGGGTTTCGCACGGACGCGGAAGCGGACGGGGACGCTCTCGCGAGCGCGGGCATGGGAACTGATGAGGACTACGGGTGCTATGGTGATTTTGGGGAGTAAAGGGTTTCGCCCTACTAGGACAAAGCGGCATCCTAGTAGGGTTTGGCATATTTCGCGCTGGCCGAAAAAAATGTATATACGACGCTGTACGATTTTTGAGCCTAAAACTATTTTCAAAAACATGAAGATTTTCCTTGCAGTTTTTAGGGATTATGGTATTCTATAAACATAACAACAAAGGACAAACAAATGAAAATTTACATAGTTGAAGCGGGATGGGATTACGAAGGCTTAGACGTTCAAGGAGGTAAGGCGTTTCGCTCGCGAGAGGAAGCGCAGAAGTACGCGGATTCTCTGCAAGAGGAAGTGAACGGGTATTGTGCGGGATATGACACTTGCCGCGTGACCGAATTGGAATTAGTTTAATTTTCTATGAAAAGCAAATTACCAGAATATAGTAGAGGCATGACATTAAACGGTGAGGGATTAACACGCGTGCAAG
>Ga0315291_10012403_pt1 | contig 10342 bp, 7 predicted proteins | sample YL17G12_20_MG_FD_203070 | JGI IMG/M metagenome (GOLD analysis project Ga0315291, IMG submission 203070) | Sediment microbial communities from Yellowstone Lake, YNP, Wyoming, USA - YL17G12_20 | ecosystem: Environmental > Aquatic > Freshwater > Lake > Sediment | place: USA: Wyoming | collected... | reverse complement strand
AGAGCCGGGCAGGGGGAATTTCACCTCGAAACCGTGCCCGTCACCACAGCGTTCGTAGCCCAACAGTTCCACGCTTGGTGGCAAGTCCAGTTTCACCTTAACCTCGATCTGAGCCATCCTTGGCCTCCTTCGCTTGGCAGCGACTTGAGTGACTGACACGGCGGAACCGCCCGGCAAATTGCCATCGGCGGACAAGATACCGTCAGAGGCGACGCGGGGCCAAGGGCGATGTACGGAACTGGAAAGGGCCGTCGGGAGGCCGCACCTTCGGTCCGAAGATGTGTGTTGGAAAGGATTTCGGGAAACCGTGACGTAAGCCGCCGTTCTGTAGGCTCTTCTTGCGGGGGGGAGGCGAATACGCCGAGATTCCCTATTTCTTGGGCATCCAGATCGTTGGAAGGGGGGAGCGTTCATGGTAATCTGGCTGAAGTTGTCGGCCTACCGGAAAGTGCGGCGTTCGCACTTATTACCGGAAGAGCCAAGTTTTCTGATCCGACGAGTCGGCCGCTGGCAACAAACGATCTTGGCCGAAGCCAAGCCGCAGGAGGTGCTCCGTCCATCCCACATTTAGAGTCCCGTGCCCTGACAGAAAGGATCAGATCATGTCCAGATGCCCTTTTCACCGTCGATCCACGCTCGTCACCCTCGTGGCGTGTTTTGCGGTTTCGTTCGTCGGCATATCACGCTTGCCCGCAGAATCGATAACCTACAATCTTCTCCCGGTGACTTCGTTGAATGGATACACGCTGAGCGGTGCAATTACGACGGATGGGGTGACAGGCAATTTATCCCCACAAGACATCCTCGCATGGAATTGGACCATGACGTCCGGCACAAATACGGTGAGCGACAGTGGCATCACGTTGTCGTCCTTCCCTTCAGCGGGGCTCGGGGCGTCGCAAACTGCTTTATACCTCCAATACCCCGACACCCCATCCTCCGATTATCTTACGAGCACTCTCCGTCTCTCCCCCGCTGAGGTCCCCTACTGCGAGTTCACGACATTCGCCTACGCCCACAATTCCATATATTCACCGCTGCTTTACTCAACAGAAGTCATGTGGCGTCCCACGTACGAATGGTATCTCCATCACTATTCTTATACATACTCACCCCCTCCCGGGGTCTTCACAATCGCTACCACCATTCCCGAGCCCTCGACCCTGGCCCTCCTCTGCATCGGTGCCCTTGGCCTGCTGGCCTACGGCTGGCGACGGCGAAGACTGGCCAGCCGTTACATCGCCCTGGGCGCTGCGGCCGTGGTGGTGTTCGCGGTGGGCGTGGCGCAGGCCGTAACCATCGACATGGTGCCCGTGGGCAACGCGGGCAACGGGAATGATTCCACCGGCTACGGCGGCGTAGCCTCTGCGTACCTGATCGGCAAGTACGAGGTCACCAACGCGCAGTGGCGGGAGTTCCTCACGGCCAAGGCGGGCGTGAGCGACCCGTATGGACTCTACAACACTAGTATGGCCGGAATCGACGGCGGCATCGGCCGCACGTGGTCGGTAGATCATTACGTGTACAGCGCTAAGGGCGGGGACACCAACTGGGACAACCGGCCGGTGAACTACGTGAGCTTCTGGGACACGGCGCGCTTCTGCAATTGGCTGCACAATGGCCAGGGCAGCGGCGACACCGAGACGGGCGCCTATGCGCTCTACGGCTACAACGGTTCCGATGGCCGCCAGATCATCAAGAACCCTGCGGCGAATTACTGGATTCCCAGCGAAAACGAGTGGTACAAGGCGGCGTACCACGACAAGACGGCCGGTCTTGCGGCGAGTTACTTTGACTATCCGACAAACACCAATGACGTGCCAAGCAACGTGCTGAGCAGCCCCGACCCCGGGAACAACGCCAACTTCTACTACCAGCTCTCGCACTACACGATAGGCAGCCCGTACTGGACAACGCCGGTCGGCGAGTTTGAGAACTCGGAGAGCCCCTACGGCACGTTCGACCAGGGCGGCAACCTCTTCGAGTGGAACGACGCCCGCATCTATCCGTCGCCGTTGGTTGTCTTGCGTGGCGGGAGTTGGGGCTACGACTCCTCCGGCATGCTGGCCTCCAACCGCGACACGTACTCCTTCCCGACGGACGAGCGCAACTACTATGGTTTCCGCGTGGCAAGTGTTCCTGAGCCCGGTAGCATTGCGCTCGCTATCAGTGGTGCCGTCGGTCTGCTGTTTTTCGGCTGGCGACGGCGGAAGCGGACGGCGCAGGGCGTTGCAAGGAGCGGTGAAGTAGGAGTGCGCCCGGCCAAGCCGCCCTGCCAAGTTGATTCATCACGGTACTGAATCAGGAGGACCCAATGACTACCCCACGATTCGTGGCCCTGCTTTGTGTTCTGGCACTGGCCCCGTCCAGTCCAGTGTTCGCCGAACTCTATGAGGCGCACGATTATTCGATTACCCCGTTCGACGGTCGCGTCGTCACGGGCGCAGGCAACGTGACTATTGACACGGATTCTGGCTTAGCTTGGCTCGACCTCACTCTCACGACGTTCATGTCCATGAGCGACGTATCTGCGCAGACGCAACTTGGGGGTGCCCTCGCGGGTTACCGGCCAGCCACCGTTAGTGAAGTAACAACATTCTGGCAGCATGCCGGTCTCACTGTACCCAATCTTTGGCAGTCTGAAGAATCGACGAAAATCGCGTTTCTTCAATCCATGTGGGGGGTAACCGCTACGACGGAGATACCTTCGCCGTCCGGACCGATGCAAACCCATTACAGCACGGCCGTTGTGTCCGGTTCGATGTCGCACGATTACGGCTTGTGGCCGCTCGCAGTCCTGACCAGCAGGTTCGACCCCCGTTACCCCGGTGATTTCGCATTCGTGGACGAGCATTTTGTCGTGGCGACTGGGGACATCTCACCTGATGGAGCCGCTCCGGCGTTGGTTCGCCCCGCGTCCGAAGTCCCAGAACCAAGCACGCTCATGCTGGCGACGTTGGGCCTGCTGGGTGGCTTCGGGTGGTGGCGGAAACACACCTTAAATACGGGAGACAACCGATGTCATTGGGGTCAGAGCTTGAATAGTGATTAGCGCTTCAGCGTCCTGACCCCGGTCATTGGGGTCAGAGCTTGAATAGTGATTGGCGCTTCAGCGTCCTGACCGCGGCGCAATACCGCCCTCGTTTTGCCCCGCAGAGGTCGCGTGGAAAACAGACTTCATCCATTCGGGCAAAAGAACCGCGATTTGTCAAGCCGGTCTCGCTGGCCGGGCACGCGACCGGCGGTACACACTTACCCACACTGGCGACACGCCAGCGCCACGCGCCAGCTAGTCCCTGATCCCGGCCTGACCCCAATTCCCCCTCGGCTTCGATTCGTGGCGCCCCGCCGCTGGTCATCTGGATCGACGGCCTGGGGCTGAAGTGAGGGCGGCCGCCTCATCCCGGTCGTGGTCGCCGGGGGAGGGGGGAAGCGGGGCCATAGCACGAACGCTGTAGCCAACCACGAGCGGACCTGGCGGTTGGAGTCGATCCCCCGGAGAGAGGGTTGTGGGCGAGTGGGCTTCCGTCTTGTGGAGCGGGTAAGATGCGGGCCGCCGAGCGTGCCACGCCGAGCAGGGACTCGTCGGACCAAGGCCGGTATCCCCCTAGTGGGCAAACGGGAAACCCATTACAATGCCCCAGGGGAGAGCAGCCGGCGGTTTCCCACCTGGTGTGCGGTCCGTTGCTCTCGACCGGGAGGTTTTCGCCAAGGACCGCATCTGCCGATAGCCCGCAGCGCCCCGCGCCAGAGAAGAGGGCGAAGGAGGTTTCCCCTGAGATACGACCAGTTCAAGAGCCATTTTCAGATTGGCATGGCCGCCGTGGTGCTGCTGGTGATTCTGCGGCTGAGCCTGGGCTGTCACTTTCTCTACGAGGGAGTGTGGAAGACCAAGCATCCGGAGTTCTCGGCCGAGGGCTTCCTCACCCAGGCCAAGGGACCGGCGGCCTGGATCTTTTTTGCCATGGTGCCCGACATCGACGGGCGTGAGCGGCTGAAGATCGAGCGGCTCGTCACCGCGGATAGCCTCGTCGACCGCTGGAAGAAGGTGTTGGACGACTGCGAGACCCGCCTTACGGCGTCCGACCGGAAGGAGTTGGCGGTCTACGACCAGAAGCGCAAGAAGCTCAAGGCCGAACTTGGGAAGACGGCCGAACCGAGCAAGAAAGACGAAGCCACGGCCGCAGAGCCTGGGAAAGGCGAAGAAGAACTCGCGGAGCCAGAGGTCTCGCTCAGCAAGCAGGATGAGAAGGCAGTCCGGGAGTTGGAGCAAAAGATCGAGCGAGCGACCCGGGAATTCCGGCGTTCCGCCGACCCGATCCTCTGGGAGCATGAGGACGAGCTGGAGGCCTTCCTCGCAGACAATGAGCAGGCCCTGCTCGCCTACTTTGACGCGCGGAGCCAGCCCCGGGCGGCGGGCGGCGGCAAGGGAGGATCGGACCAGGAAGTCAAACGCTGGCTATCCGCCCTCAGCGACCTTCAGAACCAGTATCTTGCCGCCCTGAAGGACTTCGCAAAGAAAGACAAGGAGACCCAAAACGCGGTCGCCCGTTCGGTCGGCAGCGCCACGCCCGTGTATGACGAAGGCACGGCCGCAGACAAGCTCGTCGACCGCGGCCGGCTCCGCGACCCCAAGGGGCAGGAAGTCCTGCGGGTGACCACGGGGATCCGCGCGGCGAAGTTCTATAAGCCCTGGAAGGGGTTGGAACAGAAAGTCGTTCGCAAGTACGGCCTGGACGACCCACAGCAGGCGGAGGCCGAAGCCATCTATCGGCGCTACAAGGACGCCGTCAAATCGGTCCTGGCCGACAACCAGGCGGATATCCGCGCGTACTTCGAGGCCCTGGACCGCTTCGAGGCAAAAGTGGCGGCCGACAACCTGGGAGCAGCCCATCAGAAGGAGCGGACTTACGAGCAGCAGCAGAAGCTGCGGGCGGAGGTGGGCACCTGGCTGGCCGGTCTTAAGGCCACGGAAAAGGCGTACCAGAACGCCTTGGCCGGCCTGCTGACACCCGAGCAGCTCCGCAAGGGCGAACTGCCGGTGGCCTGGACGAGGCTGGACCTGATCAACTTCGCCGTGACCTATGGGCTGACGGCGATCGGGCTGTGCCTGGTGCTGGGGTTGTTCACCCGGCCGGCGGCCCTGGCGGGCGGGTGTTTCATGCTGTCGGTGGTGCTGACACAGCCGGCCTGGCCGACGATCTATCCGCCCGATCCGCCGGTGGTGGGGCACGCCCTGTTGGTGAACAAGGACTTTGTCGAGATGATCGCCCTGTTCACCCTGGCCGCCACCGCCGTGGGGCGTTGGGGCGGGCTGGACTATTTCGTGGAGAACTACCTCCTTCGCCTTTGCGGTTGGGGGAGGAAAAAGGGGACAGGTCCAATTTGTGCGAAGCCGGGCACCGACCGAAGGTTGGTCGCGGGCCGTTCCGGCAAATTGGCCCCGTCCCCTTTTTCCCGCGAAAAGAAAGCAGAGGATAAACCAGATGAATCTGACTCCTGAACAAAAGGCCGTCGGCAAGGAGAACTTCCTCAACGCGGCTATCAGCCGGCGGACGTTCTTCAAGCACTCGGCCGTCGCCGGGGCCGTCGCCGGGGGCAGCCTGGGCGCCTTCTACTTCGGCTACCAGGCGTCCGTCTCCAACCCGGTCCGCGTGGGAGTGATCGGCACCGGCGACGAAGGTAGCGTGCTGATCGGGGCCATCAACCCCCAGTTCATCGAGGTCAAGTCGATCGCCGACATCCGCCCCTACAACGTCTATCGCGCCTTCCACGGCGACTGGTACAGCGACGCCGCCCTGGCGGCGCGGCCGGGGTTAATGAAGGTCTACGGCTGGCAGACCGAGGCCAAGGCCCGTGAAAGCGTCAAGGTCTACGGGGCCGAAGAGGGCGGGTACGAGGGACTGATCAAGAATGCCCAGCAGGACGGCATCGAGGCGGTGATCATCGCCCTGCCTCTGCATCTGCACCATCCGGCCGCGATCATGGCCATGAAGGCCGGCCTGCACGTGCTGACCGAGAAGCTGATGGCCCACAACGTCGGCCAGTGCAAGGAAATGGCCCGGGTTGCCCAGCAGACCAGTCGCTACCTGGCCACCGGGCACCAGCGGCACTACAACATCCTCTACGACAACGCCGTGGATCAGATCAAGCGGGGCCTGTTGGGCGAGCTGCACTACATCCGCGCCCAATGGCACCGCAGCAACATGCCCTATCCCAAGGTCGATAGCTGGCAGCAGCCCATGCCCGCAGACGTCAAGCCGGAGGACAAATGGGCCAAGCAACTGGCTGCGGACCTGAAGAGCTGGAAGGCGCAGCAGGCCCAGGCCAAGAGTCCGAAAGAATTCGACTTGTGGAGCAAGCGGGTTGCCCAGAAGGAGGCCCAGATCGCCGACGCCGTGCTGAAGGATACCGCAGCCAAGTTCGACTACCAGCGCAGACAGTACAAGGACGCCGGCGGCAAGGTGATCTACGATCGTCCGCCGGCCGAGGAGTTGATCCGCTGGCGGCTGTGGGACCGCACCGGGGGCGGCCTGATGGCCGAGCTGGGCAGTCACCAGCTCGACGCCGCCGGGATCTTCATCACGGCGGCGCACAAAGGTGAGGAGAAGCAGCTCCCGCTGAACGTAACGGCCACGGCCAACCGGCCGCTGTTCCCGGTGGATCGCGACGTGGAAGACCACGTCTACTGCATCATCGAGTTCCCTGCACCCGGCTACGATCCCAAGGACGAGTATGGCCGCATGAAGAAGATCGGCGTGCAGTACGCCTCGATCAACGGTAACGGCTTCGGCGGCTACGGCGAAACCGTCTTCGGCACCGCGGGGACGCTGATCTTGGAAAGCGAAAAAGAGGCCATGCTCTTTCAGGGCTCCGACACCAGCAGCAAGATCGAGGTCAGCAATGGCGACGGCCCCACCTTGGACACCCAGGAGAGCGGCGCGCAGCAGGCGGCCGTAGGGAAGATGGCCGTGGACGTCAGCCGCGGCTACACCGAAGAGGAAGAGCACTGGGCCTGGTGCATCCGCCAGGATCCCGACAACAAGGACCCGAACATCCAGCCCCGCTGCCATCCCAAGGTGGCCTTGGCCGACGCGGTGATCGCGCTGACCACCAATCTCGCCGCCCGAAAGGGTCTGCGGATCGAGTTTAAGAAAGAGTGGTTCGACCCCCAAAGCGACGCGGCGCCCGAGGGCGATTATCCTGCTTGAACGTTCCGGTGAGTTGGGCCCTGACACCGCGTGGATCCGCGCGGCAATAACCGTCCTGGTAATCGTCGTTTCCGGCAAGTAAGGAGGATCCCATGGAGAGATGGCCGCTGGGGGTGTTCGCCAGCATCGACGCCGGTCTGGGCGTGAAGCTTGAGGTCGCCCACGCGTTGGGCGTACCGACCGTCCAGCTTCATGCCCCGCAGAAGGCAACCCGCACTCCTGAGCACGCGGAGCAGTTCTTGGCGCAACTTGGGGAGCTGGGCATCAAGATCACGGTGGTGTTTGGCGGATTCGAGGGCGAGAGTTACGCCGACATCACCACCTGCCAGCGGACCGTGGGCCTGGTGCCGCCGGAGACCCGCGCCCAGCGGACTGAGGAACTCAAGGAGATCGCCGATTTTGCCCGGCTGCTGGGCGTCAGCGCCGTGGGCCTGCACGTAGGCTTCCTGCCTCACGGCGCCGGCGATCCCCTCTACGACGAGGTGTTGGCGGTGACCCGCGACGTCTGCGGCCACCTGCAGGACAACCGGCAGCGGCTGCACCTGGAGACGGGACAAGAATCGGCCGATGCCCTGCTGAAGTTCCTCGCCGACGTGGATCGTGACAACCTGTTTGTGAACTTCGATCCGGCGAACATGATTCTGTACGGTTCGGGCGACCCCATCGAGGCCTTGCAGAAGGTCGGCCTGCACGTCCGCAGCGTGCACTGCAAGGACGCCAAGTGGGCCGCCCGGCCCGGCGAAGAGTGGGGCACCGAGGTGCCCCTGGGCCAGGGCGACGTGGGCATGGAGACCTTCCTGCGAACGCTCCACGAACTCGGCTACGACGGCCCGCTGACGATCGAACGCGAAATCCCCCAGGACCCCCGGCGGCAGAAGGAAGAAATCGGCCAAGGGATCCGGCTGCTCAGCGATCTGAAAAAGAAAATCCGCTAAATGGCCTTGTGTGATTCCGGGAAAAAGGGGACAGGTCCAATTTGTGCGAAGCACCCTTCGGGCTGTTCCGGCAAATTGGACCTGTCCCCTTTTTCCTTCCGCGCAGCAGCATCCCAACGATCGTCATGATGCCGGTTTTTTGCCACGAGCCAGACCATACCTCCCCCAAGGAAACCGCCCCATGCCACGTCTAACCGTCAAAACCTCGCACATGCTGGGTGAAGAGGAAGCCCTGCGGAGACTGAAGGACAAAGTCAGCGCCCTGAAGGAGACCTATCAGGGCCATTTCAGCGAGCTGCGCGAGGAGTGGGACGGGAACACGTTTTCGTTCGGCTTCAAGGCGGCGGGCATGAAGGTCACCGCCCGGGGGATGGTAGATGCCTCCCAGGTGAAGCTGGACGCCGAATTGCCCCTGGCGGTGATGATCTTCAAGGGCATGATCCAAGCCCGGATCAACCAGGAATTGGGCAGCCTGCTGACCTAAATGGACTTGCACGATTCCAGGGGGCAAGTGGCACCGGCGTCTCGCCGGTGGAAGACAAGGAGGGCCATATCGTGGCCGGAAAACACCGGCGAGACGCCGGTGCCACTGCTTCCTCTGCACATTGGGTGAATTCCCGGAATCATGCAAGGTCATTTAGGATAGGGGATGGGAGATAGTGGACGGTGGAAAGCGGAGGGCAGTTCCCGCGCGAACGCTCAACCCTCAACTCTCAACCCTCACTCAGCCGGAAAGACCTCGACCACGTTGCCCCGGCGGCGAAACGCCAAGCCGGTGGATTTGAGCACCTCGCGGAGCAGTTCGTCGACGGTCGCGTCCTTGACGTTCAGCGAGACGTGGGCTTCGAGCGAAATCCCCGCCTCCTCCAAGGCCTTGCGGTCGATCCTCAAATCGAGCTTCAACTCCCTGGCCAGCCCTTGGAGCACCGCTGCTGCCGGTTTCTCCTGCACTCGAAGCGTGAATCGCTTGTGGGCGAAACCCTGGTCCGTCGGTTTGGGGGGCTGAAGCTTCGGTGACTGCCCGCCCGCCGCAATCCGTTCGTGGGCCTCTAGCAGGCCCGTCACGCGAACCTGTTGGCCGGCCACCTCGATTCGGGCCTGGGGGACCAGCAGGGCGTATTTCTCCGCCGTGGCCTTCGGGTCCGACCCGCCCGGGTAGCTCCGCGTCAGCGCCACCTGGTCGGGTACGGGGATCAAGGTGACGGTCTTGCCGTCCGAATCGACCTGGAAAGTCAGGTCAAACTGGATCAGGATCAACGCCAGCCGGTCGGCCAGCGACAAGGGCGGCAGATCGGCGGCGGCCCAGAGATCGTGCGGCACCCGGTCCGCTCCCTGGAGCGCAAGCCCGTTCTCCTCGGCCAGTTGCCTAAGCAGATCGCGCGGCGTGGTGAAGTCGTCCCAGGCGATCCGTCTGGGCAGGAGGAACTTCCGCTGCAGGGCCGCCGGCCGCCCGAGGATCTCCTCGGTCCGCAGCGCGGCGATCGTGCGGAGCCGCGCCGTCGCTTGCGGCGGACCGAAGTAGGCCACGGGCCCCAGGAAGGATACGTCCAGTTGTCGGCTGCGGGCGATCTCATGCAGGGCCGCCTCCAACGGCAGGTCGTCCAACTGCAGATCGAGTTTCTGGCCGGGGTCGACACGACGGTCGACGAGCACGGCCACGCGGTGCGTCTGCGAGAGGCTGCCCAGGGCCTGCCGCAACGGATTGCCCGACCACGAAACCCCCACCGGTTGTGCAAGTTGCTTCTGCAAGCGGGCAGCGGTGAGCCAATCGGTCGCTCCCAAAGAGCCGGCGGCAAGAACCCCCAGCAGGGTGGCCGCCGCCAGCGCAACCGCGGCACCTCCGCAGTTCTTCCCGTTTTGCAGCCCGCGTGCCTTCATCTGCCAGGTCTGCCCATCGAGTCTGGAGGGGGCGACACTTCTATTCTCCGTCAAGCCGCCCGGACCGAAAAGGGCAAAAAACCGGTCGGCGGGCGCATTTCGTTGGTGCTCCAGCCCGCCTTCAATTACAATCAAGGGTAGCTCGCCAACCGTCTTTCGCGAAACGGCTAGGGGTCGCATGCACTGTCATTGATGCTCAGAAAAAGCACACAACATGCCGTTTAGGGCGGATTATTCATGCGGGTGCCACGGCCGTGTCGGCCGTGTGACCATGGGCAAATGTGGAATTCTGGAGCACGGCTGATACAGCCGTGGCAC
>Ga0315291_10012402_pt1 | contig 10342 bp, 9 predicted proteins | sample YL17G12_20_MG_FD_203070 | JGI IMG/M metagenome (GOLD analysis project Ga0315291, IMG submission 203070) | Sediment microbial communities from Yellowstone Lake, YNP, Wyoming, USA - YL17G12_20 | ecosystem: Environmental > Aquatic > Freshwater > Lake > Sediment | place: USA: Wyoming | collected... | reverse complement strand
TCCCAATTTTAAACTCTTTTCTGTCTTTAAATTCTTCTTGTTTTCCCTCATTCCATTGAGTTATAGGTCTGTAGTATCCAACTATTCTGGAATAAACTTCGCAAGGTTGTTTTATTGTGCATTTTGGACAGAAAAAATGTTCTCCTTCCAGATAACCGTGGCTAGGACAAATCGAGAACGTAGGAGTGAAGGTGATATATGGTAGTTTGAAATTCTCAAAAATTTTTTTAACCATCGTTTTAACTGTCTGGATATCAGAAACTTTCTCTCCCAAGAAAAGATGGAGAACAGTTCCACCCGTATATTTGCATTGGATATCATCCTGAAGTTTTAGGGCCTCGAAAGCATCGTTAGTATAATCAACGGGCAACTGGCTACTGTTTGTATAATATGGCGTCTTTTTAGTTCCGGCTGAGATAATATCAGGATACTTTTCTTTATCTTTCCGGCATAGTCTATAGGCAGTTGATTCGGCCGGGGTGGCTTCTAAGTTATAAAGATGGCCGGTTTCTTTTTGGTACCCAACTAATCTGTCTCTCATAAAATCCATTACTTCTAAAGCGAACTTTCTGCCTCTTTTTGAAGCGATATTTTCACCAAGGAAATTCAAAATAGCTTCATTCATTCCCACCAAGCCAATGGTTGCAAAATGGTTGGCGTAATATTTCCCTCTCATTTGTTTTATGCCGGATAAATAAAATTTGGAATATGGGTAAAGTCCTTTCTCAATGAAATTCTCCAAAACTTTTCTCTTAATCTCCAGACTTTCTTTTGATAGGTCCATTACTTTTCCCAATCTCTCAAAAAATTCTTTTTTGGTTTTAGACAAATATCCAATCCGGGGAAGATTTATCGTTACCACTCCTAGGCTCCCCGTAAGTGCCCCACTCCCAAACAGTCCGCCGCCACCACGATTATAAAGCTCTTTCAAATCAAGCCTTAATCTACAACACATGCTCCTGACGTCTTCTGGCTTCATATCAGAATGGATATAATTAGCAAAATAATTAGTTCCGTATTTAGCCGAGGCTTCGAAAATCAAATTGAAACTAGGATCATCCCAAGGAAAATCTTTTGTAATATTGATAGTAGGAATCGGGAAATGAAAAGGCCTGCCTCTGCTGTCACCTTCCAGCATTGTTTCATAAAGAGCTTTATCCAGCACCTTCATCTCTTCCCCAAATTCACCATAGGTTTCTTTCTGGGGCTGACCGCCCAAAATCACCGGTTGTTTAGCGAAAACTGCTGAGGGTTTGAGATCCAAGGTAATATTTGAAAATGGGCACTGAAAACCGACTCTTGTGGGTATCGCCATGTTAAACAAAAATTCTTGGAGAGCCTGTTTCACTTGTTGGTAGTTTGAATTATCGTAACGCACGAAGGGAGCTAAAAGTGTATCGAAATTTGAAAAAGCAACGGCTCCTGCTGTTTCGCCTTGAAGAGTGTAAAGGAAATTCACCATTTGACCCAGAGCCGTTCTTAAATGCTTTGCCGGTTTTGACTCAACTTTTCCAACAACACCACGGAAACCTTTTAGTAAAAGATCATAGAGATCCCAACCTGCGCAGTAAGGACCTAAAGTGTCTAAGTTGTGAACATGCAAATCTCCAGATTCGTTCGCCTCTCTAATTTCTTTCGGATAAATTTTATTTAACCAATAGCTTTTGATAATGTAAGAGACTCCATAATGATTTAACCCTTGCAAAGAAAATGCCATATTAGCATTTTCATGGACTTCCCAGTCGAGCTTTTCCAAGTATTGATCAAACCTTTCCACTGCTTCTTCGCTAACTGCCACTGCTTCTCTGATTTTTCTTCTCTGCTCACGATACAAAATGAAAGCCTTAGCGGTCTGAACTAGTCCTTCTAAAATTAAAACTTCTTCAACTATATCTTGAATTTGTTCAACTTGAGGAATTTCGTCTTTTTTAAAGCGGCGGTTTAGAATTTTAACTACTTTTTCTGAAAGTCTTTTAGATTTTTTTCCGTCGCCCTGACCAGTAGCAGTAATTGCATGGAAAATTGCGTCCGTAATTCTTGCCTGATCAAAATCTACGATTGTCCCATCCCTTTTTTGCACTTTTTCAATTTTGTTTTCCATGTCCCTACGAATTACGAATCACTACGAATATACTGATTCTACGAATTACGAATCTTTGCGAATCTACGAATAAATAATATTCGTATCCGAAGCCGTAATTCGTAAATTCGCACGTCGGCTTCGGTAAATTCGTATCCGAAAGCGCAAATAACAATTCGTGCGTCGCTTTCGGTGAAATTATTACATTTTACGCTGACAAAAAAACTCCGTCAACCCCGTTAGAAATTTTTCAATAATATTCTGTTATTTTATCAAGAAATTTCTAATGTGGTCAACCGGAGTCAAGACAGAATTCTGTGGAAAACTAAATTTTTAAAGTTTTTTGTGATTTTTTGACAAAATTTTAAAAACCAGTTGCAATTAGCATCACTTTTAGCTCTCCCCCCTTCAATTTTTCGTCTTGATTGGCACCAAAAATCACTTTTGCTTCGGGATTGACCTCTTGGGTGATGATTTTTGCCACTTCATCTATCTCTGAAAGGCTCAAATCGTCTCCCCCCGTAACATTAAATAAAATTCCCTTAGCTCCTTTGCAAGAAATTTCGAGTAAGGGCGAGCTCAAAGCTTTTCTAGCTGCTTCCTCAGCTCTTTTCTCACCTTTGGCCCAACCTATTCCAAAAAGGGCTGAACCAGAATTTTTCATAATCGTCCTCACGTTTGCAAAATCAACATTTATAATTCCAGGTTGCAAAATTAAATCAGAAATTCCTTGAACCGCTTGTCTCAAAACTTCATCGCAAACCCAAAAAGCTTTAGTTAAAGGAATATTAGAGTTTAAAACTGAAACTAATCTGTCGTTTGATACTGTGATTAAACTATCAACTTTTTCTTTCAGCTTTACCAAACTTTTGTCGGCAATTTGTTTTCTAAAAATTCCTTCAAAAGAAAATGGCTTTGTAACAATTCCAACCGTTAAGGCTCCAAGATTCTTTGCAATTTCAGCCACTACAGGCCCCGCGCCACTTCCTGTTCCTCCGCCCCCGCCATAAGTTACAAAAACCATGTCTGCTCCTTTTAAAATTTCTTTAATTTCTTCTCTCTGTTCTTCAGCTGCTCTCTGCCCAATATCAGAATTCATCCCCGCGCCCAAACCTTTTGTTAAATTTTTACCAATCCTAATTTTAAAATGAGCTCTGATTTTTTTTAAGTCTTGGAAATCAGTGTTAATAGCAATCAAATCAACTCCTTCGATTTTACATTTCATCATCCTGGAAATTGCATTACAACCAGAGCCGCCAACGCCTACTACTTTTATTTTTGTATTCGTCATATCTTTAATTAAATTTTTTTAGTCTATTCTAAATTTTTAAAAAAATTTAGACGACCCGACTAAAATTTATTTAAATAAATTTTAGTTTAGGGGATAAAAATCTTGAAAAATTTTTTCAATCTAGAACCAATTCCTTTTCCAAAAGAATAACCCTCTTCAGCCCCCATATCAGCTCCCAAAAGAACCAACCCGCAAACAGTTGAGAGAGCGGGATCATGCTGGGGAGGAGAAAATCCTCGAGGACATCCTATTCTTGTTGGTAATTTTAATTCTTTTTTTGAAAGTTCAACGATTCTTGGTATTTTTGATCCTCCGCCAGTTAAAACTATACCACAGGGAAGTAGTTCTTTACGAAAAATTTTCTTTAATTCTTTGTTAATCTCTCCAAAAATTTCAGAAACCCTGGCCTCAATAATTTTAATTAACACTTTCCTTGAAAAAGTTAAATCCTCTAATTTGATTTTATTTTTTACTGGTTGAACAGAGCGCGATTTTTTTTCTCTGCCTCGTAAGAAACAGGAACCAAAATATATTTTTATTCTCTCGGCTGTATCAATGTCAGTCTTAAAACCAATGGCGATGTCATTGGTGATGTAAGAAGAACCGATTGGAAAAATGGCAGTATGAATTAAATTATTTTCTTCAAATACTGCTAAACTTGTTGTCCCGGCTCCCATGTCCACCAAGGCGACGCCTAATTCTTTTTCTCTAGGAGTTAAAACAGCTCTCGAGCTTGCTAAGGGGGAAATGATTAAATCATCAATATGAATTCCGGAATTCAAAACCGTTTTGGTCAGGTTCTTTAAATAAGGTGAAAATCCGCCCAAAATTAAGGCCTCGACCTCGAGTCTTACCCCTTCTGTTCCCAGAGGTTCTTTTATTCCCCTGTCACCGTCGACAATAAATTCTTTGGGAAAGACTTCTAATAACTCTTTATTTGAGGAAAGAGATATCGTCTGGGCGGCCTGAATCACTCTATCAATATCTTCTTTTGAAATTTTTCTATCAGCTCTAGAAACGGAGACCAGGCCGTGGGAAAAAGTAGAAAAGATGTGATTACCGCCAATATTAATATAAGCTGAATCTATTTTTCTCTCTAAAGATTTATTAGCTCCTTCAAGACAGGTCTTGATAATTCTGCTCGCTTCCGCTGGATTTATAATTATGCCTTTTCTTACGCCTGAAGAATTTTCCTTAACTCCTGACAATACCTCAAGTTTTTCTTCTTTTTTCTTTTTTTGAGCAACCAAAATTTTAATCTCCCCTGACCCAATATCTATTCCAGTTATAGTAAAATTCCTCGCCATTTTTTATCTTTGATTAAAAATTCTTGAAAGATAATATTTTTGTTTTTTCTCCATCATTTTTGCTTCTCTTTGGCAATCTTCGTGATCATGCCCCAGAAGATGTAAAATTCCATGAGCCAAACAGTTTATTGTTTCTTTTTTAAAAGTTGTTTTAAATATTTTTGAATTTTTCTTAACTTCCTGAGGACAGATTGTTATTTCTCCTAAGCTATTTTTAATTTTCTGATTTGATTTTGGGAATTCTAATTCAGAAAAAGTTAGAACGTCAGTTGGTCTATTTTTGCCTAAGTATTTTTTATTCAACTCCCTAATCTTTCTTTGATTAACTAAGGCGATAGACAGTTCTAATTTTTCTTTCTTTTCTTTTCTCAAAATTTTTCTCGCAACTTTTTTTAAAAAACTCTTATCAATACGAATGCTGGTTAAATTATTGATTTCAATCATACCGGAAACGATATACGAATATACTAATTCTACGAATTACGAATTTTTACGAATCTACGAATAAATAATATTCGTATCCGAAGCCGAAATTTGTAAATTCGTACGTCGGCTTCGGTAAATTTGTAGGGATTAACTTTAAGAAAGTAATTCTTTCACGATATTGCTAACTAGGCCCCCATCGGCTTTTCCTTTTATTTTTGGTATTAACTGCGACATTACCTTTCCCATGTCTTTTATTCCAAATTTTTCCCGCTCCGAAGGAGCGAGGCTCGCCCGAAGGGCGGCAATAATTTCTTTAACCAGATTCCTGATTTCCTCTTCTGACATCTGTTCCGGTAAATATTCTTTTAAAATCTCCAGTTCTTTTTTTTCTTTATCTGCCAAATCTTGCCTTTTTCCCTTTTCAAACCCCAAAGCAGCTTCTTTTCTTTTTTTGATTTCAGATGAAACTACTTCTACTATTTCTTCATCGGTAAGTTGGCTTTTCTCAACTAATTCTTTTTCTGCGATATCGGTTTTTGTCTGATAAGCTTTATATCTTTTTTCTTTTTCTCTATTTAAAAGGGAAGCTAAAAGCAGACGAAAAACCGAAGCTTTCAAGTCGTCTTTTTCCTTTAAAGACCTTACTAAATCTTCTTGAATTCTCTCTTTTAAAGACATAGTATTACTCAATTTTCCCTAATTTCTTCAACTTTTGATAGTGTTTTTTAAGCTCTTCCCTTCTTAAAGCTGCTCTCTTTTTTACTTCGTCTGATTTCTGTCTTCGCTTAAACATTATCTTTCTTGCCTGAAGCAAAATCCCGCTTTTTTGAACTCTTTTTGTAAAGCGGCGAATCAAATTTTGGGAAGTCTCTCTTTCTTGTTTTCTTATTTCCAAAGCCATAAGTTTTTTATTAGTTATTGGTTATTAGTTGTTAGTTTTTACTTTAAGGCATTCCAGGGATATCTCTTTCTTTTTCGCTCTTCCATCCGGCTAAAAGATGCAAATGCAAATGTTCTATTTCTTGACCGCCTCCTTTGCCGACATTAAAAACTAATTTATAGCCAGTTTTCGCCACACCTTGTTCTCTGGCGATTTTTTGAGCAGTCAGAACTAATTCTCCCACCAATTCCTTATCTTCTGACTTCAGGTGATTTACTGAAATAATATGCTTTTTGGGAATAATCAAGAGATGAGTAGGAGCTTTTGGACGAATGTCTCTAAAAGCAAGGAATTTCTTATCTTCATAAACAATCTCGGCCGGCAATTCTTTCTTGATAATTTCACAAAAAAGACATTCCATAATGAATTATCTCTTTAATCTCTTTTTCATTTCAGATACCACTTTTTCTAATTTCAGGGTTTCCTGCCTTCCTGTCTTCATATCTCGGACAATTATTGTGCCCTCTAAAGCTTCTTTCTGGCCCAAAATCAAGGTATATCTTGCTCCTACCTTGTCTGATTTAGCTAGTTGAGCCTTTAAAGAATCTCTACCGAAAGACTCTACTGCATCGATATTTGCTTTCCTGAAGTCTTCAAAAACTTTTAAGCTCTTACGCCTCGCAAGCTGGCCCAATTGAGCTAAGAAAAACTGCGGTTCATGATGCGTTTCGAGACTTACTTTCTTCAACTTCATCAAGTTTATAATTCTTTCGATTCCTCCTGCTCCGCCGCAACCTGGCGTGTCTCTTCCTCCTAAAATTTTTACTAAAGTGTCGTACCTCCCTCCTCCGACTAAAGCTCCTTGCTGCTTCCCCTCTTCTGTCCCATCTGAAATTTCAAAAACAGTTTTTGTGTAATAATCAAGGCCCCTTACTAGATAGGGATTCAATTGATAAGGTATCTCCAACTCATCAAGAAATTCAAGAAGTTCTTTAAAATGAGCGTGACACTCTTCACAAAGATGATCAAGAATTTGGGGAGCTTGAGCTTTAATTGGCTGACATTTTTCTTCTTTGCAATCCAAAACTCTCAAAGGATTTTCTCTAATCCTCCTCCTACAGTCAGGACAGAGAGAGGATTCTCTTGATCTAAAATAATTGATCAGAATTTTTTTGTAATAGGGCCGGCACTGATAATCTCCAATGTTATTTACTTCTACAATTAAATTTTTAAATTTTAAATTTTTAAGAATGTTATAAAAAATTAAAATAACTTGGGCATCTATCACTGCCGATTTCTCACCTAAAACCTCGAGGCCAAATTGCCAAAACTGACGATATCTGCCAGTCTGGGTGTGTTCATGACGGAAAAAGGGGCCAAAATACCAGAGTTTTACTGGCTGCGGAAGATTTTGCATACCTTCTTCAATATATGCTCTAGCTACCGGAGCTGTACCTTCTGGCCTCAAAGTTAGAGAATCTCCTCCTTTTGTTCTAAACGTGAACATCTGCTTTTTAACTATATCAGTAGCGATACCTATTCCTTTTAAAAACAACTTCGTGTCTTCAGCAATTGGAGTATCAATTTTCTCAAACTGATAAAAGCTCGCGATATCTTCAACCACATCATAAATCTTCCTGAAATATTTCTGGTCTTGAGGCAAGATGTCATGCATTCCAGTAGGAGATTGAAATTTTGCTTTTGTCATAACCATCAACGAATATCGAATCAGTCTCGAATATACGCTGTCGCCCAAGCGACTCCCCGAAGGGTTGATTCGTAAATTCGAAATAAATTCGTTATTCGTTGATTATTTCATAGGCTGGTTTCTCGACTTTAGCAAAAGCGGCAAATGGCCAGATTCTTAAATATACTCGGCCAATAATATTTTCTCTTGGTAATAGCCCCCAGCTTCTGGAATCAGCGGAAACACTCCGATTGTCTCCCAGAACAAAAAATTTATTATCGGGTATAGAAATCTTAATGTTCCCTTGAGTCTTCAGATCTTTTGGAAGATAAGTCGATTCGTCTAAAATTTCAGTTTGGTTGTCTTTTATAATCATCGCTATTCCGTCTTTGATTTCTATCGTCTCACCTGGAAGGCCGATAATTCTTTTGATAAAACGCTGAGAAGGCTGATAAGGATATCTAAAGACTATAACCTCCCCTCTCTGAGGTTCGTGAATACGATAAGAAATTTCGTCAATAATTAAATAGTCGCCGTTTTCAAAATTCGGCTCCATTGACTGACCCCTGACTAAAAACGGCTGAAACAAAAAATAGCGAATCGGAATAACGATCACTAAAGCAATAATAACAATCTTAATAATTTCCCAAATAAAAGATAGTGTGCTTTTTATTGACATTTAGGTATTATACCAAGATTTTTCTGTTTAGCAAGCGAATGATATAATATAGTATACAACATGATTTTAATTATAGGCCTCGGCAATCCCGGCCCAAAGTTTCAGAAAACAAGGCACAATATGGGATTTAGAGTAGTTGATGAATTCGCAAAAGAAAACAATTACCCTGGTTTTGAATTTTCAAAAAAGTTTAAGGCGGAAATCAGCGAAGGAAAAATTAGTGGTGAAGAAATAATTATTGCCAAGCCCCAAACCTTTATGAACGAATCCGGCCAAGCCGTAAAATTATTAACTAGAACCTATAAGCTAGAAGCTAAGAATCTAATCATTGTTCACGACGATATTGATTTACCTATTGGAAAGATAAGAATAATTAAAAACCGGGGCGCTGCCGGTCACAAAGGAGTTCAGTCAATCATTGACGAATTGGATACAAAAAATTTTATTCGTTTGCGTATTGGTATTAAACCAGAAAAGCCTGCCCGCCAAAATACGAAGTTTTTGGCTGGGTTTGTTCTAAAAAAATTCAATAAGGGAGAAGAGAAAATTCTAAAACCGGCTATTGAAAAAATAGTTGAAGCGATTGAATTTTTCTTGAAAGAAGGCCTAGAGAAAACGATGAGCGAATACAATAGTTAGAAAATAGAAAGTAGAAATATGGATTTGTCAACAATAAACAGTACCCTGATTGCCAGTATCACCCCCTACTTTTTGGAAAAGCAGGATTTTTGGCTTGAACAGAATATAAATAAAATTTTGGAAGCCAGAAAAACTCAATCATTTTTTGAAGATAATTTAATATTTTTGGAAAAGAATCAAAAGCACAGTTTATCTTCATTTCTAAGAAAACTTGATGAAATTGGTTATGAAAAAGTTTTAAAAGTTGAAGGTCTTGGAGAATTTTCTCAAAGAGGAGGAATCGTTGATGTTTTTCCGATTAATCTAAATTACGCGGTCCGCTTAGATTTTTTGGGAAACAGGATTGAAAACATCGAAAAACTCCCAGTAGAAATCAGCGACGAAAAAGAAGCAAAAGAAATTTTAATTAAAAAATTAAAAAGACAGAAAATCTATTCCCAATTAGGAACTTTAAAATCGGGAGATTATTTAGTTCATTTAGATCATGGTGTCGGCGTTTTCAAACAAAAAGTAAAAGAAGAAGATAAAAATTATTACCAGTTAGAATACGCAGCTGGAGACAAATTATACGTACCCGAGGGTTTGGAAAGAAAGCTTTCCCGTTATATTGGATTTTCAGAGCCGAAAATTTCCAGATTAGGAAGCCAGGTTTGGCAAATAACAAAGAAAAAGGTAAAAGAAGAAGCCGAAAAATTAGCAAAAGAGCTCTTAGAAATTTATGCCAAAAGAGAAATAGCTTTCAGACCTCCTTATGTCGCAGAAAATGAAATAGATTTACAATTAGCATCTAGCTTTAAATATGAAGAAACTCCGGATCAGATCCAAGCAATGGGAGAAATAAACAAAGATTTGGAAAAAAATCAGCCAATGGATAGATTGCTTTGTGGTGACGTTGGTTTTGGTAAAACTGAAGTGGCCTTAAGAACAGCAATGAAGGCAGTAAATTCTGGATACCAAACAGTACTCCTTTCTCCTACTACTATTCTAGCCAACCAGCATTTTCAAAATTTCAAAGAAAGGCTGAAAGGCTTGCCAGTTAGAGTGGCAATGTTATCTAGACTTCAACCCAAAAAAAGACCTGCCCGCCATCGGCCCGGAGCCGAAGGCGACTGGCAGGTGGGGCAAAAAGAAATAATTAAAAAATTGAGGGAAGGTAAAATTGATATATTAATTGGTACTCACCGCATTTTGTCGAATGATGTCGAGTTTAAAAATCTGGGCTTATTAATAATCGATGACGAACAGAGATTCGGTGTGAAACAAAAAGAAAAACTAAAAAAGATGAGGGCTGAACTTGATATTCTTTCTTTATCAGCCACTCCTATCCCCCGAACTTTATACTTGGCTCTTTCT
>Ga0315291_10012401_pt1 | contig 10343 bp, 10 predicted proteins | sample YL17G12_20_MG_FD_203070 | JGI IMG/M metagenome (GOLD analysis project Ga0315291, IMG submission 203070) | Sediment microbial communities from Yellowstone Lake, YNP, Wyoming, USA - YL17G12_20 | ecosystem: Environmental > Aquatic > Freshwater > Lake > Sediment | place: USA: Wyoming | collected... | reverse complement strand
AATTTCTACATGACAATGGGGTATGGCACAATGATATCAAATTTGCTAATGTACTGTATATAAATGAAAATGGAGCATTAAAATTTTGTTGGTCGGATTTTGGATCATCATTATATAATTCAAGAGGAGAATCTCATAGAATTTCTCAAGTTTTAGGAACGCCAGAGTTTCGTGCTCCTGAGTTCAATGGTAATGATGAAGGAGATTTCATTATATATCCAACATCAGATATATGGAATTTTGGGATGATGTTGTTCTACATGATATCAGATCAATGGAGAAATGGTGATGTTTTTGGAATCAATACTATTATGTATACGGAATCATCTGATAAAAATAATTTACTTAATAGATACATTCAATATGGAGGGAATCCCATTCTTATTGAAATGCTTAATCCCGATCCACTTAGTAGAACGAAAATCCAAGATATTATGAAGGATCCATATATCATCAATTATAAAGTCAAACAAATTATCGAAATAATTCCAGAGATTAAATATATATTAAATGCTAAACAAATTATTATGATGAAACAATACATCGAAAATAAATATATTTCTAATATACCTAATATCGATTATTTTAGATATTACCTATTTGCTGATATATGTCATCGATGTCCTTCATCATTCGATAATCAAGATTTTCTTAATAAGATTAATATTATTGTTTGGTCTCTTGATAATAGTTTCATATATGGAATTATTAAGGACATCGATTCATATAAGTCTATCATTGATGAATTGGATGGATATATTTATCGTTCCTATATTTATGATCGGATCAAATCTTATCAGGATAAGCTTATTAAATATTTGAATTCTATATACGATCCCAATTATCTCAATTTCGATATTTCGAAACTGTGATTTAATTATGATATCTATCGGTTGATAGATATAAAATATGAATGTTTAATTATTCTTTTATTTTAAAGATCAATGTAACATCTTGTCTGATAACAGCTGTCATCCGGCATTCTTTAGGATCATGATCGATATCTTCCGATTTAGGATAATGATCAAAATAGCTATCCCAATCTTCTCGATGATATGCTATGGCATCACTATGTTCGGTGATATAAGGTGGCTCATTAGTACATTCAAATTCAGTATCTTTACCCTTATATCCTTTTGGTGTTCCTTCTAATCGTTTTATTCCTTCTGCATTCTTAATAACTAGATGTTTTCTGATCCAATCATATATTACTTTATTGAGTTCATCGGGTAGACGGGATGAATCACTGAAAAAATCATGTTCATCATTAATGGCTTCTTCAAATGGCGCCGAATATATTGAATCTTCAACAAAGAACAATTTGGCACCATTCATTAGGAGTTCTAGAATGTTGAGAAATTCAAGGTTGTATTTGGGCTGTTTAACTTGATATTCTTTGATAGCATTATTAATGTCTGATGACATCATATTATTTAATTCTTTCAAATCATCATTATATTGAGATATCATCAATTTAACGTTAGAAATCTTATCAGAATACTTGGCTTCGATAGAACTTTTAATTTCATCTTCTTCTGAATCTTGATCATCGGCAATATCACGGATCTTGTTGGTGTACGCTTCTAGCTTATCCATTTGAGTTGTTTTATATTTGATAAAATATCAAATATAAATTCATTTTAGATATTGGCAGCCATATATTTTATAGATTTTACGTATAAAATCTATCGTATTATTGAGTTGTTTTTCCGTCCAAATTCCCATCTCTTAGTTTATTTTAACCAATATTTAGATCGATATAATCATTTTTCACAAGGTAATTATCATATAAATAATTACCCTCAATACTCTAGAATTAAAATATCATTAATTTTTTGATTCTTTAATTTGTCTTAACCCATTTCCCTAAAGAGAAGTTTTGAGAAATTTTATTTTTCTTACCTTATCAAAAGAATCAACAATGGGTTTGAATTGTAAAAATTGTGGAGTCCGCCACTCTCCCAAGGAGAAATGCAAATCGAGCACTGCCGAGTCCACGTCTCAATGGCTTTGCTCTTCGTCTTCGTCTAGCAGCTGTGATAAGTGCAGCAAATCTTGTTCGTGTTCATCGAGCAGCTCGTCTGGTTGTCCTACTAGCGACCTCTACACGAAGGTCTGCTATTCGTCATGCAAGGATAGCTCGTCTTGCTCGTCGTCCTCGTCGGGGAGCTGTTCGGGCTGTGGAGGCTGTTCATCTTGCAGCTGTGGATCGTCATCTGACGCATGCAGCCTATCTGGCGGTTTTAAGCATCCCAAACAGGCGAGGGAAGAGCCGTACCGCAAGTACTCAAAGTGGCAGGGAGCCGAAATCTTTGCGCATCTGAAGGACACTGTTGTTAACGTGACAGGAAGCTTCACACTCGCTGCTGGCAGTACAGGCAGTACGGGTACTCTGAGCGGTAATGGTACCTTCATTACCAAGAAGCACTTCATCACGTGCCCGGCTCATTTGGTTCTCCTACATCCGGCTATTGCTCCTTTCCGTACTCCTACCGGTCCGTCGGGTGGTACTGGTTTGTCGCTGGTTAACAGCGTGATGGTTGATGTGTTCAACGTGAATGGCAGTGGCAAGTCGTACAGCTACAAGGCCCGCGTGGAGGGCCTTGATGGTGCTGGTGATATCGCTCTGCTGAAGATCCACAAGAGTGACAATTCGGGTGCTCCCAAGATCAAGGATTGCCACCCGTACATGAAGATGGGTGATTCTCTGAAGTACACTACCGGCAATGATGTGTTCATGATCGGTAATCTGTATCAGCGTGATTTCCGTTCTTTCGCGGCTGGTTCGGTCCGTAACAACAAGATGACGGCTCAGGAAGGTACGGTCATGTATGAATGTTTCGGTACCACTCTGCCGTACAATTCTCTGGTTGATACTCGTACTCTGAATTCTGTTACGCCGTACGTTCATGATTACTCGTCTCCCGATGGTGCTCCGATCATCGATGTTACGGGTCGCATGGTCGGTATGACGACTGTGCCGTTCTGTTCTGTCCGTGCTACCACGACTCAGAACTCGATCGTCCCGGCTCCGTGGTTCCCGTCGGCCACTGCTAACCTGGCTGGTAAGACTCAGGCTGTTGGTGATAACAACAGCACTGGTGTGTCTGCTCGTTTCATGCGTTGTGTCCTCAAGGCGCTGATCAAGGCATACTGCCGTGGCGAGGATTCCAGCCATGCGGTGACTGTGACTGACACTGGTCTGGGTGTTACTTACCGTCGTTATGTCAAGGGTTACCTTGGCATCTCGTATCGTGTGGTTGATGGTCCGTTCTATGCTGCTCGTCCGGCCACGACCTGCCGCCAGATTGTTGGTCTCCAGACTCAACAGGTTGCCACTCTGGGATCTGCCACGACTGGTCTCCTAACCAGCGGTGATGTCCTCAGCCATATCAAGTGCATTGAGATCGGCAACGTCAACAACCAGATGTCCCCGGGTATCTACAACTGGAGGAAGCTCCCTGGTAATGTTGTCAAGGTGACGGTCCGTGAACAACTGGCTGACTTCAACACGACTCACAGTGCTCGTCTGACTTACCTCGACTTCCCGGCAGCTGCTGACTACTCTCCGCTGGACTTCGCGGGTGTGGTGTCGACCAACCCGACCTTCTAGATATCGTTCTAATATTGTTTCCAAACAATCTTGAACGGTCTAGATAAAAACAAATAAAAAGTAAAATTATCTGTCAATTGACAGATAAATAGATATACGAATCAATTCAATTCGTTAATATCAACACTGATCACATAAACATTAGACAGTAGATCATCAGTATTAAGTTGTTCCTTCATCTTATGTTCTATCTGAGGAATATCTAATAACCATCCGAATATATTAATCTTTGACTGTGATATCGATAATAGATGTTTTTGTGATATATAGTTGATTAAGATATTTCTATAAGGAACATCACCATGTCTCATCTCATATTTCTCTGTATTGATATAAGTAATCTTTGTCTTTACATCTCTTCCATAATGCCATTTTATCTTATTGATATGTGAAGTTGAATGTACATACATACCCCATCTAGTCGATATCAACTTGTTAGCAAACATCTTTATCTTTTCATATCTATCTTATAAATCAGATCATTTTATTTCTGGACTTGATCGAGATATATTATACCGATATTATTTCTGGACTTAACCAGAAATAAAATACAAGTTACATCTCCATATAACCAAGACAATCTATTTCGGACGATTTGTTCATAGTCTTCAATCGATGAATCGTTTTGATAACAATCCCATGAGTGATAATCCAACAACCATTTGTCTTAGGTGTTGAATAATAAAAATCAGTCACTCGTCGTTGAAATTGGAAAAACTTCTCGGGATGAGGAGGATTATACTTAGCAGTATCATCATGAACACTTTGATACTGATGATGACCCAAAAACTCAGAAATGCGATTATCAACCTTGATCGGTACATCATATCCTAACATCTTAATGATCTCATCAGCAGTCTGTCGACATCTCAGATAAGGTGAGCAAATGATCAGTTTAGGATATCCATATCGATCAATCAAATTATTAACTAAACGTCCAATGTCCTCTTCTTGTTCAGCAAGGATAGGAGGATCATGAGAATATTTATCAGACTTACCATTCTTATACTCCTTGTTAGCATGACGAATATAAATATTACCATTAGATTGGTACAACCCAGTATTAATACATCTATCTTTATCCATATCAACAACATTAAGATTCTTCAAAGAACTTGACAGATAATCATTCGCCATGTCTGCCATTGAATCTATTACAAAATCTTATCAATCCACCTATACTTATATGTCAACTTTATCGATCTTATATGTTTATTTAAAACATATAAATTATTTTTAAATCAATCAATTTCTTAATTATCAAACATCAGTGTTACAAACACATTTATAAACACGAAATCCTTCAACAGTATTATATCCAACTCTGGGAATTGTATAACATGTCATACAGAATGCATTTTCATATTTATGATATCTGATGCCACATTTGTTACATAATTTCGAATCGATTTCGATTCCTGTTATAGGACTAATAAATGTAGGTCCACGTCTTATTTGAATTGGTTTAGTTTCTTGACAACTCATACAACTGAATTTTTGCATGTTATTAATAATATGACCAGCAATAATATCATCCGGAACAGTAGACATTTTATGATCCATTTATATCATTTAATATTCAATTTATTTACCTTCCATCTTGATGATTCCTCCAAGGAATTGTCTACTAGAATCCTGATAATAGATGAGATCAGGAGCCTCATTCAATTGGATAACATAACTAGTACCAATCACAATTGGCTTAGTTCCACTAATACAGTTAGCACCCTTTCCACCAACTGGATCCTTGGTCAAAATAAGTTCATATCCAGAACCTTCCTTTCCTAGGAACTTAACCTGATATTTGACTCCTCTCTTCAACGTGAGAGTTCTACCAGCATGACCATTAGCATGAATAGATTGGTTCCCCTCAATACGTGAAGCAAATGGATGATCTTTCTTTGATCCCAGACCAAACTCCACTTTATTCATTCTCTCAGGAGGACGTTCTTTTCTAACCTTTGGTTGATCCTTACCCTTCTCGGGAGATTTCTCGACAGTAGCACCAATAACAGCTGCTACCTTATCTTTGACTGCCTTGATGGTATCACCATTTCCGATTGGTTTCTCGGTCTTCTTAGTACGATGAGTGGTTGTCTTTTCTTTCTTAGTTTTCTTATCGGTCTTTTCACGTTTTTCATGTCTTTCATGTTTCGATTTAGTATCAGTCTTCCTATGACTTTTCTTATCTGATTTTACCGGAATTAAAGCCTTCGAATTGTCAGGATTGGGATCCGGGGCAAACATCGGAGTAATCATTGTTACAGTACAATCCTTCTCCTGTGTATAATCAGGTTCTTCAAATTCTTTCTCAATCTCTTCGACGATCCTCCTCGTCTGAGCTTGATTTTTTAGCATAGATTTCACCGTTGATCGATCTAGTTTGTGCGACATTATTTTATTCTAGATTGTATCTCTTAAACTATTTAAATCTAGATATTTATTCAATGTATTTGATTTATATATAAATCACATAATCATATACATTAAATAAATATATAAACGGGATTATATAAATGGAGCCTGATTTTTTTCCATTTACAGCTGATACGAGAGTATCGATTGATCCTGGAACTGTATTTCGTGTCTATTATATGGAAGCACCTCTCAGCTTCTTAGGAAAGAAATTAGGATTAGGTCTAGGTTCGAATCTGGTGGAATTACATGGATATCATAGCGGTGTAGGATTTCAATCAACTGATCCGAAAAGACCCTTAGAATTCTACCTAGATTATCTATCTTCTGGATTGTCTTTTTATACTTTACTTCCAACAATTGTTACTAGTCCAAATGGTAATAAATCATTGATATGGAACAACCATGGACAAGTATCAATTGGTAAAGACATCAATCGGAATTACTGGGAAGTATCTAATTTTGTTTGTACTATCACTGGACAGAACTTGATTGATCTACAAAACTATATCTTATCAAAATTTATTCCACGAAATCCCAGATATGTATATACTAACATTATTCAAGGAGTTACTAGACAATCAATCTTCAATCCAATTGCTCGAAGTTCTACCTGTGATGATTTTTGTGCGGCTGTATTCTCTTATTTTCAGAATAATTTGAACATATGTATTGATTATGTTACACCTAACTTTGAAACTGTCTTTGCTATTGTTGTAGCTTCAAATCGAGATGTAAAGGTTGTCGATTATGAAGATCCTACTGTTAGACAGGATATCGTTCGATATTATGAAAATATTGAGTTCTTATTCTCTAATTTACTCCCTGGTGAGTTTCAAGAGATTATCAATTCGTTAATTGATGAAGTAACTAATAATGATAATATAGATACTGCATCAGCTATCAAATCGATTCGTACTGATCATTTCACTATGAACTATCTATTATTTCAAATGATCAAAGATCTTCCCTATATTTACACTTATGGTTATAGCTATGATGGTAATACATTAGTTTATTATAAAGTTAAACCTGAAAGTCTATACGTTAACTACATTGAGAGTGATCTAAAAAGAAATGTTGTTGCCATGAATATCTTAGCACAACCAGTTCAAGATGATTATACAATCGATCCGGGACATATCGATCATGGATTTATGGGCTGTCAAAGTCCTGTTGATGGAGTCAGTAATTGTTACGTGATGTCATCAAGTCAGATTACCAATATTCTCAGTATTATTCTGGTAGTTATCGTTATAATTCTTATAGCCGTTTTCTTTATTCTATATTATCGAAAATTGTGAATTGTGAATATATCTTAAACAAAATAAAGATATATAGAAATATGTCTCAAGTTTCTTCTGAAGCGATTGATTCCTATGTCAATTCATTATTGAAAGATCCGAAGAAGAATATTCCATGGGTTCCCGATTCCATCGAGTATAAGGTTCATTCGATGATCTCCAAAGCTCTCCTTGAATCTCTAGCTAAGATCTGTGATCATGTTTCTGTTGAAGTGATGGGTCATGAGATTTCTCTCCAGGTACATCCTAAGAGGGTGGTTCAAGTCGAGAAGTCTCTCGCTGTTGATACTGTCAAGTTCATTTCTCAATAAATATCTCTCTTCAGAGAGATATAATCATTAATTATTTAAACTTTTCTATCATATACCATCATATCATCATCACGCAATTTAGTAAATATGAATCCATTCTTTAAGAAGAACGGTATTGATTTATCAAGTGGATAACATACAATGTTGTTTCTTTCAGCCTTCTTAACATTATCTAATAGAGAATTTCCTACTTTTCCATTTCTAGCACTTGGACATACATAAATAAATGCTATATAAACACATTTATTGTGTGTTAATTCATCAACAGCATCTCTGAGTAAAATGAATCCAACTGTTTTACCATCATTTATAGCAATATATCCTCTAGGATTATATTCTTTATCTTCATTTAACCATTGGAGAAGATAATCATCATATAGCTTTGTTTCTAATTTTCCTTGGAATGATTTCATATTCTTAGGAGTAGCAGCAACCATAACTAAAAACTTCATCTGATTTTTATTCTTATTTTATTATTAAATAAGAATCAATTTATATATCTCTCCAGAGATATATAATCATTTAAATATACAATAAGATAGAACAGTTATCATTGATGACTATTTTATAATCAGCTCTAATTAAACATATCGTTACTAACATAGCCATTCTATATACATATTTGGCATCAGTAATATCTCCAGGATTAACGTAAACTTCTACTGGAATTGTGATCGATTCCAGTTTTCTATACATAGCAACATTGATCCTTACAACAATAAAATCTAGAATACATCTAGCGTTATCGATGAATTGTTGTTGATCATATTTACTGTCTTTCAATACTAAAGATACATCATCTTCACAAATCTTAATATTAGAATTCTTCGTCATATCTTTAATGTTCTTCGTAATATCTTAATGTTCTTCGTAATATCTTAATGTTCTTCGTAATATCTTTAATATTAAAGATATACAATCTGATAATAATCAATTTATTAAATATGAGGAATATCAACATAATGATCAAATATCTCTGATGTTTCACCGTGATAGGTGCAAATCACGGTACTATCTGGAACAAGTCCTTTAATTTTCAATAAGACATTATTCCTAATTTCCTCATTTAATGAATTAAGACATTCATCTAAAAATAAGATTCTCGATCCTGATATTTTATGGAAAGCTATAGTTAATGCCAATGACAAACGATCAGCTTCACCACCAGATAGACTGTCGATATTCTCTGATTCAATCCCTTTATATAATACCTTGAAATAGACTTCTGGCTTAATCCGTTTGGTTGTCTTCAACATTTTCATCATTTCAAGTTTCACTAGAATCCTATCATCAAAAATATCAGGAAGAATTTCATCTAACCATTGATTAATCTCATCAATCAGAAAAGATATCACTTCTATCTCAATCTTCTGAATCTCTTCCTTGAAAATTAGATAGTTCTTCAATTTAAGTTGTTGTATATCTCGATTATTTACTGCTAAAAGATAACTATTCAATAGATCCACTAGTTTATCCTGTTGTTCCCTGAGAATTAATTTAGATCTTAAAGAAGCAATTAAATGATCTTGAGATGTTCCAGGTGTAATCAATTCTTTTTCTTTCCTTAAATGATTGATTTGATTATTAAATGATTCCACATGATCGAACATTGTGTTATATTTCGACAATTCAGAAATTAACATGTCCCTGGGAGGACCAAGTAGCTTATCCATGTTCTGCCCAGTTAGAGTTATCTCGTCGAGAATTTCTTGTAATTTTGTTCTGGATGTTATGTATGTCTCATACAATGGCTTTGATTGTTGTTTGTTTGCTAAAGCCTGATATCTATTCGGATCTGGTGGTATTTCCTGGGGTAAACTCGAATAAAAAGATAAGATGTCATTCAATGGTTTTAAGGAATCGAGATATTCGTTCAACAATTTGATAGAATTAACTTCTTCTACAAAATCTTGAGGTATATCAGGAATCAACTTCAACTTATCAATTATATCAGCTTTCTCTTTACATTGAATAATTAATTGATAGATCTGATTGATAGGCATTATCTTTCCTTGTTGTTCCATTTCTGGAACATGATCACCTTTACATAATGAAAGTTCAGAACCGATACCTGATATTTTGACAGTATTATTACAATGAGGACATCGAATTATCTTCTTATATTGTTCTAACTTGGTGTTATATTCAAGATTCTTTTGATAATACTCTAATGATTCTAATAAAGGATAACTAGCTAATTTTCGTTCTAATTCTCTCTTTTGATATATGTTATCATATATCATTTTGTTCTTCTTGAGATTCTCAATAAACTTGATTCGATCCTTCAACTCATTAATGTTATTAATTCCATATTTAGTCTTTAATGTAACCATCATCGATTGATTCTTATAATGGAAATCATAACATTGATTATGTGTATATATCCTTAATATTGATTCTTCTTCAGGAGTTAACTGAGGATCATCAACAGGCTTCGTTGATTGGAGGACCTTAGCTTGCTTAATCAAATCATCAATATGACTCAGAGATAATAGTTTCTCGGTGTTCTTAATTTTATCAGTAATATCATGAGGAATCTTTGATTTCAGTTGTTCCAGAGACAATATCTTTCCATCGATAGTCTTGATTTGTACCAACTTATCTTGATAAACTTTTTCCTGTTCCTGAAGGATCTTAATTTGATCCAATAACTGTTGTTTATTGAAATCGTCTGACTGAGGAGGATTTATATTGCTATAA
>Ga0315291_10012400_pt1 | contig 10343 bp, 15 predicted proteins | sample YL17G12_20_MG_FD_203070 | JGI IMG/M metagenome (GOLD analysis project Ga0315291, IMG submission 203070) | Sediment microbial communities from Yellowstone Lake, YNP, Wyoming, USA - YL17G12_20 | ecosystem: Environmental > Aquatic > Freshwater > Lake > Sediment | place: USA: Wyoming | collected... | reverse complement strand
AATACCTAAACAAGAAACTATAATTCAGTACGTGGAAGTCATAAGATATATGCCTGTACAATATCAAAACTTTGAAGTCACAGCTTACACAGCAGGATATGAATCGACTAAGAAAAAATATGGTGACATTGGGTACGGAATAACGGCTAGTGGTGAGGTGGTCAATGAAATGACTACAATAGCCTGTCCTGACTCTTTAAGCTTTGGAACAAGGGTTTATATACAAGAGTTAGAAAATGTCTTTACGTGCCAAGACAGAGGCTCAGACATTATAGAAGGAAAAATAGATGTTTACGTCAAAAACTTAGAAGAAGCATTGAATTTTGGGAGACAAAAAATGAGTGTGATGGTTCTGCCATGAATGAAATTGAAGAAAAAGTGTTAGGAATGTTGTTAGCTAAAAAAAGCAGAAGCAGGATAAAAAGAAGGATAGGTATTACAGATGAAATTTTTATGAAAAGTATTATTCAAATAAATAAAAATGGATATGACTTTGTAATTAAAAATCAAAAGAAAAACAAAGCAGATCCAGAAGAATCTTTTGAAGATAAATTAGTTTATGAAGCTATGAAAAAAGAAATTTCTGGAGAAGATTACGAATACATGTTGAAAAACTTATATATGCCAAGAACACAATTGGCTAAACAATTAAAAATAAGTAAGCTTGCTTTAAATTTTATATTAGATAAAGGTTTATAAAAAGATTGACGTTATGAATAAAATTCTATAAAATGTAAATGAAAGATCCCACCTGCACTTCTTCATATCCCATAATGACGTGTCCCAAGGTGGGGCTTTTTTTTATAAATAAAAAAAATGTATCAGGGTGAATTCATTCTTCTTCTTCATACCCCATTGAAATAGTATCGAATCCTGAAATTATTCCCTCTTGTACAAGAAATTCAATAGAAGATTCAACAAATGCTTCAATTATTTCTTCATCTACAGCGATTCCTTTTGAAGTTAAAGATTCAAATACAAAATCTATCCAATCTTCAAAAGACACAAAATTATTATCAAAGTTCATTGGAATTCTCCTTTTAAATTATATTTCTACTTTTATATTTTTTTTTCTTAATTTAAAATCACCTTTTACCTGCATTTCAACGGATAATGTTATTTTGGGAAATCCTTTTTCTGTTGGTGCAAATCCTGCCATCTCTGCATAAGAACCTTCATGAGTAAGTGCTGAACCCGTAACTACAAATACCTGCTTCACCAAATCTAGTTTACCATTTCTATTATCGGGCATGTATATTACCTTTGTATGTGCTTGCCTTCTGTGTACATGTCCCATAAGATATAAATCTGCGTAAACTGTATCTGCTTGCTTTTGCAAACGATTCATAGCCCCACCAGGAGTTCCACCACCACCTGAACCATGCCAAACAGAAACATTAAAGTCTCTTTTAAAAATGGTATAACTGATTACTCCTTGATATCTCATATATTTATTTTCTAGATCCATAATCTGTGCAAAGTATAACATTAAATCAAAACCACTGTTTTTGTATACTCTTTCCTCGTGATTTCCAGTTACAATTCCATCAATTAAATCTCTGTAAGGGTATAATAATGTTTTTGCACTCATCATCTGGTGTTGTGCATTTTCTTGCTGTTCATACACACCCGCTCCAACACTATCTTTTAATGCTGTTTCTGCTAGATCACCCATAATGATGATTCTTGCTTTATCTCTGTTTTCATCAATTAATTTTAACTGACTTATTAATTCTCTTTTATCGAAGTGTGGAGAACCTATATGCAAATCACCAATTGGGAATAAAATAATCTCTTTAAGATCCCTGTTGTGTTCTGCTTTAATATATCTCACTTCTCACTCTCCTTGTTTTCAATGAGTCTATCTAAATACCACTTTGCCTTCTTTAAATCTTCAATTCCATTTTTATGTTGAAATCGCCAGATGTATTTTATTATGTTGCCGACATAGTAAGAATCTGTTCCAGATAAATTTTTAGTTGCAGACTCTATGGCATCAATACATTCCACTTTGCCTTCTCTATAGTGCATTGGGTTAATATTATCCATTACATTTCCTTTCTTTACCAACATTTACCTTCAATATACATAAAAAAATTATATTAGTCAAACAAAAAGACCCCAAGAAGGGGTCAAGTGAATTTTGATGTTTTTTGTGCTATTTTCTTAGGTTGTTTAACAAATTGTTTACCTGCTTTTGTTCCTTCTCGTTTTGCTTTAGAAGTTTTTGAATATTCAGAAGCAGATAAACTTTGTATGGCTTTTTTTGGAAGGTATCTTTCTCCAGTTGCTTCTTTCCCTTGAGTGCTTGGTTTCCCTGATTTAGTACCCCAATCTTGTTGAGTCCATTTACTCAAGGACTTTTGAGGGGATTTCTTTTCCCCTGTATATCCTCCGCCTGCTTTTTTATACTCTAAAGCAACAAGCTGTGCTTTCCTTGCAGACCATTGACCTGAGTTACCGCCTTTTGTACCTGCCATAATTCTGTTTTTAATGGATTCACGCAGTGTAGGCTTTGTATACATATTACTTTTTCACTTTAGCATTAGGGTTCTTAACAAATCTACCATAACTTGTTTGCATAGATGAACCTTCACGACCTTTTACTTTTTTTGCTTTTGTACCAATTCCCATAGATTTTATAAATTCTTTATTAGCATCTCTTGTAATAGTTGGTCTCCCAATATTTTTTCTTTCGGCACTTTGTTTTATCATTTTTGTTACAGCTTTATCTTTTTTATTTGCAATCATTGATTTGCCTTTATCTAATTCATTTTTCTTATTCGCAACCATTGCTGCACCTTGAGCTGCCATTGCTTTTATACCAGTGGACGTTTGATTCATTCTAGCAACCGCTTGTTTAGTACCAGTGGACGTTTGATTCATTCTAGCAACCGCTTGTTTAGTAGTAGCTGATTTTACATTTGATTCTAATTTTTCCATACCATAAGGAAGATTTAAATTAGCCCCTGACATTATCATATTTTTATCTTTAATTGTTGGATTCAATTTCATTAATTCTGAAACTGTAGTTCCTTCTTTTTTAGCAATCGCTGATAATGTGTCACCTTTTTTAATTTTATAATTTGGCATTTTATTTTCCCCTTTTCTTTTTAGATGAACCTGTTATAGACATTGCAATGGCAACAGCTTGTTTTTGTGATTTTACTTTTTTTGGACTCTTGCCTATGTTTAGTTCATTTTTTTTAAATTCTTTCATAACTTTTTCTACTTTTTTTTGTTTTGATTTCTTATTCCTGTACTCCATCATTTTTTCTCCTTTTTCTTTAATCTTTCAGAAATAGCTTTTGCTTTTGTTCGTGCATCAACTTTAGAAGAAGCACCCCATACTTGTAAGCTTTTAAGGAGTCTAGTTGGCTCACCATCGGGTTTTCTTTCTGCACCCCTCGCATTACCCATCCTAGCTAGAAAAGAAGCTCTTCGTGGATTGTCTCCACTCTTAACAGGGGGTTTTAGTGTCCCACCTGTTTCGGCTTTGTAAGAGGCTCTGCCTTTTGCGTTTAATCCACCTTTTGGATTTTTACCTTCTTTTCTTGTCCAAGCCGCTGTTTTCATTCTGCCCATTCCTCTATGTTTTGTCCGAGTATAATTTGTAATCCGCCACTATGCTCTACTTTTTCTCTAAACATACCCATAGATTTTGCGGCAAGTTCTAACGCTTTTAGTTTTTCTGCTTTAGAAGAATTTTCAGAATGTGCAATCTCTTTTATTTCTTTTAATATTTCATCAGCAGACCAGTTTATTCTTTCCATTCTTTCTTTCTGTAGTTTTTCAAGTTCAAGAATAACTTCTGGGTTTTTAAGGAGTTTGCACCCCGCTTCTCTAGCACTTTTCATATTTGCAGTATTATAAGCTTGCATATATGCTCTTTGCATATTTGAATCTAAAAAGTATTCTTCAACAAATCTTTTTTGCTTTTCATTCATCATCACCAAATCCTCTATTCTTTGTTTTTGGATTATTAATTATACCTAACAGGATTAATATAGATAAAATTGAATTAATATACACATCCCATTTTTCAGGTGTAATTTGAATACCATTTTCTTGAATGATTATAAAAACAAAAGATGATAAAGATATCCAAAGACCATAATTTTTATAGCGATCATCCATTACTTTTTCCTCCTTAAAATCGTTCCTAGTAATCCTAAATTTACAGTATCTGTGGATTTCCATTCTTTTGATATACCATATTCTTTTTGCAAAAACTCCAGACCTTCTTCTTTCCAAGTTTGGGTTTCAACAGGTAATTCTTTAAAGAAACTATCTAAATATTTTATAGGATCTGTATGAAATCCCCAACCGAATGAAGGTGTAACTTTTGTTCTAACTTCATAGTGTAAGTGAGAACCTGCACTTTGACCAGTGTTTCCTTGAGTTCCTACGCAGTCACCTTTTTCTAATATGCTTCCTTCTTTTGCCATTATTTTATCAAGATGCCCATACAAATGCAAATGGTTGTTAGAGTCAACAACACACACAGCATTGCCATATCCTCCAACACCTGTGCCTTTATCTGCAAATTTTGAAAACACAACCTTACCACTGACAATGCAATATATTTCTTCTTTATCTTTTTTAACTAAATCTACACCACTGTGGAATTCTTCAAGACCACTAATTGGACTTTTTCTTTTACCATAAGGACTCGACATTTTTATGAAGTCACTAAAATATTTTTCCATTATTAGAATCCTCCTTTAAAAATAAATCCCATAACACTCAATATCAAAGAACTTAATACAGTGCTAACTAAAAACCAAATCATTTTTTCTATTTTTTCTATTCGTCTGTGTGCATCTTTTGAAGTTTGTAAAGCTTCATTTGCAGTTTCTTTAGCAGATGCAAAGATGTCTAATTTGGTTTCTACTCTTGTTATTCTTTGCAGTATTTCTTGATTTATATCCAAAATTGCACCTACCTTTTTGTTGTTAGAGGAATACCTTTTTGTTCAAGTATTGCATTAATATTAATAAAAAAAGCATTTTCTTCTGTTTTAATTTCTTTTAATCGTCTTTCTCTTTCTTTTTTATTTAAGTTTTTATTTAATGAAGTTTCTCTTTTAAGTTCTTTCATGTAAGATAAAAATTTACTTGGGGAACCTTTTGATTGTGTAGTTAGATAATTATATACTCTTTCATCGTACCACTTTGGTAATTTAACTCCTAATTTTTCTTGATTTTTTGCTTCCGTTAAAAATTTTTTTCCTGTATAAAATTGTTCGGATAAATTATTACTAAAAGTTGTGTTTGTTATAAAATCTTTAAAAATTTCTTCACTTCTTAGTGTTCCACCTTGTTTTAAACCAGTAATTCCTAATCCTTTTTCTGAAAATAATGGCATTAAATATCTTGAGAAATCTCCACCATAACTTCTAATAATGTAATCAATTTTAAACGGATTTAAACCTGATATTTCTGCTAATTTTTTAGCAATTGAAGTTGTATTTTCATTGTATTTGTATTTTTCTTCTACTTGTAATAGTTCATACTCTAATGGAACGATAGGTATTCCTGCAAATCCTTTGTTAGAAAGCACAGAAGCCCAAGGTGCAACAATACTTTTATTTAAGATATCTGTAAATTTTCCTTTTTTGTCTGCTAATGGTGACAATATTCCAGAAACAGGAGGTGGTAAATAAATATTACTTAATTCTTCCATTGCACCTTTAAATGTATCTGGATCTTTTTCTTGAAATGCTTCTAAAGTATTAAGATACATTTGTTTAATAAATCCTAATTGTGGGTCAATAGGTATTTTTTTAAATCTGCCTTCTTTGTCTTTTGAGATATATATATTTCTATATTTTTCTCTTTTATTTATTTTTTTATAATCAGGGTCATTATGAAATGTTACATATTCATAAGTTGCAGGACTTAAAACACCTATTCCTATTGTTGATATAGTTTTTATTGGATTTTTATATAAAAATTTTAAATTTTGAGTAACTCCTGATATAGCGGCAGAATTATATGGAAATAAAGTTTCTGCTTTTTGAGCCCATTTACCTCTTATTGAATAATCAGTTGTTATTTCTCTTGCATATTTCATAGCTTTTGCAATATTTTCTCTTGTATTTTCTCCGCCCAATCTTTTCATTTCTGTATTAAAAGCTGCTATTCTATTTACATTTCCAAAATATTGTTGTAATTTTCCCCATATTGACGATTCATCAATAGGTAAAAGTGTTTTTGCTGTTTTTTTCAGTAAAGAAGTGGAAGTGTCTGAAGGTAAAAATTCTGTTGCAGATTTTAAAGTTTCGTTAAATCCTCCACCACTTAAATAAAAATTTTCAGCCATTTTTGCTAAATTGGGTGCAAATTTCTCTGACTTTGGTAAAGAACCAATAAATGAACCAATTAAATGTCCAAAATGTTGAATAGGATTTTTTGATTTAACTAAAGCAATCCATGAATCATAGACTGCTCCTTTTACTGCCCAAACAGGAGCAAGTAATCCAGTTCCCCCACGCTTTGTAGCTCTTGATAACTTTTCAAATGTGCCAAGAACAATGTCTCTATCTTGTTCTCGTATTAAAGAAAACGCTTCGTATATATCTGGATCATCTATTTTAATTTTATATTTAATTCCATCTTCAATTGCATATATATATTTTTCTTTTTTTGTTAATGAATTTTCAAATTCTAACATTGTATCTTCTAATTCTGAAGTTTTTCCAATTTTATTTTCTCCAACAATTTCAATCCCAAGTTGTTTATATACTGAATCGTCTTTCTTAATTGAATTTAAAAGAGTTACATTAGTCCTATTGTTTAAAACAAATGTATAATAAAGTCTTACTTGTTGTTCTAATGATTCTAAAGGTGGGACTATTTCTTTAGTAGAACCACCTACTTTCGCTCTTTTTAAAATATTAATATTTTTTCCTTCATCAATTACTCTATAAAGAGGAACATAATTAGGGTATTCTGCTTCTAATTCATCAATAATTTCCTTAGTCCATACTTTTTCTTTAAATAATAATTTTCTAATATTTTTTGTAAATTCATTTACTTTATCAGCCGCCTCTACTACATCTTTATTTTTAGGATCAGCTTCAAATATTTTAGTATTTCTTTTCATGTTTTCTGGAGTTGCACCATATTTTATTTTATATTCATCACTAAAAACTTCATCGCCTTTTTCCATTCTTGAAGGAGCATGTCTTGAAATTAATAAATCATCTACTTGTATTCTTTGTTCTTTAGAAAGATTTTTAGTAATGCTATCTAATGAATCTCCCAGTTTATTTCCTTCAGCATCAACAAAAGTTGCACTTTTTGTTGTATTAGCTAAAGAGTTGGCTCTCACTGCATCTCTTTTAGTTTCTAAAATTTTTGGATTAGGTAATGTTTTTAAAAACGCATTTTGGTCAACAAGATTTTTTTCAATAGTTAATGCTGTTCGTTTAAGATCTGTTTTTCCTTTTTCTTTAGGTTTTCCAGAACCAATTGAATTAACATCAAATTCAATACCAGATTGTTTATTTTGTTCTTCAATTTCTGCATTTCTTTTTATATTCCTCATTCTCTTTTGTTCGCCTTCTGATAACTTTATAAAATCAGGTGCAGGGCTTGAGGATAAAATTTCTTCTGGTTCACTAGCTGTTTTATTTAAACCTTTAATTAAATCATCTTTAATTTCTGGATTTATTTTTTTAGTTTCTCCTATTATTTCATCTGCTTTTTTTACAAGTTCTTCGGCTTCAGGAGTTTTCTTTATTTTGTTTGCTAGTTTTGATATACCTTTAAATGCACCAAAAACAAGAGGATCCGCTACTAATCCGCTTAATGAACCAATTGCTAATGTTTTAAGATTATCTTTTGCAGAGTAATCATCAGGATTGAGTTTTTCTCTTACTCCAATTTCTGCACTTGAAAAAGCAGCACCTGCAATTAATCCTTCTTTTGCTTGTTCTCTAATTGTTTTTACTATTCTATTTTTAGTTCCTTTTTCTATATCTTGTGCAAAAATTCTTTTAGCTATTTTAAAAATTTTTGGTGCTTTTAATAAAGCTTTTCCTGCTTTAGCCCAACCTAGACCCGGTATTGCATATCCTGCCAATGTTGCCGCCCAATCTAAAGAAGCTCCTAATGCGTCATCTTTAAATGAACGTGCATCAAGATAAGAAGTATCTCTACCTGCTTTTTTATCTAACTGCCCCAATATACCAAAGCCTGCAGAATCAGTAAGTCTTTTTAAAAATCTGCCTGTTTCTTTTGTTTTAGGTAAATCTTTTTTAAATTCTTGAATAACAGGAGAATTTTTTATAATCTCATCTGAAGTAATTATATTTTTGCTACCAGAATTTGTTGGTTCATTCATAATATCTCTATAACTTTTAAGTTTAGAATTAGATGTTGGTTCATTCATAATATCTCTATAACTTTTAAGTTTAGAATTAGATGTTGGTTCATTCATAATATCTCTATAACTAGCCATACTTTACTCCTTTCACAAAATAATTTAAGAAAGATTAAATTGTGGCTGTATATTTAATAGTTTTTCCAAATTACTTAAAGCTTTTGTTGCTGCTGCATCTCCAAATTCAGTTCTAATATTTTTAATAGTATTTCTAGCTTTTGAATTTAAATTTTTTCCGCTTTCATCTAAAAATGTTTCTGCCAATAAATTTGCTTTTCCTGTTGTAGAAGGTGTACTCACATCAGTATCAAATTCATTTAAATATGATAAAAACTGTGGGTTTTTTTGATAATTTACTTCTTTTACTTCAGTTCCTTTTCGTTCAAAATCAGTTGTAGCTTGATTTGCTTTAAGTTGAGCATCTTCTTTAGATTTTCTAATTGATTCATCAGTTTGAAATTTAATTAATTCTTGTTTACGATCAAAATCTAATTTACTTTCAGATGATTTAGCAGCTTCTGCTATTTTTATCTTTTCTATTTCTTTAGCGTTTTGAATTTCTTGTGCCGCTTTTGCTTCTATTTTAGCAATATTTGCAAGTGTTTGTTCTAATTGAAATCTTGCTATATCTGCTTCTCCTTGAGTTTTTGCTTGTGAAATTTTTGATTCAAAATCTAATGTAACTTCTGTTTTTTTGTTTTCTAAACCTTGAATAGCGTTTTGTTCAGCTAAACCAATTTGTCCAAATTGACCTTGTAACTGAGCTCCACGTTGTATTTCTGCTTGTGCTGAAGTGCCTCCCATTGAAGCCCCTCTTGCTCCCATATATTCTGCAAAGTTTCTAGCCTGTTGCATAGATGTGGTTGATGCTTGTGATCTTAAATCTTGGAATTGTGGAGCTATTCCTACTCTTTGACCTTCTAATGTTGCAAGTGCTTGTTTTTGTGCATCTGAAAGTCCTGTAATGTTCCTAGTTACATCTGCATTTATAAAAGCTTCTTGTGCACCAGATGCTTCTTTGTTATATTCTTCAAGAGTTTTTTTTGTTATATCCGTACCGTATAATCTTTTACCTTCTTTAATTGCAAATGCTTTAGCAGCATCAGTTGAATCAGGATTATCAAGTATACCTTTTAAATATTTTATTTCATTTGCAACATCAACTGATTTTCCAACTGTTGGTGTTACTGTAGCTGTTGGTTTGTCTGTTGTGGAAACTATTACGGAAGCTGTGCTTTCACCTTTTCCTGTACCTGTTACGGTAGGTGTTGATAGACCTGTTGGATATCTTTGTTTTATTAAATCATCAAGTTTACTTTGGTCAGGATATGCATCATATTTCTTTGAAGCTTCTTCAATTTTTTTTACCATAAATAAATCTTGAGGAGAAAAAGGTTTATCCATAAGTGTTTTCTGTGTTTGTGTATTTGGATTACGATCAAGAATAGTATATTTTTTATTAGGCAAGTTAACGCTAACACCACGATTAGATCTAATAGTGTTCATAGCTTTATCGCTAAATTTTTGTAAATAACTTCTTTCTGTATTTATTTTTGCCATATTTACACCTCTTTTTTATGTCCTGTGTGTGCTGTTATTTCATTATTTTCATTTACTTCTTTTACATATATATTAAAATATTGTATTGGTAATTCTGAATTTGAAATACTAACAAAATAAAATTCATCTTGTATCAATGGTGTTAATGATACTTCTTCTATAAAATTATCTGTTCTTCTATATTTATAATAATACATATTACACCCCTAATATTCTAAAAATAATTCATATAAATTAGAATTTGAAGTTTGCCCACCTAAAGCTGTATCATCTTCTAAAACAAACCAAAGATAAAAATATGGAAATCCTGTTTGTGTTGTTAAGTTAGGCAAAGTAAGATATTCATATCTTTTTGTAAAAGTGCTTGTTCTACTATATGTAGAAACATAATTATT
>Ga0315291_10012396_pt1 | contig 10345 bp, 9 predicted proteins | sample YL17G12_20_MG_FD_203070 | JGI IMG/M metagenome (GOLD analysis project Ga0315291, IMG submission 203070) | Sediment microbial communities from Yellowstone Lake, YNP, Wyoming, USA - YL17G12_20 | ecosystem: Environmental > Aquatic > Freshwater > Lake > Sediment | place: USA: Wyoming | collected... | reverse complement strand
TCAGACCAACTGCCTTCGGATCCTGCCCGAAGGATCTTGAGCCGATGATGGGGTTACCTGGGTTTGAGTTGACGTCAGCAACCGGAGCTAGATCCACGTTCATTCCGACCGCTCTGAGTTCACTAGCGTAGATGCTGTACATCTTTCCCGTTGCAGACGAAGACCGAACTGCTCCGAGCCCCAGGTTCCCTGGCCCAAGGCATGAGTATGGCGAGAGGACTGCCCAGTGACCTTCGTGATCACACGCAATGAGAAGAGGGACGGCGCGGTCCGTCATCCTAGCGGTTCGTTGAAGTTCGGATGTCATGGATGTCAACTGAGATGGCGATGTCATGTTCGCATTGGTCAGATACACACCTCCTATCTTGAGATCCTTCACAATCGCGAGGCTTTCTTCGGACATGCCGGTTCCTCTGATGCCCACGAGGAACAACTGGCCCACCTTGTCTTCGAGCATCATCCTGCTTTCGAGTCTCTTTGGAGGTTCCATGGTCCTATCGATCACTACTTCACATGAGGCGACGGGTTGGCTATTTGTGTTGTGTGGCTTCGGCTTTCGTACACCCCGGTCCGGTCCTGTGTTCCTCCGGAATGTAACCAAGGCCTGGAAGAAATGGTGGGTTACTCTATCTAGACCCCGTTCGCCGATTCCGTTGGAGAGCTATTGACCATTCATGGGCTTCTTGCCCAGCTCCCACAGTATCTGGAATGAGGTCAGATCGCGCACGTGACAATGATACTAGGAAGGATCTAACACTCGCAATACTCACACGAGATCACTGTCACGAGTAGATCAGATACTTCCTCCTCTTGGCCTGGAACGCTTTCAGATCTTCAGCCCAGCCTCTCTCTATCTCCTCTGGCTCTACGCCATCCAGAAGCTGTTCTCTAATCGTAGCTGTTCCAGCCAGCAAGTCAAAGCTGAAGTCCACTGCAGGCAATGTTTCCTCGGCGGAATCGGCTCGAGTCCATCCCTTCTTGAACTCAAGCTTGCCCGGAAAGAGATCCATAATCGCTTTGATCATGTTGAGTCCGGTGAGGATTGGCTTGAACTTCCTTCTGTCATGAACGTGAAGCTGGACTCCTCCGCATATTTCTCCCACAGACTTGCCGAACATGGGAGTGAAATAGAGGCCTCTGAAACTCACGCCAGGCAACTTCTCACTTGTGAGTCTCTCCCGAAGCTTGAAGCCATCTATCCAAGGGGCTCCAACCATCTCGAATGGTCTAGTGGTTCCTCGTCCTTCCGATACGTTGAGGCCCTCAAAGAGGCAAGTCCCGGGGTAGACCACTGCGGTATCAAGCGTAGGCAAGTTGGGTGAAGGGGTGACCCAAGGAAGCCCAGTCTCATCATACCACATTCGTCTTCGCCAGCCCTTGGCCTTCACAACCGTGAGCTTGCACCCAATGTCGTGCTCTCTGTTGAACATCTGCGCCAGCTCTCCCATAGTCATGCCGTACCTGATCGGCACCGGCCTGATTTCGGCGAGATCCGCATAACGTTCCTCAAGGACGTTCCCTTCGACGGCTACGCCTGTGATCGGGTTGGGTCTATCTAGAAGTATGAACTCCTTGTCCTGCTCTGCAGCCGCCTCCACGGACTTGTTCATAGTTGCTATGTACGTATAGTAGCTGGCGCCGACCTCTTGGATGTCAAACACGAAAGCATCTATCCGTTTCGTCATCTCTGCCGTCGGCTTGATGTCGTCTCCGTAGAGACTGAAGACAGGTAGGCCTGTCCTAGCGTCAGTGGAAGTGCCTATCTTCACCAAATCCTGAGCGTCGCCCCTGATACCATGCTCAGGACCAAACAGGCACGTCAGGTTCACCTTCGGATGCTTGTGCAGAACGTCTGCCGTCCATTCGAGCGAACTTGTCACGCCAGTGTGATTCGTGATGAGGCCGATCCTCTTCCCCTCTAGTAGATCGATCCTCCCTTTGAGCAACACATCGATTCCAGACTGAACCCTTGGCTTCATCTTGGCAGAGTCCGATGATAGTCTATTTATCGGTTCAACTTACTACCCACGCGAGTACAGCAGCACGCGAAGTGGCACCATCAGTTGTTGTCTGAAAATCGCAAGTATCTCGCCACTTCTCGTAGTTGCTGTCTCAGTCAATGTCCACATTCTCGCCCATGTGCATGTGCACGACCGGAAGTTCAAGAGTCTGAAGAGGAATTTCTAAGACTAGGGAGCAACACGACTACCGTTTCCTTCTGGCTCGGACGATCAGCATGACAACGTATGCCGCAATGCCGACAAGAAACAGAAGAACACACAATGCCTGGATGCAGGTTCCGACGGACGTGTCACTGACGAAAAGGGGGTTCGCATCGAACGGGAAGAAGGGTCTGATGTCAGCATAGAGTGGAGAATCCAGGAGTATGTGAGAATAGACACCAAGAAAAGACCCCAGCATGATGGTCTGGCGGGAAGGGCTCTGCTCAAGCCCCAAGGGCTTCAGCACTCCGCGCCCAGTTCCGCCCAACTTGAGCATGATCAGGCCGAGAACGACTGCGACTATCGTGCCACCGAGAAACGAATGAAAGAAGCCGTGGAGTGGGTAGTCGAGACCTAGGAGAAGCACCGCGAAGGGCTCCAGGTCCAACATGATGCTTGCGATTAGGAGAGTTGGAAAGTCAACGAGCTGGAAGAAGAGAAGCCCAAGGAACGAGACCGGACCAAGGTGGAACGGAGTGAAGGGCATCCAGAACCACGTCCGATGCTACCTCTTAAACATCATTGCACGAATTCTGTTGCGCTTGCCGATCGGCGGCCACCGCAGGGAAAGGCCTATTGGCTCATGCTGTTTTGCTTCGCGGGAACCCGAAGTGTCCTCTGCTGCGAAGCCAGGCACTGCTGACAGGAAGAGTTTCACGGTCTTCGATATCTGGGAGAAGCTGGGAGTAACCGAACACTTGGGCGGCGTCAAGGCCACGAGGCGTCTGATTGATCTTTGCGGCATCGTCCCAGGGCAGTTCGTGTTGGACATAGGATGCGGGACCGGCTACACGGCTTGTCTCTTGGCAAAGGAGTACGGAGCGAACGTCGTAGCAGCTGACATCAGCCCAAAGGTACTGGAGTGGGCTAGGAAGCGAATCGCCAGAGAGGGAGTCGGCGCTGCGGTGAAAACCACTGAAGCGAACGCAGAAGATCTCAGCTTTCTGGACGACTCCTTCGACTGCGTGATTGCGGAGTCTGTGTTGATCCACTGCGATCCCGAGAAGGCGTTGCCTGAACTCCACAGAGTGCTGAAGCCCGGGGGAACACTCGGAGCCAATGAGACGACCTTCCTCAAGCCTCCGCCTTCTGAGTTGATGGAGCTACTTCGGGGATCGTCTCTCGGCGGAAAGATAGGAGCACTTCAGGAGCATGAGTGGTTGGCCGCCCTCAAAGTAGCCGGGTTCAAGGACACGTCCTCAACGGTCAGCAAGCTTGACCTGACGGGCCAATTCGTGGATCATCTGAGGGTGGATGGGGTTCGCAGGTACGTGTCAGCTCTCGTCAGGGGTCTTCTGGATCCAGCGATGAGTGGGCCGTTCCTTAACAGGCGAATGATCGGGGCATGGCGCGAGTACCCGGCCTACGTCGGCTACGGACTGTACGTTGGCAAGAAGGTCTAGAAGACCTCCGCGCGACGACGATCACAAATGGAGTCAATGCTTCTACCATGCGTCTGAATTCAGCTGTCATTCGGATTCCCATAGCGTAATCCCCTTCGCGATCCCGTCATACAAAGTCCTGTCCACCCTTTTCATCCTTGCGAATTCATTCGCGTTGACAACGATCGCTGCTATCCTTCTCCCTGTTTCGCCTTGGTGGGCGCTAATCTCCAATTTCACTTTCTCCTTCTCCTGCGTTAGGACGAATAGATCTATGTCACTATCCCTGACGTCCAGCCCCTCCGCGCAGCTTCCGAAGAGCAGGATCCTGCTGCAGTAGGGCCTTATCCCCTTCAACAGCCCGCCCAGAGAGTAGATGTTCAGGAGCACCTTCAATTGCCTGGCAATGGGGCTTCTCGTATTCAGCCTGTAGAAGACCATCCTCCCCGCTCTTCTCCTCTCTAGAACCTCGGTTTGGGCCAGTCTCCTGAGAATTGAGTTGGCTGAACCCTTGCTTATCTTGGCCCTTCTCATGACCTCTCTCTCGTGGAACTCCTGCCTCGTGTGTTCGTGGAAGAGGTAGATGACCTTTAGTACGGTCGGAGTAATGAAGTCCAGTTTTTCGGGCATATGGTCGTTATTTTGTGCTCTGACTATTAATGCTTATCCTTGGTGGTTCTGTTGACTCTTTGGCGCGTGGAGGTTAAGATCAAGCCAACCCTGTTAGGAACCAGATGAGCCCGCTGGATTTGGGCTAGCCCAGCTCCTTCCACTCGCGGTAGGTGTTGTAGTCCACGTAGGCTCTGCGCTCGTTCTCGATCATCTGCCTCACCGGGACGGATCTCTCTCGCTTCTTCTCTATCTCCTTGGTGACCGTGAACACGTACGAATCGCTACCTGCCCCGGAGCCGTAGCTGGTCATCATGATCTTGTCACCCGGTTCTGCGATGTCAAGGACGGCGGCCAGCGACGCTGGGGATGATCCTGAATAGAGGTTGCCTATGTACTTCACGATCAGGCCGGGTTCCACCTGCTCCGCCTCGAATCCTGCCTCGATCGCAGCCTGCATCGGGAATTTCGCGTTGGGAGAGTGACAGACAACATACCGTATGTCCTTGGGACTGAGCCCACTCACCTTCAGGGCAGCTTTCATGGCTGTCACAACGTGCTTGAAGTAGGCCGGCTCTCCGGTGAACCTCCCTCCGTGTCTGGGGTATCTCTGTCCCTCTCTTCTGTAGAAGTCGGGAGTATCAGAGGTGTATGCAACATAGTGGTCAAGGGTCGCTATCACGTCTCTCCGTCCGAAGAGAAAGGCTGCTGCCCCAGCGCCGACAGTGTAGTCCAGCGGATCGTTCCTCTCTGCTTGAGAGTTGTCGGATCCTATTACCAACACGTGTTCTCCGGAGAAAGTTGGATAAGCCACTAGAGCAGCGGCGTCGATGAAGAGGTCCGCGGCCGCCTTGCATGCGAACTCAGAGTCGATACCCCCACTGAAGAATCCTCCTTCGTATTCCTCGCCGAGCAGCAACGCCTGACTCACCGTCGACATGGTGGGCTTGACTGCATATGGAGGCGACTCAGATCCCACAAAGCACTTCTTCACACTCATGCCGTCTATGCCCGCGTGAATCAGAGCCATCCTGCCGGCTTCCACTGCGAAGGTTGCAGAGTTCTCGTCAGCAAAGGGAACCGTCCTCTCCTTTACCCCCAAGGCCTCTCCCTCGTTCTTAATCCTGAATTTCGGCAGATAGACTCCATACCCGACTATTCCAGGGCGAGTCGTCGTTTCGGGGGGCTTCACCTTCTTGTATTCAAGGTAGGGGAAGTAGTCATCTTCGAAGCTGAAGTTCAGCGATGAGTAGTATATCAGCCCGTCGGACCCGTCCGAGTACAGCCGCCTGAACCTAGGGATCACTCCCTTCCCCATGAATTCGGTGACATCCACCTCACCATCTGGTGGAACTAGGTCCGTGATCCTCCCGGGGACCTTCACGCCTCCATCGTTGAAGGAGACTATCCCTGAGATGTACGAGCCCAGGTGGAGGAACTTGTTGGTCGGTTTGCGGATGACGCTTCCGCTGACCAACATGCCTTTGCTGTTGGCGTAGTCGACGGGGCTCATCCGGCTTCCTCTGCCCTCGACGTTGCAGAATGACTTGGGCGGGAAGTACGTTCGACCGCACTCCGTGCACTTGGAGGCTCGGATCCTGTAGTCGACGAGAATCCTTCTCCTCGCCATCGGCTCGCTCATGCGACATCCCTCGCCAAGATGTGAACCACAGCTATCCCGCCTGTCCCCCCGATGTTATGCGTGAGCGCAAGGTTGAGATCTCCATCAATTTCAACTTGATTCTTTCCTGCTTCCTTCCTCAATTGCTTGAAGCACTCATAGATTTGCCTCACGCCAGTCGCTCCCACTGGGTGGCCATCTGCCTTCAGTCCGCCGCCGGCATTCACGATGAGGCTCGCGCCGTCCTTGACATAGGGTATGTGCTTGGACCCCTTGTTCGACTCGTAGCTCTCGTAAATGCCCTCCCACGCCTTGCCCACTTCATAGAAGCCCGAATCCTCCAAGAACAAGGCCTCCTCGACCGTGAAGCAGTCGTGAACCTCAGCGATCTGAATGTCCTCCATTGACAGGCCGGTCTCCTTCAAGGCCATGCCCACTGCGAGTCTTGTGGCCTTTATTCCGGTCAGGCTCGCCCTGGTGAAGAGCGAAACGTCATCAGTTGCCTGCTGGCTTCCGGTCACGTATACGGGAGTGTCCGTGTACTTCTTCGCGAGGTCAGGCTTGGTCAAGAGGACGGCAGCGGCGCCGTCAGAGATCGGAGAGCAGTGAAGGAGCCTTATGGGATCGGCTATGGGTTGTGATTTCAGGACATCATCTACGCTGATCTCTCGTCTGTACTGCGCGTACTCGTTGTCAATGGCGTGATGGTGGTTCTTGCACGCAATCTGCGCAAGGGCCTCGATGCATCTGCTTTGACCTTGGCCGTAGTCGTGGATGTACCTTGCCATCATTGTTGCGTATAGGCCAGCGAACGTGAAACCCGCGTCAAACTCATGGGGATCCGCTGCGAACATGAGATCGTCCACTATTTTGCTGACGCGGTCAGTCATTTTCTCGAATCCCCCCACGAGAACCACATCGTACTTGCCTGACTTGATGGCCATACATGCGTTGTAGAACGCGGAACCACCAGAGGCGCACGCGGCCTCGGTGGTGCTCATGGGAATGTTGATGCCCAACTCCCTTGACATGTATCCAGGCAGCAGGCTGAGCTTGTTGGTCGCCTGATAGAGAAAGCTACCCAGATAGCAGGCCTGAATGTCTCTCCTTCTCAGGCCCGAATCAACTGACTCCATGGCACGGATTCCGGCTTCCATCACCAACTTCTCCGGATCCTTGTACCACTGCTCACCGAACGAGCTTCTCCCAGCGCCGATGATGGCAGCGTAGGGCTCGACCTTGTTACTGATCGGCAAGTGTTGTGCGGCGTGCGACAGGCGATGACTATTAAGAGTTCCTACACTACGAGAAAACTTGTTTGGGCACTACGACCAGCGACGAAATCGTTGGGTCAATGATGTTCATCACGACGTCCGACCGCAAACGGGGTCAACTCATGTGATACAGTCATCATGCTTTCATGAGAAACGATGGGATCGCGTTGTGCCCTCGGAGGCTTGTGTGCTATCTTCCTCACGCGATGCCTTCGTTGCTGGCTGATCTCGGCGTAACCTCGCCGGGCGACATAGGAGTCACACGCTTGGGTCATCTGACGTGAATGCTGCGGTCCTCTAGGATGTCACCGAAGGCTCGAACGAAGTAGCGGGTTGCCTCATCTAGGCCTCGTTCGCCTGCCCCAGTCAAGCGGTAGACCACTTGTCTGCCAGTATGGTCTCCGAGAATCATTTTTCTTTTCGCGAGATCTTTGAGGGCAGGATATATGGTGCCAGGGGTCGGCCTGCTACCGCGTCGTTTGCCGATTCTCTCAGCGAGCTGTTGTCCGTTCATGGGTTTCCTGCCGAGTTCCCACAGAATCTGGAAGGAAAGTAGGCCACGCATGTCACAACAATCCGGTGGGCAACACTCGTCTGATTCAACTCGTTTCGGCATGGTTCATATTGGTCGTCCGATATATTTAAGTCCACTTGTTGGGAGCCAATGCGAAGTGGTTCTGCATGAGTGGAAGCAAGAAGGTCAGCAAAATGACGCCGGAAGAGATCAAAGATGAGGTAAGGAAAAGGTACGCAGGAATGGCCCAGCCAAGTGCTGGCTGTTCTTGTGGCACGTGTGGCTCAAGCTGTGGGGACACTGTCGCAAGCGAGCTTGGGTACTCTCTAGACGGAGGTCTCGCTGACGTGGCCGAGTCATTCGCCGGCTGTGGAAACCCTGTAGCGCTTGCTGGCCTCCGTGAGGGCGAAGTTGTAATGGATCTGGGCAGCGGTGCGGGACTGGACGCGTTTGTAGCTGCCGGAAAGGTTCGCGACAAGGGTCGCGTAATCGGCGTCGACATGACTCCGGAGATGGTCCAGAAAGCGAATGAGAACGCAGCAAAGCTTGGCCTTAAGAACGTGGAATTCCGGCTGGGCGACGTTGAGGATCTGCCAGTTGAAGACAGCTCGATCGACGTGATAATCAGCAATTGCGTGATCAACTTGGCTCCGGACAAGTCGAAGGTGTTCCGCGAGGCGTTCAGGGTGCTTCGCCCCGGTGGCAGAGTGATGATCTCGGATGTCGTCTTGAACGGCCCTCTGCCCCAAGAGATGCGTGATGATGTCATCACGTACACGGGTTGCCTTGGCGGGGCCATTCCGGAAGATGAGTACTTACAACGCATGCACGATGCAGGATTTGAGAGAGTGGAGATCGTCAGAAAGACCCCCTACGGTCTCGGCTCAAGCGCTGAGATCTCAGCCTACAAGCTGGCCAACTGAGCGCACGAAAGTAGTGACAGTTCGGGTTCTGGCTCTGTCAAAAGATATATGCATCAAAACACTCACGGCAAGTCAGATGAGAACGGAGGAGAAGAACGAGTACAATGTCGAAGTCGATCAGAGTCTCGACGATATTGCCCGTTAGCGCCAAGAAACTCTACCTGGCTTGGCTCAGCAGCAAGGAACACGGCGCCTTCACTGGGGCGAAGGCTGTGATCGAGCCGAGAACTGGTGGGAGTTTCTCAGCTTGGGACGGCTACATCCGGGGCACAATCTTGGAACTCAAGCCTTACAAGCGGATACTTCAGTCGTGGAAGTCTTCTGACTTTCCTGAGGGGAGCAGCGATTCGAAGCTTGAAGTCCTATTCGAAGAGACAGCGAGAGGGACCAAGATCACTCTGATACACAGTGACATTCCTGAGGGACAAGAGCAACAGCTCAGACAAGGATGGCTTGATTTCTACTTGAAACCGATGAAAGAGTACTTCAGGAGAGCGGGCAAGAAGAAACCAACACACGTAAAGGCTTAGCCCAAAGTTTGGACCCAACGCGCGCGGCGCTCCCGATCTTTCTCTCGTGGAATGATGCCGGGCTTCTGGTCGCGTGACACGCGTCCGACCGCCTCGCTTATCCTTCTATTGCCAGTCACTTCCGTCTTGGCCTGACTTATCCACCGCACATACCTGGTGGCTGGTCAGACCCAGACCACGCGCGCATGCCCATGTCTTGTCTCTGGGATATTGGGATCTACCATGCGAAAAATCAGGGGTACTGCAACTGGAAGTTGGTGAGCTGTCCCGATCCCCAGTATACCCAAACTGTGTGGCCCCCGGACGGTACGCTGACGATGACCGCGATATAGCCCCCGCCTGATGGGATGGTTCCTGCACTTCCAGGGAAGGTGGCAATCGCCTCGGTCTTCGTTGCGGCGACACTGATGGTAGCACTACTCAGGATCGTGCTGACTATCGTCCCCGCGGTGTCGGTGGTGTACACGGATACAGTAATAGTGCCTGAACGCGTTGAATCTTCCCAGATATTGAACGTCCAGTCCCCCGCCGGGATGCTCGTCGCACTTGTGTACCGAGGCGTCCAAAGATATCCTGGTTTATTGGGGCTTATCCCGTACGACGACGAGGTTGTGGGTTGGGTTGTGCCCGTGTCGACGGTCGGGGTCGATCCTGACGGCGCGTTCGCATTCTCGTAGTAAATGAACAACATGGCTCTGCCCAACTGTGCCTGGACGGTGGTTCTCTGAATCGTAATGTTCGTGGCGGAGGCAGAGATCACTACAAATGTCAGCATGACCAAGGTCAACTTCAAGAGCGCTTTTCTCGTGAGCTCTGTCAATTCGGTCTCACGCCCCGAAGCGCTTGAACCTATGCTTCATGCTCGATGCACCACGGGCAGATGACATGTGTCTGTCGCCTTGAGCCCTCTACAAGTACGGCGATCGATCCACATATCGGGCAGACTTCTTCTCTGAGTTTCCACTCCACGCTGGGCGGATTTTTCCTGAGCCAGTACGTGAAGCTGGCCATGTGAAGGCTCCTCAGCTCCTCTGGGCGAATCTCTCCGGAGTAGTTCAGCGCCATCTCGTATTCTCCAAAGGTGGATTCCTTGATCTCGCCGTTCATCGTTCTCTTCGCCAAGAGTGCAAGAAGCTTCTTCTTCTGTTTCCCCTCCAGGTCGACCTCGCTCTGGCCGTTCAAGTATCCGAAGAGGATTGCTGCCGTTATCAGTATCATGCCTTGCTGGGAGTGGACGAAGTCCAGCAGGAAACCCACGTAGGGAATCTTG
>Ga0315291_10012395_pt1 | contig 10345 bp, 9 predicted proteins | sample YL17G12_20_MG_FD_203070 | JGI IMG/M metagenome (GOLD analysis project Ga0315291, IMG submission 203070) | Sediment microbial communities from Yellowstone Lake, YNP, Wyoming, USA - YL17G12_20 | ecosystem: Environmental > Aquatic > Freshwater > Lake > Sediment | place: USA: Wyoming | collected... | reverse complement strand
CAGGGGGGAGGCGAAAGCGGCGCGCCTTCCCTCTCGCCGCCGCCGCCGCCGCCGACGACGACGACGACGACGCTCGACGCGGCCTCCCTCGCGTTCTCCGTCGTCCGCGCCGCCTCCGAGTGCCGCGTCGCTCTCCCCAGGGAGGTGCTCGACGAGCTCGAGGCCGCGGCCGCGGCGGTGGAGGTGAGGAGGGCCGTGGCGGCGCTGGAGGCGGCGGACGAGGAGGCAGCGGAGATGGCTTCCGCCGCTGCTGCCGCCGCCGCCAAGGCCGAGGCGGCCGCTTCCGCTGCGTCCGCGTCCCCTCCCGCGCCTCCTCCCTCGTCGCCTGCTTTCTTCAACCTCCCGGACCTCTCCGAGGCCGACGGAGGGGTCTCCACCCCGTCGCAGGACGCGCTGGTCGTCGCCGCCGCTGCTCCTCCTCCGCCTCCGCCCCTCTCGAGCAATGGCGGCGACGGCGGGGGAGGAGGCCGCCGCGGGAGGGCCCCGAGCTCGCCGCCGCCGATGCCGACGCCGGCGCCAGCGGGCGACGACGGGGGCGCCGCCGCCGCGGCCCTCGCCGCCGCCGGGTCGCCCCCGCCGTCACGCCCCCCGCTCCCTCCGACGACGCAGCAGCTCCTCGCGGCGCTGCTGGCGGTCGACCGAGACAGGGAAAGCGACACCGGCGGCGCCGAGGGCGGCGGCGGCCTCTCCCCCTGCGCGACGCCCAGCGGCGTCCTCTCCCCCCCGGGCCCCGGGTCCGCGGCCACGCTGACCCCCGCGATGGGGACGGCGACGCCGGCCTCCCTCTCGCGCGCGGAGTCCGGCGGAGGGGGAGCTCGAGAGGCCGAAGAGGCGGCGGCGACGGCGCAGCAGCGGCAGCACGGAGGAGGAGTCTGGCCTCCGTTGCTCGCGCGCTCGGCCCCGGCGTCTCCCTCCTCTGCCTCGGTGGAAGCTGCAGCTTCTGCTTCTGCTGCTGCTGCGGCTGAAATGACGACGGCGGAGAACATGGCGTCGCTGCTGGAGGCGTTTGAGAAGACGGGGCTCGGGGGAGGAGGATGAGGAGGGAACTGAAAAAAAACGAGCGCGCGAGAGAAACAAAACTACAACTCAACCTCCCGCTTTTTTTTTCTTAGGACCACTTTTTTAGGAAAGGTCTCAATTTCACACACACGCAATAACACCACGCAACAGAAACAACACCACGCCAGCGTCCATCTCCCCCATTGCAGCGATTTGATTTGATTTAGAAGGGAAAAAAAGAAAAAACCAAAACCCTTCGCCCCCCACCCCCCCATAACTCAACACCCGACGCGCCCGTCGACAAAATAAGAAAAACGCAAGAAAAAACCTCGTTGATCTCTTTTATACTACCGCTTACCTTTTCTCTCTTTTCCCGCATTGAGCGCAATCTGTCTCTTTGGCGCGCGTGTCCCCTTTCGGAACCCATGTAAACGCAGACACGGCGCAAGAGTTTCGATGCAAGAGGAAAAAATGGAGTTGAGAGGGGGAGGCGGGTCGAAAGAAGTTCACTTTTTTTTCTTATTCCGAGAACAGTCGAAGAAGAGAATTGAGAAGAAGAAGCTCCTTGTCTTTTCCTCTTCCGCTTCCTCTTCCATTCTCGGCGTCGCGATCTGGCAAACAATCTTCTAAGCAAAGAATGCGATCGCTCGCCTCGGGAAGCTCGGCGGCAACGATGCCTCAGGCGTCGACCTCGGCGAGGACTGCGACGCCGCCGCTAGCCGTTCCTCATCGGCGACGCTGTCCCTCTTCCCGCCGCTTCTTCGGCTCCTCGTCGTCTTCTTTTCGTCATTCTTACCCCGTGAACCGTCCTCGGCAGCCGTTTCGCACACCGTCCGCGTCCTCTGAAGCAGCGGCAGCCCGAGCAGCGGCCCCGAGCGGCGAGGAGGAGGAGGCGCCTTTGTCGTCAGACCAATCGTCGTCGACCATCTCGCCAGCAGCGCCTGCTGCAGCAGCAACCGTCGTTCGCGCCCGACGCCCCCTCAACGCCGCGCGCGTCGCCACGCTCAGCGCATCGAAGATTGCTGCCCGCGCCGTCGACGAGGGGGCGAGATCTCTAGGTGCGAGAGAAGACAAAGAGAGAGAAGAGAAGGTTGAATTGGAAGGGAGCTCGCCAAAAATCAAAAAAATTGAAAATCGAAAGCAGTAGAAAATCTCACCTTCAGACCACTTTCTTTTCTCTCCAACCCTCTAAAAAAACGAAACGCCGCAGCCGAGTACATGGCGCTTCCCGTGTCCCAGTACTCGGTCCTCGACGCGAGACGCATCGAGCGCCTCGGAGACAACCGCTTCCGCTGCTTCGTCGACGGCGTGCGCCTCTTCTCCTTCAGCGTCGAGCCCGTCGTCGACGTCGAGGTCGACGTCTCGCCCGACGGCCGTGGCCCCACGGTGAGGCTGCTCGGCGCGCGGCTCGAGGGGTCCAGGGCGGCGGTGGCGGCGAGCGACGCGTTCGAGGTGACGATGGCCAACGCGGTGCGGTGGACGACGGGCGAGGAGAAGAGGGAGGAGATGATGGCGGCGGGAGAGGGAGCGGGAGCAGGAAGGGGAGGAGGCAAGAGCGGCGAAGAAGCTGCGAGCCTTCACCTGACGTCGGCCACGGAGATCGAGCTGCGCATCGAGGTCCCGACCTGGTTCCGCCTCGTGCCGCTGAGCGCGGTCGAGCGCGCGGGCTCGCACGTGATGCAGCGGGTGCTCGACGTGGCGGTCCCCCGGTTCCTCGACCAGCTCGCGCGGGACTATGGGCTCTGGGCCCAGTCTGGCGGCGGCGAGCGGCTGCTGGAGGCGGCGGCAGAGCGGGAAGGGGAAGGGAAAGGGGGGGAGGGAGGGGGCGAGGAGGGCGACTGAGTTCCTGTCTTCTTCCCGCGCGCGCGCGCGCTCCGCCCATGATTCTGTCAAAACGAAAGCAAAGAAAAAAAAAGGGGAGGGGGTGCTCGTGAGAAGCTCGTAGGAAAAAACGACGGAAGGGAAAGAACTTTTTTTGTTTTTTTTTTGCAAAAAGAAAAAGAACGAAAACGTAACATTTCCTCTCTCGCGCTCTCCTCTCTCTCCCCGCCCTACCACATCGAAACAACCAAAAGAAGTATTCTCTCGAAAAAAAAAGACACCCCCAAAGCGAAAAGCGAAAGCAAAAAACGAAAGAATGTCTCTCTCTCTCTCTCTCTCTCTTCTCTTCTAGTAGCCATAGCCGCCGCCGCCACCGCCTCCATAACCTCCCCCGCCGAACCCGCCGCGGCCTCCTCCATACCCTCCGCCGCCGCGGCCTCCGTACCCACCCCGGCCGCCGCCGCCGCCGCCGAAGCGCCCGCCGCCGCGCCCGCCGTAGCGGGACCCGCCGCCGCCGCCGCCGCCGTACGTAGACATCTGCTCCAGCTCGGGGGACACTGCCTGCCCGGCCTCCCGCAGGACCCTGCAGAGCTGCCCGGCGTGCTTCGAGTCGGCCGGCGTGAAGAAGGTGTACGCCTCGCCCGTGGCGCCCGCGCGGCCCGTGCGCCCGATACGGTGGATGTAGTCCTCGACGCCGTTGGGGAAGTCGTAGTTGATGACAGCGCCGACGTCGGGGACGTCGAGCCCGCGCGCGGCGACGTCCGTCGCGATCATGATCGGGCACTGGCCCGACTTGAAGCTCGCGAGCACCCAGTCGCGCTCGCGCTGCTGCTTGTCGCCGTGGATGGCGGCCGCCCTGAAGTCCCTGCCCAGGCCCATCGCGAGCTGGTCGCACATGCGCTTCGTCGAGCAGAAGATGATGATGCGGGTCCCCGGGGGCTTGCTCTGCAGCAGCTGCCTGAGGCGGGGCATCTTCTCCGCGGACCCTCCCCCCATCGCGCCCATGACGTCGACGTGCTGCGTGATGGAGGTGTTGGCGACGAGGCGGTCCTCGACCTGGCCCACGAAGACGCAGACGGCATCGGGCTTGACGAACTGGGCCGCGATGGACTTGACCTGTTGTTTGTTTGCGTGGTTGAGGTTTGGGAAGAGGGAGAGAGAGAGAGAGAGAGAGAGACAGAAGGAAACGAGTGAGCATTTTCTTTACCTCTTTCGACCTCGGCCTCTTGTTTGACCGGAAAAAAAAAAGAGATAAGGTGCAACAGAAAAAAAACACATCTCACCTCCCTCGGCCACGTCGCCGAGAAGAACAGCGTCTGCCGCTCCGCCGGGATCGACCGCACGATCCGCTGGATCTGCGGCTCGAAGCCCATGTCGAGCATGCGGTCCGCCTCGTCCAGGACGAGGTACGAGATCTGGTGCAGCCGGACCATGCCGCCCTCGAGGAAGTCGTTGAGGCGCCCCGGGGTCGCGATGACGAGCTGGACGCCGAAGCGGAGGTCGCGGAGCTGCGGGCCCTTGGAGGCGCCGCCTGGGGGGGGGGGGAGGAGGAGGAGTTTTCGATGATATTAGGGGGGAGAGAGGGATGGAAGGGAGGTCGAAGAAGGCGGAAAAAAGTGAGTTTTTTGTTTTTCGCTTTTTGTTTCGACGCCTCTCCTCCGAGGTCGAGTCGGGAAAAAAAAAACTCCAGAAGGCTCCTCTCCATCGACGCACCGTAGCAGCACGTGTTCCTGAACCCGCCGGACCTCCCGAACTTGTCGGCCTCCTCCTTGATCTGCACCGCCAGCTCGCGCGTCGGCGCCAGCACCGCCATGGTCGGCCCGACGCGCGGGTCGCGCCGCGTCGCGGCGCAGTGCATGAACCCGGGAAGCAGGAACCCGCACGTCTTGCCCGAGCCCGTCTTGGCGATCGAGATCAGGTCGGACCCGCGCAGGGCTACCGCCCACGACTGGGCCTGGATCGGGGTCGGCGCTGCGTACCCCGCGCGCTGGATCTCGCGCATGATCTCGGGCGAGAAGCCGACTGAGTCGAAGGTCTGCAGCGGGTCCGGGACCTGCCCCCCGCGGGACACCACGGTCAGCTCGTGCTTCTTGCGGTACTCGTCGGCGGAGAGGGAGAAGCCGTCCGCCGGGCCGAAGGCGTGCGGCGGGGCGTCGCGGCCCGTGGGGGCCGGGGCGGGGCCTCCGCCGGCTGCTGCGCCATTGGCGTTGGCGCCGTAACGGTCCCCGCCGAAGGAGCCGGGGTGGCCGCCGCCGCCACCGCTGTAGCGGTCGCTGCCGCCGCCGTAGCTGCGTTTTCGTTTTGTTTCATTGGAAGAGAGGAGAAAAAGGAGAATGGGAGAGGGAGAGGTGAGCGGGCGAACGAGCGAGCGAGGGAAAGAGAGAGAGAGGGAGAGGGAGAGAGAGTTTTTCTCGTGAAGAAAAGAGAAAGACCGAGAAGAAGAGAACTCTTCTTACCCGCCACCTCCTCCGAAGCCGCCGCGGCCGCCGCCTCCGTATCCGCCGCCGCCGCCGCCCCCGTAGCCGTTGGAAGCGGGGGGGGGAGGCGGGGGAGCCTGTGTTGTCGTCGTGTTTTTAACAATGGGAAGAAAAAAAGAAAAGAAAAAGGTGAGCGAAGAAGAGCGAAGAGCGCTGCGAGCCCGCGTTGACCTCTTGTTCGCCTTCTTTCCCCGGGTGCGCGTTTCTAGCAGAGCAGCAGCGTGCGGTGATGTTTTCGTCCGTCACTTTCTTCTTCCAGGGTGTGTGCGTGCGTGCCGATCGAGCGTTCTGGGAGAAAGGAACGCCCCCTGCTTCTTCGTCCTTGAGAGAAAAGGGCGCCGCCTCTCTGCTTCTCTTCTTCCCGCTGCAGCTGCATGCTTCCTGCTGCTGCCTCGAGACGACGCAGAGAGTGCGCGTTCCCTCGAAGAGAGAGATGGATGGTTTGCTTTGCTGGTTCTTGTCTGTTCTTTCTTCTTTCGCCTCTGCCTTTGCCGTTCCGGCCAGCGAGGGTGCGGACGCGCTCTTTTGCTTTTCTCCCATCCACGCCTTTTCCCATTTTCAGTTTGCTCACCGTGAAAATCGAGTTCATTTCGTCGATTCAGTATCGATTCGGAACTCCATCTCCACGCAGCTGCTCCGGGAAAGGGCGGGATAAAAGCGTGCAGGAAGAGAGCGCGCCAGCACCAACACACGGAAGATCGTTCGGAAGCGTCGTCGTTTTTTTGTTCGTCGACGCTGCTCCGGCGTTGCCGTCGGTCGAAAGATGAAGAAACCAACGAAAACCTGCAGAAGAGGAAGTAAAACCCCCCACATGCAGACCACCTCTCTCCAGCGAGAGCAACGCTCTCTCTCTGACACACTCTCTCTCAGCTTATCAGAGGCAAAAGGAGGTTAGAAGAGAGAGGAGCACGTCCAAAAAGAAAACATCATCCGCCGCCGCCTGCGCTCTGCTGTTTTTTTCTCGCCGCCGCCTGCTCTCTCCCGCAACAAGCATCAACGCACCCCGCCGGCGCCTCCCGCCGTCGGCTTCTCGTAGGTCGTCGTGTTGGTCGCCTGGTTCCAGTAGTAAGCCAGGCCGCTGTCCGTGTCGCGGATCTTGCGCCAGCCCGGGGGCAGCGTCGGGTCCTGTTCTTCGCGGGGCGGCATGTTTGAAGAGGAAAAGAAGACCTAGCGGAAGGAAAAAGAAGAGCAGAAAAAAAGAGGGGAAAGTGAGCTCTGATGTTTTTTTTTTTGCCAACCTGCACGAGAGAAAAAAATATTACACGCCGCCTTCCCACTCCGCGCCTCCCCTCCTCCTCCCGCTGCCCCCCGCGGGCCCCCCGCACGCAGCCTCCCTCGCCCTGCTCGCAGCCCCGGCCGCGAAATGAGCGAAAGCTCCCGGAGAAGGAGCGGCGGCCCCGAGAATCGACTTGGAGAACTTGGCGACGGCCGCGGCGTCCTCGAGCCTCCTCCGCACGGAGCGCCTCGTCTCCTCGTGGTCGGGCGAGAAGTCGGCGAGCAGGTGCAGCTCGCAGGCCGCGTACACCGCACAGAGCGTCGCCCGCTTCGAGTAGTACGAGGAGGAAGAGTCGGCAGCGGAGGAGGAGGAGGGGCGGTCCCCGGCGGCCAGGGCCCACGCGTCGTCGCTCCACCTCCACAGCTCGCGCGCGGCCTCGGCCGCGGCCCCCGGGCCCGCGAGCGCCACCGCGGCGACCGCCTGGTGCCACGTCGACGAGAAGCGCGCCACGGGCTGGAGGCGCCACCAGATCGCCCGGTCGATCCGGGCCGTCGTCCCCGGGAGCGAGGCCAGCTCTTCCAAGCGAGCAGTGGCGGCGCCGCTGTTCTTCTCCTCCTCCTTCGCTCCGCCGCCGCCACCGCCGCCTCCTCCGCCTCCTCCTCCTCCGTCCTTGCCGGCGACGTCGAGCCCGCCCCCCAGGCTCGCCGCGAACTCGTCGTTGTTCTTTCTGATATACCACAGGGCGAGGTCCGCGGGCCCCCTCCGCGCGAGCCTCGCGGCCGAGGGCGAGAGCCCCAGCGACACGGCCGCGGCGGCGAGCGCCTCGTGCGACCAGCCGAGCTCGGGCACCTTCACCAGGGCTTCCTCGAAGAGGGCGTCACGGAGAGAAGCGGAAGGGTCTTCTTCGTCGGAGCCACTCTTGCTGCTGGTGTCGTCCTCGTCCTCGACGTCGGACCCGGGCCACGAGGGGGGCGCGGCCTCGCCTCCCACCGCCGCCGAAGCCGCCGTTGCTGCCGCCGCCGCCTCTTCTGCCGAAGAGGTTCCCTTCCTGCTCCTCCTGTGCTCGTCCTCGGTCAGGCTGCTGTCTGACTCGGCGTCGGCGTCGTAGCCCCTGTCGTCGGCGGGCGAGGGCGAGGGCGACGATGAAGGCGAGGCGGGACGGCGACTACTGATGCTCTTGTCGGAAGAAGAAGAACAAGAGGTCGAGGTCGAAGCGGCTCGGGTCTGCGACGACGACGATGTCGACGATGCAACGGAGACGCTGCTGCCGCCGAGCCGCTGGTTCGAATTGTTCTGAATCGCATCGTCGTGATGATATCCAACGCCATGAATGATCGAGCTGCTGGAGGAGAAACGAAGGAAAAGAGCCGAGAGAGCGCTGGAAGTTGGAGGCGCGATCACGGTCGTCGAGAGCAATGGCGATTTCGTCGTCGTCGTTCCCGCCGTTGTTTTTCCTCCTCGGAGCAGGGCCACCGCCAGCGTCCGCGCCGCGGCTCGAGTTGCCATAGTGTGCACAGATGTGTATGTGACGGCCTCTCCACTTCCCTTTAGCTGGACCAGCAAAAGCGGGGCGAGCGTGGGTAGTTCTCGCGGAGAGAGAGAGAAAAAAGTGAGAGCAGACTTTCCAGCCCCTTCACTATTTCCGTTCTGGCTTCTTTCTTCTCTCTCTCTCTGTCTCTCTCTCTCATTCCTACGCTGGCTGCCGCTGTCGCCTTTCGCTGCGCCAGAGCAGCAGCAGTAGCGTCTGCACCAGCGACCGTCTCGAGAGCCAGAAGCAGCAGCCTGCAGGTGCCGCCACCGCTGCGCTCCTCGCTGCTCCTGATCCTCGAGGCAGGAAGAAGGCCTCGTCTTCTTCAACAACACCGCTCGATCGTCGTCGTCGTCGCCGCAGCTGCAGCGGCTAGATCGACGCCGAGGCCATCCACGCCTTCTTCTTCTTCTTCCTCCTCTTCGCTCTCTTCCCCCTGGGACGTCCCATCGTACCCTTCGAGCGACGACGCCATGGCCCCGAAATCAGCCCCGGCAGCAGCAGCAGCCAGAAAGAAGCGCAAGGCCAAGGCGGAACCCGAGTCGTCATCGGAGGGGAACTCTTCTTCTTCCTCCGATGACGACGCCGCCGCCACGGCCGCTGGCTCCGCCGACGACGCCACGCGCAAGGTCGAGCTCAGGGTCAACCCGAGCCGCGTCCGCCTGCTCTCTGAGACGCCAGCTGCCGCCGCTGCTGCTCCTCGCGACAGCGGCCCCGTCATCCTGTGGATGTCGAGGGACCAGCGGCTCGACGACAACTGGGCGCTCCTCTTCGCGGCGCAGCTCGCGGCCGCCGGCGGCGGCGGCGCCGCCGCCGCGCCGCCCGCCCCCGCCGCCTCCCGCGCCCCCGTCCCACTCGCCGTCGCCTTCAGCCTCGTCCCGGCGTTCCTCGGGGCCGGCGCCCGCCAGTTCGGGTTCATGCTCCGCGGCCTCGAGGAGCTCGAGGCCCGGCTCGCGGAGGTCTCCGCAGGGAGGGTCGCCTTCTTCCTGCTCGAGGGGGACCCCACCGAGACGCTCCCCGCCCTGGCGGCCTCGACGGCGGCCAGCGCGCTCGTCACCGACTTCAGCCCGCTCCGGCTCAGCCGCGCCTGGAAGCGCGGCGTGCTCGGGAAGCTCTCCGCCGCGTGCCAGATGTACGAGGTCGACGCCCACAACGTCGTGCCCTGCTGGGCCGCGACGGACAAGAGGGAGGTCGGCGCGAGGACGCTGCGGCCGAAGATCCACCGGCTGCTGCCCGAGTTCCTGACCGAGTTCCCGAGGACCGACGCCGCGCTCTCGGGCCTCCCGGACTGGTCTTCGAGCGCCGCAGGGAAGCAGCGGGCCGCGGCGAGGCCGGAGTGGGACGCGGTCATCGAGCGCGCGCTGGCCGCGGGCGCGGCGGTGCCCGAGGTGCGCTGGCTGGAGCCCGGCGCCGCCGCGGCGGCGCGCGCGCTCTCGGCGTTCCTCGAGCCGGCGAGGCTCAAGAGGTACGCCACCAAGCGCAACGACCCGTGCGACCCGGAAGCGCAGTCCAACCTGTCCCCGTACCTCCACTTCGGGCAGCTGGGCGCGCAGCGCGCCGCGCTCGAGGCCGCCAAGCACCGCAAGAGCTCCTCGACGCGAGCTTCCGTCGAGGCCTTCCTCGAGGAGCTCGTCGTCCGCAAGGAGCTGTCGGACAACTTCTGCCACTTCGAGCCCGACGGCTACGACTCGCTCGACGGCGCCGCGGCCTGGGCGCGCGAGAGCCTCGAGCTGCACAGCTCCGACCCTCGCGAGTTCACGTACTCCCGCGAGCAGCTCGAGGGCGCGCGGACGCACGACGACCTGTGGAACGCCTCGCAGAAGCAGCTCGTCCACCTGGGCAAGATGCACGGTTTTATGCGGATGTACTGGTGCAAGAAGATTCTGGAGTGGTCGGCGAGACCGAGCGAGGCGCTGGCGACGGTGCGTTGAGAGGGAGAAAACGTTTTTTTTTCTTCCTGCGATGACAGGAAGAAGGAAAAATCACTCACTCTTTCACTCTTCTTCTCTTTCTTTCTTCTCTTTCTTTCTTGTCTCTCTCGACCACGGGACGACTTCAAACAGGCCATCTACCTCAACGACCGCTACGAACTCGACGGCCGCGACCCGTCGGGCTACGTGGGCTGCATGTGGAGCATCTGCGGGACGCACGACATGGGGTGAGTTTCTTTTGAAGTTTTTTCCCCGTTTTTTTCCTTCTTCGACCCGTCGGGGGAGTCGAGAGAGGTCATCGTCGAAACTTAAAAAAAAAACACTCTCTCTTTCTCTCTCTCCGCCTCAATCTCAACAACGACAGCTGGACCGA
>Ga0315291_10012394_pt1 | contig 10345 bp, 8 predicted proteins | sample YL17G12_20_MG_FD_203070 | JGI IMG/M metagenome (GOLD analysis project Ga0315291, IMG submission 203070) | Sediment microbial communities from Yellowstone Lake, YNP, Wyoming, USA - YL17G12_20 | ecosystem: Environmental > Aquatic > Freshwater > Lake > Sediment | place: USA: Wyoming | collected... | reverse complement strand
CGGCCGGGATATGCTCGACAGATATGAACAGTTGAAGAACGAGCTAAATGCGCTGAAATCCTCCGGGGGCAGCAGAATAAACGTCGCCGCAATCTTCAGTATCGGGATGCACACTCTGCCGGACTACGTCAAGAGGTTAATGGTCAGCCATCCGAACGTGAACGTCCATATCGAGTACTTCAGCGCCGACAGAATCTACGAGCTGGTTCTGGCCGGTGATGTAGATATCGGCCTTGTGGCGATTCCGAAGAAGGATAAGCGGCTCGATGTGTACGAGTTTGAAAATGAGCCGTTGGTCCTGGCGTGCAGTCCAAAGCACCCGCTCTCGCACGAATCGCAGGTCGATATTCACAGGCTGCAATCTGAGAGATACATCGCATTTGAGAGGAATGTTCCCACGCGCCTGTGGATAGACAGCATCCTGGATCGCTACAACATCACTGTCAGACCGGTGATGGAATTCGACAATATCGAAACGGTCAAGCGGGCCGTGGAAATAGATGCAGGCGTAAGTATTCTTCCACAAACGGCAATGCTCCAGGAGCTCCGCGACGGGACAATAAAGGCTGTTCCCTTCTCAAACGAGAAGCTCGTCAGGCCGACCGGCATTATTGTCCGCAAGGGTAAAATCCTCGGCCAGGCCGGGCGATATTTTATCGAATTACTTCGGAAGAAAGGTAAGTAGAGAACACGGGCCATCGCGCTGCGTAAATCAGTATTCAGGTTCGCACAACAGATGTCAATCAAAGCTGTGATATTTGATCTGGACGGCACAATTACCCAGCCATACTTCGACTTCGACGCCATCCGCGAAGAAATAGGGCTGGCTAAGGACTCCGGGCCGGTGCTCGAGTCGATGGAGAAGATGCCCGCCCAGGAGCGCCGCCGGGCCGAAGAAATACTGTGCCGGCACGAGGAAAGGGCGGCGGCGGAATCCAAGCTGAACATCGCCACAAGAGAAACGCTTTCGGCGCTTCGCCGGGCAGGCATCCACATCGGCGTATTGACGCGCAACAAGCGAAGCAACGCCCTGGCCATCGCCGGCAGGCACAATCTGAAATTTGATGCTATTGTTGACAGAGACGACGGCCCGGTGAAACCCGATTCCTTCGGCGTGCTGCATCTATGCCGGCAATTCGGCGTAGAACCGCGGGAGACTCTGTTAGTGGGCGACTACCTGTTCGACCTGCTCTGCGCAAAAGCAGCGGGCGCAGTCGCGGTCCTGCTGGCGAACCATCACCAGGCCGAGGAGTTTGCCGAGCATGCGGATTTTTGTATTGAAAACATCAGCGAGATACTTCAAATTATCAAAGAAAGCCGATAGAGAAGGTGTATCCTGCGCACAAAGCTAAGGAAGAAACAAATGAACAGTAACACTATCAGTGAAGCGGTATTGGTCGTCCTGTTGACGGCCGGCATCTGCAAGGCCATGGAATGCACGAAGCCCAGTGTGCCCGATGAGGCTCAGCAGGCCGCACAGTGCGCCCAGCCAAAGACCGGCCCGGTCGATGACGTGCTCAAACAACTGAACGATAAAACCATAGAGCTCCAATCGTACGAGGGGCAGCTCGAATACAAGTTCACCCAGCCGCTGCTCGAATCGGAAGCACTTAGAAAAGGAATCCTCTACTATGCGAAGTTCGGCGAGAAATCGAAGCTGAGGATAAACTTCCTGACGCTCAAGCAGGACGATGAAGAGGAACAGAAATACCTTGAAGACTACATTTTCGACGGCACGTGGCTGACACAGATCAGTTACGAAATCAAGAGCGCCAAGAAATACCAATTGGCCGAGCCGAATAAGCCGGTCGATGCCTTCGACGTAGCCAGCCAGAACATACCATTGCTCGGCTTTACCAAAATTGAGAATCTCAAGAAACAGTTCGAGATAACGCTTGTTGAGCAGAAAGAAGACAAGCCGGCAACTTTTTTTCAACTGCACCTTAAGGTTAAGCCGAATTCGACTTACAAGGATGATTACGCGTCGCTCGATTTCTGGATCGACAAGAAACTGGGGCTGCCGACAAAAGTCGTTGCCCTCTCGCCGGAAGAGGACATATATGAAATAAAGTTCCTCAATCCTAAGATAAACAGGAAGATAAACGCAAAAGTCTTTGACTTCAAGATTCCAAAGGATTTCGGCGAGCCGGAAATAGTCCCGCTGGAGAAGAAGAAGGATGAAAATGGTCTGTAGCCTTCGATTTGGCTCAGCGTAGTTGACGAGCAACGCAGGAATCGCTCAATGGATCCACTGACAATTTCTAACAAAGACTTCCATAAGCTGATTGCAGAGCGCTCGCAGACCCTCCTCGGCTTGGCAAGCTATCTTCGCCGCTGCGAATCGGTCAGCAAGGTCCTGACGCGTCCGTTCGTGGGCGAGTTTCTCTCACAGTCAATGCTGATCGAGGAGCTTCTCGACACCTACGACGCGCGCAACAATTGCCAGTGGTGCACGTTCAGGTCGCTGACGGCGGCAATCAAGCTCTTCTCCGATGTGAGTTACGAATTGCTTCATATCCAGCACTCGTTGCCGGCCTACCGGCTCCTGCCGATAGAGCATGACTTTGTCGAAGCCACCGAACAATCGCTCAAGTTTACCGGTGAGGTGCTCTTTAGAGCGGCCAGCCAGATGCTCACGACGGCCGAGCAGCTCGACCTGACAATTCCGCCTCAGAGCTCACGCGCTTACTCCGAAGAGCTGCCCCGCGGCCGACTGCCGCACGATTGCGGCGCGCGCAGAACCGAGACGGTATCGGAAACGGTTACTCTGCTGGCGACGGCCTTTTTGAATCTCGCCGCAGACAGCCAGAGAGTGCGAGCCGCAGGCAAGGCAAAGCCGGAAGAATACGCATCGTACGCATCCAACTCCGTAACCGAGGAGAGTCTGCGGAGTCTCGAGCTTCGATTCCACAACCTTCAGTCACTATACGACACGTTTGTCTCAGGCACCGAAGTGGAGGACATGGATACGGATCTGCCCGTGCTAAGGGGACATATAAGTATCGTCTTTCATTTGCTCAGGCTGGGGACGCTGTTTGCCCATTATTACGAGCGACACATAAACAAGCCGCTTTGCGCGCTGGCCGCCCTGCGAGAGCCGGTCATACGAGCCGACGCGCTTCTATCGCAACTGATGGACTACTGTATCGTCCACATCAGCCTGTACATTGGCTGCGCGGAGCGTCTGTGCCAGGAAATGCTCCGGCGCTACGCCGAGATCGGGCGGGTCGAGGTGCCCGTGCCCAAGTACCGGGGCTTCCACGTCCGCCCGTCAACTCTGATTTCAAAGCTTGTGCTGCATTACGGAAGCGATGTCAGGATGGAGCTCGATGACGAGGTTTACGACGCCGGCTCGCCGCTGGATCTCTTCCGCGCCAATGAGAAAATAAACGCCGAGAAGCGCCGCTGGTTGGCCGGTGAAATTGCCGGCATCAAGTCTGTCCGGCAAGGCTCAAACGCCGGCGAAATCAGCACTACGGTCTGGAATGTCGTGCTGGCGCTTGCCGAAGAAGGCAAGCTTATTCTATATGAACAACCGCTCCAACTGCCCGAAGAGCCGGGACAAGAGGAAGGAACGCTCCTGCAGCGCGTCAGCGACAGAATGGGGCAACTGCTGGCCCTGGGCAAGATCGATATTCACATCGACCTGACCACTGTATTCGTCGGCGACAAGAGGGTGCTCGCCGACATCAAGCTCCTGGCGGAATCCGGGTACGGCGAGGACCAGTTCGGCAACAATACCCCCCTGCCGGAGGAACTCGGCTATCTGCGGCGATAAACCACACCGGGCGGGGGGTCTTGATTGAGAAGGTTTCTGACTATATGATTACTCCCCGGTTTTGGCTGGGTCGCAAAAAGTCTCAGGAAAACTCAAAAAGGAAGGATGGCACATGGCAAAGGGAATCGTGATATACTATTCACGGACGGGCAACACAAAGGCAATGGCCGAGACTATCGCAGAGGCGATGAACAAGGCGCATCTGCCGACGCAGGGGCCAACGAGTAGCCGGATTGGCCAAGAGACTCACGGGCTGAAGATTCGTTCTGGACCGACAGCGGCCCCCGTTGATGTCCTGTACGACGCTGCGAGCCGGCCAAGCTCCAGCAAAGGCGGGTAGATAAGGACCCGGCAGTCCGTCGCAATATATTTCAGATGCCTCGAAAACAACAAAAATGAATGTCGATTTTTTTTGCAAAAATGGCATTTTTCTTTGACAAAGTGATTCTATCGCGTTAAGTTCATTGCGATTCTATGCTGCTGAAAGCAAGGCTTCTGCAAAATTGCAGGTTAGGCCTGCTTAGAAAAGAAAAAATCGTTTGTTGATTTTTTCTTTTCAACGGTAACGTATTGTCTCGTAATCGCTTAGGTAATTATTGAAGAAAATCATAAAAGGGATTTTCTTCAACAATATAGGTCTAACCTGCAATTTTGCAGAAATCGTTACTGAAAGCCTGTGTGGAGGTATATTTAATGCAGGAATACGAAGACCTCAAAGTGTTGGTTGCCGAGATCGAAGCTGACATTAACAAAGCCGAGGGTGGAAACAAGGCCGCAGGGACGCGGGTTCGTAAGCAGATGCAGAAAATCAAGCAGTCTGCTCAAAGCGTCCGCAGCCGTATCCTTGAAGTCAGGTCAGCTCAATAAGCCGCCATCGGCACTCGTACACGCTTGTTTGTGCGCACTGTCTGGCGCGCGCGTTGCGTATTGCGTCGGGGGGTTCCCATTGCAATGGGCAATGTGATAGCGCAGGGCGTTTATTTGGTCAAGGTGAGCAATGCCCCCTCCATCGTTATTCGACCTATCGCGTATCGACCTGACTGCCGAACCCATCTTTGACAGGGAAGCAATCGGCAAAGTAAACCCTCAGCGGTTTGAGATGCAGCAGCTTGATGGGATTCTGTGGTATGACAAGGAGAAATCCCAGGTATTGGGTTACAAGGACGTAACCGACAAGGAATTCTGGGTTCGCGGCCACATTCCGGGGCGTCCTTTGATGCCGGGCGTAATAATGATTGAGGCGGGCGCCCAGCTTTCAAGCTTCTTTCTCAAACGGATTTACGAAGAGAAGGGGTTCATCGCGTTTGCCGGCATTGAAGGGGCGAAGTTCCGTTCGGTTGTTGAACCGGGACAAAGGCTGTTGCTGCTCGGCCAAATTATCAAATACAAGCGCAAAACCCGCACAACGCACGTCGAAACCCAGGTTCAGGGTGTTGCCGGGAACACAATGGTCTTTGAAGCAATTGTGGCCGGAATGCGGCTTTAGCCGAACGAAGAACTTCTCATCTCACGGCCTCAAAAATAGCCCCAAGGGGATTCGAACCCCTGTTGCCGGGTTGAAAACCCGGTGTCCTAGACCTGCCTAGACGATGGGGCCAACCGAGTTTACTCCATACTGATCGCTTCTTCCGAGCAGGCATCGACGCAGACCCCGCAATCAACGCAGGCTTCCACATCAACAACCGCCTTTTCTTTCGAAATGCTTATGGCCTCGCTTGGGCACTCTGACACACACGTCTGACAACCAGTACATTTCTGCTGATCGACCTTGGCCGGCATCCACGTATCCCTTTCAAAAAAACAAGCACTTGCCAACAACGGAACAGGGAATGATACAAGAGTACGATGATTTTACAAGAAAAATCCTGAGCGGCCGGGACGGGGGACGGCGACGACATAACGCCGCTCCGGATCGTCCTATTTTTCTTTGACAGGCGGCGGTTTGACAGGTTCGGCCGGAGGCGATGGATTCTCGGACCCTTGCGATTTCGAGCCGGCAGCCCCAAGTGCGACCGCCATTGCGCGAACGTATTTGTCCGGATCGTAGGTGGCCGACCATTCAAGAACCTTGTCGAACTTGCCCTTCTGCGTCCTTGCCAGCAGGTATATGGCCATCATGCGAACCGGCCAGTTGCTGTTGTTCAGATTCTCCGCCACCGCAGCGGCAACCTCGCGGTCCATAGGAAGGTAGAGCATGTCAGCCATCGTATGCACCTTGACGACCCACTGGCCGTCGTCCGGGTTGCGCAGCAGCCCCGACTCGTGTACGAGCGCGTTGTTGAACATTGTCGGCATCCAGTCGGCATACATAAGCTGGTAGGGAGGCTTGCGATTGGACAAGGCGTACTCCTCCATCAGCAGGCCGATGAAAAGCTCCGCGGTTTTGATTTTCTGGCTCTCCTGCCCTTCGGAGAGGAGATTGAAGCGGTTTCTGAGGTATTTGCTGGTAAGTTCTATGCCCGGGCGCTTGACAAGCAGCTTGATCGGCTCGATCTTTGCCAGCCTGTTGGCTACCTGTCCCGTGGCGGCGACAACCGGGTCTATGTAGAGGGTGAACTCTATATCCAGAGAGGCCTGCGGGTAAGTCTGCAGGATTCTCCTGAGCTTGCCCGTAAAGAGCTTGACCGGGATCAGTATGCTTTCGCCGGGGCTGATAAGGTAGTGGCTGCGGACTTCCCTGGACACAAGCTGCGGTATCTTAATCGCCATATCTCCGCTGACATCGGCATCGACCCTGATATTGCCTCTGAACAAGCCGTCATCACTCACAATGAGAGGGTCGGATGAGTTGTTTATTATCGCGATTGAAGCGCCAAATTCGCTGCCGTAAGGAAACTTATTGCCGCGCATGTTGAATTGAATCGAGAGAATCTGCTCCGGCGGAGTAAACGCCGGGACAAACGCTTTGCCGAAGGCCTGCTCGAGCATATTGAGCAAGACATCCGGGTCAACCGGCGGGATGTATTCGCCGCCGTGCTCGGTGAGCACAACTCTGGCCCGTTCGGCCTCCAGCGAACCCGGATCCCTGGCAATTGCCGAGATTAGAGTGTCTTTCGCCGAACCCTTGTCGCCCTGGGCTATCTGAATCTGCGCCAGCACCAATTCGGAAATCTGGCTTGGCTCGTTCTTTTCAATCAGGGCCTTGGCATATTGCTCGGGCTGCCCATTCATCATAAGCGCGTATGCCAGAATACTGGCCGACGACGGCGTATTGGGCTCCATTGCGTATGCCTTATTCGCCCAGTCAAGGGCGTTCTGGGGATTCGGCAACACGAAGCAGTAAAACCAGGCGAACTGCTTGGCAGTAACTTCCGGCGGACCGCCGTCAACCGCAGCCCCTGCGCCGTTTGCGCCGCGACCCGCCATAAGAATCTGCCGGGCTTTTTCCTCGGCGGCCTGGAGTATTTGAGTCGCCCGCTCACCATCGCCAAGTTTCGCGGCGGCCTTGCCGGCCAGCGCCTCTAAGGGCAGGCTGAACCGGCCGCCCCGCCGCACTACATCGGCTATCTCTATGCACTTGGCCTGGCTGCTTTTTGTATTGTAGCTGCTCATTGCCCAGGGTATATAAATAGCCGCAGGCAACGGCTCGGACGGATAGAGATAGTTGAACAACTCGGCAGCATATTGATACGCATTCGCCGCGGCATCGTAGAGTTCCAGCCGCTCGGCATACCGCCCGAGCGTCAAGGCCGCGTCAATACTCGACGGATCTTTGCGCAGAACAAGTCTGAAGTGTTCGAGATAGTACTCCGGTCCCAGCTTGTCGGGGAACAGCTCCGCCAGCTTTTCAAATGCCTTTCTGTTGTATTTGTTGCCCTTGTAGGCCTGGGAGAGGTAGAACCCTGCTGCGGGCAGGTCAGGCTTCTCGGCCATTAACATACCGAGGTAAGCAATCAACTCGGAGCCGACCACGGTGTTCTTGTTGCCGATGGTCATCAACAGCTCTTCAAGGGCTTTCTCCCGATCTTCGCGGGAGTTCTGCCTCTCGAGCAGGTACACAATCGCCTTGCGCACCACATCGAGGTCTGCGGATTGATCGACGTATTCCAGCAACAAGCCTCGCACCAGCTCTGAATGGTCGTTCCGGGAATCCCGACAGGCCAGCTCAATCAGCGTCGGGCGGACATAGCCGGCGCCACTGTCCAGCGCCATGGCCGCCTTCAATAACGCTATCGCCTGTGCAATCTCGGCCACACCGGCGCCCTCTGAGTTGGCCAGCTCATAGGCCGTGTCGTGAAGCTTCTGGGCAAGCAACGGTGAATTAAGCCGCCCCGGCACCGGCGCAGAGGCCCCCGAATCAGCCGGAACGCGCAGACCGGGTTCAAGTGCTGATTTCAGTTCACTGTCGACCTTTGGGTCCTGAGCCCAAAGCGGCAACGAACACGCCATAAGCAACGAACACATCAGAAAAAAAACGCCTTTGTGCATTTTTTTCTCCCTATAAAGCAGCCTGTGACAGCCCAAATGACACGTGTCGTTCTGAGTCCGCCACAGGCGGACGGAGAACTTGGCTTACGCAGCCCGGATGCTTTCCGCCTGCGGCGGACCTCAGGCGGATTCAGCATGACAGCTCATCAGAGCGCGTCTCACAGAGCAACAGAACGAAATTGTTTATTGACTATACTATATTTCGGGCAATTGCCATTTTCGGCTTTAGACATAATGAGAGCTTAACTTATGTATTCTCGACAGTTTAGCACAGTGATCCATAGTCACACCGGCATCCGATACACAGTGCTGCCGCCAGAATTGCGCCTGCCGTGCATCAACCAAGCCCACCCTCCCGCTTAAACCGAGAACAACGCCTTGCTCAAGTCCTATAATATCCGGCTCGTCTTGCCGTACTGCTGGTCTATTGGGTTTGGCGTTTGCCGCCTCTGAGCATTGAAAGCATCTTCACCCGCAGGAGCTTTGCCGCCACTATGTATGCAGCAGCCGCCGAGGGCACAATCGCAGCAAGTCTCAGGGCGTCGAACGATCTGCCGACCGGCAAATCCCTCATTCCAATTATAACTGCAACGCCGGCCGCCGCCATAAAGGCAGTCGCCGCAGCCGTCTTGGCGAAAGTAACGAATACGCCATTCAGTATCGCCGGTCCTAACCGCCGCCGGAGCACCACCACGAGGATCGCCACCTGCAGATAGGAGCATACTGCCGTGGCACAGGCGAGCCCGGCCTGTCCGAGATACCAGATAAGAATCAAATTCAGCACGAAGTTCGCAAAAACCGCCCCAAGCGCGCTTCGCATCGGCGTCGTCGAATCCTGCATAGAGTAGAACGCCCGCGCAAGAATGTGCTGAGAGAAGTACCCACAGAGCCCCAGGGCGTAAAAAGCGAGCGTTCGCACCACCATATCCGTGTCCTGCCTGGCAAATCTGCCGTGTTGAAACGCGGCTGAGATTAACGGCCTGGCCACTAATATCAGCCCGACAGTCGCCGGAAGGGCCACGAAAACAGCCCCTCGTATTCCTTTCGATATAGTATTACGCAACGCCTCGAAATCTCTCCTTGCGGCATCGGCGCTCATCACCGGGAAGATGGCCGTAGCCAGCGATATGCCAAGCACCCCCAGAGGCAATTGATACAGGCGCTGCGCATAATAAAGGTGCGAGACCGAGCCGCGCCACATCGGATACTCAATCACCCTGCCCCACAATTCAAAGAATTGCCCTTTTTCCGGCGACCCCGAAAACCACCACGCGATAAGGTCGTCGGCCAGCGTATTCATCTCCGTTGCCGTCAGACCCAGCACCATCGGCCCCATCAGCAGAATTATTCTTTTGAAGGCCTCGGAGTGCACCTCCCAGGCAGGTCGAAGCGAAACGCCGCGGCGCCGAAGCGGCGGGACTTGTATCGCCAGCTCCAATATCCCCGCCACAAGGACGGCAACCGCCACCCAGAACAACTGAGCCCTCGCATCGACCTTCAACAACCATCCGGTCAGCAGTATCGACACGATAATAATGATGTTAAGAATAATCGGGGCCACCGCGGGGCAGGCGAAGTGCCCATGAACATTGAGCAGGCCGGCCAGTATCGCCACCAAACATACAAACAGCATAAAGGGCAGCATCACCGAGCTCAGTGACAGTATCAGGACGGTTTCGCTCGTGCGTGCAAAGGCCTTGTAATACAGATAGATGCCGATCTCCCCAAGAACCACCAGGGCGGCCAGGATCACGAACATCGCCGTCACCACCGTATTGGCCAGCTCAGCCGCCTGCCGCCGGTCGCGATGAAGGACTTCGCTATAAATGGGAATGAGCGACGCCGAAGCCGCCCCCTCGCCGAAGAGCCGTCTGCTGAGATTAGGAATCTTAAAGGCAATTATCCAGGCATCAAACAGTTGATTGGCGCCGAAGAAGTGGCTGTAGGCCACATCGCGGACCAACCCGAAGATCCTGCTCAGCGCGGTCAGCAAGGCAATTTGTCTGAAGCCGTGTATCATACTCCGTATATCGTACCGGATATGTCTTCTTGCGTATTTTTTCTTGGCGCGCGGGCCGGAAAATGCGCGACACTCCGACCTCAAATGCAAATTCGACCTCCCTCCAAGAATCGACGCCT